>JAEEGL016068696.1_pt1 | contig 10591 bp, 6 predicted proteins | sample 9134231 | NCBI WGS metagenome assembly JAEEGL01 (sample SAMN16246548, study PRJNA631951) | gut metagenome | biome: gut microbiome; feature: rumen; material: fiber-attached | host: Bos | place: Iran: Karaj | collected 2018-10 | reverse complement strand
GGGCCAGGGAGGTACAGCGGCTGGGAGATACCGTGAGCTTCAGGTATGGACATACACTGCTTCTGGGTTGTCCACACCAAGAAGATACCAACCTCAATACGGTAGTGAGCTATCTGGTTATATTACTGTAGACAACAATTCTCCAGATACCGATGGCCTGATTATAACCCCAAACACCAGCTATGTAATCGGCGCGTTCGCGACAAACGGTGCATCTAACACTAGCTCGCAGAGAATTGGTGCTGCAACCACACTAGCTGAAGCCCCTACTTTGTCATTGACAACAATTGGGGACGAGTCTGTTGAAATCTCTTATTCTACAACCGCCGATGGTGGTGCCTATGAAAAAAGCATCCAGTACAGCCTAGATGGTGGTGATACCTGGGAAACTGCTGCCACGATTGCAAGCGGTGCGGCAACCACGGGCACGTTCACTATAGATGGGTTAGACAGCGGAACCACATATACTCTTAAGTACCGTGTCTCTACTGCAGCTGGCGAAACTGACGGGCAAGATATTGAGTTCACAACTGAAGCAGGGAAGATTTACTGTAAAGTTGATGGCAAAACGAAACGCATTAAAAAGATATATGCTAAAGTAAATGGCTCCACAAAAGAAGTCCAAAGGGCATATGTAAAAGTCAACGGAGTGACAAAAAAAGCATTCTAACATAGATAAAGGCGGTCAAAGTGGCCGCCTTTTTTGTGTTCCCCCTTTCATCCAGATATTTCTATCCTAAAGCTATCCGAGTGGAAAGCGATGGAAGCAGTTTCTAAAAGCTCTTCAAGAGTTCCTTTTTGAGTTACGACAACTGCTTGCGAGAAAGTCCCGCCAAATACAATTTTGCCTTCAGCTCCCTTTTTCGTGAGCTCTCTCAGGAAGTAGTCTGCATCATTGCATGAAAGTAGATTAACTTGAACCTTGAGAAACACATAATCACCCCCTTATAATAATGTACAAAACGGTCTATCGCCTCACTAACTTGAACGGAATGCCAATCTTAACATTCCCAGTAACGCCATGCTCAAGCATATTTTGCTCGATTAGCTGTTTAGTATAATACTCGACAGTGCCGTTTTCGCCCCAAAGATTGCCCTCGTCATAGCCAAGCTCGACTAGGACTTTTGAAAAGTAATCGCCTTTGACATAGGTGTAATATGCAACACCAGGGTCATCAGGTGTAGGTGTAGGTGTAGGTGCAGGTGTAGGATTATAGTCGCCAGGGACAACCCATACCCAACCACTAATATTCATATTATGAGTAGCAACAGTTAGCGGAACATAGTTCGCATCGTTTACCATAGCTGTGTTAGCTCCTGTGGCATATAGATACATAGCAGTGTGGCCGTATTGGGTGTTAAAGCCACCAGAGCCAATAGCGCCTTCTACTGGTTTATCTGTGTATTTCCACCCAAAGTTTTTCACTAACCAATCTGCTACATTCTTACCATTTACTGGGCCGTAGTCAGGGTGAGCTGAAGAGTAGTCTTTTTTGCCTGTCGCTAGATAAGCTGTATATTTAGAACATTGCCAGCCTCTTCCACCATCTGTATCACCATCTGGCTTTCTTCTGCCAATTACAGTGTCGATTGAAGTTGCTGCACCAAGACCTTCAACTTCCTCGTTTTCTTTGATTGTTTCCTCGTCAGTAGGGGCATCTTCGTTCATTATCCTATAGAGAGCGTCATTAGCATCTTCTATGAACTTCTCTGTGTACTCTTCAATCTTTGCGTCTCTACCATCCAAAGTTACATAGCCGCTATCTGATTTTGTGCCACATACTAGGAACACTGTACACAAAGATGCTACGCCGAGGACTATGAGCCAGTGTAAATTGTTTGTGATGAATTTAGCTATCTTTTTCATTTGCTTGCTCCTTATCTTCTATATTCTTTTGTGTGGTTGACCCCAAGAAGAACAAGTTGATTGCGCCAGAGAAGAGAAGAGCAGTTTGTGTAATTTGTTCTGCAACTCCCTGGAACCCCCAAGTCGTGCCTAGTCCCTGGACCACGAATGCGGCGAATGATAGGAGACCCACCGCAGTAGATAGTTTACGTGTTATTTTTTTTGTTGTTTTGATTTGTTGGTATTGTTTAGCCATCGTTTACCTCCTTTTGGCTATTAAACTATCCCTCTTCTCACTGTTATTTTTGTGGAAGGATTTGCTACGTTGCCACTTGTTTTGCCACCACTAGACTTTGTGGTTGCCATTGCTCGCTGGGTGTTAGGCTTTTCTGGATTCTTGTTTGCGCTTGTTCCTGCATTTTTTGCCAAGGCTTTAGCGATGTCGCTAATTGCAGATTTTTCAGCTGAGCTCATGCCACCATATTTAGATGAGCCACTCTTACCACCTTTACTAGATGCACTGACATTGTTGATTGCGCGGTATCTTGTCTTGTAGGTAGTTGCGGAGATTACGCCTTCATCATACATAGAACGGTTCAAAGCGTTCAACTTTTTGACCATTAAATCCCTATCTCCATCAGATAAGCCATCGAGATATGCCTGCATATCCGCTTTTTTCCCAGCAAGCGAGTAAGCTTCCCTGGTATTGTAGTCATAGTTCTTGCTAACACTAAGCTTCTTCAAATTCTTTTCTCTCGTTATTTTATCTGCATCAGACAAATCGCCATTAGCTAAGTCGTTTTCATACTTGGCTTTTGCATAATCATATTCTGCCGTACTATTCTTCTTGATATAGTCATTCCACTCAGATGATGTCATGCTTTGCCTCAATTCGATTGCGCTCTTTGAAGAATTAGATATACCGTCATTTACATTAATGTTCGTGCCAGATTTAGTGTTTTTCCATCCTTGCTTGACGGATTTGATGTAATCGTCTGCATTAAAGCCATCGTCTACAATAGCCTTTTGGCGCTTAGATAGTTTGTCAGCTTCTTCTCCACGTTCATTCTTTGTGTTGTACCCAGCTATAGCTTTGGTGTCATTATCTACTGCGTTCAGCAACTTATTTTGTTCATCTGAAGACAGGTTTTTAAATTCCTCACTATTTTTGATAGAATCTTTGTATTTTCTCGCATTTTCTTCTTCAATCTTATATTGGCTGTCTGCATATGCACTAGCAAAACGCTTATACGCACCCTCTTTCATAAAGTTAGATACAGGATTACCTTCTTTGCCGACTCCATCTGCCAGGTTAGATGCAAGGGAACCACCGTAGCCTGAAATGAACTGGTCAATGATAGGTGCATCTATATTAGTAACTTTCGAAATTTGCTTAGCTACTTCAGAAGTGTACTTAGCCCCTTTGTCTTCAGGATTTTTATTCTTATCATATTCACTTACTATATCTCTGCCAGTATACATATCTGTATTTGTTACAGCTTCTATCAACGGCTTTGCTATTGTAGGCGTTAATTGATTGGCAACTGGCCTGATGACATCACCTAAACTATCGCCACTGAAGTCTGGCGCTTCAATACCAGTAAACGCAGTGAAGATAGTCCCAGCAAGTTCTGCTAAGCTTGCAGCTTTGTTTTCATCGCTAAGGTCTAGGTTGTTTACAGCATCAGAAATTGGGTACGTCATCTGTGGTAACGGTATCTTTATCAACCCATCTACACGGTTAGTTTCACTATTATATTTAGCATCTGGCCCCATGATTATGAGGTTGTTTTTCTTTTCCTCATCAGATATCCTATCCCATAATTCCTGATTTTGCATACTTGCCATAGAACGTGCTGCAGCTAAAAGGCCTGCAGTTGCTGTCAAAGCGACAGTTGTTCTAACTGGCCTCTGGGCTATTTGGTTAGTCAACATCCTACCACCTTGTATATTTGCATTTAGGAACGGGATGACACGGTTTAATACCCTTACAGCAGAACCACCACGGGAAAAGTTTAGTGTGTTGTTTCTCGCAGCCTGTGCTTTTGCAGTCGCATCACCTTTAGTGCCAAAGTATTGTTGTGCTCTAGTAAATTCTTCTGTTTTACCAATGAGGTCGCCCATAGCATTAATCGGATGCTTTAATCTTTCAAGTGCTTTTTTCGGCACACTTGTCTCGTTTTTTATCTGGTCAACTAAATCTCTATAGCCATAGGTCTGTCGGTATTCATTGCCTATAATCCCATTTCTTCGTAGCTCTGCTTGCAAAGCTTTACCTTCTTTGCCAATTCCAAATACTGCCTGAATAGCTTTCTTATTGCCTGTTGGGCTAAATGTAGTTGATAGTTTACCAGTGTACAGTGTCTGAAGTTGGTCGCGTATCAAGTTGGATGCTGCAAATAATGGGTTGTTGCTCGTAGCACCTGCTCTCAAAGCTCTAGTCGGTGCGCCGAGAACTTTTAGCACTTTCCCTACATCACCAGTAGCTTTGTTGATGTTTTTCATCTCAGTAGCCACGAGTTTAGGAACTTCGTATGTAACCTTTTTCCCGTTTTCCATATAGTTTAGAGTGTCGTATCCAGCACGAGGCTTTTCTCCTTCTTTAAGCTTGTTGTCCTTAAACGCGTTCATTTCAGAAATCATCTTAGAAACTTTGTTTCGCTCGGCCTCATTCACCATTCTCATAGTATTTGTTGCTAATGAGTTTATTGGGTCGTCTATCTCAAGCTCACTACCTTCTAGTTTGCGCACCACAGATTGTTTGCTTAGATTGCCAAGTTGTTTACTACCATAAGATGACACTTCTTCCATAATTCTATTGAGTGGCACGTAGTTCGGATTGTCCTTGATAAGTTTATTCGCTAGTTCCTTAGAAATCATTCCATTGTCTACCATGTAATTGAGCATTCCATGGGAATAATCTCTGATAGCCTTTTCTCTATCTGCATACTTATTTCCAACTGCTTCAACAAGAGCTTTGTCTGAGTCTATATCTCTACCAGTTTTTCTGCCAGATTGCTCTACCTCAATTGCTCTTTTCGCAATCAGATACTGAGTGAACTCGTTGTAGTCCTTAGAGTTTAACCCCTTTATAGCGCCTTGAAGACCGTTGTCCCTCATATATTGAGATGCAATCATATCAGAAGAACGAACTCTGTCTACGCCCTCCCTCATAGCGCTCTTCTTTTGTGCTTTTTCGAGTTTATCAAAGTATTTTTCATATGCTACAGCATCATCTACAAGTGCGTGTTTTATCTCTGCCCTCATGTTAGAGAACGCTTCTTTAGGGCTTCTACCAGTTCCTTTTGCTTGTTTCTTAGTCTGTTCTGCAACATACTTGTCAACGTCAAAGTTGGCTTTACTAACCTCAGTTGTGCTTTCTGCTTTAGGGGCTTCAACGACTTTTTCATTGGTGGTTGGGATTTTACCATTTTGTTCAGATACATTTTTATTATCTGTTGTCTCGGTTTTGCTCTCAACACTAATTCCTTCACCGTCAGGGAACTCTTGTTTGACAGTGCCTTCTTCTGCAGCTTTTCTTGCTATTTCTTCTGGCGTTTCTTGAACCCTAACGTTATCGCCAGTTTCTTTAGGCGCTTCAATAACTTGTTCATTGACAGTCGGTTTTTCATTGTTTTGCTCTGTTGTTTGTTGTTCCTCTTTGAGTTGCTCTTCGACTTTAGCTCTTTGTTTTTCTGCTTCTTTTGCTCGGATGTCTTGGATTTCTTGTTGAGCTTTTCTAATTTCTTCTTCATATTTTTGCCTCCTTATGTCATTATCAATTGCACTTCCTCTGCCATATTCTTCATCGGCATCAATTTGTGCAAGCTTTTTACTATTTTCCTCTATCTTCTTATAAGCATTATCTATTGCCGTTTTGCTTGTCTCAGAAAATTCAGATTCTCTATTAAAATCAGCGTTTTTAGTCTTTAGTTCTGGTTCTTTTACCTTATTCACACTGTCATCAGCACCAGACCTATTTTCCACATTGGCATTAGTTTTTGTGCCAACTTGGCCTATCCCTCTTCGAATAGCTTCTAGCTCAGCAGGGGATTTAATTTGTGCCTGTGCAGGGGATTGTTCTTGTGTCAATGTTTGTGTCTGTTTAGTCGTATTTGGGGAGCTAACCTGCTTGGCCAATTCGCCTAACTTTAGGCTGGCTTCTTGTTGCTCCTTGGTTGTAATATCATCAGCAAATCTAGGGTTCTCAAAGAGTGTTTCATTCGTTGGCCTATTTTCATCGTAATAATCTACGTGGTTATCACCATTTTTATCTTTTCCTCTATATTCAACTAAGAATTTCTTCAGTCTTTCTCTTTGTTCGTTGCTCATTTTCTGGAAATCTATGTCGATGTCTGTAATGTCAGTTGGGTATTCTTCATCGTATTTGAGCTTAATTATCCCAGAATCTCTTAATTCTTTTATTATTTCTGGGTCACTGACATTATTAGATTTCATCCACCCTATGTATTTCGCATCATTTTTACCACTTAGGAGGTCGTCAACCCAACCAGCATCATCTGCACTTCCACTGGCAGCAGCATCGAATAGTTCATCTCTTATAATATTTTCGTTCCTAGCCCTAGAGTATTCATTCAATTTTGTGTTTGAATCTGAAGTTGGGAGGTCTCCAGCAATTTCTCGGCTCTTTTCAGACACATCGTCTAATGTCCCACCAAGTGGATGTTTGTTAGCGGCATCAACTACTTTTTGAGCTTGGTCACCCATGCTTTTAGTGACATCATTACCTAAGTCAGCGAGTTTGTTGGTGGTGTCAACAACTCTATTGCCAGTCAAGTCTTGACCAGTATTGCCTACCCTTGCTCTACCTAAGTTGAACAAGTCCATGCCAACATCTTGAGCTACGTTCTCGCCAAATGTCTTGGCAAAGCTTCCTGCATCATAATCGAAGAAGTTTTTGTTCTCTGATAGGTTTTTCAGACCTTCTTGGCCAACAGTTGTAGCGCCTGCCCAGAGTGGTTCTTGCCATGCATATTTGCCTATTACTTTCAGAGCGTCTTTGGCGCTATTTGACCCAACAATTTTGTTCAAATCAGGGCCTATACCTTTTTTGCCTGCCAACGCAAAGGCCAAATTAAGACCAGCATTTCCTACATCTGCCCATTTTTCACCATCTGTCTTTTCTCTTGCGATAATATCACCGTTCTCATCTGTATCTATAACCTTATCGTCAAGATTATATACAGCGTTTGCACCTCCAACACCAGCATTGGCTAGGCCATATATACCGCCAGTGCCTAAGTTCATTGCAGTGGTTGCACCAAGTGACAGGATGTCATTTGCTACTCCAAATCCACCTAAATCATCCCTCATGTTTTGTCTTTTCTGTATGTCTAAATCAATAACGTCATCAGTGCCAGTTACATTACCGAGGAGTTCCTCTAGTGCATTACCTCCTATATCGCCGATAAAACCACCTGAAGCCATCCAGTCACCAAACTGTTTCCATGCACTTTTGCCTTTTGTGTTACCATACTCTTCAAAAAGACTAATCACTGAATTTAGGTTGTGAAGTCTTTCTTTAATATCGTCAGATTGATTTCCTTGTTTGAACTCTTTAGCAAGTTCAGCGTAAGAGTTTCTGTATCTTTCTAGCAAATCGGCCTGTTCATCGCCAGACATAGAGTTATATTGGTCAAGATTACCTCTGTAATCCTCGCCGTATTTCTTCAAGCCCTCTTCGTACTTCTTAGAATCATAATCAGTTGTTGCCCCGATAGCAATACTCTTCTGGCGGGAAATTTCAGATTCTTTTCTAGCATCTTCATAACTTTTGCCAGACATGACTTTTGCCATCTCAGCGGCTTCTCTATCTAGCGTATTGCCATTATCGTCATATGCCTTCTGTATCAATTCATTAGCATATTTCCTTTTAGCAGTAGCTTCTGCACGTCTAGCGGCTTGATTTGAATCAGATAACCTATCAAGTAGGCTAAGCTGCGAGTCTTCTTTCTTAAACTCTTCATCGTAATACTTTTTCCATCCATCTTCAGAATACTTTACGTTCTTTTGTTTGACCTCCCAGCCATCGAGAGGATTGTCCTGTTTAATAGGGGCGTTATTAGGCGCTGGTGTATTGTTCAGCGTTTCAGTTTTCGGGACTGCAGGTATTGGCTTATTAGTTGAAGCCATTTGCATCACAGGTTTCACGCCAGTATTAAGTTTATTCAAAACTGCTGGTTTTTGAGGGGTTACGTTAGCATTTGGAATTGGGTTTGTTTTCAGGTTGAGCGTTGGGGTTTTTACAGCTTCATTCGTAACAGGGGTAGACGGTAAAGGATTTTTGATAGTGGCGAAGTTAGGGGTTTTAGGAACAATATTCTGAGGTGCTTTGACTGGGTTAGTGTTGAGCTTTGGAGCCTGTAGATTGTTTAAAGATGCGTTTGACCTAGCAGCAACGCTATTTTTTTGGCTTGTCTGTAGAGGGGAAGGACGATTATTAATTTGTTGTCTGTTTTGAGCTTGTACAATCTGCCTAGCTATAGTTGGAGTTGGTGTAAATAGCCTCTGGAGACTCGTTAGCGGATTAAGAAGCTCTTGTCTTTTCTTTTTAAGCGGGTCTACCCCTATATTTACACCTCGGATACTGTTTAGGTTTGCCACTCAGGCCCCCTTTCTATTGTTCTTTTTTCTTATTAACACCTAGAAGCATAGCTAGTGTTGGAGCAGCAGCATCAGCATTATTTTCAGCTAATCTAGTAGTTAATTGTTGGTTGTTCGTGTTGTAAGTAGACAATGCTGGAGATTCATACCTAGAAGTAATACCGTTGTAGGATGGTTTCACGAATTTGTTTAGTTCAGCATATCTATTTTGGTTAGCAGTCATCTGATTTTCGATATTGTTCATCTCATTGGTCTTCGTGCCACCACCGTAGTAAGCCAAGTTGCCGTAAGCACTCAATAATTGGCTCAAGATATCGTTCTTTTGTTGTAAGACCTCTTGTTCATTAGAGCGTAGTTGAGAATTGTAGTAATCATTGATTTTCTTTTTATCATTTTCGTAATCACCGAGGTAATTATTCCAGTTAGTGTCAAGATTTCTCTGATTTTTAGCAAATTCTTGGTTCACACCAGAAAGTTGTGAGTTAGCTTGGCCCATAACTACATCTGGAGCATTGTACATAGCAGCAGAAGAAAGTCCTGCACCATTAGCACCAAGGACACGAAGAAGGCCACGAAGACCTCTACTAGCGTTATCTGCAACATTATTTCTAGATGTTAGCCTATCCTGGACATTTTGCACGCTCTGTGAGTCATAATTGCTTTTATTTCTGTCATATGAACCAGCGAGTTCATTCAAATTTGTCTCATATTCATGCTTAGAAGCAGCGTTTTTCTCGTTTAAACTACCACCTAAGTTGTTCAATTGGTTGTTTAGGATACCAATTAGCTTGTTTTGTTGGTTAATTAGCCCAGCGTTGTAATTTGAGCTTCCACCACCGCTACCAGAACCATCGTTTACAGAGCCAGTTTTACCACTCAACCACTCGTCATAAAGAGCCGAAACGGTATTTTGGGCTTTGTCAGCGTTCATACCAAGTTGACTGGCATGATTTTTGTCAATATAACCATCATTTCCCGCGATTAATAATGCAACACCAGAATTAGTCGTATCTCTACCTACTTCTTGGTTTGCACGTAGCCAACCACGAAAGTCATCATTTCCTATATATTGTTGGCCGTATCTGTTTGTTTGGACGTTAGCCATAAGATAAATCTCCATTAAATATTTATTTAACGGAAGCCTTTATCTTTAGGTCTTCGGGCATCTTGCCCTCTCGTTACTTTTAATATACCATGATATGTGTTATAATGTCAACAAATTAAGGAATCATTTACATGGAATTAAACTGGTTAGAAGAAAGCGTATTCTATATATATGTCGCTCTAATTTTGATTATCATTGTCAGCCTTTCGGCCTTATTTGGTGATTTGTCAAAAAAAGCAGAAGGGAAAGCAAAAAGTGCAGCAGAAATTGCTATCGCCATATCTTTTATAGCAATGATAGCGCTACTTCCTGTTGTCCAAAGTAGAACAAAAAAAGAAGTCTATAAGGAAGAGTTTTTCACTTGTGCGCAGTCACATTATAAAGACGGTAGAGAATTTACGGAAGAACAATGCTACTTTTTCCGTGACGTTCTCCATGGCGAGTACAGAAACGAATAGTTTTCCACAACCTAACACCATTTTCCGACATTAACAGCATTGACAACGAGACTAAATAACCTCAATTAATGTGTCATAATAGTGATTAACAGATTAGAGCGTGATGTTATAATATTTTTAGGTATATTGACCTCTGTTTCTATTGTAATTTTGTTTAGAATAATAGCATATTTTTGTCAAACCACCCCAATAAAATATTTTACGACATTAAAATATATTGACTTTCCTATTGACAACTGTTACAATTGATACGTACAATGGGGGCGGAACGGAGGGGTGTATCTAGATGAAGGACTCACAAAGGTGAGCTTTTTTAATATTATATGTATTACAGTTTCTTAAGAAGAAACAAGTAATACTTCTAGTCAGCATGATTCGAATTTTAAAAAATAAAAATCTGAAAATATGAAATGCGCGTGAAGGGGAGGTATATATAGAGCGTACGGATACCCCCCCCCCCCGATTGGACAGGCGAAGAGAGAGGCCCCCCCCCCCCCCGCCCCAACGACCGGCACCACCCGATCTCCGCTCACCCCTCCCCCCCCTCCGCGCCCCCAT
>JAEEGL016052130.1_pt1 | contig 10591 bp, 6 predicted proteins | sample 9134231 | NCBI WGS metagenome assembly JAEEGL01 (sample SAMN16246548, study PRJNA631951) | gut metagenome | biome: gut microbiome; feature: rumen; material: fiber-attached | host: Bos | place: Iran: Karaj | collected 2018-10 | reverse complement strand
GGCTCGTTCATGATATTCTCGATCTCTTCTATCTTCTCGCGTTTATTGGCGAGGTCAAAGTGAATCCCCCACTTCGACTAAAGGTTGTTTGTAAGAATTAAGCTTAAGCTTGATCTGGTCAAGTTCTACCAACAGTCGTCACCACCTTTTAAATATTTATTTGTCACTGCTTATTTACCGCAGCAGAATTTGTACTTTTTACCCGAACCGCAAGGGCAGGGATCGTTGGGCATTACCTTCTTTGTCGAACGCTTTACGGGCTGTCTCAAGGAAGTGTCGTCCCTGTTCGTTCCGGTCACTTTGGCAACCTCTTCACGTTCAACCTTCTGCTCAACCTTGATGTGCATGAGGATCTTTACGGTATCCTCGGCAATGGCAGCCTTCATGTCGTCGAACATGTCGTAGCCCTGCATCTTGTATTCCTGAACGGGATTCTTCTGTCCGTAGGACTGAAGATGGATGCCCTGCTTCAACTGCTCCATGTCGTCGATGTGATCTTCCCACTTATGGTCGATGACCTTCAGGATAATGACGCGCTCAACCTCGCGGAACTGCTCCTTCTCAGGAAACTCGGCCTCTTTGGACTCATAGAGCCTTAAAGCCTTCTCCTTAAGATTCTGGAGAAGGACCTTCTTTGTGTAGTGCTTCATCTCATCCGCATTGAGTCTTACGGGCTCCATGGGGATGATGGGAAGAAGGAGGTTGTTCAACTCATTAAGATCCCATTCCTCGGGAAGCTTATCCTCGCTGATGCATGTATCCACACAGCCTTCGACAACATCGTAGATCATCTTGATGACGGAATTATGCATGTTCTCGCCGTCAAGCACCTTGCGGCGCTCGGAATAGATGACCTCACGCTGCTCGTTGTTGACACGGTCGTATTCCAGCAGGTTCTTTCTGATACCGAAGTTGTTGCCCTCGATCTTCTTCTGCGCTCTCTCAATGGCATTGGAGAGCATCTTGTGATGTATCTCTTCTCCCTCAGGGAAACCGAGGGAATTGAACACCTTCATGAGATTATCCGAACCGAACAGTCTCATAAGATCGTCTTCAAGGGAAATGTAGAATCTGGATTCACCGGGATCGCCCTGACGTCCGGCACGTCCGCGGAGCTGATTGTCGATACGTCTGGACTCATGTCTTTCGGTACCGATGATCTTTAAGCCTCCGAGCTCAACAACGCCTTCACCGAGCTTGATATCGGTACCACGGCCCGCCATGTTGGTGGCGATGGTAACGGCGCCCTTCTGTCCGGCATCGGCGATGATCTCTGCCTCGAGCTCATGGAACTTGGCATTCAGAACCTTATGAGGAATGCCTCTGCGGCGAAGATAATCGCTCACTTCCTCGGAAGCCTCGATGGTAACGGTACCCACAAGCACCGGCTGTCCCTTGGCATGTGCCTCGGCAACGGCATCCGCAATGGCATTCAGTTTTTCTCTCTTTGTCTTATATACGGCATCTTCGTGATCTATACGTCTTACGGGAACGTTGGTGGGAACCTCCACGACGTCCATGCCGTAGATCTCACGGAATTCCTGCTCTTCGGTAAGAGCCGTACCCGTCATGCCGGCTTTCTTTTCATATTTATTAAAGAAGTTCTGGAACGTGATCGTAGCAAGAGTCTGGGACTCACGCTTGATCTTAACGTGCTCCTTCGCCTCGATGGCCTGATGAAGACCGTCGGAGTAGCGACGTCCGGGCAGGATACGACCGGTAAAGTCATCGACAATGAGTACTTCGTCGTCCTTTACCACATAATCCTTATCCCTGAACATGAGGTTGTGGGCCCTGAGGGCAAGGATGATGTTGTGCTGGATCTCGAGGTTCTCGGGATCGGCAAGGTTCTCTATCTTGAAGAACTGTTCCACCTTACGGACACCTTCTTCGGTAAGGTTGACGTTCTTATCCTTCTCGTTTACGACAAAATCACCGGATTCCTGTGATTCTTCGCCCATGATGATATCCATCTTGGAAAGCTCTTTTTCGGTACCGCGCTTAAGCTGTCTTGCAAGGATATCGCAGGCTTCATAGAGCTTCGTTGATTTTCCGCTCTGTCCGGAAATGATGAGAGGCGTTCTCGCTTCATCGATAAGGATCGAGTCCACCTCGTCAATGATGGCAAAGGGCAACCCGCGAAGAACAAGCTGTTCCTTATATATAACCATGTTGTCACGAAGATAATCGAAGCCCAGCTCGTTGTTCGTGGCATACGTAATATCACAATTATATGCTTCCCTTCTTTCCTCGCTGGTCAAGCTGTTAAGGATACAGCCGACGGTAAGTCCCAGGAAGCGGTGCACCTGTCCCATCCACTCAGCGTCACGATGAGCGAGATAATCGTTACATGTAACGACATGAACGCCCTTTCCCGTAAGCGCATTAAGATAGGAAGGAAGTGTCGCCATGAGCGTTTTTCCTTCACCTGTTTTAAGCTCGGCGATACGTCCCTGATGAAGTATGATACCACCGATGATCTGTACTTTGAAATGTTTCATTCCCAGCGTTCTGCCGGCCGCCTCTCTTACAACGGCATATGCTTCCACCAGGATATCGTCAAGTGTTTCACCGTTTTTAAGTCTTTTACGGAACTCGTCGGTCTTGGCTCTGAGCTGCTCATCCGTGAGTGCAGCCATCTGTGCGTCAAGCGCAAGTACCTTGTCGGCAATGGGGGAAAGCCTTTTAAGCTCTCTCTCACTGTGCGTTCCGAATATTTTCGTTACAATGCTCAATTTCCGTAGCCCTCCGCTAATAAAATAAGGTCATGGCTCAATAAGCCCGACACCCCAAAATTATTCTAAATTATAACACTTCTTTGTTACTATATCAACAAGCGAATATTTAAGGTTTTGTGAACATCAAAACGGGAGCGGACAAGCCGCTCCCGTTTTGCCTACCATTCGAGAAAAGTTTATTATCAGTGGAACATGAAGTCTGTTGAATGTCTTGTGATCGCAAGTGCCATAAGTGCAATGACAAGTGCGTTTACAAGAGCACCGAGCCATACGTTCTTTGTCTTTCTGTATGCGAAACGGCCCGTGATGGCGATGAAGATCATGGGAGCAAAAAGGTTGAACGCCATAATGCTGGGATCTCCGTCGGGATGTTTAAGAACACCCGTCTTAACGACCGTTGCGTAGTTTACCCATGTCGAGATACCGATGGGTAAGAGATTTGCAAGGGCACAGAACAAAGTCGAAGCCCACTCGGGAACATCGCGATATCTTGTCTGAGAGTTGAGCAGTGCGTTGGGTACCATCATCATTATCCACAAAGGCAGATATCTGAAGAGGATATCCGGCAGCCACTGATATCTCGGAACGCCGACAACATAAACCGCAATACCGAACTGAACGCCGAAGCAGAAGTATGCGATAATCTGAGGTATGTACATAAGTACAACCACGATACCCGCAAGAAGTACTGTCTTAAGGAAATGTCTTCCGCTCTCGAAAGCCGCATTTTCAAATACATTAACTCTCTCGTCCCCTTTGTAGAGTATCTGTACGAGTGCCTGCTTAACAAGAAGCATGAAGAATGTAAATACGCCGACGCACAATGTCCACCAAGCTATACCGTTGACAACGGGTGTCGAATAAACCGTGCTGTCAAGGAGTTTTGCCCCCTGTGTATAGCAAGGGAAGTATGTGAATATCGGGAAAAGAAACAAAGGTGTAAATACAACGACTATCATTACCCACTCACGCCAGTCCTTGATCGAAGGCAGAACTCTCGGCTCAGCAACCGTTCTCTTGAGTTCGGAGAAGAGCTTCGTATCAAGCAGAAGGCTTATAAGAAGCACTGCCGATGCGAAGAATGCGAGCATTCCGATAAGCTGGAACGCCGTGGCGATGGGCCATGTCTGATGAGTCGCCGGTATGTACTTGGCACCGTTGGGTGTACCGAACACATCATAGAAGAAATCGATGGAGAGTCTGGTGCCTTCAAGTGAAAAAACGGCTGCCGGATGTGTGTATCCGGGATTGCAGATCGAAACCGCTTTTTCAACGTTAAGTGCCTGTCCGGGAGCGGGATCAGCAATGGGACCGTTTACACCGTACCACTGTCCGTCGCCTACCAAAGCATCGTTGAACTCGGCATAGGTTCTCTGGACGATCATCTTCGCATACATCGTATCGAGGAAGTGGCTTGCACCGAAGAAGTTTGTGTCAAGCTCGTCGCATTTACCGACAGCGACTCTCCAGATAAAGTTTTCCATTACGTCGGGTGTGAGGAACAATGCAGCAATGGTACCGGAGGAACAGAACCATGCTCTGATGTGATTGTGCGAATCCGCACCGTTCACGATCTTAAGTGTATTGGAGCAGTTTAAATCCCCCGCGCTATGACCCGTCAAACCAACTTTGTCGATATCGACATAATCAAGGCTCATGGCATACTCTACAGCCGCAAGGCAGCCTTCTGTCCCCTGAGTATGGTCGTTTACCGAAACATCCGAACGTCCGTGTCCCGCAAGATCGTAGGCTATAACAACAAATCCCCTTCGGCTCAGCTCTTCGAGGTTAAAAAGCTGCATTTCCTTTGTGTTGTTGTAGCCGTGAGCACAAACAACGGCAGGCGCCGGATTGGCAGCAGTGGCATTCTTCGGCTTGTATACCGTGAAGCTGAACTGCGACGTTGCGTCCTCATCGAACAGGAGATCAACGGTTCTGCCGTTCTTAGCGGTGTTTTCCCTGATCATCGAACCCACTTTTTCAAGAGTCTCGTTATAAGTCATAACCTTGACCTTGCCGAAAGTGGAAGCAACAAGATTTGCACCTACCATGCTGATGATAAAGCATGCAGCAAGAATGATGCACCAAATGGTTCTTTTTTTCTTCATTAGATTAGCTCCTTTCAGTATCCTCCCATTTGTAAACACGAACGTTTTTCCTCCCCGTTCATGCTTCGTGAATATTATAACATTGTGCCTGTAAAAAAGCGACTTGTGGCGGTAAAAATGACGGAACACTTGACTTTGGCCGTTATTTTGATAAAATTTAAACAAAAGTAATCATTTATTTATAAATGGAGAAAAACATGCTTCAAAACGAAAGACTTCAGCAGATCTACGCGATCATATCAGAAAGAGAAAGCGTAACGGTCCAGTACCTTCAAAAACACCTGTTCGTAAGTGAAGCCACAATAAGGCGAGATCTCGACGAGCTCGAAAAGGAGGGGCTCATATCCCGTGTATGGGGAGGAGCCATCATAAGCTCATCGGTCGAAAAAGATTATCCGAACTTCGTGCGCGACAAAGCAAACAACGAAACAAAATCGCTCATAGCCAAGACCGCCTCCGTACTTTTGCACGACAATTGTTCGATGTTCATCAATTCGAGCACGACATGTTTCCATCTCGTTCCTTATATACAGAACTTCAAACACATAACAGTCGTCACGAGCAGCATCCCGCTCATGCAGATGCTTCTTGAGCACACGTCCGCAAGCGTCCACCTGATCGGCGGTCAGGTTTTCGAGCAGAGCATAATGACGGGACATGTTGCCGTTTCGTCCGTAAAAAATTATCACACCGATCTAATGTTCTTCTCATGCAGCGGAGTCGCTTCGGACGGCGAACTCACGAGTATCGAGTCAAAGGTCGTGGAAGTGACGCAGGAAATGATGCGCTGTTCGGATCGTCGCATACTCATGTGTGATTCTTCCAAATTCGGCAAAAAGCTTCTCTGGCACTTTGCGGACGCAAAGGATGTGGATCATATAGTGACAGACAGCATCCCCGAGGAATTTAAAAGCGCGGAAGCCTTTAAAAACAAGCTTGTAACCTCCCCCGGGCAGTTCGGTTTATAGTTGCACCACTGCCCCTGTTGTCTAAATTTTGATTTGTGAAATTTACTTCTTGACTTTTATGCTTTTGTGCATTTTTCACAATTTTTTATCTTCTTAGTGTGTAGAATGACTTTTTCTTTTAAAGTTTCATAAAAGTTATCCACGCGGAAAACTGCAATTATTCCCGAGAAAAATGACTTATTCGCAAAGTTATCCACGTTATCCACGAGTTATACTATCAAAGTGGAATAATTCTACACCGAAAAAATGCCAAAAAACACTTGTAAAAATTCACGAAAAACCTGATTTAACACACTATATTAGCTTACCTACTTGACAGGTGCGTTTTCAGAAAATTCAGAATATCTCAAATAAAATTTCTGTAAATTTACCCCTGTGCCATTGAAAAAAATCCCTTTATGTGGTATCATCGTATCAGATCAAAACCCCACGGGTTGTGGTCAATCAACTTAATAAAGGGAGTGATTGTATGCGCATTAACACGTATGGCAAAAACATTGAAGTAACCAAAGGCATGATGAACATGGTGGAGGAAAAGCTCGGAAAGCTTGAACACTATTTCAAACCCGAGACTGAAGTCCATGTAACCTTCAGTGTCCAAGGCGGCAAGCAGAAGATCGAAGTTACAATTCCTCTTAAAGGCACTACGATACATGCTGAAGAAGAAAGCGAAGATATGTACGCTTCCATCGACATGATTGAAGATACCATTGAAAGACAGTTAAGGAGATACAGGAAAAAGATAATCGACAAGAAACAGTCAGCAGCAGATTTCGCCGCAGCCTTCGTCGAAGACGATGAAGAAAACGGTGAAGAGATCAAGATCGTAAGAACAAAGAGATTTGACATAAAGCCCATGGATGTCGAAGAGGCTTGTGTACAAATGGAGCTTTTGAACCACACGTTCTTCGTATTCAGAAATGCGGAGACAAACGAGATCAATGTGGTTTACAAGCGTAAAGGTGATACATACGGATTGATAGAACCCGAAGGATTTTAGAATCTTCGGGGGATGAAAGACGAAGCCCGCCGGATTCCCGGCGGGCGATGTTTTTATATATCCGTTATTTTTTTCTTTTGGCAACAGGCTCACATTCGATCCTGAAGGAAGGGAGCTTCTTTATGACCGTACGCCAGTTAAGAGGATCATCCCCGTTCTCTCCCGTCGCAGGGGGAGCAAAAATCTTCACCGTGACTTTCCCCGCGCCTTTAAGCTTCTTCTTGTAAAAAGCCTCCATCATATCGATGCATTTCGTGCCGGGAGCCTTATAGAACCACTGTCCGTTTAATTCCATCATAAGATTGTAACCGACAGTCTCATCTTCAAAATATGCCTCGAAGAATACAGGATTACGGGGAAGTTCAAATTCCATCGCTATGCCTTCCGCATCATCGGAAGCACCGAAACGGAGTTCGATTTCTTCGTTCTTTTTGACGGTCTTTCCCTTCGTTATGACGGGCAGGAAATCCGGGTCATTAAGAAGTCCGATGTAATAATCCATGACAGGCTGACGTATACCGACATATTTATCGTTCGGATCCTCAGTCTCAAGTCCGAGCCTGCCCCTGTCACGGAATTGATAGAACGTAAAGCCCTTGAACCAGTCATCGGGGTCCTTCTTAAGGAGACCGACGAATTCTTTTATCATTTTGATCTGATCGTAGGGTCCGGTCACATCGGCATCGGCGTTCAGCTCAGCCATGACAAAAGGCTTGGAAACGCCGTGATTGAGCTCTTTATATCTCTTCCAGCTTCTCTTGGTCTTTTCGTAAACCTCGGAAACCGGGTAACGTGCAAAGCTGTTACCTCCCTTTTCGGCAACGTCATAGGGCCAGCCCCAATGGAGCGCAAGATACTTATCCACGGACCAGATATCCGCTTCAAGTATCGTGTTCTTAAACTCTTCCTCCATCGTGATCTTCTCGCTCTTAAGGTCTTCTATGCCCCCGACGCAGGTGATCGTCTTAACATTAGGTGCTTCTTCCTTTATAATACGTGACGCATGGCAAAAGAATTCGCCTATTTCCGCATAGGTAGCTCTCTTCGTGAAGGAGAACCAGTTACCGGTGGCCTCATGATTTATGCGAAGCTCCATCCGGCCGAATTTTTTAAGATCGCGACCGATGGCACGCAGATGCTCATCGCCCACCTTGGGATCTATGGTAAGGGTCAGGATAACATCCATGCCGTGACGGCGTATCTCTTTTATCTGCCTGAAGACATCAGCCTCGGGATCACCCTTAAGACCGCCGCCGTAAGGGAAATAATCGTCATACGGATAATCCCAGGCGAAACCGACCTTTTTATCCTTGAAGGCCACGCTCGCTCTCTCGGGCCAGCCCTCGTCGTTCGGATAGTAGCAATACATGAGATTGATTGCTCTGTGGGGTCTTCCTAGGGCGTGAAGGATATAATCCTGGTTGACGTACTCTCCTCTCTCGCTTCCGTCGCAGAGGTCAAGAGAGAATCTTGCAGGTCCCATATGGATCCTGTATATTTTGTCAGGCTGCTGTGTATTCATCGTTTCTCCGGTTATTTTGTCGCAATATCTTCAAAAGCGTCTTTGAGTGCAGGATAGATCTTTCTCCAAACGTTGTATTTGGTCTCATATTTCTTAACAAGCTCCGCATCGGGACTGAGTTTCTCGGAAACCTTGACGATCCTGTCGGTAGCCTCTTCCACGCTCGCATATTCACCGCATCCTACGGCCGCAAGAATAGCCGCACCGTAGCCGGGACCTTCTTCGCTGTTCATGATCTCGACATCAACGTTCATGATGTTCGCGAGGAGCTTTCTCCAGAGAGGGCTCTTTGCGCCGCCGCCCGTAGCGCGGATCGTATCGATCTTAACACCGAGGGAACGGGCGATCTCAAGGGAATCACGAAGTGCGAAGGTAACACCTTCGAGAACGGCAAGGGTCATATCGGAGCGTGTCGTATCCATCGTCATGCCCACAAAGCATCCTCTCGCATTGGGATTGTTGTGAGGCGTGCGTTCTCCCATAAGATAAGGAAGATAATAAACATGATTCTCACCGAGAGTGCCGATAGCCTTCTGTTCCCCGGCATAATCCTTCGTGCCGATGATCTCGTCCATCCACCACTTATTGGATGATGCGGCCGAGAGCATACAGCCCATGAGATGATATTTGCCGTTTGCATGAGCAAACATATGAAGTGCATTCTTATCGTCAACGGCGAACTTATCGCACGCGGTAAATACAGTTCCGCTCGTTCCGAGTGAAACGATGGTCATGCCGTCCTTAACGGTTCCGGTTCCGATGGCGCCCGCAGCATTATCGCCTGCGCCGGCGGTAACCTTTACACCCTTTGCAAGGCCGAGTTCTGCGGCGATATCGTCCTTAACGGTTCCGACAACTTCATAGCTCTCATAGAGCTTTGCGAGCTGCTCTTCCCTGACATCGCAGAGCTGCATCATCTCTTTGGACCACTTTTTGTTCTTTACATCAAGCAAAAGCATGCCGGAAGCATCCGAGTAGTCGGTGCAGTGAACTCCCGTAAGGACATAAGCAAGATAATCCTTGGGAAGCATGATCTTTTTGATCTTCTTAAATATTTCGGGCTCATTTTCCTTTACCCAAAGGATCTTGGGTGCCGTGAAGCCCGTAAGTGCCATATTTGCCGTATATGAAGAGATCTTCTCCCTTCCTACCGTTTTATTCAGATAATCGCATTCCTTCTGGGTCCTTCCGTCATTCCAAAGGATAGCCGGTCTTAAGACCTTGTCATTCTCATCAAGGATAACAAGTCCGTGCATCTGTCCGCCGAAGCTGATACCTTTCACCTTTGTAAGATCGATCTTTTCGGCAAGCTTCTTAAAGCTCTCCTTCATTCCCTTTACCCAGTCGGCAGGATCCTGCTCGGACCAGCCGGGTTTCGGGAAGCTGAGTCCGTACTCTGCGCCTGCGGTAGCGGCAATAGCTCCCTTTTCGTCCATTACGACGAGCTTTATGGATGAAGTTCCCAGATCAACGCCTAAATAATACATTATATTTCCCTCCCGTTGATAAATACACTTTTGACATTAAAGTCCCTGTCGGTAATAAGATAATCCGCCGCCAGGCCTTCCGCAATCCTTCCCACCCTGTTATCCATTCTTATGGAACGGGCAGGATTGTATGTTGCCGCAAGGATGGCTTCCTCACGGCTTACGCCGGCTCCGATGACATTGCGCACTTCTGCGGCGATATCCGTCGTGGAGCCCGCTATGGTCCCGTCAGCCTGAACTGCCTTACCGTTTCTCACGAACACATCGATGCCTCCGAGGGAATATGTCCCGTCGCTTAAGCCGGCAGCCTGCATGGAGTCGGAAATGATAATCATCTTCTCTCCCATGAGCCTGAACCACATTCTGATCAGAGTGGGAGCAACATGGATACCGTCACATATCAGTTCGGAATAAAGCCTTTCGTCAAAGGCAGCGCCGATAAGTCCCGGCGACCTGTGGTTCAGAGGATTCATCGCATTAAAAAGATGTGTGACGTGATCGGCGCCCGCATACACGGCATAAACAGCCGTTGTATAATCGGCGCTCGTGTGTCCCATGGAGATGACGATGCCTCTTCCCGCGTACTCGCGTATGAAATCGGCAGAGCCCTGCAGATTCGGATCGACAGCTATCATAACAACGTTATTATTGCTTTTTTCTATTATTTTATCTAACCAAATCTTGTCAAATTCGCACAAGAAATTTTCATCGTGGGCACCCTTCTTGTCACGACCGAGAAAAGGTCCTTCCATATGTACGCCGAGGATC
>JAEEGL015237602.1_pt1 | contig 10591 bp, 7 predicted proteins | sample 9134231 | NCBI WGS metagenome assembly JAEEGL01 (sample SAMN16246548, study PRJNA631951) | gut metagenome | biome: gut microbiome; feature: rumen; material: fiber-attached | host: Bos | place: Iran: Karaj | collected 2018-10 | reverse complement strand
TTTCTTTTATGACCTGATGACTCTCGGGTTCTCTGTTGTCGAGTATCATATTTCCGTCCGAATCCACGACAGTTGTGTAGAATTTGGGCTTTATGTATGTACCGTTATTGGCGATCGCAGCATAAGCCGCACAGATCTCCGTATTGATGACACCGTTTGTGATACCGCCGAGTGCGAGCGGCTGTCCGATATCCGTATATATATCGTCGCCGACGCGCTTACTGTCTTCGAGTGTCGTAAAGCCGAAGTTGATAAGATACTGATATCCGAGCTCCGGCGTGATCATCGTAATGGTCTTGACCGCCACAACGTTAAGCGACCAGTATATACCGTAACGGAGATTGCAAAGGCCGTAATAGGTATCCTTGCCGTACCAGTTTGAAACGGGAGTTCCGTTGTAGTAGTTAAACGGAGCATCATTAACGGTCGTCGCAAGCGTAAATCCTGCGGCATCGATAGCGGGGCCGAAGGATGCAAGCACCTTAAAGCAGGAACCGGGCTGACGCATGGACTGTGTGGCACGGTTAAAACCACGGGTCGCGCTCTTTTCACCACGTCCTCCGACTATGGCCTTGACTTCACCGGTATGCTGGTCGATCACCGAGAATGAGATCTGAGGCTGAACGGTTATCTCGTCCGACTCCGCATAAATCTCATCTCCGGGCTCCAAAATATCTTCCTTATATCTTTCTATGATCTCGTAAGCGGATTCCTGATCGGGGAAAAGAAGGGTAAACCTCTTATCCTGTTCCTTGAAATGGTTCCTGACCATTTCCTTACTGTGATTTTCTAAAGTTCCGTCCGCTTTCTGTACCGTAAGCCTGTAATCGAGCGCCCACTTTGTGGAGGCGTAATTCTCCTCGTTTGAAAACTCTTCATCGCAGATCTTCTGGATCTTGGGATCCATGGTGGAATTGATCTTAATACCGCCGCTGAACATAAGCGTATATATCTGTGATTCGTTGTATCCCGCAGCCGCAAGATCGTCCATTACCTGCTCGGTGACCGCATCCACAAAATACGAAGAGATCGCGCTTTCCTGGGAAACCTCATTAACCGAATTGATCCGTGAGTAAGGATCGTCGGCATAAGCGGTATCGTACTCAGCCTGTGTTATGAAGCCCAACTCAAGCATCTTATCAAGAACGTCTATACGTCTTCCCCCGTTATGATCGGGATGGATTATCGGGTTATAATATGTGGGCGCCTTGGTGATCGCCGCTATCGTGGCAGCCTCTGATATCGTAAGCTGCGAAGCGTTCTTGCCGAAGTACCTTAAACTGGCGGCCTGTACACCGAGGGTATTCTGGCCTAAGTTGATCGTATTTAAGTAATTGACGAGGATCGAATCCTTGTCCATCTTTTTCTCAAGCTCCATCGCAAGATACTGTTCCTGTATCTTACGCTTTACCTTAGCGACGGTGTTCTCCTCTTCCATCCAGTCGGTAAAGACACTGTTCTTAAGAAGCTGCTGGGTGATGGTACTTGCGCCCTGACCGAGACCCCTGTTCTTTATCGCCGAAACACCGGCTCTTAAAATACCCTTTATATCTATACCGTTGTGCTCATAGAAACGCTCATCCTCTATCGCCACAAAGGCCATCTTGACATTGTCCGAGATCTGCTCGGATGCCACCGGGATACGGTTTGCATCCTGCGATACAAGCTTGTAGATCTGTTTTCCTTCGCTGTCATATATAAAAGAAGATCTCTTTGTGGGTGTAACGGTTACCTTGGATATATCGGGTGCCGAAGCAAGAATGCCTTTAAATACACCTATTCCGAGCGCCCCCACTATGATGGAGCCGCCTATCGCTACCACAAAAAATGCTTCAAGCAAAAGAAGCAAAAATTTTCTTGACCATTTGGCGCCTCTTGCGTTAAGCGCCTCCTGGCGTCTTTTAATTCCGTCTCTTCCGTAATTCATCTATATACTCCCTTTGCGGATCCTCATATTTACAGAAATCCACAATCTCATTCATTATAGCAAAGTTTACTTTTAAATAGAAGAAAAGAATGCCGAATTAAAGAAAAAACAAGAATTGATTTTTGTTAAATTTAATGAATCAAAAAAGCAAAGCCGTTATATCCGACTTTGCTTTTATATCCTTTATACGGGAACCTTCTCGTTTGCCGCCGAAGCTTTTTCCGTGTACATGCTTCTGTACTCTCCGGGCGATATCCCCTTAAATTCCTTAAACACCCTGTTAAATGTGGGAATACTCTGAAATCCCGATAACATGGCGATCTCGGTCAGCGTTCTTTTATCCCCCGAAAATAAAGATATGGCCTTTTCGATCCTGATCATATTGAGCCAGTGACTGTAATTCGTGCCGGTTATCTCCTTAAACATCTTGGAAAAATACTCTTTGCTGATACCGGCCTTTGCGGCCATCGTAGCCTGCGAAAGATCGTCGTCCGTAAGGTTGTTCTTTATATAATCGCTCACCATAAAGATGCTCTTTAAGGTCTCTCTTGAATAGCCCACAGCCGATTCGCCCGATTCCACGAATTCTTTCCTGTGATCGTCGAGAAGCATCATGAAGCGCATAAGAAGAATGCAGCATTTGGTCTCACGGTCGCGGCCGTTTTCAAAGAATATCTTCTTCATCTCAAGGATGATATCGGCAAGGCCCGCGCAGAGCTCCGGATGCTCATCCTTTTTGATGATGTGCTTGTCGTGATAAAAATGCATTATACGCTGAAAATCAAACAAAGAATTGGCAAACGCGTTTGAAAACTGCACCACGAGCGTCGTCATCCTGTCAGCGTCAATGACTTCATGCACTTCCATAGGCCATGCAAGCACGAAATCGCCTTCTTTTAACGTGTACACGGTCTGATTGACCCTGAAAAGGTTATTGTCTCCGGTACCCACCATGGTGATCTCGCCGTATGTATGCCAATGCGCCCTGTAAGAACGTTCGGCATAGCCCGTAGCCATGTTAATAGCGCTGTCCTCCTGAAAAGGATAGACAACATATTTGCTAAAATCCATATCTTTCCCCGTTTAAAATGTAATAAGCAGTCAGTTCAATTAATTATAAGTATAATATCAAATTACAAGTTATATTACAAATTACAAAAGTGGTTTAAAACTTTTATTCTTATCCTTCCCCAATTTCCCCGGAACCCCAAAGTCCCGGGGAAATTACTTTTTCTCCGTATGCGTAAATTGACTCAGATATCGGTATTTGATATGCTTTAGATACCTTTATCGCGCAAGTGGAGGGATTTTTATGCGGGAAGATCAGAAAAAAAATCTGTCTTTTGGCAGGGTTCTTTTGATAAGCATCATCACATCGCTCATTATCACGATATTATATCTTACGATAGAGACCGTATGCGTCAAGACCGGCAAAAATATGCCGTATTATAAGACTTACAGCGGCGGGGAATGCATCGAATACGTCGGTGTATTCTGGTACGAGCTCATTCTGTGCCCGCTTTCGTCAATGGATGATCCTCCGTACAGAGATGAGCCGCAATTTACATTTAAGTACATAAGCCTTATCAAGATCCCCGTTCTTTTAACTCTCTGTATATGCTGCGTTCTTTGCCTTTTTACCAAATACCGGAAGGTCGTCGCGATCGCTGTCGGAGGCATCCTGCTTATCATTGCTTCGACGATCGGCATCAGAAAGCTTGTATCCGTCATAAATGAAAAACCAAAAGAACTCTGCAGCATCACCGTTATCACATCGGACATCCACGAAGGCACTTTCTACAGTCTTGAATATCCCGGTGACGCCTCCTACCTGTTATCGCCCGGCGAAGACGGCCCTTACGGGAAAGCTGCATACCAAAAAATGCCGGCGAGTATCCCGTCCAAAAAGGTATCAAAGAAACAACTTAATGCCTTAATTGAAGCAACGACGGATCTAAGCAATGCTTCCGAATACGCAAAAAGCGGTTTCATGTATTACGTAAAATTAACTTACAGGAAAAATAAGGGCTATGGGTATGTATATGCAAGAGGGTATAACAGATTTCCTCCCGAATGGGCAGAGTTCGCAAGACTTACCAACGAGATCTGCGGTGAGGATTATCTAAGGGAGAATCCTGACCCCATCTACTTTTCAACCCAGTGGTTCTCAAAAACCTACGGCATATACGATGAAGACATGCCTGAAGGTGCAAGCATTGAAGGGTTTCTTGAGTCCCAGCATATTACCATGGAAACCATCTGCGGCAAGAATTCTACGGGCGATTATTATCATTTTGACCCCGAACCGAGGCTTAAGAATTATCTCTCGTTTTTTCATTGACAATTAAAGAAGTGTCGTGCTATTATATCTCTCGCAGTGCTGATGTGGCTCAGTCGGTAGAGCGTCGCCTTGGTAAGGCGGAGGTCACGGGTCCGATTCCCGTCATCAGCTTAAACAAAGAGACCGTAAACGAAAGTTTACGGTCTTTTTGTTTAATTTGAAGATGGGAGCTATGGACACTGCCCTCGTCACGGGTATCGATTTGTCGACCATAAGAGAGCAATGCAGACGGGGATGCATAAAGTACGCAGAAAGATCACCCATTCATGGGTGAAAAGACGAGCTCTTATGTTCTGCTGCCAAGTTTACTTGAGCAGCAGAATATACGGGCGAGTCGGCAACACGTTTTAACGTGTTGCTCTTTCTGCGCATTTTTTATTCACCGGTCTATATTGCGACCGCACGCAGCGAGCGGACCACTGTCCGCGAGCCCCTTACATATTTCCCTATATTATTCCAGCTCACCCTCTCACACCCTGTCGTCTTTAATTTTTAGTTTACATAACTAAATTTCAACTTGAATTAATCATTAAAACATAAAGCCATACTTGATTTTATACAAATATAGCTTTCCGTATGATGTACTTGTATGTATAATAGCGCCAAAAAAGGAGGTCCCAAATGAATGATAATGACTGCTTAGCATATAAAAAAATAGATAGTGTTCTTATGCAATTAAAAGCCGGAAGCAAAAAAGCCACATTCCGTATCTCGCTGGCCGATCCCTTTTACCCGGACTTCATTTGTTACGATTTTACCCTCAATTTACGGGGCTCGGACCTGCAAATCATGCGTGATGAAACAAGTACTCTCTTGTATAGAATAAGCCCTTTAGATATTGAATTAATCATGGATTTGTCCGTAATACTCATCCATCAGTTTTTCTCCGGCCCTATATGCAGCAGAAGCGACGAAACTCTGCCCGCCGCCTCTTGATATCTGGCCTGCTGTAAAATGAAACAATGCCATTACTTGATCACCTCCTCAATCGTTTTCGGCTTAAAGTTCTTGGCATACTGTTTAACGCCCGGAACCTGCAACAGTCCCTCACAGAATTGAATAAAGTCTGTCTTGGATGCATCCTTGATCACCGGAAATATTGCCTCAATGTATCCGGCCTTGGAACACAAAAGATGTGTTCTCTGCTTACGGCTGACTTTCTCAATCTTCTCGATCTTGTTCTCCAGCCGTATGATCTGATGATCGTCCTGGTCTCTCTTCGTCTCCATCTTCGCAACCTCCTTTCTCATTTTCTCTAGTTCCTTAAATTGTTCTCCCATTGTAAAATCCTCCTTTTCATTTTTGTTTTGGGAAATAAAAAAAGCGCTCCGGATATTCCGAAACGCTTAATTGTTAGATTAATAATACTATATGAAATTGTGATTGTCGGTAGACACATGGTAGATCTTTTTTCTTATCAGCCAGCTTTCACACATGATAAGAGTATCATGTTTTTAAAAATGGGTAAATGAACAAAAAGTGTCTCGCCATTTATAGTCCTATCACTGTGTTTACCGTTTTGATAAAATCTGGGTTCTTAGCAACACGACTATTTCCACCCGCCTTTATATATGCATCATATATAGTTGACTTTAGTGAATTAATCAATTCCTCTGAAACTGAATTCATATCCATATTCTTTACATCAATAAAAGATATTTCTTTCTTGTTTAATGTCCTAGCTACAGAAGCATACAACAAATAGTACAAAATATCATTTCTTTCCACCGACGTGAGATTCGCTGTCTTTGCAAGATTTATCATTACTCTTTTTCCCAGCAAAGCTGTTCTATAAAACACCTCAAGGTCAACATTTTCTAGGTACAATTTCTTATATGTTTCTTCATCATTCAGTAACGTTGATGGTCTAGCCCTCGCAAAATCTGGTTTCTGCAAAAACAGAGTAATAAGGCATTGGGCCAAAAATGAAACACCTACGATGTCAGCTGTTTTCTTCTTTTGATTTTTATAATAATTCTTTCTTCTATCGTAATACAATCCGCGACTCTTAAAATACAATTCTATCTGAAGGTGAACTGCATCGGTAACTCTTAACGATGCCTTCGGAATATTGGTTTGGTTATTAGTAGCAAAAATAATAGTATCGCGGGATGTTTCATCCGCCGGTACAACGACTCTTACTAAAACATTTCTCTGTTCAGTTTCCGCAGCTTCCTTGTTGTCTGAAAAGTAATTAAATATCTCTGTAGATGTTTGTAATCCATTAACAATGGCCGGATTTTTTATTGTCAATTCTTTACTTGTAATAGGTGTAATCGCATCCGCCAAAATTGTAATACCATTGTTTAACCACCAAAAATCCTCCGAGGTTTTATTAGCAAGAGTTTCCGCAATGCTAGAATTTACGGAATTTTTGCCTTGATAATCGCGAACATTGGCCTCAAAAAAGCCGTTATGGAGTTTTCCATTTTCATCTGTGATAAACTTATAATATACTCCTAGATTGACCAATGAAATGTACTCTGTGTTTTTTCCGCGTGAGATAGGTGGCTCAGAAAAAACAAGATTTTCGTTCGTTTCAGTATCAGAATTATACAACTCCATTAGTTTATTGGCATCTACAAACTCAACTGATACCATTGCGGACGGATACAATGCCTTCACTAGAGTTTGGAGTTCATCCGCCTGACTTTGGGTATTAGGATGAACTTCTGTCGCAAGAGTAACATAGTAGTATTGAATTTGTATTTTCACCTGCATACGAATCATTTTTGTAATGCAATCTCTAAACATTACAAACGCATCTCGTACTTCAACCGAGTACCTATCGGCAAATGACTCAACATCGTTATTCATATCAAGCAAATTCGTTGAAACAGTCTTCCACGCCATAATAGCATTTTCGCCAAAGCCTGTGGTATTCTTCGCCTGAATAATTGTTAAGTTGAGCATCGATCCTTTAGGTGCACTTATGCTCGAAACCTGATCCGAGGTGATTAATTCATTATTCAAGAAAATATACATTCCATCACAGCCCCCATCATTTCCTCCTCCGAGTATTCCACCTGCGACTTCGTCATCACTTAACGCATAATTTTTCAGCACCTGCGATGCTGCGAAAAATTCAAAAAAAGAATCCTCACTTTCATATAAATCATTCTCACTAAATTCCTGATGTGCAATCTCTTTCAACAAGATTTGATTATTTGATAAATTCTTAGCCATAACCTGCCTCCCAATTTCATTTTCTTTTCTCATCTCCGCAGCGAAGCGAAGGCAAATCCTAGGCGCAGCCGAATGTCGGCCCCTGCCAGACACACTACATCCCGAAGGGGATGTATAGAAGTGCGCCCTTATTAAAATAAGGGGGAAAGAAAAGGTACTTCTTTCGTACTGATAATCTACTTTTTATGCTTTGTTATTCGGATTTATCTTACCCAAAGTAACTACCGTAACCACAAGGCCCAGCGCAGTTCCTCCTACCCCCTTTATAATATTCTTAGCCGTTTCGGCGTGTTTGTTTCTGCATGCCTCACAATATTTGTGCTTGTATCCTATGGGCAGTTCCTTGTGACATTTCTTGTTTTTACAATATCTGATTTCGGATTCTTCACTCATCAGGCTTTCCTCCGTGTTTTCTTTTCTATCTTTTTTACTTCCTCAACTTTCGGAAGGGATTTAATCTTGTCGTTAATAACCGGAAGCGTATTCGACCAATAGTTTTCAGGGGATTTATCAATCAAATCCAATCTTTGAACCAGCCCCGGAACTTTAATATATGTGTCTTCGACAAATTCCGCATAATAAGAAAGACTCTTCCTTGCCGCCGCATGCTCTCCAAGTTCTTGATATGCCATAGCTTCGGTAAAAGAAACCATATTAACGGCACATAAATTTTCCCTGATTTCTGCCATGCGGCCTTCGATTTTCTCCGGAGAAGCACCCGCAATCATCTTTTGAATAAAACCTTCAGGTTGATTTGCCACAAATGAGACATTGTTCTTTTGACTCAACATCAAAAGATTCCGGCTATCCTCCGCTGAGGATGCAAGCTGCATTAAAGCCATTGCCTTAAGGTCTGGATTTTTGATTTCCATGGCCTGCAGAAGTTTTTGCTGACAGCTATATGCCGTTGCCAAGCGATCGCTTTCTTGTCCCATTCTTACTTCTTCAACCGCAATTTGAACTGCCTGGATTTGTTCTGCAATCTGAGCCATCTGCATCTGATTCGAAAGGTTTGCCATAGCCTGAGTAATCTCAGGAGTCATTTTCACAGATTTCAGTGGAATCGTTTTTACAATCTGCTTCGTTTTCGGATTGATTAGGTTGGCCATCAGGGATCCGTCTTTCTTTGTCATTAGCTTCAATGCACCCTTCGCCAACTGCTTTTTCTGTTCATCAGTCAAAGCTGCCATAAGCATTTCATCTGGAATTGCCGCCTTAACCGCATTGATGAACGCAGGCATCCCGTATAAAGCCTTTTCGATCTTGCTCACGATAACCTTAGCTTCTTTGAGAAGCGGTTTTGCCACATCGGGTACATTTTTGAAGTGCTGATTCAATTCTGTTTTGTACTCCTTGATATCAATCACTTCGACCTCTTCAGGCGAAATTACGATTGTCTCTGTTTCCATGATAGAATCCCCTTCGTCAGTTTTATGGTAACCAAAGCTGCAGTGATGTCAACCAAAGCAATGACTATTGCTCATCATCATTTGTATCAATCGTCCCAATCCCAAAGAATTTCTCGAAATATGCCAATAATCTGTCGATAAGGTTTTTCTTCTTTTCGGCACGATTTCCGGATCCAAAACGAGTCATTGGAGGCATCAGAGCATCTATATCTGTTCCGGTAGTCTTCATACCACCAACCTTAAAGGAATAATCGATAAATTGCCTTGTTTCCTTCTCTTTTAAGTGTTCTTCTTCGATAAGCTTCTTCAGCTCCTCTTCTTTCTGCCGAGCTACGTACTCATGCCATGCATCCATGACATCATCAATATCATTGATACCAGCTATGAATGTTTCAATCAGCGCTTTCTTGCTACGAAGTTCCGGCGATGCATCGATGGCCTTCTTGATTGTAACAAGTACTTCCTTGTCCTCGCAGTGGGAATCATGATATTTCTTTACAAGAAGAAGGATGTAATCAATGTTGATCTCAATCTGTTTTATAAGCTCGATCTCAAAGACAACATCATCGAGAATATCAGCTTTCTCGCCCTTTTCCTGCTTTGCTTTCCACTCATCACGAAGGTCCTGATATCTGCCGAGATAATCCTGCAGGTCACGCTCCGAGAAGAGTTCCACGCTTTCAAATTCATCAAAGGAACTAAGGATATTTCTCATTCTCAGAATCGCTCCAAACAGAGAAATGAAGTCCTTCTGATTCTGTTCACCTATGATCTGTGGTTCTTCAAGCGAGAACTTAAGCTTAAGTTCATCCACAAGATCTTTATATCCGGGCTTTGCCTTACCCTCAGCATCAATATATCCGTAATAGTAATCCTTAAAACTCTGCATCAGTACAATGCCGGATGCATCCTTGTCACCAAAGAGCGATATCGCACTGTCTACGCGCTTCTGAAGATTTCTGAAACATACAATGTTACCAAAAGTTTTGATAGAATTAAGAATTCTGTTTGTTCTCGAAAATGCCTGGATTAGACCATGCATCTTCAGGTTTTTGTCCACCCACAAGGTGTTCAACGTGGTTGCATCAAAACCGGTAAGGAACATGTTTACAACAATCAAAAGATCAAGTTCCTTGTTCTTCATGCGGAGGGATACATCTTTGTAATAGTTTTGGAACTTATCGCTCGAAGTATCGTAATTTGTATGGAATGTCTCGTTATAATCCTTTATGACCTTTTCAAGGAAATCACGGGAATTCGTATCAAGCGCAGATGTATCCTCCGGGTTTTCCTCATCAAGGATACCGTCCGCCTCTTCTTCGTTTGCACCGTAACTGTATATAGTCGCTATCTTCAGGCTCTTGGACGGATCCGCCTGCATTTGCTTCTTAAACTCATCATAATAGAGTTTTGCCATATCTACGGATGAAACCGCAAAGATCGCGTTGAAACCAGAGAGACGCTGCTTTTTCTTAATCTCTTCAATCTTGCCCCTCTCGGCTTTGGCTACTTCTGTGATATTGGTAAGTTTGTTAAATACATACGTCTTGCTCCCTCTGTATGTCTTCTGATCAAAGTGGTCGAGGATATATTTTGTCACAAGAGAAATACGCTCTGGGGCCATGTAGGTCTTTTCACGGTCGATATCCCAAACCTGCTCGTCCGTGATATCATCTTCCTTGTCCATGGTCTTGATATAATCAACCTTGAACGGAAGAACATTTTTAT
>JAEEGL014551169.1_pt1 | contig 10591 bp, 10 predicted proteins | sample 9134231 | NCBI WGS metagenome assembly JAEEGL01 (sample SAMN16246548, study PRJNA631951) | gut metagenome | biome: gut microbiome; feature: rumen; material: fiber-attached | host: Bos | place: Iran: Karaj | collected 2018-10 | reverse complement strand
GTCTTTGATCAACGACGTCATCATGCCGGTGCTGGGTCTCATCATCCAGGCGGACTTCTCGAAGTGGTTCATCCCGATGAAGGCCGTCCCGGAAGAGCTGCTGGTCGACGGCGCGTATCCCGCGGCTGAAGTACTTGCGGAAAACGGCATTTCCGTCCTGCATTACGGCAAATTCATTTCCGCGATCATCTACTTCATCTTGATCGCACTGTGCATCTTCCTTGTGATCCGCACGATCCGCAAGGCGGAAGAGAAGGCAAAGGAAGCCAGGAAGAAGGAAGAAGCACCGGCCGAGCCCGAGAAGAAGCCGCGCCTCTGCCCGTACTGCAAGCAGGAGATCGCCGACGACGCGACCCGCTGCCCGCACTGCACGAGCGAGCTGCCGAAGGAATAATTCCCGTATCCCGGAAGGCCCTCCGTTTCGGAGGGTCTTTTTTCGTCCAAAATGCAACCGTTCCGTGAACGATGCGGGATTGCGGTTTACAAACGCAGTCCGGTCTGCTATACTGTATAAGAAATAATCTGCGCAAATATACGCAAAAGGACCGGACGCTTGGACGAACCCGTAATGAAGCCGTACCGCACCGTCGAACGGGCTTCCGAAACCGAATATGTGATCAACCGTTCGCGCTTCATCGGACGCTGTTTTCCCGTGACGGACGAACAGGAGGCGCTTGCGATCCTCGAACGCATCCGCAAGCAGCACTGGGACGCGACGCATAACTGCTTTGCATACCGTCTGAGAAGCGGCGCCGCCCGCTACAGCGACGACGGCGAACCGCAGGGCACGGCAGGCCTTCCGATGATGGATGTGCTGAAAAAACGCGATCTTTACGATCTTCTGGTCGTAAGCACGCGCTATTTCGGCGGGATCCTGCTGGGCGCAGGGGGACTTGTCCGTGCATATTCGCGTTCCGCTTCCGAAGCCGTGACCGCCGCGGGACTCGTTTCGATGGAGCCGTGCACACAGTTTTCGGTCCGCGTCGCCTATCCGTACCGAAACGCTTGTTGGAGCGTATTCGAGCGCTTCGGCGTGATCGAAAGCGCGGACTACGGCGAAGCGATCACGGTCTCGTTTCGATGCCGCACCGCGGAGGCGGAGGACTTTACAAAAGCTTTGTCCGACCGCACGGAGGGCCGTGTGGAGTCCGAACGCATCGGATCGGAATACTTCGGTTTTCCGGTTTCCGAAACCGCAGAATAACAGACAGCATTTAAAAAACGTATGAAACGACGCATTGTCATCCTGATCTTCATAGCCGCATTGCTGTTCGCCGGGTTTTCGATCCCTGCGGACGGCTTTGCCGACAATGTGCATCCGATCACGCTGACGATCACGGTCGACCCGGATCCCGAGCTCGAGCGAGAGGGATACGTTCCGGATATGCTGTTTACGATCTCCAACGAGTCCGAAACGGATTATACGCTTTCAAACGCAAAGCTGTCCGGCGGATACGACGGTGTGGAGCGCGAGCTTGACGAGATCATCACCGTCCTCGCAGGCGGCAAGCGGGAATTCGATCTTTACGACGTTCCCGTTGCAGCGGATCAGCTTGACGTGCCGGTGACATACACGCTGACCTGGGACGAAAACGAGGTCATGGCCGATCCCGAGACCGGCGAGATTGTTGTGATCACGCATTCGCGCAAGACGACGGCGACGATCACGATCGAGAAATTTGTCGTGCCGGAGCTGACGGTGACGGCCTCCGTAAAGGACGACCTGGTGCGGCAGGACGAGACGTTCACCGTGGAATACAGGATCGTCAACGAAACCAAATTCGACATGACCGGCCTTCGGCTTTACGATCCCGAACAGAGCATTCAGCCGATCGCGCTGCCTGCGGACGATCTGACAGCCGGGGAAACGATGACCGTTTCCGTCGAATATACCATGGGCGTGACGGATATGCGCTTCTGCCCGAAGATCGAATATGTTTCGCGGCGCCGCAACGTTACGACAATCGCAAATAAGACCGTCGAAGTCGGTTCTGTCACCGTGGATCTTGTCATTTCTTCGCAGGCGTTTCCGGCAACCGCGGACGGTACGGAATTTGTCATCACGGTCAAGAACAACGGCAATCGCACGGTCACGGGCATCCGGCTTTACGACGAGATCAATACGCCGATCGGCGATCCGTTCGATCTGCCGCCGCTGCAGACGAATACGGTCCGGTACACGATCAAACCGGGCGTGTCCGCCGACGTGATCCGCACGGTACGCTTCCATGCGATCGGCAGCGACGCGCTGAAAAAAACCGTCCGCGCCAACGATGCCGAATCCTACCGGCTGCTGCCTTACGTGGAGCAGGAGAGCGTACGTCTTGAGCTCCGTGTAGAGCCGCAGAAGCCGTATCGCGATGAGAACGGCAAGCTTTGCGTTGCATTCCAGTTCCGCATCAGCTATCGCGGGGACGTTCGACTTCGGGACGCCGTACTGACGGAAACGACCCTTTTCCATGATGTCGTCTCCTATTCCGAACTGATACACGGAGACACCTATTATACACAGGCTTATCAGATCGACGGCGTGGAATCGCTCAGCTTCCGGGTCGACGCAAAGGATCCGGCTGGAAAGACACACAGCTCGCAGACCGTTACGGTCGATATGGCGCCGCTGCGCGAACAGGTCGACCGCAGAAACGATCCCGTCTATGTCGTAACCACCAATCCGTATATGCAGGATCTCGATCTGCGGTATCGTGAGATCCTGAAGATCTTCACCGTCATTGCGCTCTGCATCGCGGCGGTCTGCGCAATCGTCTGTATTATACTCTATGCGATCGAACGCAAGATCCGCCAAAAGCTGCCCGGTGAATTCGAGGAGGATATGGAAAAAGCGCTCCGTGCGACCAAGCGGCGCATGGACGATCCGCTGTTTACCGACGCGCCTACCGAACAGTTCGGCTATCGCGCGCCGATCAAGCTCAAGAAATACGGCGAGTTGACCGAGGAGGAGGTAAAGGCGCGTCGCGAACAGTATGCAAACGGGTTTGCCGAGGATCTGAAAAGAACAGGCTCCCGTCCGTCCGAACGCCTTTTGGCGCCGAATACTTCCGTGCGCCGTGACGGCGAAGGCACGCGCGTGATGCCGACCGTGAATCCGGCCCATGCGCCCGAAGGCACGCGCATCACGCCGACTGTCAGACCCGGGGCCGCAGCTTCCGCTGCCGCTGCATCTGCGCGCGGCGCCGTTAAAGCAGCCGACGAAACGGCGGCATTCGGAAGACCCGCCGCGGAATCCTCTGCGGCAAGACGTATGCCCGAATCCGCAGCCGCTAAACCCGCAGGAAGGACCGAAACGTTCCGGAAACCGCGGGAAGCTTCGGCAGCCGACGAAACGGCGGCATTCGGAAGACCCGCCGTGAAATCCCATGCTGCAAGATATATGCCCGAACCTGCAGCCGCAAAGTATGCCGAAGATACAGGAGCGTTCCGAAAAGTCGATGCGCCTGTGACCGTGCGGCCCGCGGTTGCCGATCCGGCATCAAATCATACGGAGGACCGTTCCGGCATTCGCAGAACGGTGATCCCACGCGCAAAGGAAGAAACGCCGACAACCCGCGAACCGCATGAACCGAACGTCGGCAGAGCCTACCCGACAAGGCCCGTCGGCACCACAGCGCTTCGCTCTTCCGCCGGACTTGAGACCGCTGCAGCGGGATTGCTGCTGCATCGCGCCGCATCCTTTGACACGCCCGCGCAGACTGCTGCGCCGAAAACTGAATCCGTTTCTTCCGAACCAAGGCAGCCGGAATCCGAAGCAAAACCGCTTTCGGACGAGTCCAAGGACCCCGCATCCATTGAACGCAGCGAAGAAATCGAAGCTAAAACCGATGTAAACGCAGAGAATACTGCTATTGCAGAAGGATCGGAATCGAACGAAATGCCTGCCGATTCCGCCGACCATACGGAGGAATCATCCGAAGAGACGGGACCCGTTTACGAACAGCAGCATCCTGAAACAAATTTGACCGAGCGGGCAGAGAAAGAGCGTCCTTCAGAACCGCATTCCGTTTCGAAGGACGCGGAGTCTGTCGTATCTGTTGAAGAAACGCAGGAACCGGCTCTCCTGACGGAGCACGATGCCTTGCCGCCGGAAGAAACCACAATCGAAACTTCGGAAACAACGCCGTCTGCGGATGCGGTTTCAAAGGACGAATCCGAACCGTTGCAAGAAGCGGGTTCCGAAACGCCGCCGTCTATAAATGCAGATGCCAATACGCAGACGGATGCGCCGATTGAAATCGCTGTCGGCCCGAACGATGCGGAAGAACCCGAACAAAAGCCCTCCGCATCCGCCCGGATTTCACAGGACGAAAAGCCGATCTTTTTCCCGATTCCGCTGTTTCTGCAGCGCGGCCTCAAAAAGGATGTGCCGCCGGATCCCGCGCCGGTCGGATCGGAACAGACGGAAGCGGAAAACGAAGCCGAAAAGAACGCATCGCCTGCCAAGGAAGATGTGCCGACACAGCAGGATCCGGATCCGTCGGCCGCCGATGATGCGCAAGAAGCCGAACAGCCGACGGAGGAGCCCGCGGAGGAAGCGCAGCCCGCCGAAGCTTCCGACGATTCATCATCCTTCGAAGCGCAAGAAGCCGAACAGCAGCCGGAGGAGAGCGCGGATGAAGCGCAGACCGCGGAGGAAGCGCAGCACGAGAGAGAGCAAGACGATTCATCATTCTCCGAAGCGCAAGAAGCCGAACAGCCGACGGAGGAGCCTGTGGAGGAAGCGCATGATCCCTGCGAACCCTTCATACCGATTCCCGAACCGACTTCTGCTTCGGAAAAGATACAGGGTCAGCCCTGCGGACCGAGGCGCATTGCGCTGCACCCGGATCCGGAACGCAAACCGGTTTCGCTTCTGACGGTAAGGCGAATGAACAGGTGAGCATATGCAGTGGTATTGGTTTATAATCATCGCAGTCGGCGCATTTTTGATCTGTACAGTCGGCGTCGCATATATGATGTTTCGCTTCGCATTCGGCGCAAACCGGAAATCGGTCGAACAAATGTTTGCGCGGCGCAGACAGGATCCCGCGCCCCTTGTGCGGATGCGATGGGACACCGCGGCGTATATGGACTGCCTGAAGTATGAAACGCTGACCATGATCTCGCGCGACGGCCTGAAGCTTTCTGCGCGGTTCTTTCCGAACGGCGGTACGGACAAGGTTGTGATTCAGATGCACGGATGGCGCAGCAGACCTTACTGGGATCTCGGCAAGACGTTCGACATCGTATACGATGCAGGCTATGCTGTGCTTGCCGTTTCACAGCGCGCGCAGGGCGAAAGCGAAGGCGCGTATATGACCTACGGCGCAAAGGAATCGGACGATCTCATCGACTGGACCGATCTTCTTTTGAGGCGATACGGAGAGAATCTTCGCATCGCGTGGATGGGCGTTTCCATGGGCGCAGCATCCGTGCTTTGCGCGACGGGAAAACCGCTTCCCGAACAGGTCAGATGCGCGGTTTCGGACTGTGCGTTTACCTCCGCAAAGGAACAGTTCAAAGCCGCTTCAAAGGGCCGGTTTCCGATCGCCCGCGCGCTCAGCGTACCGATTGCACGGCTTTTTGCAAAGGTACGGTATCGCGACGCTTCGCCGATTTCGGCGGTCGGACGGTCGAAGACGCCGACGCTGTTCATCCACGGCGACAAGGACGACTTTGTACCGCACCGCATGATGCAGAAGCTGTACGACGCCTGTGCCGCGCCGGAGAAGGAGAAATGGACTTCGCCCGGCGCCGTTCATGCCGAAGCCGCCATGACGAATCCGGAGGCATACGCCGCGTGCGTGCTGCCATGGCTGCAGGATCACCTATAAAGCATCGCAGAGACGCCCTTTTCGGGGCGTCTCTTTGCATATCAATACTCTTTCAAACTCGGGTTGTTGCCGTTGCAGTAGATGAGCACCGTAGCGAGCGCGACGCCGATCGCACCGAACACCGGATGCAGGGTAACGCCTGCGCTCATCAGGCTGCCCATGACGGCCTCATAGACCGCCGAGGCAAGGCCGATCCAAAAGAGCACGCTCTTGTTTCTGCTCTGCCGCATAAGATCCCTCCTTTCTCAAAACAACTTGCCGAGCGCGTACCCGACGACGCCGACGAGTACCGCCGTGATCACCGATACCGTGATCTGTTCCATTCGTTTTCCGCTTCTGCCCTCCAGGGCACGCAGCCGCGTTTCATGGTCCGCTGCGTTCCTTGCAATCGTCCTGACGTCCGTTTCGATTCGCGCCAAAGCCTCGAGGATCTCGGTTACGGTCTTTTCAGCCATGACGCACCTCCGTATACTGCGGCTTGTTCGTCACGTACGCCTCGGTACCGCGCCACGCAATTCTGTACCAACCGGATTCGCCTCTGCCGAGAAGCGGGTATGTTTCGCCTCTGTGTACGATTCCGATACAGCGCGTCTCCGTGCCGTCGCCTGTGCGAACGCGTACGGAACCGCCCTTGATCACAACGGTATCGACGACTTTCGATACAAAGGCGGGGAACCGTCCGAACCGGTTCCAATAGCCGGGACTGCGTCTGTTTCGCACCACGCCGAAGTCGCGTCCGCGGCATTCGATCTCGGCGTCGCCGTCATAAACGCCGACATGGACGATCTGTGTTCCGTCGTGGTGAAACACGAGATCGCCGGGCATGAGCGCGCATTCTTCGATCCTTTCGCACAGCGCATAGAGCCCGCGGCTCGATACGTCCGTTTTCAAAAGGCCGAGCGTTTTCAGCGCCCAGTAAACGAGCCCCGAACAGTCGAATGCGCGAATCGTTTCAACGCCCTCCGACATACGCTTTCTGAACAGCGCTGCCGCACGCGCTGCGTTTTCACAGCTTGTTTCGCGGCGTTCGATCCAGCCGATCGGATCGCCCATGTCCGTAAGCGGCTCGCCGTTGCCGCCCCAGACGTATATTCCGCAGCCGATCTGACCTTTGAGCAGATTCAAAAACGCCTGCCGAAGCGCCTCTCCGTTTTCAGTTTCCTTGGTTTCGTTCATACTTGTTCTCCTTTCTTTCCCGGGCAGTTTCAGTATACCGAAAGCGACCGAACGCGGATTACGGTCTTTTTTTCACATTTCGCTGTCCCGTAAAACGGACGGAAAAACAGCAGATTCGGAAATCAAACGCCGCAAGCGATCGCATCGAAAACAGGAGTACGAAGCATGATACGTCCTCAATAGACAGCCGGTACAGGACAGAAAGGCAGGTGAAAAAACAGGGAAGTGAGAGAGGAAAACAAGACAGGAAAGTGAGTCTCACTTACATTAAAAAAATGAGAATAACTATCTCACTTACATAAGAAATTCTGTCTCACGTATATCGAGTTCTCACGTTCCGTAAGAAACAGCGAAGCGAAAGATAATAACAACGGCGCGCGGTAAAAACGCGCCGTTTTGAAATGTGAAAAAAAGTCCGTAATTTTATGAGTCTTACGTATGCGATACTTTGCGCAAGGAGGAAAACAAAGATGATCGTCAGAATGAAGCACAGAAGAATGTATGTTCCGCTGTCGGTCAAAGCGGCAAGATTCAGCGGGATGCAGCCGGAGGAGCTCGGCGTTTATGCCTGTATGCTTGCGCATCCGGACGGCTGGGAATTCCGCGAGGACCTGCTTGCAAAGGAGCTCGGCGTCTCAAAACAGCGGATCGGGGAGATTTTGCAAACGCTTTGCAAGATGGGTTTTACACGAATGCGCATGGGAAGACTCGGACAAATCTGGGATCTTTATGAAGCGCCGAGGGCCGACGACTGCGTGCCGGAAACCAGCGCTCCGGAACAAACGGAAAAGCAGAAGCCTGCGCCTCCCTTCAAGAACGGCCCTGCAGACGGACAGGCGGGCAAACGAACGCTCACAAACGAACAGATGGCGCGGGTGTTCTTTGAAAAGGCGGCCGAGCTGAAACGGCGCGGAAAGCAGAGCGCGGAACAGCGGAACGGAAAATGACAGGATTGCGATTGCCCGGCGGTTCTGTTATACTGTTCGCATGAAAATGCTGACACACAGAATCGAACAACGCGAAGCGGGTGAAACGGTACAGAACGTTTTACGCGGCGTTTACGCGGTTTCGGAATCGTATCTAAGGCGGCTGAAGCGACGAAAAGGATCGCTGCTTCTGAACGGCGAACCGGTCTATACCACGGCAAAGGTGCGAGCGGGAGACGAGATTGCGTTCGATCCTTCCGACCCCGAACGCCTGCCGATACCGCCGATCCCGTTTCCGATCCCGATCGTATACGAGGACGAATGGCTCGCTGTACTCGACAAGCCCAAAAACTTTGCGGTGCATCCGGCCCGCGATCCCGAAGAACCCACGGTCGAAAACGCGCTTGCGGCTTTGTGGACCGGACGGGACAATCCGCATACCGTCAGCCGTCTTGACAAAGGCACGACGGGGCTGATGACGGTTGCGAAAAGCGGGTATATCCATGCGCGGATGAAGGAGATCCGGCACAGCGGGCCGTTCCGTAAGACGTACCTTGCGATCGTCGAAGGCGTGCCGAATCGGGAGCGCATCGAGATCGAAGCGCCGATCGGTCCGCTGCCCGGATCAACGTATCAGCGATGCGTAAGAGCCGACGGCGCAGAAGCGAAAAGCATCCTGGAGGTTCTTGCATCGTACGAAGACAAATCGCTTGTACGTATGACGCCGGTTACGGGACGTACGCATCAGCTTCGCGTCCATGCGGCGTACATCGGACATCCGCTCGTCGGCGACTGGCTTTACGGCACGCGAAGCGATTCCATAGACCGTCCCGCGCTGCACGCGGCGGAGCTTGTTTTCAGGCATCCGGTCACCGGCGAAACGCTCCGGTTTTCCGCACCGCTTCCAAAGGATATGGCGCGAATCGCCAAAATGCCTGAGATTTGAACAAAATAGGCGAAACGTATTGAATTCTTTTCGGCTCATCCGAATGTCCGGCAGAATGAAAATGAGTTGATTCGCAGAGAGAACCGATGTATAATCATAAAAAACAAGGAGGAATCTGATCCTATGAAAAAATGGCTGGTATGGCTGCTTGCGGCGCTGCTCGCGCTGACGGCGATCGCGTGCGGCGCAAAGACCGCGAACACGGACGGCGAACAGGAACAGGAAGCGATTACAGACGATCCGAACGTCGTAGCAGACAATGAATACGTTCGTATCCGCATAGAGGGATTCGAATATAACCAATATTTCGGCAACACGGTCAAGGTCAGACTGGAGAACAAATCCGATAAGGACGCGGTTGTCTTCACCGTGATGGACGCTTCCGTAAACGGCGTTGAGTGGATTCCGTTCTTTGCAAAAGAAGTCGGTCCCTCGAAGAACGTGACGGGGGAGATCCAGTTCACAAACCCGGATATGGAAACGCTGATCGGGGAATTCACCGATATTGTGCTGCATTTCAGGGCGGAGAACCGCAAGACGTCGAAGGATGTACTGAACGTGACGTATCATTACTATCCGCAGGGGCAGGAAAAGGCGACGGTCTATACGCGTGAAAAGGGCGAAAACGACGTGCTGATCGCGGACAACGGACGCGTTGCAGCGACGGTCATCGGATATGAATGCGAAGACGTCTGGGGCGGTGCGGTCAATCTGTATCTGGAAAACAAGAGCGGCGTTCCGATGATGTTTTCCGTAAAAGACGTTTCCGTCAACGGACAGCCGTGCGATCCTTTCTGGGCGCACAGTATGGAACCATACACGGCGGCGTATGAAACCTTCTATTTTTTGAAATCCGACTTTGAAACGCTCAACATTCAGAAGATTGACACGATCGAACTGACGCTCATTGCGTATGAGATCGACGCAGAGAACACAGAGTGGTTCATGCACACGATTACGCTGCATCCGTAAAAGAGAAGCAGAATCGTTTATTCCAACTGCTTTCCGAGATACAGGGCTGCGGTTTTGAGAATCGCAAGCTCTGTCTCGCCGGGCTTCAGACGGGCGTCGTCGGTTGCGATGAGAATGCTGCCGAGCACGTCGCCCGCAGAGACGATCGGCACGGCGGCGATGCGTACCGCGCAAAGGTCAGCAATCAGCGCATACCCTTCCGGCGCAAGCACGGTCTGCTTCTGCCGCATCCGTTCGACGTAAGCTTCCGGGAGAGCGGATCGCAACAACGCTTTTTTGAGCGCGCCGGATGCAAACATGACGGTCTCGGTATCGGTCACGGCGGCGGAGTAGCCCAAAGCGCCCGTAAGCGCCTGACAGTAAGTTTCGGCATAGTCGCCGAGCTCGCGGATGCGCGCGTACTTTTTCAGCACGATCGCGTCCGTATCGGTGAAAATCTCGATCGGATCGCCCTCGCGGATGCGCAGCACCCTGCGGATCTCCTTCGGGATCACGATCCTGCCGAGCTCGTCGATGCGACGTACAATGCCGGTTGCTTTCATAGTGCGTGTCCTTCTTCCGTCTTTTTCCGGTAGTGTTGCCTGAAAGAAACGGTTTGATACGCGCGAATATTGCTTTTTCGGATGTTGACCTGTATAATTAACTAAAAAGCTGATAACGGAGGATGTGCTATGAACAAAACGGTCCTGGTGACGGGCGGCGCGGGCTACATCGGCTCGCATACCGTGGTGGAACTATTAAACGCG
>JAEEGL013124145.1_pt1 | contig 10591 bp, 9 predicted proteins | sample 9134231 | NCBI WGS metagenome assembly JAEEGL01 (sample SAMN16246548, study PRJNA631951) | gut metagenome | biome: gut microbiome; feature: rumen; material: fiber-attached | host: Bos | place: Iran: Karaj | collected 2018-10 | reverse complement strand
TTCTTGACAGCTCGCAGGCAGACCCCCGGAAAACTACGCGCTTCGCGCTATCCCTCCCACCGTCCCTTCGGGCCGGCGGGCCCCTCCCGTTCACGAGGCCACGGGCGGCCACGGTTTTCCGGGGGTCTGCCTGACTCGCCTAAACACAAGAACGGCACTTCTCCGAATCCACCTTCGCCCGACCGGGATGCGTCAGCGAGACAGGCAGGGTGCAGATGTCCTCGACATCTGCACCCGTCGTTCCACTATGTCTGAGGGGAGCTCCCCTCAGACTCCCCCCGTCGCTTCGCTCCGAATCTACCTCCACCCGACCGGAATGCGTCAGCGAGACAGGCAGGGTCCTTTGAGGAGCATTTTGCCCGGGTAGGGCCGCAGTCAGCAGCGCGTGACGAAGTCCGCGATGCGTGGTGGCGCGTGCGACGAAAAGGATCCCTGCCTGCGAGCAGCATTCCGGGAGGGTGGAGAGAGGGGGGATATAAAAAGAAATGAGTTGGTACCTCACGGCAACAACTCATACTAACCACATAATTAATAACACTAAAACTAATAACCAATAGGTTGATGGGCCAGAACGGTCACTTGCTCAACCCGGATGCAAAGGTAGAACAATAATTTGATTCTGCAAAATTTTTTTGAAAATTTTTTAATAATATTTATTCGCATTGATTTACAGCGTTTTGCAGTTAAGCAAAATTTTACCTTTGAATAAGCACCCGGACGGGAGGAGCGCAGGACGTTGGGCGAAAGTTGATTTTTTGTATCTTTATCCCCAAAATCGTGTATAATGTCACCTGAAACAGTCCAACTCATTGACGGAATTGAAGTGACGCTGAACGCCGGCGGGATGAACACCATCAACATCGTGCTCGCGTTCGTGATGTACGGCGTCGCCCTCGGCATCAAGCCCGGGACCTTCGTCCAAGTCTTCACCAAACCCCGGTCCCTGTTCCTCGGCATGGCCTGCCAGCTCGTCCTGCTGCCGGCATTCACCTTCCTGCTCACGCTCGTCTTCGGCAGTTCCATCACCTGGACGATGGCCCTCGGCATGATCCTGGTCGCGTCCTGCCCCGGCGGCAACATATCCAACTTCATGACCTCCCTGTCCAAGGGCAACGTCGAGCTGTCGGTCAGCCTGACAGCCGTCAGCACCTCGCTGGCCATCCTGATGACCCCGTTCAATTTCTGGCTCTACGGCAATCTCTATCTCCATACCGCCAACATCGCGGGCGAAGTGCCCACGCTGGCCATCCCGCTGTGGGACGTCTTCAAGACCATCTTCATCCTGCTGGGCATTCCCCTCGCCCTGGGCATCCTGACAGCGCAGTACCTCCCCAAAGTGGCGAATGTGCTCAAGAAGCCGCTCCAGTACCTGAGCATCCTGTTCTTCCTCGCGATGGTCGTGCTCTCCTTCACCGGCAACCTCGAGGCCTTCATGAAGTGCATCAAGTACATCTTCCTGGTGGTGCTGGTCCACAACTTCCTGGCGCTGAGCATCGGCTTCGGGATGGGGTCAGCGTTCAAGGTCCCCCGCAAGGACCGCCGCACCCTCACCATCGAGACCGGCATCCAGAACAGCGGCCTGGGCCTCGTGCTCCTGCTCGGCACCCCGCTGTTCGCCAATTTCCCGCCCCACGGCGGAACGCTCGTGATCACCGCCTGGTGGGGTGTCTGGCACATCATCAGCGGCCTGACCGTGAGCTCCATCTTCAACCTGCACCACAGACGCACCAACGAATAGCCATATGGGAAAGATCTGGGAGATTGACCGCGGATACAACCGCCTGCACATCTATTCGAAACTCACTTCGCTCTCCTGTTTCAGTTCTATCAAGGTAGAAGGCCTGGAGAACCTGCCCAAGGAAGGGGCAGTACTGCTGGCCCCCAACCACGTGGCGGCCATGGCGGATCCGATGATGCTCATGTACGCACTTGACGCCCCGGTCGGATTCGGCGCGCGCTCGGACATCTTCCGCAATCCGAAGATCGCCAAGATCCTGCGCTGGATGCGCATCGTGCCCATCGCGCGCGAGCGCAACGGCCTGCAGGAGGTGGCCAAGAACTACGAGATCTTCGACGAGATCGTGGACTGCCTGGACCACGGGATGCTGTTCTGTCTCTATGCCGAAGGGACGCACCGGCCGGAGCGCGGGATGATGCCCGTCAAGAAGGGCATCTTCCGCATCGCCAAGATCGCCTGCGACAAGCTCGACAAGCCTGTATGGATGGTCCCGATGGGCCTGGACTACGAAGACTTCTTCCGCTGCCAGTCCCGCGTGGCCATCCGCATCGGCGCGCCGATCGACGTCCGCGCCGAGTTCGAGCGGCGCCAGGCGGCAGGCATGGCCGAAGGCGACATCTACCGCGAACTCTGCCAGGATCTGCGCGAGCGCATCCTGGCCCTGATCGGCCGCCTGCCGGAGCGCCGCCACGACCGCAAGCTGCTCCGCCTGCTGCTCGCCGTCCTCTCCCTGCCCCTGTACCTGCTCTGCGCCGTCGGATCGATCCTGATCTGGCTGCCGCACCTGATCATCATGTCCAAGATGGAGGACAAGGCCTGGTCCCACACCGTCCGCTACGTCCTGCACGTCTTCCTGCCGCTCTTCTGGCCCTTCGCCATCGTGTTCGAGCGCCTCACCAAGTTCTACCGCAACCTCATTGAAGATTTCCATAAGCGATGAAACGCATCCTGATCACCCTCCTGCTCGCCGGACTGGCCCTGACCGCCTCCGCGCAGGATATCGTCAAGACCGGCCTGAACTTCGGACCGCTCCCCGCCGTGGCGCTCGACGCCGACAAGGGCTTCCAGTACGGCGCCCTGCTCAACATCTATGACTACGGTGACGGCAGTGCCTACCCCAACTACGACTCGAAGTGGTATTTCGAGGTGTCCTTCTATACCAAGGGTACGCAGCAGTACGTCGTCTCCTATGACAACAAGACCCTGATTCCGGGCGTGCGCTGGTCCAGCGCCGTGGTGGCCGCCATCGACAAGGCAATGGACTTCTACGGCTTCAACGGCTACCAGTCGTACTACGACTACGGTCGCATCGCCGAAGGCAAGGCCAACAAGAAGGGCCCTCAGGACCCCTCGAAGTACATCTTCACGCCCTTCTACCGGATGTCGCGCGTGCAGGTGCTCGCCAAGAGCGACTTCATCGGCCGGATCAACGACGCACTCTCCTGGGAGGCCGGCTACCACGCCAGTTACTTCAAGACCGGCCCGATCGACCGCGCCAGCATCAACAAGGGCAAGGCCGACTACGACCTCTACCCCAACGCGATGCCCACGCTGTTCGAACTCTACCGCCAGTGGGGCCTGATCAGCGACGCGGAGGCCGACGGCGGCTTCTCCAGCAGCATCCGCCTTGGTATGGTATATGACACCCGCGACAAGGAAGGCGCCCCCACGCGCGGCACCTGGGCGGAGGCGCACCTGATGGCTGCGCCGAAGTGGCTCGGCACCAAGAATCCCTTCTACCGCTACTCCCTGACCCTGCGCCAGTACTTCCCGCTGATCGGCAATGACAAGCTCACGCTCGCCTACCGGCTCAACTACGAGGGGACGCTGGGCAAGGACGCACCCTTCTACGTCCTCCCCTACATCACCGTGATGGGAGACTGGTACGACCGTGACGGGATGGGCGGCTACCGGACGGTCCGCGGCATGATGCGTGACCGCGTGATCGGCCTGGACATGGCCTCCTACAACCTCGAGCTGCGTTGGCGCTTCGTCAGTTTCCAGGCCTTCAACCAGAACATCGCCCTGGCGCTCAACCTCTTCAGCGACGGCACGATGGTCACGCGCGGGCGGGATATGAAAATCATTGGCAAACCGGCCTACCAGTATGTAGCGCCGCAGGCCGGCCAGACCAAGGACACGCCCCACATCACCGTGGGCACGGGCCTGCGCTTCATCATGAACGAGAACTTCATCGTAGCCTTCGAGTACGGCACTCCGGTGAGCCATTTCTACAACAAGTCCCACCCGCTCTACAACCAGGACGGCAACGGCGCCTTCTACATCAACACCGGCTACCTGTTCTAAGTCAAGGACATACACAACGAAAATGCGGCGACCGTCACGGCTGCCGCATTTTGCTTTAGGTAGTAGTACAGTTTATTGTTTAATATCAATGCTTAAAAGAAGCAAAAATATCTTTTCGTTCTCGGATCAATCATTAACCAAAACCGTGCCACGAATGTTCTCTGCGACCTGATGCACCAGCCGGGCGAGGGCCTCGCGGCTCGCCCAGGCGGTGTGCGGGGTGAAGCGGAAGCGCTCCGGGTGCCGCACGCCCAGCAACGGGCTGTCGGCGGGCAGCGGCTCACACGCGTAGACGTCCAGCGCCGCGCCGGCGATCACGCCCGCGTCCACGGCCTGCGCCAGCGCGGCCTCGTCCACGATGCCGCCGCGCCCCAGGTTGAGCAGGAAGGCCGTGGGCTTCATCCGGCGCAGCTCCGCCGCGCCGATCAGCCCGGCCGTCCGCTCGTTGAGCGGGGCGTGGATGCTCACGGCGTCCGACTCCGCGAGGAGCGCATCCAGCGGGACGCTGGGATACTCCCGGCTGTGGGAGGTGCCTGAGGTGGAATAGTAGATCACGCGCATCCCGAAGGCCGTGGCCACAGCCGCCACGCGCGCGCCGATGGTCCCCAGGCCCACGATGCCCATCGTCTTGCCGGCGAGCTCCATATACGGATGGGAGATGTCGCAGAAGAGCGTCCCGGCGGAATACCGTCCGCTCTTGACGCTGTCGTCGAAATACGGCCCGTAGCCGGCCAGGGACAGCAGGTGCGCGAAGGTGGACTGGACCACCGCCTCGGTGGAATACCCCGCCGCGTTGCGCACCGGGATGCCGCGCGCGGCGCAGGCCTCCAGGTCGATGTTGTTGACGCCCGTGGCGGATTCGCACACGAGCCGCAGGCGCGGGGCGCGCGCGAGGAGCGCGTCCGTGACGCGGACCTTGTTGACGATCAGCACCTCGCAGTCCCCCACCCGCTCCAGGGCCTGGGCGGGCGTACTGGTCGGCCAGGCGACCAACTCGCCCAGCGCGGCAATCTCATCCAGCGGGGTCTCCCCCAGCGAACCGGCATCCAGGAAAACGATTTTCATACCCCTAAATTTACAAAAAAATGCAAAAAAGTAGAAATATCGCTTGCGATATAAATTTATTGTCGTACCTTTGTGTCGCGAACGATATAAATACAAACAATAATAAAAAGAAGAAAGCCATGGCAAGCATTTATGATTTCAAGGCCCTGAACAACAAGGGCAAAGAAGTGGACTTCGCCGACTACAAGGGCAAGGTCCTGCTGATCGTCAACACCGCCTCCAAGTGCGGCTTCACCCCGCAGTACGACGGCCTGGAGGCCCTCTGGAAGAAGTACCAGGACCAGGGTCTCGTAGTGGTGGGCTTCCCCTGCGACCAGTTCGCCCACCAGGAGCCGGGCAGCGACGCCGAGATCGCGGAGTTCTGCCGTCTCACCCACGGCGTGACCGTCCCACTGATGAGCCAGATCGAGGTCAACGGCGAGGGTGCCCACCCCATCTACAAGTACCTCAAGAGCCAGACCAAGGGCCTGCTGGGCAGCGCCATCAAGTGGAACTTCACCAAGTTCCTGATCTCGCGCGACGGCAGCCGGATCGAGCGCTTCGGCCCGGCCGTGAAGCCGGAGGCCATCGAGGACAAGATCAAATCCCTGCTCTAACCGCTCCGCCATGTACGAACAGCTCAAGCTGGACAACCAGCTCTGTTTCAGGCTCTACGCCGCCTCGCGGCTGGTCACGCAGGCCTACACGCCCCTGCTCTCCCCGCTCGGCATCACCTACCCCCAATACCTGGTGCTGCTGGTGCTCTGGGAGCAGGACGGCCAGCCGGTCAATGACCTGGCCCGGCGCCTGCACCTCGAGACCAACACGGTCACTCCCCTGCTCCAGCGGATGGAACACGAGGGGCTGGTGAGCCGCAGGCGCAGCGACAAGGACGGCCGCCAGGTGCTCGTCTCGCTCACGGCCGCAGGCCGCGAGCTGGAGCACCGCGCCGCCGCCGTCCCCGGGCAACTGGGCGCGCGGCTGGTCTGCGACGGCGCCGCACCCGGGAGCGTCCCGGAACTGGCCGCCGCGCTGGACGCGCTGATCCGGACGCTGGAGCCGTAGCCTGCGAGCCCAAAAAACAAGGACCCGTGCACCGAATGCACGGGTTTTTTCGTACTTTTGCATCTATATGTCCGAAGAACTCCATCTCGTGCGGGACCTGGCGGTCATCCTCGTGTCCGCCGGCGTATTTACCATCATATCCAAGGCCCTCAAGCAGCCGCTGATCCTGGGCTACATCATCGCAGGCTTCTTGATCGGCCCCCACATCACCTGGTTCCCGGGCATCGAGAGCGAGGAGGTCGTGCACCAGTGGTCAGAGATCGGCATCATCTTCCTGATGTTCGGCCTGGGCCTGGAGTTCAGTTTCAAGAAACTCCTCAAAGTGGGCAGCAGCGCGCTCGTGGCCGCCGGCAGCAAGTTCCTGGGCGTGTTCGTGCTGGGATTCGTGGCCGGGCAGGCCCTGGGCTGGACGGCGATGGAGAGCATCTTCCTGGGCGGCCTGCTGTCGATGTCCTCCACGATGGTCGTGCTCAAATCCTACGACGAGATGCAGCTCAAGGACAAGCCCTGGGCCGGGATGGTCTTCGGCACGCTCGTGGTCGAGGACCTGATCGCCATCCTGCTGATGGTGCTCCTGTCCACGATGGCCGTGTCCAACCGCTTCGCCGGCGGCGAGATGCTCTTCAACCTCCTCAAGCTGGCCTTCTTCCTGATCCTGTGGTTCCTGGTGGGCATCTACGTAATCCCCACCGTGCTCAAGCGCGCCCGCAAGTACCTCAGCGACGAGATCCTGCTGATCGTCAGCATCGGCCTGTGCTTCGGGATGGTGGCCCTGGCCGAGACCGTAGGCTTCTCCTCCGCGCTCGGCGCTTTCGTGATGGGTTCCATTTTGGCCGAGACCATCGAGAGCGAGCACATCGAACGCCTGGTCAGTCCGATCAAGGACCTGTTCGGGGCCGTCTTCTTCATCTCCGTGGGCATGATGGTGGCCCCGTCCGTGATCGCGCAGCACTGGTGGGTGATCCTCATCATCACGCTGATCGTGATGCTGACCCACATCCTGTTCGCCGGCGCCGGCATCCTGATGACCGGCGGCGGACTGGAGAACGCCGTCAACACCGGCTTCAGCCTGGCCCAGCTGGGCGAATTCGGTTTCATCATCGCCGGCGTGGGCGTGAGCCTGGGCGTGATGCGCGAATTCATCTACCCGGTCATCATCGCCGTGTCCGTGATCACCACGTTCACGACCCCGTATATGATCAAGCTCGCTGCCCCCGCGCACGCCTGGCTGCTGCGCACGCTGCCCGACCGCTGGATCGCGCGGCTGGCTGCGCCCGACCAGGGCGGCAAGGCCACGGCCGCCGAGCAGAGCGAGTGGCGCAAGCTCCTGCAGGCCTACTTCCTGCGCATCGTCCTCTACGGCGTGGTGCTGCTGGCCATCATGATCGGCTCCAAGCAATTCCTGGAGCCGCTCGCCACGCGCCTGTTCCCGGGCTGGAGCCCCTTCCTGCACAACCTCGTGGTGGTGGTCGTGACGCTGCTGGTGATGGCGCCCTTCCTCTACGGGCTCGCCATCAGCTCCGGCTCCATCAACGAGCCCGCCGCCAAGCTCCTCAAGGAGAAGAACAGCAACAAGTGGCCCATCGCCGGGCTCGTGCTGACCCGCAGCTTCCTCGCCATCTCGATCATCCTCAGCGTGATCGCCAGCCACTTCCACCTCGCCGGCTGGGCGGTGGTCCTGATCATCCTTGGCGGCGTGGCCTTCATCATCACGGCCCGCCGGACGATGCACCGCTACTCCGCGCTCGAGCAGCGCTTCCTGTCGAACCTCAACGAGAAGGAGGATATCGAGCGGCGCCGCCGTCCGGTCACGACTTCCGTGCAGGACAAGATGGCCGGCTACGACGTCCACCTGGAGCTGCTGGAGGTCTCGCCTGACTGTGTGTTCGTGGGCAAGGCGCTCCGGGATATCCCCTTCCGCGCCGAGTCCGGCGCCAACCTCATCAAGATCCAGCGCGGCTCGCAGGCCGTCACCATCCCCTCGGGCGAGGTGTGCATCTACCCCCACGACCGCCTGCTGGCCGTGGGCACGACCGAGCAGATCGGCCGTCTGCGCACGATGCTCGCCGAGTCGGTGGCGGCGCCCGCCGCGGCGGCGGACACGGAATTCGAAGTCATCCCCGTCACGCTCGAGGCGGGCTCCTACCTCACCGGCAAGACCCTGCGCAATACCAATATGCGCGACTACCACTGCATGGTCATCAGCGTGCTCAACGAGACTGGCTTCCACACCAACCCCCGCCCCGACTACGAGTTCAAGGCCGGCGACGTGGTCTGGATCGCCGGCGAGACGAGCTCCTGCGAGTGGCTCGGCGGCAGCAAAGAATAATCCGGCACCTTGCAACGTTGCAGGGAATCGGATCATCTCTTTCCAGTATGAATTGCAGAATCTGTTTATTGATGCTCCTGGTGCTGGCGGCCTTCAGCGCAAGTGCGCAGCAGGCGTTCGATCCGGCGGAGAGCCGGAATGAACTGGTGCTCAGCGCCGGCCCCCTCACGCCGATGCAGCGGGGCGTTGGCGGTTATTATACCGGCGCGGACTTGGTCATACAGCTAGACTACCGCCACTTCTGGCGGAGCGGCCTCGGGGTCAGCAGCGGAATTGTTTTCTCGCCTGAATATCTAAACCTTGACAACACTTTCGGGATTCCGGTCGCCCTCGTCTGGCGGACGGGCGAACCCCGGAGCCGCGGCCGGCTGGACCGGGGGCTCAACGCCGCCGGCAGCACCATCCGGGACCGGTCGTACAACTATGCCTACGGCAGCAAAAGCTCAGAGGTACTGGGCGCCGGGCTGGCCAGTTTCTTCATGAACCTGTTCAGCCGCGCCGAGTTCTTCGCCGGTCTGACGCCGGGCTGGATCCCGGAAGCCGAAGACATCCACCGCTCGAACTACAAGGATGGCGCTTGGGAAGAGTCCGGGATCCGGAAGCCGCACAGCCTCGTGCTGACGGCGGATGCCGGCGCCGCGCTCACCTACCGGATCTGGCGGTTCAACCTCCGACTGACTCCTGCAGTCCATTATAGCCTGATTAACAATTACCGGGACTATTCGGCCGTCTACCGGCCGAACTACCCTGCCCCGCTCGTCCGCACGCAGGATCTGCGCTGGCACTTCAGTTTCCAGTTCGGACTGGGCTATCTGTTCTAGAATTCTTCCGCGAAGAAACCCGCCATCCGGTCGCGGATCTCGTAGAAGCGGTCCGTGAATTCGCCGTCGTCGCCGATGTGCAGGCGGTGGCGCGGCTCCGGGCAGACGTGATGCTCAGCGCGCAGGCCCAACTCGCGGGCGTGCGTGTAAATGGCGAAGGTACCGTACATCACCTCCGAGAACCACTGGGACGGGACCTGGAGTCCCCGGTCCTTGGTCCGGAAAGGATACCCTTCGCCGTAGGGCATCACGGGGTCGTTCGGGGACTGGAAGGAGAGGATGGCGGCGGAGCCTTGCTCCAGCAGGGAAAGGTCGTGGAGCGAGCCCCAGAAGTTGCCCACGGCGCGGATGCGGGGCCGGCCCGGGTCGGGGCGGAACGCCAGGCGCAGGGCCGTCATCGCCCCGGCGCTCGTCCCGGCCGCAAAGATATGGTCCGGGTCGATGCGCAGGTCCTTGTCTGAGAGCAGATAATCCAGCGCTGCGTCGGCGTCCGCCAGGGCGCGGTCTTCCGCAGCGGCCAGGTCCCGGGCCGTGGGCCGGAAGCCCAACCGGTAGTTGATGGACACGGCCACGTAGCCCAGCGACGCGAAGTACTCGCACCAGCCGGCCTGCCCTTTCTCTTCCTTGTTGCCGATGAAGAACGACCCGCCGTGCATCATCAGCAGCAGCGGCCGGGGCGCATCGCCGTCGTCTTCCGGCAGGTAGATGTCCATATCGAGGTCCAACGTGCGGGTCCGCGCCAGCTGCGGCAGCAGGCGGCGGACCGTACCGCGCTCCCCCACGGGCGCGTGCGTCCAGAATCCTTCCGCCTGCGCGTACACGACATCCCGCTCCACGCTCACCTTGTAAGACGGGGTCGTGAAGGGCAGGACGGCGAGCAGCAGGGCACACATAAGGAACATATTCATCCGTTTATCCCTGCAAAGATAGCAAAAATCACGAGTCCTTCCGGGTTTCATCCGGCCTTGACTTTCCGCAGACTCCCCTACCACCTGCAAAAATTTTCGGAAATAATTTGGTTTATAATGTAAACTTGTTTATATTTGCAGTGCGGGGCGGACAGACTGCGCAGCTGGACCGCTTCGTCAAAACCTTGTAACGAATTGATATTATGGAACAAAACAACAATTTGACGGCTCAGCAGAGCCTGCAGATCATCAGTGAGACCTTCAACAACAGCCGGAAGGGCATCTTGCGGAACAGCGCCAAGTACTTCATGCTCTGGGGCGCACTGCTCACCGTGACCTCCCTGGTCGTCTATCTCCTCTGGCACTTCACCGGCAAGCC
>JAEEGL012256300.1_pt1 | contig 10591 bp, 5 predicted proteins | sample 9134231 | NCBI WGS metagenome assembly JAEEGL01 (sample SAMN16246548, study PRJNA631951) | gut metagenome | biome: gut microbiome; feature: rumen; material: fiber-attached | host: Bos | place: Iran: Karaj | collected 2018-10 | reverse complement strand
TATAACGCCGATACTTGACAGTATTATTGCAATAATATACTCATTTTTTTGATAACAGGTCACGGACATGGATATAAATATAAAAATTGAGGCCTTTGAAGGGCCGATGGAACTGCTTTTGCATCTTATTGCAAAAAACAAAATGAATATTTACGACATACCCATTGCCGAGCTTACAGACCAGTATTTAAGCTGTATCGACACACTCGATATAAGCAGTATGGATTCTATGAGCGAGTTTTTGGTAATGGCGGCGACCCTTATCGAGATAAAGTCGCGTATGCTGCTGCCCAAGCCCGAAACGGAGGACGAGGAAGAGGAAGAAGATCCAAGAGAGGCACTTATCAATCGTCTTATCGAGTACAAGCGTTTTAAGGAAATGGCGGACGAGCTTAATTACCGTCAGAAAACGGCGGGTTACAGCTACTACAAAATGCCCGACAAACAGCTTATCGAGCGCATCAGAAAAGATGTGCCCAAAAGCATGGACGACATTTTATATGGTGCGGACATGGATATGCTGATGGCGGCTTTTGAGGACGTTCTGCGCAGACGTGAGGTCAAGACGGATAAAGTCCGTGCGGGCTTCAACTCCGTAACAAGGGAGCTTTTTACCATAGAGGACAAGAAAAAGCACATACAAAATCTGCTTGCCCTTAATTCAAAAATAACTTTCAGAAGTATTTTCCGCAAAAAGGCAAGCAAAAACGAGATAGTGGTGACCTTTCTTGCCATGCTTGAACTTATAAAAATAAAGCAGATTTTCATAAACCAAAGCGGACTTTTCGGCGAGATAGTGATAACACCTTACAGCGAGGCGGTGACGGCATGAGTATAGAACAGCTTAAATATGCGGCGGAAGCCATACTTTTTGCGGCGGGCGAGGCTGTGGATATAAAAGACCTTGCATCGGCACTTGAACAGGATATAAAGACCATGAACTCCATTATGCAGGAACTTTGCGACGACTACGAAAACCGCGGTATAAGTATCATTCAGATAGATGACAGCTATCAGATGTGTACCCGCGACGAGTATTTTGACTCTATCAAAAAACTTTATCAGGCGCCCAAGAGAAAAGTGCTTTCAACAACTTTGCTTGAAACGCTTGCCATTATCGCCTACCGTCAGCCCGTTACCAAGGCGCAGATAGAGGAAATAAGGGGCGTAAGCGCAGACCACGCTGTAAACAAACTGGTCGAATACGAGCTTGTGGACGAGGTCGGAAGGCTTGATGCGCCCGGCAAACCTATTTTATTCGGTACAACGGATGAGTTTTTGCGTTATTTCGGCTTTAAAGCGGTGGAGTCCATGCCCGAACTTCCCGAGGTCGGCGAACAGCTGCGCATGGAGATACAGCAGGAACTGGATTTTATAAAAGAATGATCAAAACAAAAGAACACTTATATACGAACTTCTGACGGGAAATTCTATATAAGTGTTCTTTTGTAAAATTAAAAATAATATCACTTGTTATTTTTTTAAATATTTATTATAATAAAAACAGAGAATGGAAAACAAATTAAGGGATGGAAATATTTTAAGGGAAGGATTTTTTTATGAGACAATTTCAATTTGAATTTGACAGTACGCACGAATTCAGGCGCGAAATAACAAAGCTTGACAAATGGTGCAGCACCCATATCTGCACAAATGCGGTATTTACGATTTTTTCCGAGACTCCCGACAGCGGGGTAATAAAGGATATATGCGACTCAATAGAGGATATAATGCCTTATGCACTGTACATGGGATGCTCCAGCAACGGCAATATAGTGGACGGCGCTTTGTCGAAAAAACCGATAGCAATAACCTGCACCGTATTTGAATACCCAACAACAAGGCTTAAAATGCTGCAATACGATTTTGATGCCGACTCACAGCAAAGCGTTGTAGAGGAACTTAAAAAAGAGGTTGCCGATATGGGCGGTGTAAAAGCCGTTGAAATGCTTATGACGATAAGGGGGATGTCTCTTTCGGTATTGTGCGATGGTCTGGCATCTCTTCCTCCGGAAGTGGAGATATTCGGCGGCGGTGCATTCAATCTTGATATAAACAGCAATGTTGCCTGTGTTTTTACAAAAATTAAAGGGCTAAGCTCTTCAAGCATTGCCTTTTTACTTATCGCAGGTGAAGATTTTCATATAAGAACAAGTTATGTAACGGGTTGGAAACCGCTTGGACGCGATCTTCATGTAACAAAGGCAAAAGGAAGTCTGTTGTGTGAACTTGACGGCAAACCCGCTTATGATACCTATTACAGATATCTTAATATAGGAAACGACGAAAATTTCTTCTTCAACACGCTGGAATTTCCGTTTTTGTACCACTGTAATGACATAGATATACTGCGTGCGCCCACAGCGGCGACCGATGACGGTTCTCTTGTTATGACATCGGACATAGCCGAAAACGTAACTGCACGTATTGCCTACGGCGACCCATGGACGATACTTGACAGCGTAAATGAGGAAAGCATGAACGTCAGCAAATTCTCTCCGGAGATAATACATATTTATTCCTGTGCCGCAAGACGTACCTTTTGGGGCAACCACGAGGCTTCAAACGAGACGACGCCGTTTAACAAGATAGCGCCCGTTTCGGGTTTTTACACCTCAAGCGAGTTTTTAAGGACAAACGGGTTTTTAAATCAGCATAATGTTACCCTTGTTATAGGCGCAATGCGCGAGGGTGAAGCGGTTGAGAGCAAAGTAAAAAAATCTCCTGCGAAAAACGAGATATCGGGCAAGATATCCATGGTAAGCCGACTTGCGACTTTTATAGGCGCTGCCACCGCAGAGCTTGCCCAAGCAAACGAGCAGCTTGAACTTATTGCCGTATCCGACGGTATGACAAAACTGTTCAACCGCAGCGAGATACAAAGACGCATCGAAAAGCAGCTGACCGAAAAGAAAATGCCGTTTACGCTTGTTATGCTGGATATAGACAACTTCAAGCACGTTAACGATACCTACGGTCACAAAGAGGGCGACAATATACTTATTTGTTTTGCAAAACTGCTTAAAGAAAGCGTGGAAGAAATAGAGCCGCGCGGATATGCCGGACGCTGGGGCGGTGAGGAATTTATGCTGCTGCTCCCCGGAAGAAATACCGACCGCGCTTTTGAGACAGCCGAGGTAATAAGGACAAAATTTGCGGCAATGGAATTTACGGCTGCGGGACACATTACCGTCAGCATAGGTGTGACCGCCGCTATAGATAAAGAGCAGATAGACGAGTTGTATACAAGAGTCGATGCCGCGCTGTATTCCGCAAAGGAAACAGGCAAGAACAAAACGGTCATAGGATAAAACCTGCATATATTTGTTAAGTCTGCATAATTCCGGTAATAAAAACTTAATAATTTATCTAAAAATTTACATTGACCCAAAATTGGTTTTATGCTACAATAGTTTGAGAATAAAAGTAAATTTTTGAAATATTTTTTCTGAAAGGAAGTCTTATATATGAAAAAACGTATTTCTTGCCTTTTGCTTTGTGTGCTGACAGCGGCAAGCTGTGTGCCCGCTTATGCACTTACACAGGAAAGCAATGTAACTTTCACGGTCGGCGGTATGAAGCTTATAAGTGACAAGTCTGCCGTAAATATCGACGGCAAAAACTATCTTCCTCTTCGTGCTATTTTTGAGATGCTCGGCGGCGAAGTAGACTGGAACAGCGATAAAAACGAGGCTAAGGTCGATCTGGGCGCTACCCGTATAATAATAGATGCAAACGAGATGAAAGCTACACTTAACGGCGAGGAAACAGATCTTGATATACAGCGCATCAACGGCAGCATCTATCTTCCCGTGCGTCTTCTCGGCGAGACACTCGGTTTTAATGTAAACTGGGATGCAGAAACAAGAAATATCGACATCACACGCGGCGACAGCGACTATATTATACTTGACACAAAGGCTTATATAGACGAGGATACAAGAATACTCACTTTTGAGGAAGCAAGGGAACTTGCGGAAAAGAAAAGCTCCAACTTAAAAAATATCAACGACAGTATCGACTATATCAAGGATACGAGAGATAACCTGGGTCAGACTCTTGTTTCGCTTGACTCGGCTTACGGCACAATAAGCTCCATGCTTGTCACAACTATTGAACAGGCGGGTTCAGCCCTTGATGTACAGATGCAGCTTCAGCAGAATATAGAAAGCAGTATCACGGTTGCGCGAAATATGAAAAAACTTGATGTGACATCTTCTCTTACAAGTGTAAACGAACAGCTTGTAAAAGACGGTATCGAGATAACCCTTATCAGTCAGATAAATGCCATAAAGGGTACGGAAATACAGCTTCAGCTTCTTGAACAAAGTATCGCTCTCGGCGCAGAAAATGTAGAAAATCTCCGCCTTAAAAACGAGCTTGGCTACGCAAGTGATGTAGAACTTAAAAAAGCGGAACTCAAGCAGGAAGAGGATGAGAAAAACCGTAATCTGCTTGAAGAAAGTCTTAAAAATCAGAAAGAAATTCTTAACAATACACTCGGACTTGATGCAAACGAAAAAGTTTATGTTATCTATGATGCTCAGGTAAAGGATTATAATGACTTCAATCTTGAAACTTTTATCTCAAAGCAGAAGATAACAGCACCAAGCATCAAGGTACTCCAGGGTAATGTGGACATTGCGGAATATGCTCAGAGAACAAACGCAGCCCTTGTAAACGAGTCCAAAAAGGGTGTAAGAAACGATTATAATACTGCTGCCCGTGCTCTTGAAGACGGCAGGGATACACTTGAAAAGAATATCCGTTCCACATATCACAACATCCAGCAGCTTGCTTTAAAGGATAAGCAGCTTAAACTTGATGTGGAGCAGGCTGTTACCGATTATAATTCGGCTGTGTCAAGCTACAATGCGGGCATGGCTACGGAGTTCCAGGTCAAGCAGGCAAGACTTGGCGTACTCAACGCAGAAAAAGCGGTTGAAGACAATAAGTTAAACTATATCATGCTTACAGAAACATTTGAAAAACCCTATCTTATTCAGTAACAAGGTCACCGCTAAAAATTGCTTTGAAGCATAACGCAGAGAAATTTTTCGGAAGCAAGGAAAACAACCGAAGGCTCGGTTTTTGCTGTGCAAATTCCCTATATATAGCAGAAAAGCTATGTTGAGGGTGTTTGACGAAGTTTCCGGAAAATTCATCAAGTTATGCAAAAAATGAATTTTTAGAGGTGACCATAATAATTCGGGAGCCGTGGCACAAGCTTAAAGCGGCTCCTTTTTTCTGTTATATATATTTTTCTTCATTAAAAATTAAGACTTTTCGGCAATTCTACTATTGAAATATGTAGTTTTTTGTTCTATAATAAGTGCTGATACAACTTTTTTGCGGTATTTTCAGAGGTGTTAATATGAGTGACAAACTTTATAAGGCAGGTATAGATATCGGCTCAACGACCATAAAACTGGTGGTCATGGACGAAAACGAGAATATCTGTTTTAAAGATTATCAAAGACATTTATCAAATATACAGGAGACCCTTTTATCACTTATACGATCCGCACATGAAAAAATGGGCGATGTGCGTTTTTGTGCAAATATAACGGGTTCGGGCGGTCTGTCCATCTCAAACTGGATAGGCATACCCTTTATACAGGAGGTAGTGGCTGTTTCGGGTGCTATCGACAAGGTAATACCGCAGACGGATGTTGCGATAGAAATAGGCGGCGAGGATGCCAAGATAATTTATATCACGGGCGGCCTTGAACAGCGTATGAACGGTATCTGCGCAGGCGGTACGGGCAGTTTTATCGACCAGATGGCATCACTTTTGCAGACGGATGCAATGGGTCTTAACGAGCTTGCAAAGCAGTACAAAGTCATTTATCCCATTGCCGCACGCTGCGGCGTGTTTGCAAAAAGCGATATCCAGCCTCTTATAAATGAGGGTGCGGCAAAGGCAGACCTTGCGGTGTCTATTTTCCATGCTGTTGTAAACCAGACTATAAGCGGTCTTGCCTGCGGCAAGCCTATCCGCGGCAGAGTAGCCTTTCTTGGCGGTCCGCTTCACTTCCTTACCGAATTAAAGGCAAGGTTTGTGGATGTGCTGGGTCTTGAGGGCGACGAGATAATAGAGACAGATAATTCCCATCTGTTTGCGGCTATGGGTGCGGCTTTCAACTCAAAGGACGATAAAATTTTCACTTTCGGCCAACTTATAAAAAATCTTACGGGCGAAAAACACCTCACTATGGAAATTTCACGTCTCGACCCGCTTTTTACGGACGAGAATGATTATAATACATTCAAGGAACGCCACGGCAAGGCCATAGTTAAAAAAGGAAACCTTGCCGATTACAAGGGCGATGCCTTTCTGGGCATAGATTCGGGTTCTACCACAAGCAAACTTGCTCTTATAGGTGAGGACGGCTCTTTGCTTTACTCTTTCTATGCGGGCAACGAGGGTAACCCGATAAAAATTATAATGAGTTCTCTCAAGCAGATATACCGTATGATGCCAGAGGGTGTGACCATAAGAAAGGCCTGTGTTACGGGTTACGGCGAGGGTCTTATCAAAGAAGCGTTTATGATAGACCTCGGCGAGATAGAGACCGTTGCGCATTACAAGGCGGCGGCATTCTTTGACCCCGAAGTCGATTTTATCCTCGATATCGGCGGTCAGGACATGAAGTGCATACGCATCAAGGACGGCGTTATCGACAGCGTTCTTCTTAATGAGGCTTGTTCTGCGGGCTGCGGCTCTTTTATAGAAACTTTTGCGAAAAGTCTTTCCCTGCCCGTGCAGGAATTCGCAAAGGTGGCTTTGTTTGCAAAAAGCCCTATCGACCTGGGTTCACGCTGTACCGTTTTTATGAATTCGCGCGTTAAGCAGGCGCAGAAAGAGGGTGCGGAGGTCTCCGATATTTCGGCGGGTCTTGCATACTCCGTTATCAAAAATGCGCTTCAGAAAGTAATAAAAATAACAGACCCCACGGAAATGGGCAAACATATAGTGGTGCAGGGCGGTACTTTCTATAATGAAGCCGTTTTGCGCGCATTTGAAAAAATATCCACACGCGATGCTATCCGCCCCGATATAAGCGGCATTATGGGCGCTTTCGGTGCGGCTGTCATTGCAAAAGACAAGTATGTGCAGGGCGAAAATTCCACCCTGCTTTCGGCCGACCAGCTGGAGGAACTGGAGATAACGACCTCCCTTACACGCTGCAAGGGCTGTACAAACAACTGTCTTTTGACTATTAACCGTTTCAACGGCAACCGCCGTTTTATCACGGGCAACCGCTGTGAGCGCGGCCTTGGCAAAGACCCCTCAAAAAGCTGTGTTCCCAACCTTTTTGACTATAAATACGACAGACTTTTCGGTTACAAGCCTATCGACCCCGACAAGGCAAAACGCGGCGTTGTAGGTATTCCCCGCGTACTCAATATGTACGAGGACTATCCGCTGTGGTTCACTTTCTTTAACGAACTCGGCTACAGCGTAAGACTTACGCCCAAAACAAACCGCCGTATTTACGAGCTTGGTATAGAATCCATACCGAGTGAGTCCGTGTGCTATCCCGCAAAGCTTGTGCACGGCCATGTAAAATTTTTGATAGACGAGGGCATAAACTTTATTTTCTATCCCTGTATCGCTTACGAGCATCAGGAGATACAGCACGCGGACAGCTGCTTCAACTGCCCCATTGTTACAAGTTATCCCGAAAATATCAAAAATAACCTTGAAGAGATACGCACTAAAAATATAGATTTCCGCAATCCGTTTTTCAGCCTTGCGAACCCCGAGCATTTTATCAAGCGTTTGCAGGAGGAATTTTCGGATATAGATAAGGATGAGGTGGAAAAGGCAGCTCGACTTGCACTTAAAGAACAGCAGCGCTATCGTGAGGATATGCGCAGAAAAGGTGAGGAGACCCTTGAATATCTTAAAGAAAACGATATGACGGGTATAGTTGTTGCGGGCAGACCTTACCACACAGACCCCGAGATAAACCATGGTATTCCCGAACTTATAACGGGCTACGGCGTTGCGGTACTGACCGAAGACAGCGTTGCTCACCTTGGCGATGTTCAGCGTCCTTTGAATGTGCGCGACCAGTGGGCTTATCATTCGCGGCTTTATGCGGCGGCGACTTTTGTCGGCACACGCGACGATCTGGAACTTGTCCAGCTAAACAGCTTCGGCTGCGGCCTCGATGCCGTTACCACGGACGAAGTAAGCGACATTTTAAAGGCGCACAACAAAGTTTACACACTTTTAAAAATAGATGAGGTATCAAACCTCGGTTCTGCACGTATCCGTATACGTTCGCTTTTTGCCGCTCTTGATGAAAGACGCAGCAAAAATATCAAGGCGCGTGCGGCTCAGACGGCAAACAGCCGTGTTGTATTCACAAAAGAAATGAAGAAAAACCACACGCTTATCATGCCGCAGATGTCGCCCTTCCATTTTGATATTGCGCAGGAAGCATTTAAGGCGGCGGGATTCAATATTGATGTTATGCCCGCTTACGACCGCGACTGTGTGGATATCGGCCTTAAATATGTTAATAATGATGCCTGCTATCCCGCACTTATTGTCGTGGGTCAGGTGCTTAAAGCGCTCCAGAGCGGAAAGTACGATCTGGACAATGTTTCCGTGCTTATAAGTCAGACGGGCGGCGGCTGCCGTGCAAGCAATTATATCGGTTTTATCCGCCGTGCGCTTAAAAAGGCGGGTATGGAGCATATTCCCGTTGTTTCCATAAGCACACAGGGTCTTGAGAAAAACCCGGGCTTCAAAATAACGCCAAAACTTGCTGTCGGTATGCTGCAAAGCGTGCTTTACGGCGATCTGCTTATGCGCTGCGTTTACCGCGTGCGTCCCTACGAGCTTGAAAAGGGCTCGACCGAGGCTCTCTACCAAAAATGGAACGCGATATGCAAGGATGCCGTAAAACGCTGCCGCTATGGCGAATATAAAAAGAATATAGCTAAAATAATAGAAGAATTTGACAATCTGCCTATCGACGAAAACCTTGTTAAGCCAAGAGTAGGCGTTGTCGGCGAGATACTTGTTAAATTCCACCCGACTGCAAACAATGATATTGTCGGTCTTTTGGAAAAAGAGGGCGCCGAGGCTGTCGTGCCCGATCTGCTCAACTTCCTGACATACTGTTTCTACAATTCCACTTATAAAGAAAAGTATTTCGGCATGAAACACTCGGCGACTGTAGTTTCCAACATTGGTATAAGGGTAGTAGAGGCATACCGCAAGCCTATGAGCGAGGCTCTTAAAAAGTCAAAGCGTTTCGAGGCTCCCGCGAATATTGCCGAACTTGGCGAAATGGCAAAGGATATCGTAAGTCTTTGCAATCAGACGGGCGAGGGCTGGTTCCTTACCGCCGAGCTTGTCGAGCTTATCCATACGGGCGTTTACAACAATATCTGTACACAGCCTTTCGCCTGCCTGCCCAACCATGTAACGGGCAAGGGCATTATTAAGGAACTTAAACGTCAGAACAAGTTCAGCAATATCGTGGCCGTGGATTACGACCCGGGCGCAAGCGAGGTAAACCAGATAAACCGTATCAAGCTTATGCTTTCCGTGGCGGAAAAAAATCTTCGTCATATAAATGAAGAAAAACAAAAAACCGCCGCAGCTAACGAAGCTTAAAACTATATAGGGTATATTTTGAAAAAATTGACCACATATTTAGTTTTTAGCTTATTTAAGCCAAAAAAATTAAATATTTTTTAAAAAAGCTATTGACTTTTGGCTTATTCTGTTGTATTATAATTGATGTGCCGCTTATCGGGCGGTACATCAATTTTAAATATGCAGAGGTGTCCGAGTGGTTTAAGGAGCCGGTCTTGAAAACCGGTGACTCAGCAATGGGCCGTGGGTTCGAATCCCACCCTCTGCGTTCTTTTTTTGAAAAAAGTTTAAAAAACTTATTTCGGAAGACATTTGGAGATGTACCCAAGTGGCTGAAGGGGCTCCCCTGGAAAGGGAGTAGGTCGTGAAAGCGGCGCGAGAGTTCAAATCTCTCCATCTCCGTTCCTTAGAATAACCGCTTAAAAAATTTTTTAAAAAATTTTAAAAAAAGTGTTGACAAATGTATTTGTTTGTGTTATTCTATTATAGCTGTCGCAAATGACAGTGCTTGTATTTTGAAAACTGAATAATCAAAGAATTAATACTCAATCCCTTAAATTCAAGTTGAGAAAACAACTATAAAAACACCAAGTCAGCAAATGAGCTGTAAAACTTTTTATGAGAGTTTGATCCTGGCTCAGGATGAACGCTGGCGGCGTGCCTAACACATGCAAGTCGAGCGAAGAATTGAGAGCTTGCTCTTAATTACTTAGCGGCGGACGGGTGAGTAACGCGTGGGTAACCTGCCCTATACAGAGGAATAACAGTTAGAAATGACTGCTAATGCCTCATAAGCCGACGAAATGGCATCTTTTTGTCGGGAAAGATTTATCGGTATAGGAGGGACCCGCGTCTGATTAGCTAGTTGGAGAGGTAACGGCCCACCAAGGCGACGATCGGAAGCCGGCCTGAGAGGGTGAACGGCCACTTTGGGACTGAGACACGGCCCAAACTCCTACGGGAGGCAGC
>JAEEGL012029646.1_pt1 | contig 10591 bp, 9 predicted proteins | sample 9134231 | NCBI WGS metagenome assembly JAEEGL01 (sample SAMN16246548, study PRJNA631951) | gut metagenome | biome: gut microbiome; feature: rumen; material: fiber-attached | host: Bos | place: Iran: Karaj | collected 2018-10 | reverse complement strand
TATTTCAATTAAAGTATTAGGAACCGGTATGTCTAAAGAATAATCTGTTTTGGAAAACTCCAAAGTAGATTTTTCTAAACAATCATCATACATATCTAAAGAAACATGATTACTTATACCATCAAGAACCGCATTATAAGAATTAGAATCTAGTTTATATCCTAAAGGAGCCTCCAACTCCTTTATAATATAGCTGCCAAAAGGAAGTCCTGTTTTTGCTATACCGTTTTCATCAGTAACTATTTTCTTAACAAAATCTTCTTTATCATCATAAATACCATAAACAGCATTTTTCAGCAAAAGAGAACTATTACCTTTATCATGTTTTTTTATCTCTAAAAATCCATTAATTACCTCAATGTTAAAGAAAAACATCTGCTCTTCAGGTTTTCCCATAACTATTAAATCTTGAAAGTTTGGACTAACAAGGGCTCCAAATCTATCATTAGTTTTAGAGGCAATATTATAACCTATTCTATAAACACTACTATACTCAGAATATATTTTTAGACTATTACCCATTTCAGTAAGTTTAACATTAGTAGAACTCTGAAGTAAACTATATTTATTAAATACCCCATTAGTATCAGTAATAGTTTTTTCTTCTCCAGAATTTATAATAAATAGTTTATTAGCAAAACTAGGAAGTTTGTTATAATCATTAACTAATTTGTTAAGTTCATTTACTTCATCCAAATATAATAATGGATCAGGAACACTATTCCTATCTTGCTTAAATGTCCACGTTAAATCTGGTCTCATTACTCTCCATATCATAACTTGTGTTATTCCATACCATTTTTTATTAGTATGATCTATTAACTCATCCTTATATCCATATCCATAATAAGCTAGAAGTTGTACTTTTTTATACTTATCTTCAGTCATTCCCAAAATAGATAAAATATCTGATTTATTAGTAATTAAATTATGAGAACCAGTAGATGCACCTTCAAGTGGTAATGTAGGATCGATACAATAATAAATTTTATTATCAGTAGTAGACCTTATCATCCAACTATTATAATCCATATACCTATTAGACTCTTCTGCAAAAACAGTAAAACCTGAGTCAGGATGCCATACCTCATACAACTTTCCATTATAAGTACTAGCATTAACCCCCATCATTCCAATTACTGAAACAAAATAAGAAATCAGTAAACACCAAAATAATCTTTTCATTTCTTCCCTCCGTATACATAAATAGATAGAAAAAACAAAAAGACCTAACCATTTCCCAGAATTAAGACAAAAAGAAGATGTAATCTTATTTCTTTTTTTGGTACTACATGTTCAGTTCTTAATTCATATTCCCTTTCACCATGTCCTGAATACAAAAGCAATACTAATAATTTTAAAAAAGTTTTAAACAATAAGAATAGTATTCATATTTAGTAGGAACTTGTATCTATAAAAAAGTATTTAATAAAGACTCTATCTAAAAATTATTGAAATATAAAAAAAATAATTGCTAATACTTAAAATGTGGTATAATAAACACAATTATTTTCGGAGGTTATTATGGAAAAGTTTGTAGAAAAATATGCAGTACAACCAATATGTTATGATCAAAGCATTGAAAGCATATATAAGAGGTTATTTACTATTGAAAAACATGTTTTTAGTAATTTATATCACTTGGACCCTTTGGCTTTCATTGTTTCAAAATGCTTTGTTGTGGAAAGTTTTGGTGGTTTACATAGAGTAGTTTTTGCATATAATCCTAAATATGGATTTGTATATAATGCGCCTGTTTTTGATGAAACGAGAAATATCTTTCTTAACAGCTATGTAACTTCTAATGTTTACGATACTTATAAAGAAGCTTTAGATGAATGTGATAAAAAGAATTCTATGCTTATAGATATAAAAGTTCTAGAATCCCAAGAAGATTATGAAACTGCTTATAAAAATGAAAAGAGAAAAGTCGAAAACATAAGACGTACATTGGATTCATCTTTAAGAGTAACTAATAATTTAGAAGAAAAGAAAGCTAGAGCTAGATAAAACCCGTATAGGTTTTTTTATTTAATTAAAACGCAAAACCTTATTATATATTTTTTTTCATTCATCAGAAGTTATATTGGTAAAAACTGAGACAAATAAAAAAGAGCCGTAGCTCTTATTTCTTTTTACCACTTTTTTTATTTTTTTGCATTTCCCTTACTTCTTCTATTAACTCAAGATGTTCCTTACTAGCCTTTGCTATTTCTTTTAATGTTTCAAGTTCTTGCTTAGAAAGCAAAGACTCATTGTCCTTTTCTTCGCCCATTCTTACCTCCTTTATTTTTTAAATATCCTTTTCTATAATTTCTCATTACTTCTTTAGGATTAGGATTCCTTTGCAATTCTTCGAACAACACAATGCTATCATCGGGATTATCAGTAGTAGTTTTTAAAAAATCGGAAACTGCATATGATTCATTAATTTGTTCTCCTACCTTAATTAATGATTTTGATATATCATATCTTAACATATCTTCTCTAACAAATGCTTTAGATGAAGATGAAAACCTTGTTCTATCTATAGCATCAGCATCTTTTAGACAAAGTGCTATATGTTTTGCACGCAAATATAATTCTTCATTAGCGACATCTATTCTATTTAAAGCACATATTTTTTTAAACTTTTCTTCATCATCTGGTATTTCGTGATAACTAATAGCATTAGCAATTAAATTAATATCTTCTTCGCTATACTTGTTTGCTAATAATTTTCTTGCCATTGAAGCACCAATTTCAGCATGTTTAACATGTTTATCACTTGTCCTACCACAATCATGATACATAGCAGCTACTAAAAGCAAATCCATATCATGAGCTGAAAGTTTTTCTTTTTTGCCTATAATAGCAGAAAACATAATAACATCTTCAATATGTCTAGTAGAATGTACTCCTAAAGCATTAGGATAAATATTATATTTATATATATCACTTATACTAGAGCATATTTTTTCTTCAAGTTTATCATCTATAATTCTAAGAACTTCTGAAACAGATAACTGTTTACCATCTATATCTAAAGTTTTAAAATCTGATAAAAACTGATCTGATTTAATACCATTTTCCAAAAACACAGAAACATATAAAGGATCATAACTCTTAGGTTCAAAATCACCAAACACTTCTTTTAAGTTTTCACAAATTGCAGTAGCAGAATTAAGTCTAGCTATATCAACATCAGAAATTCTCTTACCAAATTTTTCTTTTTCAAGCTCTATATTATCTTCAAGCTTTGTAATAATCATTTTACGTACAGAAGCATCATTAATACTAATAATTTTTCTATTTATTTTAGTCATTATTAAATCATATTGATAACTAGAAAAATACTTATTATCTAAATCTTCGTGATAACTTCTATTTCCTGCATGATTACTTTCAAAACTAATCAAAATATCATGGATATATTTATCGATAGTAGAACTATCCATTTTAGATTCAGGAAGTTTACAAAATTCTTCTAAAGAATCCATTATTTTATCATACTCATGTTTAACTATCTTAGCGCGTTCTACTACTACAATAGGAAGTCCAAAGTCTTTAGCAGCTTTCATAGTATATTCTAAAACCTTTAATTCGTGTCCATCTAAAGATTTTTCTTCATATTGTTTTTTAATTTCATCAAAATCATCGCACATATATACAATATAACTAGGTTGTCTCTTTTTATTAGCTTTAGATCTTCTTTCAAATACAATTTCATTATGAGTATGTCTAGTCCAGTCAAGCATATCATCCGCTAAAAAATATTTTGATTTCTTAGCCCCAATTCCAAGTTCTGCCGAAGAAGTATCAAACTTAACATTAGCAGTACTAGAAACAATATCTTCATTTGCTCCTAACAATAATGAATTTTCTTCAAAATCAGTAAATCCTAGTACTGCATAAGTAACACGAGCAGTACCCAAACTATTATTTCCAATTAAGGATGTACAAAGTCCATGACTAGCAATTTTAGGTCTATTCCAATCATCTTTAAAACTGAAATCAGGATTATCAGGATAAAACCCAGAATACGCTCCTAAACTATGTATAATTAAATTAAATTTATCATTTCCTTTTTCACCAGCTGCTTTATAAAAATCTATACCATTCATATTTAAAGATGGCTTATTATTTCTTACTGAATATACACTTTGATTATAATTATTGACAATTATTCTTTTCATTATAGATTTAATAGTAATAATTTTATACTCAGGTATCATTATAGAACCACTATAACTAGACTCTACCAAGACTTTAGGGTTCTTTTCTTCCATAATCATTTTTATATCATTAAAAATATCAACAATAACATCAGGAAAACTAGAAGGACTAAACTCCACTGCTTTATAATATGGATTATATATTTCTCTTGCTTTTGCATAACTTATACCATATACTTTTTCAAATAATGCATCTTTTATTTCAAGAATATTATTAGATTTATGAATAGTATCATTTATATAGTTTTCTCTCACCTTATCATAGTTTCTAAGATCATTAATATTAGATATAGGGAAACTGTGATTACCTAAAGTATAAAGCGTAAGGTATTTAATATCCTCTTCTTTTAATTCAGTATCAGTATTTAAAAACTGATCGTAAAAAGTCGGATTATTCGAAAAAGAAGTAATAATATTAGCATAATATGGAATCCAATCTTTAAGAACAGTCCCATCTTCACGCTTTACAGAATTTTTAAGCATAGCATTTAAAAGATTAAGCCTTTTTTTAGATAACTCGATATCAAGACTGCCTGTAACCTTTTCAGTAGGTTTTAGTATATCTAAAATTTCTTGTTGAACATCAGGATAAGTTACTAAAACATATAATTTATCATAACCATTTTCCATATACAATTTTTCATACTTTGAACTTAAAAACTCAAAATTAATAGTTTTAAAAACTTCGTCGTTTATTCTAGAAAGTCTTTCAAAATGATAATTAACAATATCTATATCAAGATCATATTTTTTACATATACCTTCAAGTATAAACTGCATAGTTTCTGTTTTTCTAAGATGTTCATACCCGAAAGTTTTATATATCTCTTCTAAAAAATCTAAATCTTTTTCAATATATTTATGCTCTAATGCAGCCTTTATAATTTCTTCATCAATAATTTGAGGATTAACATCTCTTAAATAGTAACCATTTTTATCAATAAGATACATCATTAACTCTTTACTTCTTCGAACTTGAGAATGTTTATCAAAATCTATATCAAAGCGTTTTTGTATATCTTTATGACTCATAGCTTTCTTTAACAAATCTATATCAAGGATACTAGCATCAGCATATGTTAAATAATTACCATTAATTTCAATTATATAATTCATAAATTCTTTATTTTTACTAAGTACAAATGAAAATGGCGAAAGAAGTCCTAAAGAAAAACGTTTTGATTTTTCAGTATGACTAAAAGCGATTTTTACTAAATCCAAATCTACAATACTAGGATCAACAAAATTTAAATACTTACCATTATACTGACAAAGTCTTTTCATAAGCGCATAGTTCTTGCCAATTTCTTCATTTATAGGTATTTCTTTATCAATAATTTTTTGATATAAAGATTCATTCATACTATCACCATATACTAAAATTATACCATTTTTAACAAATATAGTAAAACAAAATGAATATAATTTACTATGAAAAATTTTATCAAGAGTATTTTTGTAGGAATATTTAACATAATACCTGGTTTAAGTGGCAGTGCTTTATTAATTATATTTAGTTTATATGAAGAGTCCCTTAACTCTATAAATAGTTTTTTTAAAAATCCTAGAAAAAGCACAATTTTCTTGTTTCCGATAGCATTAGGTATTGTTACTGGTACATATTTATTCAGTAATATAATATTTATATTTATCAAAAATTATCAAACGGAAACAATGATAGTATTTACATTTTTATTACTAGGAACAATTCCAAGTTTAATAAAAGAATCAACCAAAAAAGGATACAAAAATAAATACCTAATTTCTTTTTTAGTATCATTCACAATTGGAATAACATTATTATTAATAAATAAAAATGAATTAACATATCAAATAGATTATAGTTTAATAGGATTAATAAAATATCTTTTAATAGGTATTATTCTTTCTTTTTCAACCATAATACCAGGTATTTCAACAACAATACTTCTTTCAATAACCAATCTATATGGAATATATATTTATAGCATATCTACATTAAATTTATATGTTCTTATTCCTATATTAATAGGATTTATAATAACAACTTTTATACTTTCAAGAATAATTATATATTTAATAAACCATTTCTATGGGTACACCTACTTTGCAATACTAGGATTTATAATAGCAACCATACCATGTATATTAAAAACAAATGCGGAATTAAAGACTAATCCATTAATAAGTATTTCAATAGGAATAATAGGATTCACGATAACAAAAACCCTATTTAAGGTGATTAAATGAATATAAAAACAGCTTTTTTATTAACAACAATTGCAGGGTTTTCTACTATTATTGGAACTTTTACAATATTTTTATCAAAGAAAAAAACATTAAACTTTTTAATCGGAGGAATGTCTTTTGCATCAAGTATAATGCTCTTTGTTTCATTATTTGATTTAATACCAGAAGGAATCATCTTTCTAAGCAAAGGTTTTACTAAAATAAAAGTTTTTTTAATTAGCTTTGTATTTATAATAATAGGCTTTGGAATTTCAAAAACAATTGATAAATTATTCCCTAATGATGAAAAACAATCATTATATAAAGTAGGAATAATCACACTTATAGGAATAATTGTTCATAATATACCAGAAGGAATAGCAACATTTATTACAACTAATAATAACTTGACACTAGGAATATCTTTAACCCTTGCCATAACCATTCACAATATACCAGAAGGAATCAGCATAGCACTTCCTATTTATTATCACACAAGAAGCTATAAAAAAGCTTTTTTGTTAACAATAGCATGTGCTCTATCAGAACCATTTGGAGCATTAATTGCTTATTTATTTTTAAAACCAACACCTATTACATTAGGAATTGTTTATAGTATTATTTCAGGTATAATGATTTATATCGCTCTTTTTGAATTATTACCAGAAGCATATAAATATAAAAGATATAGAATAATTAATATATTCTATATCCTAGGATTAATTGTATCAATGATAAGTAAATTATTATTTTAATTTAAGATTATATTTTTTAATAAATGGATAATAATCATAACCATTAGTTTTAAATCCTTTTAACTTACTTGTTGTATTGCCCAAAGCATATACGTTATTAGATTTAATATAAATAGCACTATAAAAATCATTTTTAGAGCCTTTTAAAACTGCAACTTCCTTTTCATATAAATCTTTGTCATATTTAACAACAAGGGCATCTCCTATTATATTTGTCCCAGATATTTCACCAGTATAACCACACGCATAAATATTTCCATCAGCATCAAGTTCTATATCACTAAAATAATTAAGTTTATTATCGCTATATTTAACATCATCTATTTTTTCACCATGAGAATTAAATATAACAACAGCAGCACTATAATTACTCATGTTTTTAGGATTCATAACTTTAGTAGCAGCAGTCACATAATCACTACCTTTTTTAACAATAGCATTTATACCATTGTTATCAGTATATCCAAAAGAACCACTCCACTTTTTCTTACCAGATTTATCATAACTAATGATAATACCTGAATTCTTTTTGCCAAGACCAACTACTACATAAGCATCAGACTCTACAAGAACATCATTAAATCTTCCATTATATGGACCACCATTATTAACACGTAATAGTTCCTTACCTGATTGATCATACTTAAGAAGTATTCCACCACCACTATTGTGATTACCAACATATCCTTCACTATATACAGCAGTTCCAACTACAACAATATTATCACCATCAGTTTTAACTTTTAATAATTCGGTTTTTCCTAAAAGAGCAATATTCTTTCTCCAAACAACTTTAAAGTTCTTATCGTATTTAACAATTACTCCTTCAGACATCTTTTCCTTAATTTGCTCTTTAGTCATTTCTACCTTACCAACTGCTACGTATCCATCAGAAACCTCTACAATATCGTTAAAACGCCCATTATAACCAATTGGCAATGATATTTCCTTAACCAATGAACCACTTTTTACAGAAAACAAAGTAGCCTTATCATAACCTTTATCAAATTTATTAAACTTGCTATGTCTATAATCACTAAAACCAACACCCAAATAGTTCTTATCATCTTCAATTAAAACACTATTAATTACTGTATTAAAAACATTATTCTTTCTAGTAGTATAAACTCTTATCCCAAAATATAAAAGTTCTACTATTAAAATAACACTAAGAATAATTATAATAATTTTAAATCTTTTCTTTTGCACATCAGTCATATACATCCTCCATATAAATAATACACATATAATATGTTAACATACTACGATATCAAATTCAATTATTAAAAAATAAAAAAAAGCTATTTCTAGCTTTATTTTTTAGTCGTTTTTTTTGCGGTTGTTTTCTTTGTAGTAGTTTTAGGTTCTTTTACTTCTAATTTTTTAGATAATTCTTTAGCAGCTTTAGCAGCACTATTTCTTAAATCTTCAATTGAAGATTCTACAACTGGACTAGCTTTATCCTTTGCAACTTTAGCAAGTTCTTCGATTTTTTCCTTAATATCTTCTGCTTTATCCTTTGCAATGCTTACTGCTTTTTCCTTATCTAAATCTTTAAGTTCTTCTCTGATATCATTAATTCTTTCCTCAATATCAGTTTTAACTTCTTCATAATCCATTTCTTTTACTTTTTTGTATAGATCATCAAGTTTTTCTTTTAATTCCTTTCTTGTTTCACTACCAGTTTTTGGTGCAAGTAAAAAACCTAATCCAATTCCTGCAGCAATTCCTGTAAGTAATCCTCCTACTTTTTTCATACTATCTTTCCTCCTTATCTTCTTTTTTAAATACTCTATCAATTACTGAAAGTGCTTTGCCTACTATTGATTCTCCAACACTAGTTACGGCATCAGATACAGTATCTATCGCAGTAAATACTCCATCAACACTTTTTAGCTTTTTGTAAGCATCATCAAGTACCATATTAACTTTATCTGTAGTATTCATACATTTAATAACTAAAATTATTAATACTACAAGTAGTACTGCACAAAGCGTAAGTACAATTGTTAATAATGCTCCATTTACTCCTGTCATAATTATTCCTCCTTATTATTCCTTAGAATCATACATCATATCGATTAAATCATATAAGTTTTTTTCGTCTGGCTCTTCATCTACTGGTTCATCTATAGTAATATTATCTTCTAAATCGATATCTTTTATTTTTTTAACTTTTTTAATTTCTTTCGCAGTTCTAGGTTTTAATTGTTCTTTAGTTATTTCAAGTTCTTGAGTAGCTTCTATAGCTTTTGCTTTTGGAGCTTCTTCTTTAGTTTTTTTTGTAGATTCTTCCACAAGTTTTTCAGGTTCTGATTGAACTTCCCTAGTACTTCTTTCCTTAGCAACATCTTTATAATCAACGTTATACTCAAGCCCTAAATCATCAAAATATTCTTCAGCATCACCAAGAGTAATCTTAGATATTGCCGGTTTCTCTTCTTGTTGCATATCATACAATAGTCCTAAATCATCATCTTCATCATCTTTAGGAGTTTCAGTTCCATAAGCTTTTTTACGAACTTGATCAACCGTAACAACATCCTTCTTTTCCTTAGCAAACATTTCACTATATGAAGATAAATCATCATTTCTAGGTTGCTCAAGTACAGGACTTACTCCTACAAAGCCATAAACTGGAGATAACACTGGAGAAGGTTTAAATTTACCTTTAGTCTTCTCATCACGATATCCACCATATAAAATTTTTTTTGGTTCCTCTCTTTTTTCTACTTCTCTAACTGGAGGCACTATTTCATCCTCTTCCATAACAAAATCTTCTTCATTAAAAATCACTGGAGTTCTACGATGCTCCCTCTTTGGAAGAGATATTGACCTTTCAAGTTTTGTTACACTAACTTCTTCTTTTTTTGGTTCCTCTACTTTAGGAAGTTCGATTTCTTTAGGGATAGTTTTTTCTACATCAATTCTTTTAACAACCTCATCTTCAGAGAAGTTATTATCATTAATCTTTACTCTATCCTTAATTTTTTCTTTTGGTTCTTTCTCCTTTTTCTTTTTAACAGGAACTTCTAATTCATCTTCTTCATCTTCGAAGATTGCATTTTTTAGCTTATCGATTAGTTTCATACTATCACCTCTTAATCAGTAGTATTAATGTCAAGGACATCTTCATCCATTTTAGCATCCTTTTCATCATAATCCCCATATTCTTTTACATATTTTAAAAAGTTATCTGCCTTTTTCTTAGGTCCCAATAGTTCAAATAATTCAGAATCATATACTAAAACATTTGAACCAATCATACTATCAATAACTTTATAATTATACTTGATGTTTTTAAGAACTACTAAACTATTAGTAATGGCACGTTTTACATCATTTGTAACTACTTCTATTTTAGCATAATTATACATAGTTTCAACCAAATATCCACCTTTTGATTTACTTACT
>JAEEGL011669448.1_pt1 | contig 10591 bp, 17 predicted proteins | sample 9134231 | NCBI WGS metagenome assembly JAEEGL01 (sample SAMN16246548, study PRJNA631951) | gut metagenome | biome: gut microbiome; feature: rumen; material: fiber-attached | host: Bos | place: Iran: Karaj | collected 2018-10 | reverse complement strand
ATTCAACTGGTACAGCAGGAAGTACGGGAACGCATCCGCAGATGAAGCAGGAATGCAGGCTATCTTTGACGCATTCCTTGATGCAGATGTGAGAGAAAACGCAATGCCCCGGCTTGAGAAATCGTACACCGTCGCAACGACGGTCGTAATTACCGAGAGAGGCAAAGGACGGCATCTTCCCCTGCCCGTTGAGGTGAGCGAAAAGATGCACGATCTCCTCAAACCGGTCAGAGAGAAAACCGGAGCGGATGTCAACATACGGATGATTCGCGTTACGGTTGACTGACACCCGGCCTCAGAGCAGCCGGAGGCAGAAAGGGCGTGTAGCATGAAATCACATTACGGACCATACAGCAAATCCGAGATCGAGCGGCGGGCAAAGCAGATTGCGCGTGAGGAACTGAACAAGATACGGGATGAGCTGTATGAAATGGTCGAAAAGGATTGCGTGTATCAGGCAATAGCCGTCACCATGTACGAGCTGCACAAGCTGTACGGATTCGGACCCAAGCGGCTGAAACGCCTGAAAAATGCAATCGAGGATGAATATGTACTGATGATGCAAAAGCCGCTCGGCAAGGATTACAACCCGAAAGATGTCATGGAGTGGCTGAAAGAGCATTACCAGATTGATTTCGAGGAGAGCCAATATGAAGATTGACGAAAGAGAACCGAAACCGGCCGGAAGATGCCCGCTTTGCGGACGCAGGCCGCTCTTGATTGAATCCACAGACGGGATGTTCAAGGCATTCTGCCCGACAAACAAGACGCATCTCAGCAAGGCAAAATGGGCGCAGACAGAAAGCGGCGCAGTCAAGGCGTGGAACGACCTCAGAGCCGTCTGGACGACATTCACCGCAGGAATGGACAAGATCACGAATGCGGTTGCCCTGACGCTTTATACGAAGTTTCTGAGCGACGACGATCTCAACGACGGATTGAGCGACGGTTTTTACAAGATATTCGGCATTCCCGCTTTTGACGATGGCGCAGAACTTTCCAAGTGGCTTGAACAGGAATACAGGATTCCGCTGATTCTGTCCTTTATCGGCAGGGACAGTTGGGACAGACCGGTGTATGAGGATGCAGACGGCAGGAAGTGGAAAGACACTGACCCGCGCCTCGGCAGGCCGCCGAGACTTTGCACCGCGCTCAACAACGATTTCGACGGAGAGCCGAACACACCGTTGTACGCAATGAAGCGGTACGATCAGTACGAGGTCATTTTCAAACCGCAGCGTGACACATGGGGGCTTGAACAGCATCGGACGGAGGGCAGCTCACATGAGGCCGATTGACGGCGATATGGCGAAAGAGCTTGCAAAAAAGCTCGACACCTACGCATGGACTGACTTTTGCAGTCTGATAGACTCTATCCCCACGCTCAAGAATATACCAACAGATTCACCAACTGATACACCAACTAGGCAGCCGATTCACAAACAGCAGACCAACGGTGACCGGATAAGGGCGATGACGGATGAGGAACTTGCAAGATTCATCAGCGATCAGGAATTTGAGGCATACGACACCGCGCCGGGGCTTGCCGGAGAAATCCTTGAATGGTTGAAAGAGGAGGCGAAAGACAAATGACTGAACTTTCCGATTACGAAAAGTGTCTCAAATCAATCTGCGAGTATGACGCAGTGATACCGGGACCGTGTTCATATGACGGCGGAGTATTCCCCTGCACTTGGATTGCCCAAGACACCGGAATCAGCCTTTCCAAAGTCAGAAAGATCATGAGGCAGCTCGAAAAAGACGGATATGTCAAAAAGGGATTTTACGGCGGGTACGACGACTGGCACGAGCGGATTTTCTGCATTCACGGGTATGCCGTAACAAGAAAAGGCGCAGACACCGATTACTGGAAGATCAGGCGGCGGCAAGAGGAAGAAGATATGCGAAAACTTGCGGAGGGCGACTAGGCTATGAATCAGGAACGGGCGAAAGCGCTTAGATACAAGCGCAGCGCACTATCCACTATGGGCTATGACCAGATCACCAGAGAGCTTGACGAGATCAGCGAGGTCTGCGATGACATCCGTTGGGCGTTTGACGATGAAGATGTAACGCAGGCGATCATGGACGGAGAGGATGACGACATCGGGTACCGCATGGAGTTTTCAGAACTTTCCGCACTCGTTGACCGGCTGAGAGAACAGATTTACGCGATAGAGCCGCAGGATTACGACGACTGTACTGTTGCACTTATCGGAAATCGGTTCAGCCTTGTCGGATTCGACGGCTACGAGGAGGATTATTTCAGCCTTTGCAGCTATGAATCGGAACTTGCGACGACAGAGGCAGGAAAGCGGCTCATGCGGCACACGAAAGCCGAAATCATATCCCAGATCGGGCAGAGCGTCGGCATGATGATTGCTTTTTACGATCTCCGGCAGCGGTTTGACTATATTCAGGCCGCGCTTGGCGTACTTGTAGACAAGAATCTGGAAACCCTGCACATGATTCGCGGAATCGAGGAGACTTACAGCAAGTGGGATGAGAACGGTTGTAGGCAATACGGGCCGGAGCTGCGGCAGCTTGAAACGCTTACGGCAGCGATGCCGGAAAAGTATTGGGTGATGTAAACCGTTCAGAGAGGAGGGACGGCAGATGAAAGAACTCGTTCCGTGCGTCGTTTACCATAGCCCACAGGATATGCAAATCATAACAGGATGCCCGCCGGATTTAGTGCGCTATGAATCCACGCAGCCGAACAGTCATTTCGCAATGATTGAATGCACACGGCTGATGAACAGATATGCGCCGAAGAACCCAAGCGGCTACCCGGCAGTCGTTTACCATTATTGCAGCGTATCACAGTGGGAGGAATACTGGAACGGCGCACAGCAATTAACACTGACTTAGGAGGAACCCCAAATGGTTATTGGAATCACACAGGACATGGAGAACATCTTTGCGGCGGCGATTGCCAGATACGGCGTAGCCGCGCAGCAGGACATGGTAATTGAGGAGATGTCGGAACTGACAAAGGCTATCCTGAAACAGCGCCGGATCCAGAACAACCCGTCACATACCCTAGGAGACATCTACAAGGCGGAAAACAACATTGCCGAGGAAATGGCAGATGTCCTCATCATGCTCACGCAGATGTTTATTATGCAGAAAAACATTCCGGCAGTCGAAAAGGCCGTAATCGAAAAGACGAACCGGCTTGCGGAACGGCTCGGAATCAAGCCGCCGGAGCCGAAAAAGGACATCGGTCTTGTATGCACGGTCATTGCTCCCGACGGCAGCCACATCGAACACGAATTTTCTTCGATTGAGGAACTGCGGAAACAGTATTACCACCGGGCAGACTTCCCCGATCTTCCCGATGAGGACGACCCTGTGACAAGCTGCGAACTGAGAGCCGTCCCGATCTATGTTGACTGCTTCGGGGACATTATCACATTGCTCGGAATCGAGCAGGAAACGGAGGATGAAGAATGAACAGCGTAATCTTAACGGGCAGAATCACACACGATCTCGTCCGCAGGCAGACGACAACAGGAAAAACCTGTTGCTCGTTCAGCATTGCCGTAAAAGTACCCGGCGGAGAGGATAAGGCAGACTTCTTTGACATTTCCACATGGGAACAGCAGGCGGAATTCGTGCTGAACTATCTCGGCAAGGGCCGCAAGATCATCGTGGAGGGCTACCTCCACACGCGGACATATGATGACAAAGACGGAAACAAGCGCAAGGTGGTTGAAGTCGTCGCAAAGCACATCGAACCGGCAGACAGCAAACCGCAGGGACCTTTCGCAGAGCCTCAGCAGCAGTACGGCGCACCGCAGCAACAGCAGCAATACAACGGTCAGTATTACGACGGGCCGCAGGGCGGCTATCAGCAGCAGGGCGGCTACGGCAGCGGCGGCCCGACAAACTACCCGCCATACCCCGACAGCGGCGGATATTACCAGTGAGGAGGAAATATGGAACAGAATAATGACGCGATTCGTGACGCTCAGACTGGCTCGGATACCCTCGGAGAAGCGGAACGAAAAAGCAGGACAACGGATAGCGGCAGCGTGAAACGCCTCTTAAAAATGCTCTCAGACGGTGAATGCAAGGGAATCAGCAAAGGGACGGTCTATAAGCTGGTCGAATTTGCGCGGGAAAAGGGGCTGCTATGAAGAAAGACTTGCAAGCCCATTACAAGGCCGTACTCACCGGCAGGCAGAGCAGAGCTGCCGGACAGACCTTTGAAGACATCATCAGCCGGTCATGCGAATTTTACAGCGATCTCGGCATAGCGGAGATCGAAAAGACACCGGAGCCGATGAAACCCATAAAAAGGCTTGAGCGCGGTCATTTCGTAGCTGTATTCACCAAGAGGGCGCAGCCGGACTACAAAGGGACTGCGGAAAACGGCCGGTCGATTGTATTCGAGGCAAAGCACACCGACACCGACAGGATGAGCCGCGATGTCATTTCCCCCGAACAGGAAAAGCGACTGAACAAGCACGAAAAGCTCGGCGCAGAGTGCTTTGTCCTCGTGTCATTCGGATTTTCGCGCTTTTTCAAGGTGCCGTGGAACATATTTCGGGACATGAAACAGCATTTTTGCAGAAAGTACATCGTACCGGCAGACCTCAAGCAATACGAGTGCTACCTGATAAACGGCGTACTGAGATTTCTGTACCATTAGGAGGCGGGCATGGAATCAATCATCGTGTGCATCATCATCTCGGCAGCAATCGCCGCAGTGTGGAGTAAAGGCCTCATCGACCACAAAGAGCAGAACAGTCCCTACAAAGGACAGCATTTCAAAGAGGAAACCGACAGCAAATTCAACATTATGCCTTGACACTCGCCCTGTATTGTGGTATAATGAACAAAAAGCTGGACGGTAACGGCATTCGCCTATACGCGGCGAATGCCGTATTTTTATAAGAAAATGTCCCCGATAGGGACGGAGCGGAGGGCATTATGCGAGGATTACTTGTGTGCGCTCACCCCGATGACGAAGCACTGGGAGCCGGATCGACAATACGAAAGCTGAAAGACAAGGGCGCTCATATCGCTGTACTAACTCTTAGCATGAGCAGCGCCACAAGAACCGACGATCTTCTTGCACGGCAGAAAATCAGCCACAAAATACTCGGAATAGACACAGCATATCGCGGAAATATCGAAACAATGAAATTCGGCCAAATAGACCGGTACGAAGTGACGCAGCTTATCGAAAGCGCAATGCTCAAAGAGCAGCCGGACATCCTTATTACTCATTCTCCACTTGATATTCACAACGATCACCGCATCACCTCTGCCCTTGTCATGGAGGCGGCAAAGCTCCCGATCAGACAGACGCAAGGCATGAAAAAGCTGAAAGCGATCATGTTCATGGAAATACTCTCCTCGACCGATTGGGGATTCTTGGGGGGATTCACACCAAACTGCTATTGCGAGGTCAGCGGAAACGATCTCGAAAGCAAGTACAACAGCATTGCCGTATACGACAATGTGATACGAGAGCTGCCGCACCCGCGAAACATGGCGACAATCAAATCACTTGCGAGAATCAGAGGAGCGCAGAGCGGATATTTATTCGCAGAGGCATTTCAGGTACAGCATCTTGATACGGATGCACTGATTACGGAATGAGGCGGAATATGGAAGTATTTTTCGGAATCCCGACATATAAGCGCAGCGAAAAGCAGCCGACGCTCGACTACCTTGAGTGCCTCGGAGTTGATAGGCAGCATATCATTATGAGCGTCCAGACGGAGAGCGACTACAAAGCATATCTCGCAAGAGGATACCGCGAGAGAGTAGGAAAGCTGGTTTTCAGAGCCGGAAACAATGTAAGCGACAACCGTAATACCATACTGGACAACACGCCAAAGGGCGCGAAAATCGTTATTCTCGACGATGATATAAAGGCGATCTGTAAACTTTGCGGCGATCATCTCAGGAATATTGAGACTTTGGACGAATTGGAACAGTTCCTCGGATATGGGTACAGAATCGCCGCCAAACACAAAACGGTCGGATTCAGCGTGTATCCCTGCCATAACGCCTATTTCATGTCAAAGGGATATACGGCGCGGAATATCGGAGAGGGAACGCTCCTCGCACTTACGAATATTGGCATGAGGTTCGATTCCAGATTCTCCACAAAAGAGGATTACGAGCTGTCCTGCCGGATAATCCGCAGATTCGGGGCTTTCCCAAGACTGAACAACTACTGCTGCAACGCGCCTCACTACACCAAAGGCGGATGCGAGGAGGCGTGGAAAGACCGGCAAGAGCATAACCGGACGGCGAAACGGCTTGTCGGGATGTACCCTGATATTCTCGAATTGAACAAAAGGCGAATTGGCGAAGTCAAGATGAGGAGGAGCGGAAAATGAAAACGGTTATTATGAAAGTCAAGGACATCAAACCGGCAGCGTACAATCCGAGAGTAACGCTGAAACCCGGCGATGAGGAATGGGAGGCACTGAGCCGGAGCCTTGACCGGTTCGGGCTTGTGGAGCCGCTTATCGTCAATCAGACGACAGGGCTGCTTGTCAGCGGACACCAAAGGCTGAATGTCCTCAAAGCGCAGGGCGTAGAGGAGGCGGAAGTCGTCATTATTGAGGCGGACGCAGAGCAGGAAAAGCTGCTGAATATCGCCTTGAATAAGATCGACGGCGAATTTGATTACGACAAGCTGCAAATCGTGTTCGACGGGATGGATGACGACGACATCCAATTCACCGGCTTTACCGAGGAGGAGCTGGACAACCTTTTCGGCTCTGACAATGGCAGCGATGCAGACGACAGCGGGCCGGATGAACCAGCGCCGGAGGATGACAAAGAGGATGAATCCGAGGATTCAGACACCGGAGAGCAGGCTCCGCAGCCTTTCAGCGTGTTTATTTCTTTCCCGTCGAAAGAGGTTGCCGAGAAATGGCTGAAAGAGCGGGACATCGACACGGAGTACGAGGGTACGAACAGGAACATCACGATCAGAATGGAGGGCATCGACTATGGTACGGGAGATTGAGATCGGAAAGCTGAACGCAGCACCGTATAACCCGCGAATCGAGCTTGAGCCGGGTATGCCTGAATGGGAAAAGCTCCGCGTCAGCATTGAGACATTCGGAAGTGTTGAGCCGATTGTATGGAACGAGCGAACAGGAAATGTCGTAGGCGGTCACCAGAGACTCAAAGTAATTAAGTTCCTCGGACACAAGACGGCGCCATGCTCCGTCGTCGATCTCTCAGAGGATGACGAGAAAATCCTCAATATTGCTCTCAACAAGATCAAAGGCAAGTGGGATTATGAGAAACTTGAGGCCGTTCTCCGTGATTTCGATTATGAAATAGCAACGGTAAGCGGATTCTCTGCTGACGAGCTGGCGATCCTCTTTTCTGATGACAGCGATCTTGACGACGGCGATTACGATCTTGACGGATGGGAAGATGACGCGGAGGAACAGTTCATCGGCGGCAGCTATGTTGTCACTCTGCAATTCGCAAACAGAGAGCTTGCGGCAGAATGGGCGAAAAACAACGGCTACGACGATCAGATCAGAGAGGGCGCAAATACGACGGTTATCCGCGTAGAGGAATGAGGTGAGGATATGGCACCGAAAAAAGACGACCTCAAGATGGATTACAACAGCCCGCGTTGGACAATGGAAATACCGGACTGCTCCATGCCGATGACTTTTGACACATACAGCAAATGCGCGTACAACTGCCTTTACTGTTTTGCTTTCTTCCAGAAGTCTCACACGCTTGACGGATATATAGGTGGCGGCGCACCTCGCTGCGTGAATCCGAAGAAAGTCATCGACCTGTTTGAAAAGGCGATCAGAAACGACAGAGCTGCCTCCTCAAAGTATGAGCAGCAGTTTTTCAGCTATATCCAGAACCGAAGAATCATGCAATGGGGCGGACTTGCAGACGAATTCGATGAATGGGAGCGCAGATTCGGCATCACGCTCGAATTGCTCCGGTACTTTGACAAGATCGACTATCCGATCTCATTCAGCACAAAAGCCGCTTGGTGGACGCAGGATGAGCGATATATGGAACTGTTCAGACGGCATACCCATAATTGGCATATCAAAATCTCAATCATCACCGCAGACAAAGAGAAAGCCCGAAAGATCGAAAAAGGTGTACCCTCACCGGAGGAGCGAATCGCCGCGATCAAACGACTTGCAGACGCGGGACTCCATGTGACGCTACGCCTCAGACCGTTCATCATCGGCGTTTCATCCGATTACAAGCGGTTAATCAAAATGGCGCACGATGCAGGAGCAGACAGTGTTACGACTGAGTTTTTCTGCATGGAGGCGCGGGCAAACGACGACCTGAAAAAGCGGTACGCCGGTATGAGCGAGGTTTGCGGCTTCGATATTTGGCAGTATTACATCAAGCACAGCAAACAGCACGGATACAAGCGACTGAACAGAGGAATCAAAGCACCGATCATTCACGACATGAGAAACTATGTCCACAGCCTCGGAATGCGATTCCATGTAAGTGACGCTTTCTGCCGGGAATGCAACGATGCCTGCAACTGCTGCGGAGTACCGCCGGAGTGGAATGTCAGCCAGACCGGAAACATCGGTCAGGCTATCATCATTGCGAGAGAAAAGGGTGAGGTTCATTACTCAGATATTTCGGACGGCATAGGCAAGTACCTCAATTTCCCGTGGTGCGGCGCAGCAGGCTACAACACCGGCAGCAATAAGGCAAGAGCATTGCAGTACGACACCACAATGGCACAGTACCTCCGTGACAACTGGAATTCACCGAGTAAAGGCACATCCCCGGCAAAAGGCTACGGCGGAATCCTAGTACCGGTCGGCAGAGACGAAAACGGCGATATTGTGTATAAATTCGCTCTTAAAGGAGAGGAGGATAATGGCGAAATGGGATAAGACCGATAAGCCGTGGGAACGGCAAAAGGGCGAAAGCGCACAGGCTTATCAGGCATTCGACTGTTATCTGAATCAGGGCGATGACCGCAGTCTACGGAGAGTTGCCCAAGAGTTATCCAAAAGCGATACCCTGATAAAGCGGTGGAGCAGTCGTTGGAGTTGGCAAGAGCGGGTAAGACTTTACACAAATGAACTGCGGCGGCAGGAGTTTTCGGCGGAGCAGAAAGCCGCGAAACAGATGCGGCAGCGGCAGGCGAAAATTGCAGAGCTGATGCAGGAAAAAGGCTTTAAGGCCCTGCGTCAGCTTGACCCGTCGAAAGAGCGCATTTTCACAAAGGACATTATACGGCTGATTGAGGTTGGCATGAAGCTCGAAGTTGAGACACGGCAGCAGATCGAGGCAGATGCAGCCGGTCAACTCGGCATGAACGGCGGCACGGACACACTGGCAGACACGATCATAGCCGCCTACGCAAAGCGCATGGAGGAGGATGAAAGCTGATGTTAAACACAGACGCGATTCTCTACTACGCAGAGCATCCGGTCGAGTTTGTGGAGGACATCATACGGGCAAAGCCGGACCCGCGACAGGCGGACATCCTCCGCAGCCTCGCAGACAACACAATGACATCTGTTCGCTCCGGTCACGGCGTAGGTAAATCTGCGGTCGAGGCTTGGGCGGTCATCTGGTTTATGTGTACCCGTCCATTCCCGAAGATTCCATGCACAGCACCGACGCAGCACCAATTACACGACATCCTTTGGGCGGAAGTCAGCAAGTGGATTCGTAACAATCCCGTGCTGAACAACGATCTCGTGTGGACGAAAGAGCGCGTCTACATGAAGAAATACCCGGAGGAATGGTTCGCAGTTGCCAGAACCGCAAGCACGCCGGACGCATTGCAGGGATTCCACGCAGATCATGTGCTGTATATCATTGACGAGGCATCCGGCGTAGCAGACAGCATTTTTGAGCCGGTTCTCGGTTCCCTTTCGACATCCGGCGCACGGCTACTGATGTGTGGAAACCCGACGCAGCTCAACGGCTTTTTCTTCGATTCGCACCATAAGAACCGATCTCAGTACAAGACATTTCACATAGACGGCAGAGACAGCGGTCGCGTTTCCGATGATTACATCAAAACAATCGTCAATATGTACGGTGAGGACAGCGATGTATTCAGAGTGCGCGTCAGCGGCGACTTTCCTCTTTCCGAGGATGATGTGTTTATTCCCCTGCCGCTGATTGAAAAGTCGATACAAACTGAGTTTTCTCCCCGAAAACACCCGTTTCAGATACATATTGGCTGCGATGTGGCGCGTTTTGGTGACGATAAAACGGTTATTTCCTACCGAATCGACGAAAAGGTAGTGATTTACAAGAAACGACACGGGCAGGACACCATGAAAACGGCAGACGACCTGTTGCAGCTCGGCATTGAACTTGTTGAGCGGTACAAGCTGGACAGCAGCACCGACGACCCGATACCGGTCAAGGTTGATGACGGCGGAGTGGGCGGCGGTGTCGTGGACCGTTTGAGGCAAGTCAAGCGGAATAACCCGGAGCTATTTTGGTGGCTTGAGGTTTATCCGGTCAAATTCGGAGAACGGATAAAGCACAAGTATTACGACGACACGACCACCTACATGATGAGCGTCGTGAGGAATCTCCTCAGACCGAATGACAGCGACGGAAACAT
>JAEEGL011327796.1_pt1 | contig 10591 bp, 3 predicted proteins | sample 9134231 | NCBI WGS metagenome assembly JAEEGL01 (sample SAMN16246548, study PRJNA631951) | gut metagenome | biome: gut microbiome; feature: rumen; material: fiber-attached | host: Bos | place: Iran: Karaj | collected 2018-10 | reverse complement strand
GGAACGGATTCCTCGATGGTGGAGGACATAATGGTGCCGGTGAGTTTCTGGATGCTGGTGAACAGACTGATGGTATCGTTAGCAAACTCCGTGATGGGCTCCGGGATAATCTTCTCCGAATAGTAGCGCTTCCAAACATAGGAGGCGCCCATCTTCTCAGATGCTACGACACTCTTGTCGATAACGGCATTCAGGAAGAAGGAACGGCTGTCATCCGTCTGACGAATGAGTTCCGTATGAACCGGGAACGGATTTACCAAGAAGGATATATGTGCCTGATACTGCTCGTGATGGTCAATGAAATCCTTGATGTTGTTGCGTGAGAAGCGCAGTTTCGGGAACAGACGGTTGGCCGAAGCCTGGGAGAATACCTCTGCTTCCTCTGCCATCAATGACTCCGGGTTCAGCAGCTCTTTCAATGCATCACCGGGCTGGATAAGGGTATCATCGGAGAACAGACGGATCTCATAGTCATTCTCCATACCGATTTTCTCCATTGCAATGAGCGAAGCGGCAAAGACCGCCGCATCGCCGGCGTTGAAGATATTGATAACAATCTTCTCCGTGTAAGGATGGGCCTTGCCATAGTTGAAAATATGGCGTACCACCAGTGGCATATTGACATCACTGTCTATCCTCTTCTCATTGGAGATGTTCAGCACTACGGAAGTATATGACTTTAGCTGACGGAATTCGGATGCCAATGCACCCTCACCTGCTTCTGTACGCTGAGCATAAGCACCCCAACCGAAGGTAAGTTCCCCAATGTACTGGAAAGGCTCTTTGAGACTCCCGGCCGAGAGCACGAGCGGAGCTGTATCCAAAGGAAGGCCACCCTTGAACAGTTTCTCAAGTTTTCCATGCCAGGCACCCTTGTACACCTTGGGCGCTTCCATGGTCTTGGCTTCCCAATCCATGAACAATTCATAGAGATTCACCAGCCAGGCAAGACGCAGCGGATGTAGCGGCGAGATTAGACGAACAGGCGTATTCTTGCTGTCCGGCATCTCCACTTCCAGGAGCACGGTGTCAATGTTCTGGAGCTCCACGGCTAGTGCTTCCGATGCACCTTCCTCGGTCTGCGAACGAATCCACTCAGTATAATCGGATACGTATGCCTTGATCTGCGGAACGTACTTGGTTACGTCAAAGCAGTTTGAAAGACCCTCCTCCCCTGAGACGGAATCTTCGATGGCGGCAAACAGTTCTTTACGAGCCGTAAGAAGATGATCAGGGACTGATACGGTCAAAGGAATAAAGGACAAATGCTGAAGCGTTGTATCCGTAGGATTACCGCTGACGGCTGCCTCAACTGAGCCAAAGGCCTCTTTATGCTTGAGGAAACAGCGCTCCAGGGCAATAAGTTTCTTGGGCAACTGAATCTGGAACGGATAGCTGGGGCCAAAGTCAAACTGATAAATGTTGTTGAGAGAGCCCTCTATCCATTGATTACGGTCCGTCTCCTCCAGTTCCTCCTCATCCACTTCCTCACCCTTAATCAGTTTGGAAATACGATACTGCAGAAGGGCCTGGAGATAATTGTCTGCCTTTGCGCGTTTGTCAACGGTATCGATAACCTCCACTTCCTCCCCATCATTGTCGATGGTGAATGGAGTTGTTTCGTTACAGAACAGAACAAGGTTCTCCAAACGGAACTGTTCTGGTGTAAGGTTCGGATTCTCTTGACTGGCCTTCTTCCATTGATCCTGAACAGCCGGTTCCTTGAATGGATTGTTCGTGTCTAGTATAATACCATCCGCGTCAAAAGCATGGACGCGAATCATGTATTCTCCATTCTCAAATTTGTCTTTCTCGAAGTTAACGGAGAGCTTCCGGGTGGCATTCCGGTTGGTAAGCTTAACTTTCTTCAGCACGCCGACCTCAGAGAAGCCATCCAGGGCAATCAGCGAGACCTCGAAATAAGCAATGTCAAGATTCTCCTTCGGTGAAGGATTTACCGTAACACGAAATGAAACTTTGCTTTTCTTGCCGGTATGCAGCGACAGGATGTAATTGCCTTGTTCATCGGTAACCAGCTCTTTCTTGGGGTCTTTGCCGGGGACAATCTCTGCCTGTACTATGACTTCCTTAAAATCACCCTTGAACTTATCCAGCAACGGCCATAATGCAAAATTAAGTTCCGGATGATTGGAATAGATTTCTTCACAGAGAGCAAAGCGCTCATTCACAATATCTTGTGACGTAAGCAATTGAAGAATCTTTTTTTGGATGGTCTGTGCCTTGATGGGAAGCAGTGCGACACGGTCTGCCGGAGCAATGGAATAGTCACAGATTACATCCGCACACTTTTCCTTATTCAAGGCAAGGTTACGGCGCATATTCGTGTCCGGATGGACCAGTTTGCTATCCGGCAGCATTCCAAGCAGAAAGAGTCCATTTCCCCAGGCTTCGTCGGCATAGTGTTCGGAGTCCACAAACAGGAGGTAATTCACCAGCAACATACTGGGAGCTACATACTGCTGCAGGACTTGCCAAACAGAGTCCCAGGCAGCCTTCTTATCCTCCGGAATTTCGTAAATCAGATAATCCAGGAAGGGAATCTTCAACTCTGCGGCTGAGAGATTCTGGAACGTGGCGTCACCATAGGAATCTTCTGCGGAGGTGCGGCTGTTGGCCGGGATGAGAACCAGTATGGTGGTCTCCGAATCATTACGCATCTCAATCAGTTTTGAGGCGCGGATGTAGTCGGGGCCGGTTTCATCTTCAGACAAGATATAGACCGAGATACCCGGATTGACCGAGCGGAGCATCGGAATCAAGGTCTTCAGCTCAGTCAGGGCCAGTCCGGTCACCTTCATGCAGTGTCCGGGCTTTGCCGCCTTTATGGTCTTGGAATAAGACTCGACGAGGAACGGCAGGAACCTTTCGTAGTATAGTGCTTTGAGGTCAATCATTTCTCATCAAAATTATAGCGTGGACGAATCTTTTGCAGGATATAAGCGTCACTGAGGTCGCTGTAGAAGCCAATCTGACGGAGTTTGTCCTTAAAGGCATCCATATTCTGTTTGAATGCCTCGTTGGTTTCCACGTCAGCATTGGCAAAGCGTGGCTCGCGAATACCGTCGATAATCAGGCCGTAACGCTGGCGGATACGTGCAGCCAGCTCGCTGATGGAAAGGGATTCGGAGTAATAACCACCATGACCATTGTCATTGAGAACCAGGAGCTGAACCAATGTTTCCAACAACTTGGAGCCCAAAGCACCACGACGGGGATGCCGACGGGAACGGCCGTCAGCGAGAAGTTTGGAAGCGGAATTCTTCATGCTTACCGCATCCAGGAATTCACGCAGATATTTGTACTGAGAGGTTCCCAAGTTGGATTTCTCCATGATATAAACATACTTATTGAAGTAGTCCGCTTCATCAAAGTACTGGAGCATTTCTCCTAGGGAGGTCTCATCGTCGGTTTCCTTATCCAGCTCATTATCACGAATCAGGTTGTTGAGGATAACCTTGAATTCCGTTTTGTACTCCTCTAGATGATTGTGGATGTAATCAAGAGCCGCTTCAATTGAAGAATCCTTGTTGTCATTGGACAGGCTTTTCTGCATGATGTTGATCTTGTACGTTGCGCGGACATAGTCGCGGAAACTGTTTGCCATGATTTCCGCATCCTTGCAGGCATACTTGGAAACCAGACTGTCCAGATTATCCGTGAGGTCAACTACCATACTCCAGTCATCTTCCACATCCTTAGTGCCAGCCTCAACCATCTTCGGAAGCAGATACACCAATTTCATGGTGTACAACGCCAAATGGAAACCGCAAAGAATCTTGAGATAGTCAATAAAGACCGAGCGTGGCAAATTGTCCTGGTACATCAGGAGGCGACGGATATCATCGTTAAATACTTCCGTCTGCTGCACAAGGAAAGGTTCCGTCTTATCGATGGCGGTGACAACACCTTTGCGCTCCTTCAATTCCTTGGTAAGCAAGAGAATACCGGCGGTGTCAACGTCCAGGTCAACTGAGGAGACAATGGAATTCGAGTCCTTATCCCAACCTTTGGAGAGATACTTACTGAGACCTTCCAGAACCTCTTTGTTGTGACGTAGCATCACATAAAGCTGGTCGGACGTATTGTAATCACGGCAATACTTCTTGTTCTGCACCCGGAAGCTCAAGAGGTGCATAGGTCGAAGAGTGGCCACCTTCTCTTTCACCATATTGCCCCGGAAGACCATATCCAGCAAGCTGCTGCGGAGCCAGTCTTCAACGGCATCCAGATTCTCCGAGGCACCAACCAGTAGCCCATCCTCTTCCAGGTTCTTCACAAACCCTTCAAGGGATTCGATATCATGTTCTTTTTTATATGCCAGCGTCAATGGTGCGCCCTGGGCGAAAATCTTCATATAGAGGTTCGTCAGTGCCCTCTCCAAGGTAACACGCTTGGTGTCAACACACAGAATCTGAGGATTCCTGAACGCTATCGCTGTTCCTTTAGGTATTTTAATGATCATAAGGCGTCCTCCTATTTGAGCGGTTCAATGGTGATGTGTTTGTTGCCCTCCAGGCGTACCACCGTGAATTTCCGGTTATTCTTTGTGACCAGAATCTCCTTGTACGTCTTACTCTGCAGCAAATTCTTGAAAATCTGAAGCTCGATGAACTTGCCTTGCAAGTCATTCACGGAAGGATTGAAACCAGAACTGATATACTGCAACATTTCATACAGATCCAAAGAAACGGTGAGCTGGATGAACTTGTCCGTCTTGTGGCGGAAGGTGAAGCTGTCGCTCTCGTACTCGATGTATTCTGTAAGATGGTCAGTCTTGTTCACGAAGAGTTCAAATTCATCGATGGAGAAACGGCGATAGCTCTTTGACAACGGGTCACCCACCTGTGAATTGGACAGGAGAAGATAACCATCTGTCAAGGAAGGTGCGTCGCAGCCCTCGCTGATAGAAATAGCCCTGGAGAGCCCGGACATTGTCTTCCTGAGGGATTCTTCTTCGGAGGATTTCAACTTCTCCGCAAATTCTCCGATGTAGCGATATGGAAGTCGCTTCATATAGTCAATTTTACCCTCAAAGTACTGGTGACGGATGAAGGTCTGATGACGGAGTGAAATCAAGAAGCGAACATCCTCTCCGGTGACTTTCCAGATAGGTAGCACTTCATTCACCGTGTTGAAGTCATCCAACAACGACTGCTTGCGGTCGTTGAAGATGAGATAACCGTTAGCTTTCTTCTCCTTGAAGTACAGGTCACGGTCATTGGCGGGAAGGGCCACCTTTGCAATGTCAGTTTCACGAAGAATCTTGACTAGACGGTCGTTGGATTCCGTTGTACGCAGCGGGAAATAGCCCTTGTAATGCAGCGCCTGGGCCGTGATGTCGAAGTAGTAGAAGTTCCAGTATAGTTCCGGTTTATTCTCTGCCTGAACGAACTCCACCAGCTGTTTCACCTCATCACAAGAGTAGTCACGCGTAAGTAGGAAGGAGATAAATGAACGCAAGTCACGCATGGTGATATGCAGCTCCCGCTTGTAAACAACGGCACGAAGCAGCCATTCCAGACGATTGATAACCTCGTCGCCGGCGCTGCTGTCGTTGAAGGTGTCAACGTTGTACTTGATGAAGCACTTGTCTGCCAGCGGACAGCCTTTGCACTTGCCCCAAAGTTCCGGATTGGTGATGGCCTTGATCTGCTGCGAGAGCAAGCTGGGGGCATTCCCCTCACGAGCAGTCACTGAACGGAGGTTGAGGTTGATAATCATCAAACCCGGCAGTAGTTCGGAGTGCCCTTCGTTATAGAAGTAGTCCTCAATGCTTTTCTGGAGCGGTTTTAAACCAGGTTCTGTCTCCAGGAAGTCCACCAGGCGGCCTTCATTGATGGCAATGATGCGGCCTTCGGGAGACTGGGTGTAATCAGATGAACCGATGAAAGGTGCGAAGAAATCCCGCAACACATCATCGTTTGCCTTGTCGGATTCATCTTGAGAGCCATCGTAGTTGCTTTGGAACTTGACGCCGTTCAGAAGAAATTCAGATCCATTCTTGGTCTGGAAACTCACACGATTGATACCAAGAGCCTCAACTTGCTTCAGGAATGCAGTCTTACCATCACCAGCGTTACCGGTAATGATAACCAGCTTGTATTTGAGGTTAGCAATATCTTTCAGAAGCTTGTTGTCCAGTTTGGTCTTGGTGTAGGTCTTCTGGTCCAGGACGCTCTGATGGGCACCAGCACGGGTACCACCATTGCCGTGAACACTCTGGCTGTAAAGTGAATTTACATAAGCGACAATATCTTGATCCAACTCCTGTACTTGAGGGACTTTTGACACTCTCTCAATACCGTCAGGACCTATTGCCTTTAGAGCGTCCTCCATTTCTTTTGCGGAACGGAATCGCTTAGTCCTGTCAGTAATGATGGCCTTCATGATGAAATCGGCGAAGGCATTGGAAATCTTGTCGTTGTATTTTCGGATATCAGTGGGCGCTTCGTAAAGCTTGGGATGCATACTGCTTCCCGGCCACGGGTATGCGTGCGCGACCAATTGATACAGAGTAATTCCCAGCGAGAACGTGTCTGCTGAAGGGTCCCAGTCTATGGTCTTGTTAGGCAAAATTAGGTCAGGAGCCATGTACGGCAAAGTGCCGGCAAAAGACTTATCATCCGTTGATGTTGAGATGTTGAAGTCGATGAGCACATAGCGCTCACGGTTGTCCCATACGATGTTGTTGGGCTTGATATCCCGGTGGAAGAGTGGCGGAACTTTGTCCTGCAGATAGTGGAGCGCAGAAAGAATCTGCGTTGCCATCTTGTATATCTCGCTTGAAGGGAGGCGTAAATCCCCACTGGTGTAATCTCCCAAGTTCTCGCCATTGAGAAGTTCCATCAGAGTGTAAAATAGACCCTGGGATGTTTTGTCATTATAAACAAACCGCACGATATTGTCGTGGTGGACATCCTTCAATGCATCAAATTCATTGAATGTGCTCTCCACAGAGACATCCCGGTCAAATATCTTAATGGCGTAGAATTTATTCTGAATCAGGTGCTTGGCCTTAAAGACTTTGCCAAAGCCGCCTTTCCCCAGCTGATCATACAGAACCAGGGATTGGGACACCTTCATTCCGGGCTTCATATCCTTGAGATTCAGCTGTGCCTCAACCGTTTCTACTTTCTCTCCCTTCTTTTCGGACTCAGTAAGGTACATATTGATGAATTCAATCATCTCGTCTGCCTCGGCCCAGCGCTTCTGGAGATTAGCCGTGATGGTATGCTTTGCAATCTCATCCATCCATTCAGGAAGGTCCGGGACAACTTTGGACGGAAGCTGCTCCTCGGAAAGCTCGCCCTTCTGGAGTTTGAACAATAACGTACTGTTGAAAGGAAGTTTGCCGGTCATCAGACGATAGAACACAACACCCAAGGAGAACAGATCACTGCCATAGCAGAAATCACCATCCACCATTTCCGGAGCCACATAGGGAGAATCGTCACCGGCAACCGATGTCAGCACGGTAAAGCCAAGATCTTCATGTCCTTGGAAATAGGAAAGGCCGAAATTAGCTAATGCGGCTGTACCGTCGTTGAGGAGGAAGATATTCTCCGGGCTTACGTCTCGATGGGTTATATCGTGGCTATGGGCTACCTTCAGCGCCTTAGCGATATCCAGGATGATACCCAGTTTTTCCCGCTGAGTGAAGGTCTTGCTCTTGAGTTTAGCTTCTAGAGACGCTCCTTCAAGATACTCACTGTATTCGTAGAAGTAAGTATGATCATCATTGAACTGGAAGCTGCTTTTTATGATGTTAGGGCAGGTTTCAATCTGCTGCAGGGCAAACTTGGCGTTCTGAGCGCTCAGAGTCAGACGTTCCAGTTCCGGTTGGCTCTTACCGGCAATGCTGAGCGGGTATTCGCGTACCTTGAATTTCTTTGTGGCAAAAATCTTAGGCTGGCAAAGGTACTCCGTATATTCCTCATTGGACTGGAGCGTATCCAGAATGGTGAAATCCAGGATTTCCTTCTTTTTCGCGTAATGCTGGTGGGAAGACTCTCCGGACAGATAGTCCGCAATCTCCTGCTGGATGCCTGCCATATAATCCGGCTCTTTCCTCAGGCGCTCATTGTCGGTGAGATAGTCGATGAGTTCGTTGTTGAGGAGGAACGTTTGTTCATAGCAGTCGGAATGGGGGTCAAGGCCGAATTTGGACTGACCGGGATAGCTGAGGGTAACGACGGTCTGGATGAGGCCGAAGCGCCAGCTGGGATTGTAATTCTGGAGTTTTCCGGCAAGGATTTTGGTCTTAAGGGTAGCTGTCTTGTGCGGATTCTTTCGTTCTACGCCATTCACAACCCAGGTGAAATCATCTCCGAAGAGACTACCATTCCAGTCCTTGTTCTCGATGTGATAAATGCCGTGCGGTGCAATCACAATGGCATCATACTCCCAGTATTTGACGGCACCCTGAGGCGTCTTGCTGGGGTACTCCCCATTGGGGATAACCAGGTAATTGTCCGGCAATTTCACATACAGATAATCCAACAAACGCTTTTCTCCCGCGTTCACCGGATCATCTCCGAGATGTGTCTTAATGATTTTTGCCATATAGTGTGTGTTATTATTCTTCTGTTAGGAGTTCCATTTCTCAATTTCCTTTTCAACCATCGAAATTGCTTCAAGTTCTTTCTTTGCAGCCTTACCCCAACACTTTCTATGATACTCTGCCAGTTCAGCAATCTTTTTCATCTCCTCTTCTTCAAAGATTGGTATAGGAATTACAGCCAGAAGCGGTGGCTCAACATGCTGGATAACTGAGCCAAAAATAGGCCTTTGAATCAATGCTCGGCCGATTTTGGATGACAAGAAAGAAAACACAAATCCTCTTCTGAGGATGTTATTCGGAATTATCCGAATAACATGCTCAGAAACTAGTTTCTGAGCATGTTGTTCGTTTGTGAACACTACGTCTCCAATGGTTCCAGAGCGAGGAAGCAGTATCCAACCCTCATCAATCAGATAGTCATTAAGGTTCGGAGCTTTGCGTGACAATTTCTTCTTGCTGTCAGGTACAGAAAGGAAAATATCAGTCCCGCCCATAAAGGTAATTCCATCCCTTACATACATTCTAGGAGCTATACCAGGGCGCGAAATACTTAGCGAGACCTCCCCTAACGATTTCCAAGAGAAGCTTTTTTTTATGTATTCATCATATTGCTTCCCAGCTGCCATATGATAAGACGCTTCAAATCTATGAATCTGTGAGTTTAGGATCGTCTTTGATGAAACAACTCCTTCTTTATTAGACTGCCCAGTGTTCGGGAAATGCGACTCAATAAGAGAATGCGCTTCGTTAATAGCCGTCATAGATTCTTCCCGAAGTCGAGCAGACTCCTGGATGAGATCATCAACGACTTGTTGAAGTTCATTGGGGAATAAAGGGATTGGGATAGAAGAAACGAATTCTGGTTCAATATGCTGAATAACAGCCCCAAATGTGCCTTGTGTAAGCAAGGCGTATCCATACTGAGAGGAAAGATATGCATAGATTATCCCCCCTTTGATAATATTATTGGGAATAACACGAATTACATCTTCAGAGCCAAGTTTTCCCACATGCCCCTTGTTTGTCCAAGCTGTGTTTCCAATGGTTCCCGATCTGGAAATAAGCACCCAATTATTATCTAGCCTTAATTGATCGATAAAAGGCGTGTACTTTTGGGACGCCAATTTTACAGAAGACAGATCTGCTTGCATGATATCAGATCCGGTCAAAAACGGGATGCCATTTTGGGGATTTGAAACATAAACTCTTTTGGCTCTATTCCCATAGAAAACTCGGCTAGAGACTTTGCCAATAGTTGTAATGGGGTAAGGGGAATTATATATATTATGCTTGACGATTAAACCATCACTAAGATGGAAACTTGCATCAAAGCGTCCACCATTTTTGAGGAACGATTTATTATGAACAAAAGATATGCGCATGTTACCTACCCTCCACGAATTTTCGGTATGCCTCTGCAACCTCAGGCAAATCATCATCCAACTTCTTAATACGCTCCTTACGCTCTTTCACTATAGTGCGCCCAGCCTCATCAGTTGAAAGCCACTGTTTTACGTTTTCATAGAGCATCTCGGCACCATCGTCATCCTTCTTGAAAATCTGGTTACCACGACGGTCCTTTCCAACTTTCTCAACGATAGCCATGAAGACTTCATAATCTTCATCCTCTAGAGGAACCAATTGCTCGGCATCAGTCTTCTTTTGCATGAATAAAAGTGACGCCTGGACGCCAACCTGCGGGAGGAAGGTTTCTACGGGAAGATCCACCGAAGCCAGTAGTTTGAAGTGATGTAGAATCCACAGGCGGACAGATTCCATATTTGGGTTACCAAGTATGCCATCAGGCAGCACGATGGCCATCTTGCCGCCTGGTTTCAAAAAGCGGTAACAAGCCTCAATAAAGAGAACCTCTGGAGCTGTCGAGTTGAGTTCATAGTTTTTGGCAATCTCCGGATCGACTTCAACCTTTGCTCCAAAAGGAGGATTCGTGAAAACCATATCAAACTTACCTTGGGCATTGTCTTCTGCTGTACCAAAGGGGAAATCCCT
>JAEEGL010686290.1_pt1 | contig 10591 bp, 6 predicted proteins | sample 9134231 | NCBI WGS metagenome assembly JAEEGL01 (sample SAMN16246548, study PRJNA631951) | gut metagenome | biome: gut microbiome; feature: rumen; material: fiber-attached | host: Bos | place: Iran: Karaj | collected 2018-10 | reverse complement strand
GTGGATGTTTTGTCACGACAGGCCAAAGCCTTGTTGGAGGCTGGTGCGGATTTTATCATTTTCGAGACGTTGCCGTCCCGTCAAGCCGCTTTGGAAGCACGCAAGGCGATGGCGGCGATTGGAGATAACGCCGCTTTCGTGTTGTCCCATTCCATGCCAGACGGCGACGCTACGGCGGAGGAAATCAAAAATAGGACGGCTTTTGCCGAAGACGGCCTTCCGGTTGCGGATGCCGTTGGATTCAATTGCGGGCTCGGCCCGTCCGCCATGCTGAAAATTGCGGAACATGCCGTCAAAGTCTGTACCGTGCCAGTGATTGTTCAACCGAACGCGGGAACGCCGCAGGCGGTTGATAATCGGCAGCTCTACATGTGTGATCCGGAATACATGAGTACGTATGCCGTTCGCTATGCGGCACTTGGCGTGCGTGCCATCGGCGGTTGCTGTGGCACAACGCCTGAACATATACGCGATTTGGCGAATTCCGTGAAACCGCTTGGCAAGAAGCAAGTTGTCATCACGGCCGTCGAATCGACGGAGCAGGTGCCGCTTGCGGCAGAAAAGCCTTTGGCTGAACGTTCGCGGCTTGGCGCGAAACTTGCGAAAGGCGAATGGATTACGACTGTTGAAGTGACGCCGCCGCGTAGTTGGAATCTTGACTCAATCATCGAGAAGGCAAAAGTCTGCGCCGCCGCTGGCGTTGATGTCTTGAATGTTCCTGATGGGCCGCGCGCGTCACCGCGTCTGTCGCCATTAGTCACTGCCATGAAAATCCAGAATGAAGGCGGAATCGACGCCGTCCTTCATGTTTGCTGCCGTGACATGAATCTCATCGCCATGCAGGCCCAACTGCTTGGCTGTGCGGCAGTTGGATTGAACAATCTTCTGTTTATCACAGGCGATCCACCGAAGCTTGGAAACTACAGCTTCGCGTCCGGCGTGTTCGATACGGATTCCATTGGTTTGGTCAAATTGCAGAAGCATTTGAATCAAGGCGTGGATTTGGGCGGACAGAAAATCGATCCGCCGACGGCCGCTGTCTGCGGCGTGGGAGCCGATCCGAACGCCATTGATTTCGATCGTGAAATCCGTCGTCTCCATGAGAAAGTGGAGGCGGGGGCGAATTTCGTGACGACGCAGCCTGTGTTCGACATTCGTTCCCTTGAACGTTTTCTTGACGCGATTGCGGATACGCATCTTCCTGTCATTGCGGGAATTTGGCCGATGTCCTCCCTGCGGAATGCGTTGTTCATGAAGAACGAAGTGCCCGGCGTGGTTGTTCCAGACTGGATCATCGAGAAGATGCAATCTTCCGATACGAAGGAAGGACAGCTCGAAATCGGTATTGAAATTGCACAGAAGACGCTGTCGGAAATCCGTTCCCGTGTGGCGGGTGTGCAGGTTTCGGCTCCATTGGGCAATGTCAAGACGGCGTTGCGGGTTTTGGAAGCATAAGGCTAGACGTCGTTTACATGAATAACGAGCAGTATTGGAATGAAATCGCGGATGCCTATCAGGCGGAGACGGTGATTTCGACGGATGATTTTCATTACGGGCCGTTGATTGCGGGGGATTCCACGCTGAAGCTTCTGCCGGAAACGCTTCAAGGGCTTGATTGCCTGGAAGTTGGGTGCGGCGGTGCACAGAATTCGATTTATCTCGCAAAGCATGGCGCGGAGTGTACAGCCGTTGATATTTCCAAGAAGCAATTGCAGTTTGCACGCTGTCTCGCAAAACGTTCAGACGTCGATATCCGCTTTATCCATGCGGACATGGAGGCGTTGCCGTTGGATGAAGACGAACAGTTTGATTTGGTTCATTCCTGCCATGCGATTGCTTTCGCGGCTGATCAGCGGAAGGCGATTCATGCCTTGGCAGAACGTGTGAAAGCAGGCGGCAAGCTGATTGTCAGTACGGTTCATCCGCTGTCCGGCGGCGAATGGGTCGATTTAGAAGATGAAGACGGCCTGTTGCTGAAGGATTATTTCAGACCGACGACTGAAACGCGCGAACTAGCGGATGGCGGCGAAGCCGTCAGCCGCGCGTATCCAATTGGCGTGATGACGGATTGGATTTGTGAAACGGGACTGGTTTTAGAGCGAATTCTGGAGCCTGAATGCGACATTTCGCAGAGCGGTTCACTAAAAGGACGCGTTCCATATTGGAGTTCTGTCTGGGAGGACCATGCGGCGGAATTGGCGCGGGCTCCCTATACTATTATATATATAGCGCGACGTCCAGCGAAGCCGCTTTCCACGCCGGCAGGCGAAGCGGCGGATACTGCCCATTTGCGAACCATGCGCCGCAATCTGGAAATCCGTGCAAAATTGCTTCGTGGCGTCAGGGATTATTTTGACGCGAATGGTTTTATGGAAACGCAGACGGCGGTTCGTCTGCCCGCTCCTGCCCTGGAAGACTATATTGATGCGGAACCTTCTGGAAAACAATGGCTAAGGACATCTCCTGAACTGCATATGAAACGCCTTCTGGCGGCTGGATATGAGAGAATCTACCAAATCGGTCCATGTTTCCGCATGGGAGAATATGGAAGCCGTCATCTTCCTGAATTCCAAATGCTTGAGTGGTATCGCCTACGGGCGGACTGGCGTGTCGTTCAGGCCGATGCGGTTAAGCTTGTGCGTCATTGCATGAATGTTGCGACAGGTAGTTTGACATGCCGTTTCCGTGGGCAGACCATTGATTTTGGCGCGAAATGGGAGGAAATCACCGTCGAAGATGCTTTCCGAAAATTCGCTGGGGTGGATTTGGACGAAGCCATTGCGAATGGGCAGTTTGAGGAAATCCTCTGTGAAAAGGTGGAGCCGCATCTTGGCAATGGACGACCGGCTTTTCTGACGGAATATCCGCTGGCTTGCAGTGGCTTAAGTCAAGCGATCGAAGGCCGTCCGAATCGCGTGGAACGATGGGAGGCCTATGTGGCCGGTTTGGAATTAGGCAACGCCTGCACGGAATTGGTCGATCCAGAAGAACAGTTGCGCCGTTTTAAAGCGACAGCGCAACTGCGTGCAAATGAACATCGTGAGGTTTATCCGATAGACGAACCATTTATGGCGGCGATACGTGAAGGCATCCCCGGAGCGGCGGGCGTGGCGATTGGTTTCGACCGTCTTGTCATGATTGCCTGTGGCGAGAGCGACATTCGGAATATCGCATTTATTTGAACCATTTCCGCTTGTATTTGCGGAATTTGGCGATTGGCTTGCTGAACGGCGCAAGAAGGGTACATAACGTTTTGTTGGAGCGTTTGAAAGTGTAAGGAAGCTCGCAATGTGGGGCATAACCGTTTTCGACAGCCCATTCAACGATGTCCAACGTGAGATCGAAGCGCCATAGCGAATAATTGTTCCACATGATCCACGGTTTGGGATTATAACCAAAATGGATATAGTGGGCCCTGTCCTGCAAATCTGCCGTATAGTTTGGTTTTAATTCGGGCGCAGCAGGATGGAAAAGCATGAGCGAATTGAGCACGGATTCATCTGTCTGGAAATAGGCGATACTTCCATCATGCACAAGTGAAACATCTTCCGGAAGGACCTTGAACATTTGCTCTTTCCATTTTTCCAAAAATGGCCGGTTGCGCGGAAGTGACAGGCCAATCAAGCATGCTCCGAAGCCATGGTTGTATTTTGGAGTTTCCAAGCCACCGACGTCTTTTTTCCATATGTTCAGGACTTTTGACGGAATCATGTCTGGATTTTCGTTGGGAAGTCGTGATTTCCGATATAGTTCCTGAATTTCAGAAGTCGTTTTGGGACGGATATTGATCATGCCGTCCGGACATTGCAACGATTCTGTCATGTCGCCTGAAACAATACCGTCGCAATCGATCCATGTTACGACATCCGTTTGAGCCTGCAGCATAATTTCAGGCTTGCTGCAGGTTACGGAACGTTTGTCTGTGATGGGGAGGTCTGAAATGGTCACGCCAGGGAACTTCAGAATGTCGTTTTTCCATTCGTCAGTCCAATTGTATGCCCCGATGAGAATGGGGTGTCGCATGCCGCTTTTACGGATGGATGCGATAAGAAGCCAGACACCAATGGCATAACCATTGTCGCATGCGCTGACGATTGTATTGTTTTCAGGAGTACAGGTCATGGACGCGTTTCCTTAGACGTTCTTCTGTGAAAAATGGTTCATTGATAGGAGATATTCCGCCGGCTGTCCGGTATCGAGATGTTCACCATCGACGATATAACCATACATGCCGTCGGTGGCGCGCAGTTCGTCCAAAGCCGTCGTCAATTGGAATTCGCCTTTTTGGCGGACGTTGTTCGCAATCTGACGGCCAAGAATTTCAAAAAGTTCAGGCGTCAGAACATATTGACCGTAAACGCATAGGAATTGGTCTGGCGGGAAGTTGTCGAGCGCGAGATGCGCACGTGCGTATTCAAGCGTCGGTTTCTCCGCGAATTCCGTCAATTTGATGATGGTATGTTCGGGATTGGCCCAATTGCCTGTGGCGGTTCCATAATGATGGACCATGTTTCCGGGGGCCGGATAGAGCGAGACGATGGCGTGTCCGCCGCACTGGTTGAAAGCCTCGATGAGCTGCGTGGCGGAATTTTTTTCCGTGTTGGATTTATAAAGGTGGTCGCCTAACATCAATAGGACTGGTTCGTTGTCCGTCCATTGTCTTGCGCAATAGACGGCATGGCCAAATCCAAGCTGTTCTGTCTGACGGATGAACGTGATCTTTTTGCCAAGTGATTCCAGATGGCGGCATTCTTCCTGCGCCCATTCGGGAAGTCTTGCAAAATAGGATGGCTCAACAGGAGCGAAGAAATTCGCAATGGTCTTTTCATCGTCCGGACGGACGATGATGGCGATTTCCTCAGCCCCCGCTTCGACGGCCTCTTCGACGATTGTCTGCAAAATTGGTTTACAACGGCCGTCAGGCGTGACGACCGGGAAGAGTTCTTTCTTGACGGCCTTCGTGGCGGGGAACATGCGTGTTCCGAGTCCCGCGGCCGGAATGATGGCTTTTCGGACGGTTTTGGCCGGCAATATGTCCAATGGAAAACAGTCAAGCTTTATTTCATTGGTTAGGTATTGCGTGAGTTTGTCACGTGCGTCCATGGATTTGGCGACGAATTGGACGCAACCGTCCCCTTGTGAACCGATTCCTTTCCCCCCATAGGTAAGTTCTTTGACTTGCGCATCTTGGAGAATGGCGTGGAGTTTAGGGGCCGTCAGTTCCGTGGGGCATGCGGGCATCAGATGCTTGTCGAATTCCGCCTGTGCTTCCGTCATTAGTTTGCCAAGTTCGACGGCATCGCCAGCCTTCAGCAATTGAACTGCTTTTTTGACGAGCTGCTGATTGATTTCACCAAGATATTCATGCACTTTGCGGGCTTGTTCATTGCTGGCTTCAGGATAGGCCTTTGTGAGATCCGCCAGAATACGAACGGTGTCTTTCTGCCCCTTCAAATCCGCAATAAGAAAATGCAACGGCTTGGCGACATTCAACGGGACGGCGTCCATTTGGTCGCCGTCAAATGTCATCATGACGGGACCTTGGCCGTATGCGCACCCTTGGTCCATACGGCCACAACGTGACGGCGTGAGAATTTCTCCTTGATAAGCGGCTTCCATCTCTCCACGGACGTTCATTTTCAAATCGTATGCCAAATTGAAAGCGCGTGCGACGAGCACGCAGAAAGCGGCTGAAGAACTGAGGCCTTTTTTGACCGGCATGGTGGTTTTGTAATTATCGATTTCCAAGCCGCCGGTCTTATGGAACGACGCCAGATGATACGCAACGCCAGCCGCATAGCTGAAAAAGCCGCCTTCTTTCGCGACAGCCAGAAGATCCGCTTGACGCATGGGAATGGTCTGCTCCTGCACCGTGCCATCTGGCAGCGTTGATTTCAGCTTGAAGACATCCGGTAGTGGTCTGACTCTGGCAAAAATGCCTTGATTGGTGCCAGTGATGATGACTTGGCCAGGCAGAATGTTCGGATTGAACCGTCTGAAAGCACCTGCCCAGTCAGAATGTTCGCCGAAAAGGCAGACTCGCCCGGGGACGAAGATGTCAAAGCTCGAATTGCTCATGATGGGATGCGGTTTGTTGAGTTTTCTTGTTTAAACGGGAAGCAAGGATATTTTAATATGTAATTGCAAACTTTCTTCATAAGAGGCGAAAAAAATCGGTAAAAAATCATGTCTTCAGGCAGACGACGGATCTTCACATTGAAAAATAAGAGGCACATGCCAAAATGGATTGCATTTCTGGCGGCTTGCCTTGTCCGTCTGTGGACATGGACGTTACGGGTGGAAGTGGTTGATCCGCATGGCTTCTTGGATCCGAACCGCACTGGCGGGAGAATTGCCGCCATCTGGCATAACCGCCTGCTATTTGCAGCGCCTCTTGCGCCGCAACGCCTTAGGCGGAATGCCTCCGTATTGATCAGCGCTTCTCGGGACGGTGAATATGTTTCGACATTTATCCGCTTTTTTGATGTGGGAGTCGTTCGCGGTTCCTCCAGCCGTGGCGGCGTCAAGGCGTTTCTGGAAATGCTGGAAGTTTTGCGGCATCCCAATCATACAGTCGTCTTGACCGTTGACGGGCCGCGTGGTCCCATGTATCAGCCGCATCATGGCATTATCGGTCTTGCGCAAAAGAGCGGCGTGCCGATCATGGCGGTTTCAATAAACTCCAAACGCCGTTGGACGTTGAAAAGCTGGGATCGGATGCAGATCCCATGGCCGTTCACAAAAGTACAATTCGTTTTTGGAAAACCGTTCGCCGTATCGGAGGATGCGGATATGGACGAGGCGTTGGAACATCTCCGAAGGGAGTTGATGGACATCACGGAAGATTGAGCCATATTATGGCATGAATCATAAGAATCGTTATCAAAAGGACAAGGGGGAATCATCATGGCTTTGAACAAACAGCAGCAAACCGCTGTGGACACGCTAAATGGACCTGTTTTGCTTTTGGCTGGCGCGGGATCCGGCAAGACGCGTGTCATCATCCATCGTATTGCGAATATGATCCGTCATGGCATCGAGCCACGGAACATTCTCGCCGTGACGTTTACAAACAAGGCGGCGAAGGAAATGAAGGAGCGCGTTGCGGAGTTGTTGACAAGCCGTCAGGCGGAGGAAGTGACGGTCTCCACATTCCATGCTTTTTGCCTGAATGTGCTAAAACGGCATATCCAGCGTCTTGGTTATGGAAAACGTTTTTCCATTGCGACGGAAGGCTATCAGAAGGGACTTATCAGGGAAATTGCCACGGAACTGAATTTGACTGGTGAAAACTGCGATCCGTATATGTGGCTTTCACGTATCAGTCTTGCGAAAGCGAATCTGGAAAGCCCTGACGTCATGGAGACGAAGGATTGGCCGAGGGCCGCAGACGTGGCGCGTATTTATCGTCGTTACCAAGTGCGGCTGAAGCAAATGGATTTGGTTGATTTTGATGATTTGCTTTGTCTGGTCGTGCGTCTTTGGGAAGATTTTCCAGAGATATTGGCCTCTTACCAAGACACTTACCGCTATTTAATGGTCGATGAATACCAAGACACGAACTACGTCCAGTTGCGTCTCATGGCGTTGCTGGCTGGCAAGGCCTCGAATATCTGCGTCGTCGGTGACGATGACCAATCGATTTACGGATGGCGTGGTGCGAATCTTGGAAACATTCTGGAATTTGAACGTTTCTTTCCGGGAGCGAAAACGATTCGTCTGGAGCAGAACTATCGTTCAACCAATACGATTTTGAAGGCGGCGAATGCCTTGATTGCGAAAAATGTGAACCGCAAATCTAAAACGCTGTGGTCGGAACAGGGGGATGGTGAAAAGATTCTCGCCGTTCGTTGTGAAGATGAACGCGCGGAGGCGACATTCGCGGCGGATTACATGCTGGATAACGTCCGCGACAATCGGTGGAGCAATTTTGCCGTCCTTTTCCGTGCGGGGCATCAATCCCGTATCTTGGAAGAAGTGTTTCGGTCACGCCGTGTCCCGTATGTTTTGGTTGGCGCCAATTCGTTTTTCCAGCGGAAGGAGGTATTAGATGCCGTGAGCTTCCTGCGGGTGATCGCCAATCCACGCGATGACCTTTCGCTTAAGCAAATCGTCAATGTCCCGCCACGCGGCGTCGGCGACGCCACGATGGACGCTATGCGCGGAATGCAGACGCTTATGCATCTTCCGTTAATGGAAATTCTTGCAAGGACGGATTTTCTGGATAAGATTCCTCCTGAAACGGCGGCGAATCTTCGCTCCTTCCATGCACAAATGAAAAAGTCATCTGACGCGTTTCAGACGCCAGGGGATTTGTGCGACAAGACAAGAACCCTTCTGGATGGTATCGGATATATTGACGGCTTGGTGAGAATGTACAAGCCGCGCACGGATGCAATGAAACGGCGTGACAATGTCATGGAATTCCTCTCCACGCTTGCGGAATTCGATGAATCACACGGGCGGAATGCGACTCTCGGCGAATTTCTGGAGCAATTCGATCTGCAGGACGCGAACGATCGCCGCCAAGAAAATAAAAAGGAGATTGGCGAGGCCGCGACGCTGATGACGGTTCATGCGTCCAAAGGTCTTGAATTTCAGACGGTTCTGGTAGTTGGTCTGGAACAAGGCCTCTTCCCGCATCAAACGGCGATGGACGAAGGAAATTTGGAGGAAGAAAGACGGTTATGTTATGTGGCGTTAACCCGTGCACGCGAAAGGCTTTTGCTGTCGTATGCGGAACGTCGGAGAGTGGCGGCGCAAGTCGTTGCCAAGCGGCCGTCAAAATTTCTTGATGAAATACCAGATGATTTGATTGAGTTCACGACACCGTCAAAAGTTATCAAGCCCGCTTCGGCGGAGGTTGTGGAAGATATGTTCGCAAAAATGCGTCAGATGTTAGGATAGGAGTTTTTATATGGAAGAGCAGGTGGTTTTGACAGGTGGACGGGTGGTGGATCCGTCGGAAGGCGTGGACGAGATTCGCGACATTGGAATCTGCAATGGCCGAATTGTCCCCCCGGAGACGATTCCAAATGCGAAGCGTGAGAACATGGTCGGAAAAGTGATCGCGCCAGGCTTTATCGATGTCCATGTCCATCTGAGAGAGCCCGGGCAGACACACAAGGAGGATATCGCCACAGGAACGGCTGCTGCCGCCGCCGGTGGCTTCACCACGGTGGTGGCGATGCCGAATACCGTTCCCGCGATGGATACGGCGGAACGTGTTGCGGAATTCATGGAGCTTGTCGCCCGAAAGGCGAACGTGCGCGTCTTGCCGGCTGGGGCGATCACGATAGGGCGTCAGGGAGAGATTGCGACCAATGTGCGGGAACTTGTTCAAGCTGGATGTCCCGTCTTGAGCGATGATGGAAGCACGCCGCAAAAAAGTGGCTTGATGCGGTCCATCATGCAGGCCGCCGCCGAAGCTGACGTGCCGGTCGTGGACCATTGCGAAGATGTTTCGCTTTCAAAGCCCGGTGTCCTTCATGACGGGAAAGTTGCGAAACAACTTGGTCTGCCAGGACAGCCGCGTTCCGCTGAAGAGGTGATCGTGGCACGAGATTTGATTCTGGCCAAGGAGACTGGTTGCCATATCCATCTGCAGCATCTAAGTAGCGCAGGTTCAGTTGAAATGATCCGCCAGGCGAAACGGGATGGCATCAAGGTGACGGCTGAAGCAACACCGCATCATCTTTTCCTGACAGACGATGCCTGCATGACATTCGGAACATATGCGAAAATGGCTCCGCCTTTGCGGGAAGAGAGCGACCGTTTGGCTCTGATCGAAGGAGTGAAAGATGGAACGATCGATATGATCGCTACCGATCATGCGCCGCATACGGAGGATGAAAAGGCGCAGGGATGGCAGAAAGCGCCTTTTGGCATCGTCGGAATTGAAACTGTTGTTCCCTTGTGTCTCACGCATTTGTATCATACTGGCATATTGGATTTGAACCGTCTGATTGCTTTGTTTACCACAGGCCCAGCGAAGCTTCTCGCATCGTTTTGTGCCAAGATTGGACAGCCGCTTGGCAGTTTGGCAGTGGGAAGCACAGGCGGCGTGACAGTTTTGGATTTGGAAACCGAATATACGATTGATGTCCGTTCGTTCAAATCAAAATCCAGAAACTGCCCTTATAATGGAATGGGATGTAAGGGCAAGGTCGTCGGTATTTATTAAAGGAAGAAAAAAGCCCAAATGCAAGGGGAGACAGGGAAAAAGGTTTTTCTTCCCACAAAAACATGGAAAAATCACAAAAAAACATAAAAAAATCCATGCATTGACTTGAAAAGACTGAAATCCGTAGTAATTTAATCATCCGTCACCGCTCAAGGGATGGGCAACCATCTGCAAGAGGAGGCAATCAGAAGAATTCACGGAGTTTCTTTCAGAAAGGGAACAAGATGAGTTCTTTCTGCAAAATCAAATTTCTGTTTCAGAACATACGATGTTGCCTTTCCGTGAAAAAAATCGCCGGATACGCTTGCAAAGGCGGAAAGGCGGAGTAAAGTAATGGACGTGACGAAAACGGCGGAAAGATCCGCCGGCTCTTTGGAAACCGTGCAGCGCAATATGAGCGAACATGAT
>JAEEGL010297809.1_pt1 | contig 10591 bp, 8 predicted proteins | sample 9134231 | NCBI WGS metagenome assembly JAEEGL01 (sample SAMN16246548, study PRJNA631951) | gut metagenome | biome: gut microbiome; feature: rumen; material: fiber-attached | host: Bos | place: Iran: Karaj | collected 2018-10 | reverse complement strand
TGCAGACCCCGTTCTCCCAGATATGCGCGCAGCGTTGTCCGCATACTTTGCAGACGCCTTCTTCCCATTCATGTTCATGGTCGTCCTCCGCCAGTGTGACCGGCATGATGCTGACGATCAGCATGCTGACTGTAAGGATCAGGGCAAGTATCTTCATCATCTTTTTCATTCTTCGTTACCAACCTTTTCTTCTGTGATATTTGTTGTGTTCCGTGCAGTGCCTTCTACCCGCCGGATTCCGGCGGCTTACAAGCGGAGGCGCGTCCACCGCTGCATGATTGTCCCTGCCGGCGTGGATGTCAATTCGCAGCCTCTCGATTATATATTTTATGTAGATTTTTCATTCGCTCAATGAAAGCAGCATAAACTTGCTGTTTTATCGCGCGGATTTGCTCGCGGCGGAAGAGGATCCGTTCTGGATGGAAGAAATCGCTTATCCGGATTGCCGGAACAGACGCGCATAGCAGGATTCGGAAAAAGCAAAATAAGTATTTTGAGCTACTGGAACCATGACCCGGGCGACGCAGGAAAAAACATGCCGCAGGTGTCAGCCGACTGTTTTTCTTGTAATCGTTTTTCCTGTGTGATAAAGTTAAGACAATGCAATTTCTGTTGCGGTTTTTTAGTTTACGAAGAGGAAGTGTTTCACACATATGAGAAAGACTTTATGCTCTGTTTTAGCTGCCGTGATGCTGCTCGCGCTCGTGACAGCTTTCATTCCCGCGGCGATCGCGGAGGGACAGTCCGGAGAATGCGGAACCGACAGCTCCTTTGTTTACTGGTCGCTGGATGGCAGCGGAAAGCTTACGATCTCCGGAAGCGGCCGTATGAGAAACTTTGCTTTCGATGATCCAGCCCCCTGGGGAAAGGATATCATCAGCGTGGTGATCGAAGAAGGCGTTACGGCTGTTGGAGACAGAGCTTTTTTGGAATGCATGTCCCTGACGGAGGCAAAACTTCCGGAAAGCCTCGTCGAAATCGGAAGCGGTGTATTTGATTGGTGTTCTGCATTGAAAGAGATCGATCTGCCGGACGGTCTTACAAAGATCGGCGATGGGGCATTTTATGGCTGTGAGTCCCTGACCGAGATCGATCTTCCAACCGGTCTGACCGAGATACCGTATTATGCCTTTGGCAACTGCACCGGTCTGAAAGAACTGGTGCTGCCCGAGGGAATTGTCACCATTGGCATCGGGGCTTTTGAACAGTGTACGGGACTGTCTTCCGTGACATTCCCGGAAAGTCTCAGAACGATCTGCTTCAACGCGTTTACCGGCTGTTATTCTCTGGAAGGCATCGTATTCCCGGACGGTCTTGAGGAACTTTCGAATCAAGCTTTCCATAACACGAAACTGACCGCCGTAACTCTCCCGAAGGGGCTTACCCGGATCAGCGGCAATCCTTTTTCAGGCGCGATGCTGAAATCAATAACAGTTTCGGAAGAGAATACCGCGCTGGAAACAGCATTCGGAGCTTTGTACAGAAAAGAAGACCACCGGCTTCTATTGCTGCTTCCGTCAACTCCCCGTTTCAGATACGAAGCGCCGGAAGGAACAGAGATCATCGGGGCGGGAGCGCTGTATGACTGCAGCGACCTCAGGGAGATCATTCTCCCGGACAGCGTCACGGAGATCGGAGATTCTGCCTTTTACGGCTGCTATAATCTGAAAGAGCTGACCCTTCCGGACGGGCTTCAGAAGATCGGGGGCTGGGCGTTTTACAACTGCTCAAGGCTGGAAAGCCTGATCCTTCCGGCGAACATCACCGAGATCGGAGAAAATGCCTTCGGCAGCTGCGAAGCCCTTACCCTGATCGTGACGAAGGGCAGCGTTGCCGAGCAGTACTGCATCGATAACGGCTTAAAATACCAGTATCACGAGTAACCGGTATCCATTGATCCGATCACGAAGAGTTTGAATCAAAAAGATACGCAATCAATCATGAAACAGGCTTCGGAGTCTCTGACTTCCGGAGCCTTTTCAGATACATTCCGGTAGGCATCGTGTTTCTCATCGTTTACTTTTTCTTCGCCGGAACATATAATGGAATCAAACAATAATCGAAAAGGAACCAACAGATGAAGTATTGCGAAAACTGCGGAGCGGCCTTAGAGGAAGGCCAGAAGTTCTGCACGGAGTGCGGACGGAAAGTGTTCTCTTTGGCAGAGCAAAAAGATCCGTCTCCCGTTGATGCGTATACGGAAGCGGAATATGTCATCGAAGAGGACGGCGGAACGGAACCCGCCGTTCAGGAATCACCGGAATCCCTGACAGAAACGGAACCCGTCGTACAGAAAACGCCGGAACCTCCGGCAGAGACGGAACCTGCTTCTCCGGCAAGGCCCCGGCCTGAGGAAACGGCGGAGCCGACCGTGAAAGAACCGATCCGGCCTCAAACGCGGGAAACGGCACCGGAGCCTAAGAAGAAGGCTTCCGGTCTGTCCATTGCGGCGTTTATCTGTTCGCTTTTGGTCGTCGCGGCTCCGGTCGGCATCATCCTCGCGATCGTTGATCTGGTCAAAAGGCGGAATCAGCAGGGAAAGAAAGGACTGTCCGTCGCGGCTCTGATCATCGGCGGGATCATGATTTTACTGTCGATCATCGGGAACGCAGTTTCTTCGTGCAAACCTGTTTCCTCCGGTGAAGATTTCCCGGCAGTGAATATTGTTCCGCCGGAGGAACTGAAACCGGTCGAGATCCCTGCGATCGGCGATATGACGCCGGTAGCGCCGGCCGCGGAAGAAACTGACAGGGTTTATGTTTACAGTCCGAAAGAGGAATTCGATTTCGCGGTCACGCTGAATGTTCCGGGATGGAGCGCGACATACACGGCAGAGCAAGGTGGCTATTATTTCACGCGCACGGATGAAAGCGAGCCGTCATGCGTGATCCTGCTGATGTCCATCCCGGCTTCGGACCTCTCCGTCCAGCAGCTAGGCAATGATACTCAGATCCTTTACGCTTTCATGGAGGATGAAGGCGTCTCCGCAGATCATATCTCGGTACAGGGGATTCCGGTGAACGGCGGATACAATGCGGTCTACGGCGACAGTCCGGTCGACGGTGCGTTTCTGCAGGCAGCGGTCTGGAAAGCGGGAGAACGCGTCTATGTTCTCGCGCGCAAGGATTCGGAAGGGCAGGCAGGAGAAGGAGAAGAGGTGTTCTACGGCATCCTGGACAGTTTCCGGCTGGCATCGGAAGCGGATCCCGAAGCGGCGGCAAGTTACCGGAAAACATATGTTCCCTACGATTATCAGGTGACGATCTCGACTCCCGGCTGGAAATGCCGCATTGAAGGGGACGATCTGACCTGCGTTCCGGAAGGCGGAGAGAAGTCCGGCCTTTCCATCAAAGTGAAACGGTATTCTCCGGATGAGTTCCCGGAGGATTCCAGAACACCGGAGAAGGTCGTAGATCTGTCCATGGGAATGGTATACGGATACTCCACGGAATACGGAAACGCTCTTGAGCAGTACCCGCTCACCGTCAACGGCGGATATCAGGGAGTCTATTCCGAGATCAGAAAGGGCGACGCCATCTCGCGTATTGCGGCATGGCAGGCAGGAGATGCGATCTATGCGATCTGGTTCTCCGGAACGAGTGCCCATGAGCCGGTTTATCAGGAGATCATAAACAGCTTCAAACTGATCAAGTCGTAAACATGCCGGAAATCAGCTGAACTGCCTGGATGAACATTCACGGCGGAAAGAACTTCCGGGACCAAATCATTGCTGCAAAGAAGGACCTCAGTATGGAACAGCAGGAATTGAACAGCACTTTTCCGTCAAATGATAAGTTGGAACAGGACAGTTCGCAGCCCGGGATGCTGTATCACTATACCTCTCTGGAATCGCTTGCCCTGATTCTGAAGTACCATACCATCCGTCTGCATCCGCTGAACGTGATGGATGACCTGCAGGAACAGAAGACGGCCGACGTACCGAATCTCGGAAAGTTCATCTTCATCAGCTCATGGACGTCGGAAAGGGAAGAAAGCATTCCGATGTGGAAGATGTATTCGGGAACCGAAGAAGGCGTCCGGATCGGACTTCCGAAAGACCCGTTCTCCAAGAGCAGGATCACGGGGGAGGATCTGAACAGAGCCGGCGTTTTCTGGTTTCCGGGAAAGGAAGCGCCTGTCGAGATCGGGTGTTTCTTAAACCCGGTCGAAATGCTCTCGAAAGGATACATCACGCGGCAGACGTTCGCGGACAGCATCCTGACCAAAGTGGAGTATACGGACGATCTGGAACTACTGGAACCGAAAGCCGCCAAGCTTCTCCAGGGGATCGAGGTCGGAAACTTCACGCCACTCGGACGGTACAAGAACATGTACTGGGCGTTTCAGAAGGAATGGAGATACCTTCTGGAGTTTGTCCCCATGCGGCCAAGCTCTCCTCTCAAAATGGTCCGGCAGTATCAGGAAACGGTCGAAAGGATGCTGCAGGGCGTCGAGGAAGCGCCTTTCCCGTTCTTTGACCTTCCGATCTCTCCGGAAGCGTATTCCAAAATGGAGATCGTGACGGGACCGCGCCTGACGGAAGGGAACCAGATCCTGCTGGAAACGCTGGTGGAAAAATACAATCCGGAAGCGAAAGTCACAAAGAGCGATCTTCTCAACCTGATCTGATGACATTCTCCCTTTTTCCCGTTAATACGATCATACGTGCAACGGAACGGACTTCTGCGCGGTATTCCTGGTAAGAACGCGCAAGAGGTGATCCCCATGAAGAACAACACGGTTCTGATCCTGCTTCTGATCACGGCCATGGTACTTGCCGGCTGCAGAGCGAAGGGCTCTCCCGCGGGCAATACGGAAAACAGTCCCGGCATCGTTTCCGAAGCGGAAACACCTGTTCCGGCTGAAAAAGAACAGACGCCTCAGCTGAAAGGGACGCCTGTCCAGGTAAGACCTGCCTGTCCGCCTTCCTTCGGCGTGTCGCTGATGCTCCCGGAGGGATGGACATTTGAGGGCATCCAGTCCGAGGATGATCCGACGAGCGACCTGACCGTCAGCGTCTATCCGGAGAGCATGGCAGGAAAAGGCGCCATCTTCATTTCCCATATGCGGGGTTTCGGAGTCTGCGGGACCGGCCTCGTTCAGAAGGATATCCTGTTCAACGGACATGAGGCGTGGCAGGGGTTCTATGACGGGAACAGCCTGTGGAGCTTTATCTGCCTGAAGGATCCGAAAGACTGCGTGATCATCAACTCGGCGGAAAGCTGGTACGCCGGTTACGAGGAAGAGATCGAACAGATCCTGTCTACAGTGGAATTCGTCTGGTACGACGATTCGCCGGCGGACGCGTCGACCTGGAAGGGGCTTTTGATCACCTCGGCGGAACTGGACATCGACGGGGACGGGATCCCGGAAAACTGTGTTCTGACAGACGGACCGACTTCCGGATTGTTCACGGTGGTGTTCACCGCCTCCCGTGACGGCACAATCCTGTACTGCAACACGTTCAATCTTTCCGGCAGTGTCCTGTCGCTCGAAGAAAAGGACGGTTCTCCATGTCTGATTATGGAGCGGTATCACTCCGGCTCGGAACCTGCGACGGAGTACCATAAGGTATCTGTCAGAGGAAAAACGATCGTGATCGAAGGGCTGGGAGAGTTCGAAGGGTACTGGGGAGACGAAAACTGGAACTTCGATCTGAGATGACATCGCAACCCGGCGTAAATCCGCCGAAGACAGTGAATGAATGGGAGAAAAAAGCATGAACACTCCTTCCAACCTGCCAAACCTGCCCAGTTCCGTACCAGCCGGTCGTCGGGACTGGAGCCGTGTTATCTATCTCCCCGATGCGCAGGAGATCAATGCGTGCAACAGGGTGGCAAGGGATTGCCCTCCATATGTTTCGGGCTGGATACGTACCGGAGACAGGCAGGGATTTGACGGCATCTGCGCGGATGTCAAGGCTGACTGTATTCCGGAGGGAACCAGATGTGTTCCTGTTTGTTTCGATCTGGATTACTCCGCTCTTACGGGAAAAAATGCCAGGTACGCGTCCGTCCGAAAGCATGTGGGCGTCGTGGGCAGCGCCGGATTTCAGGCCGGGACTGTAAACAGTACGGAAGTCTTTCTTTCGGTTACTGATGCGGTATGCATGGACCATAGCGGCCGGGAGACCCGGCTCAGAGCAAGACAGCTTGATTATGGGGCAGGCATCCGGACTGCTGCAGGCAGTGCAGACAGCATGCAGTGCCAGCTTTCGTACAGATGGAAGCCCGGGATCTGGTATCGCATACTGTTGACGTGTCGGTGCCAGGCGAACAGCAATAGCGTTATAGAAATGTGGGTCTGCGACCTGAGTACTGCAAGCTGGACGTTTTTGTTCGGACTGGATCTGGGAGCTCCGGACATCCGTTTCCGAGGCGATCTGGCGCTCTTTCTGGAAGGACTGATGCCAAGGCGCGCCGGAGATGTGCGTACCATGGAATGCAGAAATATCTGCATCCATGGAGGCGGTAGCTGGCACAGACTGACGACAGGGGACTTTTCACAACAATTAGACCATCCCGGAAGTTACTGTTTCGGTATAGACGGCGACACCTTCTGTATCATTACCACAGGCGTGACAGGCAAGGCCGGAAGGCTCCGGCCACAAACCAGACTGACACTGGACAGAGATGGGACCGGAACGCAAGGCGGTTCAAGCGGTTCAAAAGGGAAGAAGCATCCTCTTCTGACCGCTTTGCTCTTGATCGCGGCAGCATGGCTGATTTTCAGATGGGTCAACAGTCCTTCCAAAGAGAACCAGCCTGAAAGCACCCACCAGCTCGCTGCTGAAACGAGCAGGATCATTCCGACACCGCGGGCAACTCAGCAGTATTTTGAAACTGCGGCGGCTACTCCCCATCTGGAATGGGTCGACGAGCTGTTTGTTGTGAATGATATCATTTTAGGGCATTGCCTGATGAACGAGGAATCTTCCTTTGTGTTTGGAGTATCCCAAAACGCCAGGGCAGGTTTGACTGACGAGGAACTGTACAGCGCCATTTACGATATAGCCTATCGATGGTGCAACGATGACTTCCATATTGGCGTAATTAATCGAAGCGACGGGATCATAGAGATTCATGTTGACGGAGCGACGCTTCGGGACGGTATCCGTCTCGGCTTTGCGACGGATCTGACTCCGGATGAGCAGCAGGTCCTGCAGCAGATCCGTGATGTGGTCGCCGGACTGAAGCGGGACCATCCTGACGGGGAACTGACCATAGAGACGGCTATTTATGATTATATCTGCGCACACATGGTATACCGTTCTTTTCGTGATTTTCCGGAGGGGGATAGGCGCCGTAAGGACTGTACCAGCGCCGTAAACGCTTTTTTGAACGGATTCGGGAACTGTCAGGCATATTCGGATCTGTTCTACCTTATGGCTACGGAAGCGGGGATATCGGTGCAGTACCTCGCCGGAACAGCCGAGGGAGAGGGGCATCTCTGGAATATCGTTTGGATCGACGGGAATAACCTCATGGTGGACGTGACTTTCGGAGACACTTCCATGGAGGGGGCGCCGCAGCCATCTCATTACTGGCTGAACTTCGGTTTGGATCGGGCGGGGGATCGAAACTGGCTTGGGCAGGCTTTTGTATATGAGTTTCCTGCTGTGACCGATGAAAGATATACGTATTACCGAAATACGGACGCTTCTACCGGCTATGCCGCTTCCAGCCTGAATGATGCCGTGGACTACTGCGTCTGGAAGCAGCAGCAGGGGTATTCCGTGGCGGAAGTGCTGATGGTGAATCAGTCCTACAGCAAAAAAGATATCGAAAAAGCTTTTTCCCGCCGGGCCAAAAGACAGTATTATTACTATTATAATTACAGGGACGGGAACTTGCTGCTGCATGTCGTATGGAAGTAGAAACACCCTGCATGATTATTGATAATTCTGATTCCATTCCGGTATCGATATGAGGGAAAATGATAAAGATCCTGTTTGTCTGCCACGGCAATATCTGCCGAAGCCCCATGGCGGAATTCGTCATGAAAGACATGCTTTATAAGCGGGGGCTGAATTCCGAATATGAGATTGCGTCGGCGGCTACAAGCCGTGAAGAGATCGGAAATCCGGTCTATCCTCCCGCACGGAAAAAACTGGCCGAAAACGGAATCGGCTGCGCCGGACATCATGCCCGGCAGATTACGCGAGCGGATTATGCCCGCTATGATCTGATCGTCTGCATGGACTTTGACAACATCAGAAATACGTGCAGGATCACGGGCGGAGATCCGGATCATAAGATCGTCTTACTGCTCGATTATACGAACAGGACCGGAGAAGAAGTTGCCGATCCGTGGTATACGGGAAACTTTGACGATACCTGGAAGGACATAGTTGAAGGCTGCGCGGCGCTGATCGAAAAGACGAACGGGAAACAACCAAACTGATTGCTTCCCGTTTTTCTTTGTTTTTTGGGGTAAAAGCTGACTGGAACGATCGTCAGATGCTGCCATTGCCTTCGTGTCCGGGATGGTTGTCCCGGGACGGTAGACCGTCATCTCTTCGTATATACATTTGCCTGTAGCAGAAATAGAGCCGGTTAAGGGGGCAACTTTTTGCGTTTTTACGAAAGTTGCCCCCTTAACTTACGATTGCTCTTCAATCCCGTCCGAATGGTGGCAATACCCGTAATACCAGCATTCATAAGGCTTTGTGCACTGCTCGCCGGGTTCTACGTGCACTTCCTCCGGCTGCTTCTGCATCCGGTTCAGATCCCAGATGTTGTCGTTGATCCACTTTGAATAACCCTTGGCCTTGGCGGTCACGTCATTCAGGACGAACGGGTTTTCATCATCTTCTCCATGCGTCACGATATAGATGCGGCCGATGTTCAGCCTGCAGCGGCTGATAATGTAATATTGAAAACCGGCGTCCCGGACAAACTGGTCATAGACTGCCGGAGCATTCTTGACTTCATACAGGTCATAACCGGTTTCCGTTCTGCGCAGGATGTCCACGGCGCAGTAGTTGTTGTAGTAGATGAACGCCGCCTCGCAGATCACCGGCGTGCCTTTTTCCAGATGCTCCGCTGTTTTCGCCGCCATTGCCTTCGTGTCCGGAATGGTTGTCCCGGGACGGTAGACCGTCATCTCTTCATACTCGCCGAACATGGCCATTGCCCGGTCACCGAAATCATTTCCGGCATCAAGCCTCTTCTGCACCTCCGGCGGTATGACTTTCAGTTTCGGCTTGTGCTTGTCGAGCCAGAGCATCTTGCGGCATTGCATGCCGCGCATGAAATCTGTTTTGGTAATCCCCATATTCAGTCACCGCCTGTCGACTCTTTTTGCCCGTCCGGATCTAAGCTGTCCGGCCTCTTTTCTCAGCTAGGATATCATAACTATCATAATATTGAAACATGTCCGTTTTTCCGGACATGTTGTGTGCTAAGCTGAAACTGAGCAAACAGAAGTTTAAAACAGCATTGCTTCGGCAGGAAAAAAAGGATTCGCAGGAAACGCGCAGAGAGCATATAATGGAAACGGAAGGAGGCGCGCAAAATGAACTACGGCAAAGCGGAAAGAATCGGACTGATCTTTATAGTGGGATTATGCCTGGCTGTGATCCTGATTGCCTTTTCCGGAAGCGATTTCCGTACGAATACGGGATCTGTCCGGGCAACCGCCTCAGCCACGGTACGGCCGGCAAGCCGTACGGCGGCACCCGCGACGCAAAAGCCGCAAACTGACCCGTACGCGCTTTCCATCCCCGTCGTGGGGATGAAAGAGAGCGACATCAATATGACGCGGCATTTGAAAATATTCCGGAAGACGACGGAAAGCTACAGCAACAAGAATCATACTGTCTACTACTCTGACGCGAACGCCGTAAAAGACATACCGTGCACCGTATCGCTGAAATGCGTAAACGGGATCGTCACGGAAGTCAATGACTACAGAGATGATCCTTTGCCGATCGTTCACTTCAGATCCGGCAATGAGAAATCTTCCGGATCCAAGAAAAAGGACCGTTACTATGGTGACGCGGAAGAATTCTATTACGATCACATCGAAGATTTCGAAGAACTGGATGAAGCCGAGGAATACTATAACGAACATTACCGGTAAGTCTTATAAACTATGCAGAAGTTTTTCCAAAGCATGCGCATATCAACGACAAGCATAATGATGAAGTTGATTCTTTATTTATTCCAGATCTTGCAGACGATAACAGCCTGTTCTTCCGTCTGGACTGATGGAAATAATCGTTATACAGAGACTCCGGAGCCGGATGCGGCTAACGGGGTCTTTGCTTTCGTGAGAGGTTTCTTGTCCGGATTCCCTTGTTATCGAAGAGCGAATGTTATAAAATAATAGCAATATGAGAAGACAGGAGATCGAATCCATGAAATGCTGGAGATGCGGTCAGATTATGGCTGACGGAACAAATAAATGCGCCGCCTGCGGCGCGAATCAGGAACGTACCGTCCCTAAAACGGATGTCGGACAGGAACTACGAAAACTGTACGATTCCCTTGGTGCGAAAGAAGTGTTTTCCTCCTCTGATCCGGTCGCCAGTGTGTTGGACCGGTTCGGGGAAGGCGCGAGAAAAGTAAAAGGGTTCTTCCGGATGGCG
>JAEEGL017424114.1_pt1 | contig 10592 bp, 10 predicted proteins | sample 9134231 | NCBI WGS metagenome assembly JAEEGL01 (sample SAMN16246548, study PRJNA631951) | gut metagenome | biome: gut microbiome; feature: rumen; material: fiber-attached | host: Bos | place: Iran: Karaj | collected 2018-10 | reverse complement strand
TATATATGTAAATGTATGATCTAATGATTTAACACCATATTGCACTAAAACTTCTGCGTACATATATAATCACCTTCCTTGGATATATTATAGCATAAAAAAAGATATGAATTATCATATCTTATTTTTTCTTTGTTGTTTTTTTCTTAGCTGTTGCTTTCTTTGTTGTAGTTGTTGTTTTTTTAGTAGTTGTTTTCTTTGTTGTAGCTGTTTTTTTAACAGATTCTTCTTTATCTTTTGAATAACCAACTATAATAGCAGCAATTATAATATAAACTATTGTAGTAACTGTCATTAATGATAAATAAGTATAATCATATTTACCAGATATAACATTGAACTTATTAGTACATAAAGTATAAATGATTGGTATTAATAAATACATTAATGATAAGAATTCAACCTTTAAATTAAAGTCTTTTGTAGCAGCCATGATTATTGTTATATAAATTAATAATGATACTGCAAATATAACTAATACTGTTAATTGAGATGGTTCCATCTTATTTGTAACTTCAATGTTACCAGTTATAGCTTTTACTCCTTCAGGAATAGTTATTTTTCTAAATGATCCGTCAAAATTAAGAATTGCAACTTTTTTACCATCGATTTCTTCAGGTATTACTAAATTTTTATTTTCACCTTTATATTCATCTAATGATAATGTTCCATCTTTTAAAATTGTATAATCGAATTTTTCTTCACTTTGTAATGCTTCTTTATTTTCGATATAGTGAATATCTGCTGGATTTGTAGATTTTAAATATGTATCAACATATGATCCTTCAACTACATAATATCCTTTTTCAATATTCTTTATAGATCCATCATAGTAAACTTTTGCTGCACATAGAATAAGTGCAATACCTACAACGACATATATTAATTTGTAGAATTTTCTTTTCATATTTAACACTCCTCTTCATTCTATATATAGTATATCAAATATAAAACGAGATGCTTTTTACAAAGCACCTCGTTTACATATTGGTTTTACATTATTCAGTTGGTGTTTCAGTTGGTGTTTCTTCTGTGTTTTCTTCATTTGAATTTTCTACTGGAACACATTTTAATTCTCCATCTACTTCTTCACATTGTTCTTGTGGTTGAGTAGATGTATTAAAGAATGATGTAAGCGAATCTGCGATTAATGTTTTTAACTTAGGATATTGATCTAATTTAGTGATCATATTCATTACATCTTCTTCTGTTATATTTTTAATATTTACTGAATCTTTAACTCTTATTTCAGGTACTTCTACTTTAACATATTCGCTTAATTCAAATTTAATATCTATATTACTTGCTTCATTATCATAGAATACTGAACCAGATATAGAATAATTTGTATTAGTAGCTGTACTAGTTGCACCTTTTTGTTTAGTATAAGTTAAATCTAATACTTGTTTATTATCTTCTAAGCATTTAATCTTATATCCATTTGCTAATGATTTAATAGTTATAGTTCTATTTTTAGAACCTGTTTGAATAATCTTTATTCCATAGAATTCAGATTTCCAAATTCCTGTGTGGAATTCAATAGTATATGTATCATTATCAGATGGATTTAAACTGTTTGCCCACTCAGTTAAATCTGCAGTAAGATCTTTATCTTCTTTTCCAGTTAATGCTTTTAATTGCATCATAAATACTGTATCAGTAGATAATGTTTCAGCATATCTACCTAAAATAGATTTTCTACTTTCAGGAGTAATTGTTAATCTAACAATATTTGCTTTACTTCCTGTAATTGATGAAGTGGCAATTTCTTGTTTTGAACTAACTGTCTTAAGTGTTGCACCCATATCTTTAATAGAATTCTTTATAAGTGTTGTATAAATAATATTGTTTTGAGATATTTGTTGTCTATACTTATTTACTCCAGTAAAATCTGTATAAATATATTTATCTAAGAAATTTTGTGGATTGAAATATAATTTAGAATCATTTAAATATACTTCTAAATTAACTTCTTTACTATCTAATAAATCATCACCATATTTTATTTTAGAAATATTAGTTGTAACATCAATTGATTTAGTTAAATCATATGCAAATTTACCAGCTGTTTCTAAACCATAGTTTTTAGAACCACGGTCAACTTGAACAGTTAATTTATATTCACCACTATTCTTTTGAATTTTATCATTTTTGAATGATCCTGAAACCTTAGTTGCTAATCCATCAAATACTGATTCAATTCTCTTAGGTGCTGTTTTATATTGTTTAGTATAGAAAATATATCCACCTATAATTAATGCAATTAATATACCTACTACAATGGCAGTAATTATTAATTTTTTCTTATTCTTTTTCTTTTCTTCATTAACAAAGTTTTGATGTTCTTTGCTACCAATTACTTCACCTGCAGTATAAGTTCCATTTACTAATGTACCTGATTGAATACCTTGTACAATAGCATCTCTTTGAGATACAGTTCCTAATGCTTGTACTTGTGAATTAGGATCAACTGGAGCTTGTGGTTGAGGTACTGCAACTTGAGGTTGTGGTACCGCTGCAGGTTGTTGAGGTACTGCGACTTGTGGTTGTGGCATTGGCACTGGTTGTACAGGTGTACCTGGTGTAACAGGTTGTACTGGTTGCACTGGTTGAACAGGTTGCACTGGTTGAACAGGTTGAGCTGCATAATTGTTGCTTTGAATTGCACCGCAGTATGGGCAATTAATTATTCCATCTTGAATTTCGTTTTGGCATGATATACATTTCATAAAAACCCTTCTTTTCTTATTCTTTTGTTTCTATTTGACTTTTCTTACATGTTATAAATGTTGCACCTTTATTACATGTACATAACTCAGTTGTATCATCACATGTACATGATAAATCAGGAGTACATTTTGGTTTTACATAATCTAATAATTTATCGTATAAACTATATCCTATTAAACTATTAGCATCATTTTTTATTGTATTTTGTTCTTCTTGAGATAAATCATATATATTAACAGCCTCTTCTGAAGCTTTTTGTCTTTTAATATTTGGTCGATTAACTGTATCTAATACTAAATCTCCCGAAACATTATTAGATTGATCTCGATAAACAAATGACAATGTTTTATGAACTCCATTTGTTAATTCTTTTTCTGTTTTAGTAATCTTAAAATCAATATAATCTTTGTTATTCTTTTTTACATTTATATAATCAGTATTATTACCTAATGTTAACTGAATATTATATTCGCCATTTTCATTTACATATATTAACTCAATTCTATGAACTTTTTTCTTATCTAAATATATATTTATATATGATGAATCAACTTTACTATTTTTAACTCTATAAGTTAATGTTGTCTTATATGATTCAAGCATATTAATGATTTCTTCTTTTGTCTTTCCAGACATTCTTGAATATTCATTTAAGAATGCTCCATCATCTTCTATTTGTTCAAATACATTCTTTATTGTTTCTAATTTAGTTTCTTTATCAAATTCCCATGATATTTTATATACTTTCTTATTTTCATCATTAATTTGAATCTTAGTTGATTCAGTTGTATATGAAGTATCTTTTAATGTATCTACAAATACATCATAGAAACTATTAGCTAAGTTTTTAACGTTTAATTTAGATGCACTTAAGAATCCATTTTCGTCAGGTAATTCATATATCAATTCTTTATTATAAATATCAGCTGAATCTAAATATAAATTATTACCTGATATAAATGTTAGGAATTTAAAGTTATCTTCATCACCAATTATGATATCTTTACCTGTATCAATTGGTTTCTTAGCTCCAGATATATCAAAATATCTTTCTATAAGTTTTAAATTATATTCTCCTTCATAGTGAATTTGTTTTTCATTAATTGAAGCTGTAAGAGAAAAATTACCTTGATTACCACTATTAGATACATAAGATTCAAATATATGATCATATGTTTCTGATACAAACTTGTAGAATATTTCATCATTAACTTTAGAACTACCAGTAAATAATTTACCTATTCCTACAATTAATAAGATAACTAATAATAATGCTATACCTATAAATCCAAATACTATTGATCTATTTTCTTTCTTTTTAGAGAATTCAATGATTTTATCTGTTGGATTATTTGGTACATTGTTCTCTTCTAATAAAGATTTATCAACGTATACTTGATTAGGATCTATTCTATTAGAACAATATGGACAATCAATTGTTGTATTTGGAACAGTTTTTCCACAATTATTACATCTCATAATCATTACTCTCCTACTATGTAAAAGTATACAATAATATGCTTAAAATCTCAATCTATTTGTACTATTTTTTTAATTTTACAATTTTCTTAAAAAAAGACTTGCACGAAGTCATTAAATATGATAATATTAAATACGTCGATGGGGAATTAGCTCAGTTGGCTAGAGCATCTGCCCTGCACGCAGAGGGTCGCGGGTTCGAGTCCCGTGTTCTCCACCATTTGATAATTAAGCAAGCAATTAAGCTTGCTTTTTATTTTATCTATTTACTAATTAAATTGACAAATACTGCTTTATAGATTATAGTACATACTTGTTGATTAAGGGGAATTTACATGACGAAGAAATACAAAAGAGTTGAATTAAAAGAGCTTATAAATGATAGTAATTTCTATATTAATAAATTAACAATTAATAATAGAAATAGATATGTTTTAATATTAATATTTGATTTTTATAAAAGATACTATAATACTATTCTAACTTATGAAGGTGTTAATCTAGATATATTATTTAAAAGATATAAGAATGTTGAAGAAAAAGAATATATCAGATATTCATGGGAAGAAGTATTATATGGTATATACAAAGCGAAAAGAAAAAAATTGAATAAACTATACTCTATTCCATTTGTGGCTTTAGGGTTAAGTATGATACCTTTAGCAGATGCTACTATCTATTCTAATGTTGTTGACTATAATACATCATATATATTAAATAATTTTGCTTACTACGAAAATGAAGGTGAAGTTCTTGAAATTGATCTTGAAGAAGCTGCTTCATATGATGGATACAAAACTCCTAAAGATGATAGTTTCTACAGAGTCACTAATCCATTTGATAAGAATACATATGATGTTATATTTGATGGTTCAGCAGCCAATGCTTCAATAAATGGTTCTAGATTATATTGTATTAAAATAAATGGTGAATATTATACTTCAACCGGTAAAATAGCATTCTTTGATATAAAAACTAGAGATTATACTCGTAGAATAATATTTCCTGAAAAATTTGAAACTGAAGAAGAAGCTATTAATTTCTATAAAGATTTATTAGAATACCATTATTATTTAAAGGAATATGATGATATTACATATTTAGGATCTAGAGATACAAAAACTATGGCAGAATTGCCAAATATAACTCTAGATAAAGAAAACGATAATATTAAAATAAAAGAAAAAGTACATAAATAATATGTACTTTTTTTATTTATAAAACATTTGGTGTTCTGAATAGGAATCGAACCTATATCGCTTGCTCCGGAGGCTAGTGCTCTATCCAATTGAGCTATCAGAACGTATGTGTTAAAAATATTATACTATATTTTTTCTATAATAGATGTTATAATTGTTATAGAAAGTAGATAGAGTTATTATGGACAACACAGAATTAATCATTAAACAAGAAATTAACGAAGTTGAAACTTCTAAAATTAAATTTTTATTTATAGGTGCACTTATTGGTGCAGTACCTTATATCTTATTATTTTTAATATTAGGTAGTCATTTACAAGAAAGATTATTATTTAGAAATACACTTATTTTATTTTCTATAGCTTCTATTATTATAAATGCTATTGTAGTTAGTAGAACTGTTTATAATAGATATAAAGATTTTATGGAATTTAAATATGATGAAAAATATAATGAATTAAAAAAGTACTTCTATTAAGAAGTACTTTTTATTTTAATAATCTTGAGTCTTTTTATTATCGATAGGATCCATTATACTTCCTGTACATGTTCCTGGTTTAAAGAAACATTTAGCACAGTTGCTATAATCAGTTGGTAATAAATATCCTAATACTGCATTTATTAATGCTGGTAAAAAGAATATAAATACACCTAATACAACTCTTAATCCTAATGATTTAAGTTTCTTACTAATTGTAGAAGTATCTCCTGATATAACCATTTTAAATATATCAAATGTTCCAAAGAAAATTATAATAAATGGAATTGATATCTTAGCTATCATGATTATCCATGCTACTACATTAATAGCAGCTATAGCTCCCTTTTCTGAGCAGAAGTTTTTTCCTACATATGTATCATCATATATATTTTTAGCATAAACCATTCCTAATCCTAAAATGGCAACTATTATTAATACATTTAATAATATCTTAATTGTTTTCTTTTTCATATTATTCACCTATTTAAATTATAACATGTAAAATTATATGTTATTTATTATTTTATATTATATTTACACTAAATATATTCTTCTATTTTAGAATATTCTTCATCTTGTAATATGGTTTTTATTTTTTCTTTATTCTTATATAAATTTAATTTTAATTCATATGATTCTAATTTTTCTTTAACATCTATTAATGATTTGGATACTGCGTTTTTAGATACAGAATTATTCTCAGCTATTTCTTCTTGAGTTAGATCATCAAAATAATATTCTTCAAAATAATTTCTTTCTTTATCAGTTAATAATTCTTTGTAATAATCATATAGTTCAGTTAAATATAATTTGTTTTCCATATTACATCATATCCTTAAATAGACCATATATATAATCTTCAATATCAAATGCTCTTAAATCTTCCATTTTTTCACCTAATCCAATGAATTTAACTGGAAGTCCTACATTTTCTTTAATAGCAAGTACTATACCACCTTTAGCAGTTCCATCTAACTTAGTTAATACAATACCTGTAATATTAGTTATCTCTTTAAAGCTTTCTGCTTGTGATATACCATTTTGACCAGTTGATGCATCAATTACTAATAAAGTCTCATGTGGAGCATTTGGAACATGTTTTCCAATTACTTTATTAATCTTATCTAATTCAGCCATTAAATTAACTTTATTTTGTAATCTACCAGCTGTATCAATTAATACTATATCTACATTTTCTTCCTTAGCTTTAACTAATCCATCATATATTACTCCTGCTGGATCAGTGTTTTCTTTACCGAAGAATAATGATTCTGTTCTATTAGCCCATTCCTCTAATTGAGGTACAGCTCCAGCTCTGAATGTATCTCCTGCTATAAGCATTACTTTTTTACCCATTTGTTTGTATTTATAAGCTAATTTAGCAATAGTAGTAGTTTTACCTACTCCATTTACCCCAACCATTAAAATAACTGTTGGTCCTTCTTCAGCCATATTAATTTTATCTGTTAAAGATTCACCTTCAACATAAATCATTAATAATTCATCTACAATAACTTCATTTAAATATTTAGTATCAGTTATCTTTTCTTGTTTAACTCTGTCTTTTAATCTATCAATAAATTTAAATACTGTATTAACACCAATATCTGCTGATATTAGTAATTGTTCTAATTCTTCATAGTATTCATCATCTATTTTATTAAATTTAATACCTAATACATTTAATTGAGATACAAATTCAGTTCTAGTTTTTTCTAAACCTTTGTCATATGCAATTAAGTCTTTATCTTTTTCAGATAAACCAAACCATCCTTTTTTCTTTTTTTCTTTCTTTTCAGTTTTTACTTCTTCAACAACTGGTTCAGGTTCAACTACTTCCTCAATTGGTTCTTCTTCTGTTTCTGTAATTTCTTCTTCAACTACTTCATTTTCAACTTCTTCAGGTTGTACTTCTTCCTCAGATTCTTCGATTGTTTCTTCTGTTTCCTCTTCAACAACTGGTTCTTCTGTAACCTCTTCTACTTCTTCAGGTTCAACCTCTTCTTCAATTTCTAATTCTTCTTTTATTTCTTCTTCTCTTTCTTTTTTAGAAGCAAATAAATCTTTAAATTTTTGAAATAATCCCATTTTATATTCCTACCTTTCTATAGTAGTCTTTAGTAATTATTGACTTACTCATTTTCATTTTCATATCTACTTTATTATTTATTGTTTGAACATAATTTGAAGGCAATTCTTCATCAGTAAATTTTTCAAATGATTTTTTCATATAATCATATCTACCTTTAGATGTAATCCATGATTTATCATGAAATATAACTAAATCATCTGAATCAGACATAATATCAGATCCAATTAATAATCTAGAATCATATTCTATTCCAAACATATTTAATATAGTTGGTAAAACATCAACTGAATATGCATATTTAGTAATATGTGTCTCTTTCATTCCTGGATTATAAATTATAAGTGTGTTCTTATACATATCAAATGTCTTATTTTGTACTGATTTATCATAGTTTCTAATTTCATCATATGTTAAACCATATGGATAATGATCTGCTGCTATAACAATAACAGTATTATCTATTGTACCATCTTCTTCAAGTTTTTGAAGTAAAAGTTCCATAGATTTATCAAATTCTATATTTGCAGCCATATAAGCTTTAATAGAATTAGATGCATTCATATTTTCTACTAATGATTTATTCTTCTTAGAAATATCATTTCCTGAGAATGAATATTCTAAATGTCCAGATATAGACATCATATATGCAACATATCTATCTTCATTTTGAATAATTGGATACATAGCATTTACTACATCAATATCTGATGTAGGCCATTGATCCTTTATTCCACTTAATGCATATTTATAGTGTGTTTTATATCTATCATATCCATAGTAAGTGTAACCTAAATTAGGATATATTTCATCACGATTATAATAAGTATATGTCCAACCATGGAATGCTAAAGTTTTATAATTATATGGTTGGAATGATAAACCAAATTGATATGGTAAATAAGTATTAGTTGCAGATTTATATGAACAAGTTGAAACCCCAGGAATAATAGATAACATATTACTAAATTCACCATCTGATGTAGAGCAAGACCAAATTGGTTGATAATAATTATCAAATACTAATCCGGAATTTGCCATCTTATAAAGTGTTGGTGTATATGTTTCATCTACTGCTAAATATGAAAAACCTTCTGCAGTTATAAATATCAAATTCTTACCAGCAAATATACCTGTATATTCATTTTGTTTTGTTGGTTCTTGTGATTCAAAATATTTATGCATATTTCTAACTGTTTCATCTGATTCATTAGCTATTAATTCATCAAAATTTATATTTGATATATTATATAAAGTATTATCTTCTTTTATGAATTCTTTTACTTCTATCACATCTACTTTTTCTTCAAATCCTGTTAGTGTTTTTATTGTATCTAATAAAACACCATTAAATAAACCAAATTCATTTGTAGATTGAAATATATCATTTGTATCAAAATATAATTCAGAAGCTTGAACATCAGCATTTGTATGTAATTCAAGTGTTGTATATGCAAATAAATATGTTGATAATAATAAAACAATACTATATTTCAAATTGAATTTATCATGTTCAATTACTTTAATAATACTTAATATAGTTAATATTATAAATGGTATAAATAATGCAATCAAAACAGGTGCTAATTCTACAATATGTGTCCAGATTGTTCCAGCAAAGTCTGCAGCTTGATCTGCTACACTTAATGCACTTATCCCAAATATTGATTTATAAAAACTATTATAAACAACTTGAGCTATAAATATTATAGAAATAAGTAACCACATAAAAATTGATATTACTCTATTAACTTTATTATTTTTAAATAAACTCATTAATGCAGAAATAAATACTGCAACAGGGAATGTAAATACTACAATATATAAAAAATCTAAACCAATATTTTGAAACACAAAAAACTTGAATATAAATTCAAGTATCAATAAGTACAAATAATTAACTAATACAAATTTAGAATAATTTATCTTCATAATAATCCCTTTTCTATACAATATTATAACAAAAAAATAAACGATTTTTAATCGTTTATTTGCAATCATCACCTAATTTTGCACTTATTTTATCAATGACTATATATCCATCTTGAACTGATGTTTCAAAATTCATATTGATAGTACAATCAAAGTTATATTTCTTTTGAATTTTAACATCTAAATCACCAAAATAACCTAATTCTTTTAACTTATTTATAGTAATAGGAATTGTAGGATTAGAATGTACTAATTCTTTAAATGCATATTCTTTTACTTCAGTACCATTTGGTATTACTACACTACCTTGATTCATATCACTTGTTAAATAATATGATTTACCATTTTTATCTAAATCTTCAGCATATGTAGTAGCAATTTCAACTAATATAGTTCTTTCATAGTCATTTATCTTATTCTTAGTTTTATCTAATAAAGAAACTGATAAAGTAATAGTTAATGTTGCTACTACAGCAATAATAGTTACAACTGCTAATACTTCAGGTAATGTATATCCGTTTTTATCCCTCATCTTCTCCAACTTCCTTTGAAAACAAACAACCACAGTAGTTTTGTCTATATAAGCAATATTTCTTACATAATTCTATACTTCTTTTATATCCTTCTCTTTTCTTAAAATCAGAATATAAATATTTTATACCAACATTTTCACCTACTTGGT
>JAEEGL017045872.1_pt1 | contig 10592 bp, 9 predicted proteins | sample 9134231 | NCBI WGS metagenome assembly JAEEGL01 (sample SAMN16246548, study PRJNA631951) | gut metagenome | biome: gut microbiome; feature: rumen; material: fiber-attached | host: Bos | place: Iran: Karaj | collected 2018-10 | reverse complement strand
TATTATCCTTTCCACCATTGTTATTAGCCGCAATGACCAGCTTCTGAGCTTTTTCAATGATATCCCTCTGGCCGCTTACTATCATGCGGATCTCCTCATCCTCCAGCATGTTGGTAAGACCATCGGAACACATGAGAACTATGTCACCTTTGTTTAATTCCACGTTAAAAAAGTCGATGTCTACGCTCTTCTCGGCACCGATTGCCCTAGTAATGATATTCTTATCCAGGGAATGTCTGGCGGTCTCTCTGTCAATCCCGCCCATTCTGACCATCTCTTCTACCAGTGAATGATCTCTGGTAATCTGAGTTATCTTATCTCCATTAATGACGTAAAGCCTTGAATCTCCAACATTGGCAACCTGCAGATATCTGCCCAGGACCGTACAGGCAACAACAGTAGTCCCCATGCCAAAGAGCTTGGGGTCCTCGGATGCTTTCTCAATAAGCTTGCTGTTTGCTGTCTTAATAGCCTTCTCCAGGATCTTAATAGGGCTCTGTTCAAAAGATTTCTCAATCTCCTCCACCATGGTATCCACAGTGAATCTTGATGCATAATCGCCTGCATTGTGGCCACCCATACCGTCAGCAACGATAAAGACGTTTGAAAGATTCCCCAGTTTCCTGTCGGAGGAAAAGACATAATCCTGATTCAGTTTTCGCTTTTTTCCTATATCCGTTATGGAAAAAGTTTTTAACAAGTCAGTTGCCTCCAAGTAACTTTTTCATCACACAAAATAAGCAGGTGCTACTATTCTTCCTCCAGATGACGTCTCCTGAGCTGTCCGCAGGCGCCATCAATATCCCTGCCCATTTCTCTTCTAATAGTAACATTTATATGATTTTTTTCAAGTTTGTTTTTAAAAGACAACGCTCCTGCGCGGTCTGTAGGCTTAAAGGTTCGCTCTTTTATAGGATTTACGGGAATTAGATTAACAACTGCATTGAGACCCTTCAAAAGTTCTGACAACTCAGTTGCATCTTCATCGGTATCATTTACTCCGCTAACAAGAGAATACTCAAAGGTAAGCTGTCTGCCTGTCTTGTCAAAATATGTCTTGCAGGCATCCAAAACCTCGTGGATCTCATACTGATTGGCAATGGGCATCAGTTCTTTTCTCTTCTCATTATTGGATGCATGAAGAGAAAGTGCCAGATTTATGGACAGCTTCTCCTCAGCCAGCCGCAAAATATTGGGAACTATGCCGCAGGTGGACACCGTAAGATTTCTCTGTCCCATATTTAGCCCGTGTTCGTCCGTAAGGAGCTTTATGAACCTCAAGAGATTATCGTAGTTATCCAGAGGTTCTCCACTTCCCATTACAACAACACGGGATATCTTTTCCCCTGTGATCCTGGCTATTGAGTAGATCTGATCCAGCATCTCCGAAGGAAGGAGATTTCGCTCCACACCATCTATGGTCGATGCGCAGAACTTGCACCCCATGCGGCACCCAACCTGAGATGAGATACAGACGCTGTTTCCGAACTTGTATTTCATGAATACGCTCTCGATCACATTTCCATCAGATAGAGCAAAAAGAAATTTCTTCGTATCGTCTATCTGCGACTCCTGCACTCTCACTTTCTCCAGCGATGTGTAGGTAAAGTTATCCCGGCACTTCTCCTTAAGAGCCTTTGGTATATTGGTCATTTCATCGTAGTCCCTGGCCAGTTTTACATGCATCCACTCATAGAGCTGCTTAGCCCGAAATGCAGGTTCTCCCAGAGCCTTAACGGCTTCTGCCAGTTCCTCAAATGTCAGGGATTTAATATCTGTTTTTTCCATTACAAGATTTCCTATATAAAACTTCGTGATTCAAACCTTGGTATTCTACTCCATGCGTCTTAGTTTTGCAATAAAGAACCCATCGGTACCGTGCTCCCCGGGAATTAGCTGGATATGGCCTATATTACTTAGTTCAGAATCAGCATTCCCTTCCTTTACTATTTTCTGCTCAAGTTCCGCAGAAAGCTCCTTTGGAAGTTTCTCTCTTATATCCACCGGTTCAAAAGGCAGTTCTGCGCAGATACGTTTTACCATATCCTCATTCTCCGCTCTGTTAACTGTACAGGTCGAGTAAATGAGATAGCCGCCCTTTTTAACATAATCCCAGGAGGCTTTCACTATATCCCACTGAAGATGGGTAAGCTCCTCAAGGCCTGAAGGCTTTACATTGAGCTTTATGTCATTCTTTCGCCCAAGAATTCCAAGGCCTGAACAGGGCACATCAAGATAAAGAATATCCGCCTTCTCATTTAAGGCTTCATCGTGGATCCTGGCGTCATTGACCTGTGTCACCACATTTGATATTCCAAGACGCTCTGCATTCTCTGTAATAAGATCGCATTTTCTCTCAGAGACATCTCTGGAAATAACCTGACCTTCTATTCCAACTCTCTCCGCCGCGTGGAGACTCTTTCCACCGGGAGCAGCACAGACGTCAACTACAATCTGGCCCTCCTTGGGATCTGCGATCTCAGTCACCAGCATTGAACTCACATCCTGAACTGCAAACTGTCCATCATCAAATCCCGGCAGGAACGCTATATTGTCAGTCTTTTCCAGTTCAAGAGCATAGGGCAAAAGAGAATTCTTCTTTACCTGGGCGCCTGCTGCCTCAAGGCTCTTGATCAGGTCTTCTATGTCGCAACTTCCGGGAAGATCTTTTGTAACCCTTACAGTTGTGGGTCTCGCTGTCAAAAAGAATCTCAGCATCCCTTCGGTCTTCTCAAAGCCGTATTCCTTGAGCCACATTTTGCAAAGCCACTCCGGAACCGAATAAACCACCGATAAATAGTTCACTCCACCATTTTGCTCTTTTGAAGGATATTCAATTTTATCCTTATTACGGGAAATATTTCTAAGAACTCCGTTAACAAAGCCCTTGAGCCCGGTGAACTTGTGCTTTGCCGCCAGCTTCACCGCCTCGTTGCAGGCTGCGGAATCCGGCACCGAGTCCATGAACATTATCTGATAAACGCTCATCCTCATAAGGCTGCGGATAAAGGGCTGCATCTTTTTTACCGGTGTCTTGGAAAAAGAATCAAGAACATAATCTATCTGGATATTTCGCTCAAGACATCCATCCACAACACGCTTTATAAAGGCCTTGTCTCTGGTCTCCAGATAATCATATTTATTAAGGGTGTCCTTAAGAAGAGACATCTTTCTGTTATCACCCTTGTCATATTCCATCAGTACATTAAGTGAGATTTCTCTTATATTTAACATCCATTATCTCCGACGGTTGTTGAGCATGATAAGTCTTAAAAGCTGAAGCACAGCTGATGCGGCGCTGGCAACGTAGGTCATGGCTGCTGCATTTAAAACCTTCCTTGAAGCTGAAACTTCCTCATGGCCAAGGATTCCGTAATCCTCCAGCATAACAAGAGCTCTGCTGGATGCATTGAACTCAACAGGAAGTGTAACCACCTGGAAAAGAACTGCCAGTGAAAATACCAGGATTCCCAAAGTGATAAGAGGTCTGAAGCTAAGGAACATTCCCAGAATAAGAAGCGGGATTCCTGCCTTGGAACCTATATTTGCCGCAGGAACAATGGCTGTTCTTATCTTAAGCGGAAGGTATCCGTTGTAGTGCTGAAGCACATGTCCGCACTCATGGGCCGCTACTCCCACCGCAGCTACACTGTTGGAACCATAGGTTGCATCCGAAAGGTTAACTGTCCTGTTCCTTGGATCATAGTGATCTGTAAGATTTCCGCCAACAAGCTGGACAGTTACATCTGTGATTCCGTTTCTTCTAAGAATCTCCATGGCAGCCTGCGCACCCGTAAGACCACTCATGCTGCGCACCTTCGCATACTTTTTATACACGGAAGATACTCTCGCACTGGCAACCATGCACAAAATTGCCATGATGATAACTAAAATATACATTGGATCCATCCCATAACCATATCTCATACCGCTGTAATACATAAATCATCGCCTCTTTTCATACTTTTTCATTAATTATATTCCCAATTTCATTCCCTGGGATAGTTTATATCCAAGAAGGAAGTCTTTTACTGCCATTCTCTTCTTGCCCTCCAGCTGAAGTTCAAGGACTTTGAGATATCCCTCACCGCATTTTACGGTAAAAGAGTCTTTGGAAACCGCAACGACTGTTCCGTTCACGGCTGCGACTGCATCGGCACCGGCATTTCCTGCGGCACCCACAGCTGATGCAAACTCATCCTTAGTAACAGCCTTTGCAGCCCAGATCTTCAGCATCTTTCCATCCAATGAAGTAAAAGCACTGGGCCAGGGATTAAGACCTCTTACAAGATTCCTTATAGCCTCCGCAGACTTGTCAAAATCAATCTTTCCCATGTCTTTACTGAGCTTGCCGCACTTGGTAGCCTTATCCTCATCCTGCGGAACCGGAGTCAGCTCTCCTCTTTCAATCATTGGAAGAGCCTCAACTATGAGCTCTGCTCCAAGAACCGAAAGCTTATCGAATAGCCCGCCGCCGGTCTCATTTTCATCAATAGGAATGGTTTTCTGGATAAGAATATCTCCGGTATCCATTCCTGCAGCCATCTGCATGATGGTAACACCGGTCTCCTTTTCTCCGTCAATGATGGACTGCTGGATTGGCGCTGCTCCCCTGTATTTTGGAAGCAGGGATGCGTGAATATTTACGCAGCCATACTTTGGAATATCCAGTATCTCCTGTGAAAGGATCTGGCCAAAAGCCGCTACCACGTATATATCAGCATCATACTTTTTAAGCTCTGCCACATTCTCGGGAAGCTTTATCCTGACCGGCTGGAAAACCTTAAGGCCATGTTCTACTGCACATTCTTTTACCTCAGAAAACTGAAGCTCTCCGCTTCTACCCTTTGGCTTATCCGGCTGGGTCACCACCAGCAACACCTCGTGCCCCGCCTCTATTATCTTTTCAAGTGCTCCCCTGGCAAAATCAGGGGTTCCCATAAAAATTATCTTCATATTTCCTCCTAATGTAAGGACTAAAAAAATCCCTAAAACGATACAACTAGTGTACCATTTTAGGGATTCATTGTACAATTTACTCTGCTGTAATGTCAGCACCAAAGTATTTGTTTGAAATCTCTGTAAGCTTACCTTCAGCTCTAAGCTCTGCGATGGCCTTGTTTATCTCTGCGCGGAGGCTGTCATTGTCTGCCCCCTTTGCAAGAGGAATCGCGCAAAGTGTGGCATCCTCGGCAACTGCGGCAATCCTCAGCTCTTTTGTGCCTGTGGTATTGATATAGTCCTGAGCAGTTGTCATGGAATTGATGGTAGCATCAACTGTTCCATTCAAAACAAGGGTCATAGTCTCGCCGATGGTATCAACGTTTGAAACTGTTGCTCCGTTCTCGATACCCATTGTTTCATAGGTAGAACCAGCTGAATTAGCGGTCGTAAGGCCCTTCAAATCCTCAAACGAATTAATTGTATCATTGCTGGCCAGGGTTATAACAACAGCATGGTCATATACATAAGGGTCTGTGAAATCATAGGTGCCCTTTCTCTCTTCGGTAACGCCAACACCGTTTGCCATCATATCAAAGGTACCTGTGGCAACGCCTGTAAGGCCGCCGTCAAAAGCCACTTCCTTAAATTCTGCCTCAACACCAAGCTTCTCAGCAATTGCCTTTGCAACCTCAACATCAAAGCCCACCAGCTCATCAGTATTTGCATCGTGATAGGTAAATGGAGCCCAAACACCTTCAGTTGCAACTGTGATCTTGCCTGCTGCCTTAACACGGGCAAGATGGTCTCCTGACGCATTTTCAGTTCCCTGGGCTGCGCTTCCTGCTTCTGTCTCTGTTGCAGCAGGCGTACTTGCGTCTGCGCCTGTATTTGCTGCAGAATCAGCTCCGCAAGCTATTAACCCAAGAGCAGCAGTAGCTGCCAAAAATGTCGCTAAGATTTTTTTCTTCATAATATACTCCTTTTCTCTGCATTACCATGCAGTCAAAACCGGCAAGAATCTCTTTTAGCTTTCGGTAAGCCTTAAAAACTCTCTGGTTCTTTGCTGTGAAGGCGCTGCAAAAAATGTCTTTGCATCTCCTTCTTCTACAATAATTCCATCAGCCATAAATACCACGTGGGATGAAACTTCTTTTGCAAATCCCATTTCGTGGGTTACAACTATCATAGTCATGCCCTCTTTTGCCAGGCTGCGCATTACTTCCAGAACTTCAGCCGTAAGCTGGGGATCCAGCGCAGAAGTGGGCTCATCGAAATACAGAATACTTGGGTCTGTGGCCAGGGCTCTGGCAATGGCTACGCGCTGCTGCTGCCCGCCTGAGAGCTGGCTTGGATAATAATCCTTATAGCTATCCATGCCAACCTTTAAAAGTACATCCATGGCCTTTTTCTCGGCTTCTTTCTTTTGCATCTTCCTGGCACTGGTAAGACCCAGAGTCACATTCTGCAGTACAGTCTTATTGGCAAAAAGATTGTAATTCTGAAAAACAAAGCCTGTCTTCATTCTGATAGCTGCTATCTCAGACTTCTTTATCCCCGAGAGATCATACTCTTTTCCCCCAAAAGTAAGTCTTCCGCTATCAGCTCCTTCCAAAAAATTGATGCACCGTAAAAGTGTAGTCTTTCCTGAACCGGATGGGCCAAGTATCGACACCACATCACCTTTATTAACTTCTAAACTGACACCGTTCAAGACCTGATTATCATCAAAGGCCTTCCTAATGTCTTTTACTTCAAGAAGTGCCATAAACAAATTCCTTATATAAAAAACTATCAGAAGCCAATGAACCGTGACTTCCAAGTCAAAAATCACATATCACTTGCGGACTCCATAACTTCCAAGCATAATCTCGCCCTTCTTCTGGATAAAGGTAAGTACTGTACAGAAAAGAAGGTAAATAGCCGCCACCTCCAGATACAGAGGAAAATAGTTGTAGGACTGGCCGGCGATCTGCTTGGTCCTTGTGAACATCTCCACCACCGTAATGCTTGACGCCAGCGAAGTCTCTTTTACCATTCCGATAAGGGAATTGAAAAGAGGCGGAAATGCTGTTCTGAAGGCCTGAGGCAAAATGATATGCCACATGATCTGCATATAATTCATGCCCACACAGTAGCCGGCTTCAAGCTGTCCTGCCGGAACCGCCTCCATGGCTGCTCTCATGGTCTCAGCACTGTAGGCGCCCTCATTGACAGAAAAAACTATTACTGCCATAACAAATGGATTTGAATGGATTCCCAGAAGGGGAAGTCCGTAAAAGGCCACCATAAGCTGAACCAGAAGTGGCGTACCTCTGATGATCCAGATATAGAGCCTGCAGATCTGTTTAAGCACAGGAACCTTAGCGAACTGAATCATTGCCACAATCACCGCCAGAACGGTAGAAAGAAGAAAGGCCACTACAGCCAGAGGAAGAGTAACCTTTACACCATATTCTAATATTTTAGGAAAGGAGCCCACCAGGAGCTCCATTGTCTTTTGATCAAACATAATGATTTTGTATTTTATGCCTTAAAATCCATCGAAACTTCTCAATTTATGTTCCGATGCATCTCAGTTTTCGTCTTCTTCCTGCTCAGCTGCCAGTTCCTCATTATCAACAAGCTCGCCCTCAACCTTCTCCACATACATATGGCCGTCCAAATGGTCGAGCTCGTGGCAGATAGCTCTTGCCAGAAGTTCTTCTCCTTCGATCTCGTAAGGGTTCATATCAATATCAAAAGCTCTCGCTTTCACATGATTTGGTCTTGTGACAACTCCGGACTTACCGGGAAGAGAAAGACATCCCTCGTAACCTGTCTGCTCGCCGTCTGCCTCAATGATCTCCGGGTTTATCATAATGATAGGTGAATCTGCTTCCGGTGATACATCTATAACTACTATTCTCTTAAGTATTCCAACCTGAGGTGCTGCGAGACCTACTCCGTTAGCCTCGTACATTGTCTCAAGCATATCGTCAATAAGTTCTTTTATTCTGGGGGTTACTTCCTTAACCTCCTTGCACTTACGCTCCAGCACATCATCGCCATATTCTCTGATTGTTCTAAGTGCCATTTCATTCTCCTTCTTTTAAAAAATATCTTTTACACAATTTATTTTAACACGCATTTTGATTTTGTCAAAATCCATTCACCGGATCAAAGTCAAATTGAACGTTAATATTCCTAAGACCGCCTGCAGCTTCCTGGTCTTTAATATATTTTTCCAGCATATCCTTATAAGCGATAAGACCATCATAATCATCCATTTTAACGTATACAGCCATTCGATAAACATCATTGATTTTTCCGATGGCTGCCGCTGCCGGCCCAATGAAGATCGGTTTTCCTCCCGCGCCGTTAATACCTGCTCCGGCGGGATTCATGTTCCCACCGGAAACGCTCTGCATTTCCATCATGGCACGTAGCCTGTTGGAAAACTGCATTCCCTCTTCCTCGTCGCGGCTTTGAACCTGCACCGCCATCATATGGGAAATTGGCGGATATCGAAGAAGATCCCTGTATGCAATCTCCTCCTCAAAAAAAGCCTCATAATCCTGCTTAGACGCGGTCTGTATGCTGTAATGCTCAGGCTGATATGACTGAACCACCACATTTCCTGCCTTTTCCCCTCGTCCTGCTCTTCCTGCCGCCTGGGTAAGGAGCTGGAAAGTTCTCTCGCTGGCTCTGTAGTCACTGGCATAAAGTGACATATCCGCCGCCAGGATTCCCACCAGAGTTACATCCGGGAAATCATGTCCCTTGACGATCATCTGGGTTCCCACCAACACATCTGCTTCCTTATTGGCAAAAGAGGACAGAATCTTATCGTAGCTTCCCTTAGTCCTGGTGGTATCTGCATCCATTCTGAGTACCCGGGCCTGTGGCCAGAATTTTTTTACCTCGTCCTCAATCTGCTGGGTCCCGGCCCTGAAGGATGAAACATACTTGGACTGGCACTTGGGACAGATCTTGCGCATAGGTTCTTCATAGCCGCAGTAATGACACACAAGCCTTCCGCCTCTGTGCTCGGAAAGGGATACGTCACAATGGGGACATTTAAACACATGGCCGCAGGATCTGCAGGAAATAAAGCCCGCATAGCCTCTCCTGTTGATAAAGAGCATCGCCTGCTCGCCCTTTGCCAGCCTGTCCTCCATCAGTTCCTGGAGTCTTCGGGAAAAGATGGAACGATTTCCGCTTCTGAGCTCTTCCCTGAGATCTGCTATCTCGACTTGCGGAAGTGTTCCTCCGGTAAGCCTTCTCTTTAGTTCAAAGAGCTTATACTCTCCCTCTTTTGCCCTGTAATAGGCCTCAAGAGATGGGGTTGCCGAGCCAAGAACCACGCTGGCGCCGTCCGGAACCAGTTTTCCCAGCTGGATTGCCGTCTCTCTTGCATGAAACTTAGGAGCATTCTCACTCTTATAAGATGATTCATGCTCCTCGTCTATTATTATTATCCCTGTATTTGGAAATGGAGTAAAAAGAGCTGATCTGGGGCCGATAATGATATCTATGTCCCCGGTCCTTGCTCTCTCCATCTGATCGTACTTTTCTCCCGGGGAAAGGGAGGAATTCATAACCGAAACCCTGTCTCCGAAATGCCTGTAAAACCTCATCAGAGTCTGATAGGTCAGCGCAATCTCAGGAATCAGGACTATTGCCTGCTTTCCTCTCTTTATAATCTCATCAATAAGTGCAATATAGACTTCCGTCTTCCCGCTTCCGGTGATGCCGTGGATAAGATAAGTATCTCTTTTGCCCTCATCATAATCTTTGGTAAAAGAGCTTACGATTTCCTGCTGCTCACTGCTTAAGACCTTTGCTCCGTATCTGGAAGAATCTGCAGCCACAGGCTTTCTGAAATACTCCTCTTCCTCAATCCTGATGATTCCCTGATCTGAAAGGCTCTTTAAGGTGGCTGCGCTGACATTCAGCTTGTTTGTTATAAGCTCGTAAGGAATTCTGTCCTCAGGAGTCTCAAGGATTTCCTTAAGTATACGCTCCCTGGCCTTCTGCTTTTTCCTTACGCATTCATAGTAATATTCGGTGGCTTCCCTCAGATTCATCCTAAGGGAAACAAACTTATGGGTCTGCCGGTTCTGTTTCTTGTTTGCCGGAAGTACTGTCTTAAGGGCTGCAGAAAAGGTTGAGCCATAGTGACTCTTCATCCATGCTGCAAGCCTTATGTATGTATCCTCTGCAGAAACAGCATCCTCTCTTATCCCGGCAATCTCTTTAATCTTATCCGGCTCCCAGTTTGCCTCATCAGTAAGTTCAATGACATAGCCCTTTCGAAGAGTATTCCCTTTACCAAAGGGAATCTCCACAGGCGTTCCCACCTCGATCTTACCTTGAAGTCTCGCAGGAATTTTATACTGAAAGGGCCTGTCCACCTTCTCGTGGGAAATATCAATTATTATATTTGCATACAGTCTGCCTAATTCCACACTTCTCTCCATGTAAAAAAATTTGTGCTCAGCCTGATGAGCTTAGAAACAATATAATAATCATGATATCTTGAATGAAACATTCAAGATATCAGCAAACAAGCCTATTCCAGTCGACTTACGTCGAAGGGCTTGTTTGCCACCTGAATCATGTTCTCACGAAACCCGCAGCAAGTGCGGATTTCTGTAATTTTATCCAAG
>JAEEGL016051819.1_pt1 | contig 10592 bp, 5 predicted proteins | sample 9134231 | NCBI WGS metagenome assembly JAEEGL01 (sample SAMN16246548, study PRJNA631951) | gut metagenome | biome: gut microbiome; feature: rumen; material: fiber-attached | host: Bos | place: Iran: Karaj | collected 2018-10 | reverse complement strand
TAACGATTGTCGGGCGTGTGGCCATAGCTCTCGGCAATGGCTGAATACACCCATCCGCTGGCGGCATAGCGACGGTTGAACACGTTGTTGAAGTTCAGTCCGACGACTACTTCCTTCAACGGGCTCACCTTCGTCACCTTCGACGTGTAGCTCAGGTGGAGGTCCGACTGCGAGAAGCAAGGCAACGAGCGGTCAAGATTCTCAGTATTGTCCAGATACTGCCTGCTGACAAAGTTCGTATGCCATACAGCCTGCCAGCCTTGATGGTGCAGGTCGATGAAGCCATTGAGAATCATCGAAGGCGAGAAAGCCAGCGTTGAGTTGTCGTAGTGGAACTGTCGCAACTCGTCGCCATTGCCGTCGCAATGATATTTGGCTGCATCGGGATTGCCCTCCCAGTCGTCCCAGTCCTCGACAAACTCGTCGAAGTCCTTAATCTTGTTCATGCTCAGTGCGGCATTGCCCTCCAGTGTGAGCCACGACAGCGGTGCCCACGAGGCAAACACTTCAACACCGAGGCGGTAGCTGTCCTTAACGTTGGTAGTGAGCGATTCACCGATGTCGCTGACAGCACCCGTCTGCACAAACTGGTCCTTGTAGTCCATGTAGTAGGCGTTCAGTCCCAGTTGCCATGTCTGAGCCGTGAATTGATAACCTAGTTCATAATCGAATAGTTGCTCGGCACGAGGTGCAGGGTAGTTGCCATTGTCGGTAAAGTTGTTCCGCTCAGGTTCACGATGACTCATGGCCAGTGATCCATAAGCATGGTGACCGCCGTTGTGGAAGCTGAATCCCGCCTTCGGGTTGAAGAAATGATAGTCCTCGTCGATGTCGAGGAAATGCTTATCGTAGAGATATGTCGTCTTGTTATAGACAAACTTGTCGTTGTAGCCATCGGTCTTGTAACTGACATAGCGATACTGCACGTCGGCAAAGACATCCCATTGCGGCGTGATGTGGTAGAGTGCCTTCACGAAGGCATTGCCATCGAGTTTCTTCGCGTCGGAATCGTAGTAGCGATAGTCGCCGTTCTTCATGAGCAAGGCACGCAGCTGGTCGTTGCCCATATAGGTTGCGAAACCGAAGTGGTTGCCTTTGAACTGCTGAACGGACAGCCCGCCCACGATGTCCCAGGCGTCATCCTCGTAGTTCAGGTTCCACACCAGTCCATAGGCATCTTGTTCGAGTCCCTTCTTGCGCACCCAATCGGTACGCTTTACACCGCTTAGTGCCTCGCCGTTGAAGTCGGCATTGGGCAGACCGAGCTTCTTGATCTTGTTGCCGTAGCGGAACTCCTTGTAGTAGCCGTAGCCATGGGTGTAGTGAAGGGTGGCCATGGTGCTGAAATGGTCGTTCATCTGCCAGGTTGCCGTGAGCAGGTTGTGGTTCTGCCAGAAGTTATCGGTGGTCTTATGCCACAAGCGCCCGTCGTTCATCACATAGCGTTGCGCAGTGTAAGTGCCGTCGCCGTTGTCGATAAAGCGCTCATAGAGCGAGTTGAAGCGGCCGAGACCGATGTTATACATGTCCTTGTAGGTCTTGATGCCCGTCTTCATTCCATAGATGCCATCCATAATCGATAGGTCATCGTCGCCAGCGGTCACGCCATTCCATGCCTGCCCCGTCTTCTCGAAGTTTCCGAAGTTCTTGTAGGCAATGGAAAGATGATCGCTGACGTAGCGAAGACTGCCATAGTAGCTGCCCGAACGGCCAGAGGTGCCATGGATGTAGCCATCGGTATTGGTCTCGTGGTAGGCGCCTTCGAAAATAAAATGTTTGGCAAAGAGTCCTGTTGAGAACGAACCACCCAGGTTGTATGTGTTATAGGAGCCATAGGAGGCACTCAGCTCAGCCGCAGGCACCAGCGAGGGAGCCTTCGACTGCAACGAAATGTTACCCCCAAAGGCGCCGTCGCCATTGGTCGACGTTCCCACGCCACGCTGTATCTGCACCGATCCGAGCAACGAGGCATAGGAGTTCATGTTGGCCCAGAACACGCACTGGTCCTCAGGCGAGTTCAGTGGCACTCCGTCAAGGGTGACATTGATACGCGAGTCGCCGGCGCCACGAATACGCATATAGGTGGTACCGGTGCCCAGTCCGTTCTCAGTCCATGCCAGCACGCCAGGCGTACGCGAGAAGAGGAACGGCAGTTCCTGCCCTGTCGTAGAGAAGCCCTGCAGGTCCTTCTTCTGGATGTTAGCCACGGCAAAGGGTGCATTCTTCTGAGCACGGACGCCACGGACGACGACCTCCTGGAGACTTTCCAGCCGAAGAGAGTCAACGGTGTCGGGCTGCGATAATGTCGCAGCAAACGGGACAAAGGCCAAGATGACCGATGTGAGAAGTTGTTTTTTCATTGTAAAGAACCTTATTTATAAATATGAAATAAGGGGGAGAGAGAAAAGGTCTTATTCCTACGCAGGCATTACCCTGTTCAGGTCAGAGGGTATAATCTCAGCCAAACTGTTAACTATCAATATTAACTATCACTATCAACCATTGACAGTCCGGCACCCCTTAATCTGCCGTTTGCAGATCGGGTGCAAAATTACAAAAATAAAACGACACTCGACAATGAATTCAACAAAAAATCTCATTGCCGAGTGTCTTTTTAAGGTTTTTTGGGGGTCAGTTTGCCAACAGCATCTACCGCTTCAGCTCCTTCCGGCCTTTGCTGACAACGATGCCTTTCGATGGTCCGGCGGCTGAAACGGGACGCCCCGACAGGTCGTAGGCCGTCGAAGAAACCTCAGGCCCTACCCCATCCTGCTGCCCACCATTGGCTTCGGGCAGAGAAATGGCCGTGGTCATGGGCTGATAGCGGAAGTTCAGGTCGACGATGGTCTGCAGAAGTGTCTGCCCCATGACGTCGTGACTGCCCGAACGGTCAACTCCCGCAAAGTCCATCATCACGATGCCAGTCGGTCCGTAGTGAGTCTCGTCGGAAAGGTAGTCGGCAACAGCCTTGTTGGTCGTGGCTGCACACTCGCGGTTGCCATCGACCGATGCCGACTGCGTGTAGCCGCTGCAATGATTGACCACCCAGATGCTGCTCAGGTACTTCCGCGTGTGGAATGTCGTCGTGGCATCGAGCATCGTTGTGATGGCTTCCACCTTCTTGTCGAGTGCACCCGAAGCAGTCAGGTCGTAGAAGTCCTGCACATAGAGCGTACAGCTAAGCGTGCGCCCCTTGATGTTGGCACTTTTCTGCTTGGCGAAGTCGGCATCGTGCGTCCAACCCGTGATGAAAGCCCCTTTCGGTTTCGAGTCGTAAGCGTCGCGACTGGCCAGCAGGAGTTTGCCCCTCATCTCGCCGAGGGTGAGCTTCGGCTTGAAGTCAATGAGGCGTTCACTGATCTCCGGTCGGCTGAGCAGTTCGTTCATCAGGCTGTTCCACGTGCTGCGTACACCTCCATTATCGTCCTCAAAGCGCATCATGACGACTGCTGTCTCAGTGGGATTGGCCCGGAGCGAGTCGCACAACAGGAGCAAGGCATCCTCGAAGCGCGTGTTCGTTGCCAAGATACCGTGGTGAATGATGAGGTCATCGCGATCGTCAGTGGTGCCTACTGCAGGCCGCAAGTCAAAGGCACGGATGCCCGCTGCCCACTGTTGAGCCAAGGTAAGGTCCTGCGTCTTGCCAAACATATCGCCAAGGTCGCCCCACGTAAAGCCGTCGCCCGTGCCTGCATCATGGGTACCCGGGATGGACAGCTGCATGAAGTAGGCATCGTCGCTGATACGACCCATCCAGTTGTGGCATGGGTTATCGGCATCCTGTGCCTTCACGCCCATCTGCGATGCAACGGGAACGGCCAGGAGAAGAGTCAGGAGAAGTCGCTTCATCGGCTTACTTGATCATTCGTTTGGCAGTGACGTTCAGATAAGGCATTACTTTCTCCCACGTCAGGATGAACTGCGGCAGGCCAAGGGCATAAGGGGCAATCTCGTACTGGTTATAAAGGAAGAGAATACCTTCCTCGGTGAAAATCGGCGGACACTGCGGCATGGGCAGGTAGTACTTTGCCGACTCGTCGAGCATGTCCATGGCTTCTTCTTCGGTAAGTTTGTCGTTGTCGCCACGCATATACTCGAGAATACCCTTGCGCATGAGTTCCTGCAGACCGTCCTCTGGCGACTGGCGGATGATGTCCCAACCGATGCGGCGTCCGTCGCTCTTGCGGAAAGTCTGTCCGAAGACGAGATGGCTGCCGTGGGCACCTCCCTGGAAGACGTCATTGACCTTCTGGAACGTAATCCAGTCCAGGCCTTCGGCCAACTTCTCAATAGAAACGGAGTCGAACAACTGGATTTCACGGAGATAATCTTTGGGCATACCGTCGCCCAACTCATTCCACTGCTTTTCGTTGTTTTCCTTGATGGCCTTGAAATAGTGTTCGGCCATGGCAGCTGTATCGGCCAGCAACTTGGCATAGTCGCCCTCGACGGACTCGCCATAGGTGCCGCCGAGCTGTTCACTGATCCATTCGTTGACAGCGGCAACGAGCAGAGCGTGCTTCTTGTCGGGCACAGGGAAGGCTACGTTGACGGCACTGGTCATCATGGAGTCAGCAGCATGGCGCACAACCGTGAATACGGCTATCGTATCGGCAGACGAGGCTTTGGCCGGTGCTGATGTAAGTGCCGCTGACTGGTCACTCTTCGGTCCGCAAGCAGCCAGAGCTGCCAGCAGAGCAAAAAAACAAAATACCTTTTTCATTTGTCTTTGCTGATTGGTTACAATGGAGCATCCGCCCACCCACAACGGGTACGGCGGATGCTGATGATTTCACACTACGAACGTCGGTTACTTCTTGCACTGCGGGCACCAGGGCTTCAGCTGCTGGAAGAAGTCGTTACCCTTGTCGTCGACAAGGATGAAGGCGGGGAAGTCCTCAACCGTGATCTTCCAGATGGCCTCCATACCGAGTTCGGGATACTCCACGCACTCGATGGACTTAATGCTCGACTGCGAAAGCACTGCAGCCACGCCGCCGATACTGCCGAGATAGAAGCCGCCATGCTTCTTGCAGGCATCGGTGACCATCTGCGAACGGTTGCCCTTAGCAATCATCACGAGCGATGCGCCATGGTCCTGGAACTCGTCCACATAGGGATCCATACGGTTGGCCGTGGTCGGTCCCATGGAGCCGCAAGGATAGCCCTCCGGAGTCTTGGCAGGTCCGGCATAGAGGATGGGATGATCCTTGAAGTAGGCAGGCATCTCTTCGCCAGCATCCAGACGAGCCTTCAGCTTGGCGTGTGCGATGTCGCGGGCCACGATGATCGTACCCTTCAGGTTGACACGTGTCGAAACGGGATACTTCGTCAGTTCAGCTCGAACGGCATCAATGCCCTTGTCCAGGTCGATGACGATCTGGTTCTGGCCTTCGCCAGCCTGTGCATACTCGGCAGGAATCAGTTCAGCAGGATTGGCATCCATCTTCTCGAGCCAGATACCGTCGGCGTTGATCTTCGCTTTGATATTGCGGTCAGCCGAACAACTCACACCCATACCGATGGGGCACGATGCACCATGGCGAGGCAGACGGACGACACGGATGTCGTGAGCCAGATGTTTGCCGCCGAACTGTGCACCCAGACCAATCTTATGGGCCTCTTCGAGCAGTTTGTTCTCGAGGTCGATGTCGCGGAAGGCACGTCCTGTCTCGTCGCCAGTCGTGGGCAGTGCGTCATAATACTTGATGGAGGCGAGCTTCACTGTGAGCAGGTTCTTCTCAGCCGATGTTCCACCGATGACGAACGCAATGTGATAAGGCGGGCAAGCAGCCGTTCCAAGGCTCTTCATCTTCTCAACGAGGAAGGGCAACAGCGTTCCTTCGTTCTGGATGGTGGCCTTTGTCATGGGATAGAAGTAGGTCTTGTTGGCCGAACCACCACCTTTGGCGACCATCACGAAACGATACTCAGCGCCTTCGCAAGCCTCGATGTCAATCTGTGCGGGCAGGTTGCAACGGGTGTTCACCTCGTCGTACATGTTGAGCGGCGCGTTTTGAGAGTAGCGCAGGTTCTCGTTCACAAACGTGTTATACACGCCGAGGCTCAGAGCCTCCTCGTCCTCGAAACCGGTCCATACCTGCTGGCCTTTTTCGCCGTGGATGATGGCGGTGCCGGTGTCCTGGCAGAAGGGGAGCACGCCCTTGCAAGCAGTCTCGGCATTGCGTAGGAACTGCAGTGCCACGTATTTGTCGTTCTCACTGGCCTCGGGGTCGCTCAGGATGGCGGCCACTTGCTCGTTATGACTGCGGCGAAGCATGAATTCCACATCGTGGAAAGCCTCTTGTGCCAGAAGAGTCAGGGCCTCTTTGCTCACTTTGAGGATGGGGTGGCCCTCAAATTCGCTTACACTGACGCCTTCTTTGGTCAGTAAGCGGTACTCGGTGTCGTCTTTGCCCAATTGAAACATGGGCGCATACTTAAATTCAGGTGTTTTTGCCATAGTGTTATGATTGTTGAATTAGGAATGATGAATTACGAATGTTGAATTGTGGGCTGCCTTATTATTTCTCAAAAATATCCTCGGTGCTCAAACGCTTGATGGGGCCAATCTTCCGCAGGAAATCCATGTCGAGTTCTTTCTCGTCGCCAAGGATGATGTAGCGGTAGGTCTTACCCGTCATGTTCTTCTTCTCGAAGTTGACGATGTCTTGCAGGGTGAGGCCGGGCAGTTTCTCATAGATGATTTCTGACTCGGTGCGGTCCAATCCTTTCTTCTTCGCCCAATAATAGGTGCTGAGGATGTTGAACTTCGTGGTGCGCTGACTTTGCAGGTTCTTGGTCAGGCTCTGCTTGGCGATGTCGAAGGCAGCCTGGCTCTGCGGGATGGTGTCGATGATGTTGTTGAACACGCGGATGCAGTCAGGCATCTTGTCGTTTTGCGAGACGATGTAAGTGTAGTACATCTCCGGGTGATTGATGCGGCTGGGGCTGACGTAACTGGATCCTGCGCTGTATGCCAGTCCGCGGCTCTCACGCAACTCCTGGAACACGATGCCGTTCATGCCGCTGCCAAAATAGGCGTTGAACAACGACCTCACAGGCAGTTCTTCTTTGCTGTAAGGCTTGTTCTCGTTGTGATATTGCATCATGTAGATGTTTTTCGCATCGTAGGGGGCAATCATCACCTCGTTAGTGGGTGTCGTCTGCTCTGTGTATTCCTTGCCGGCAGGGGCAGGTGCGAGACGCTTGGCGGTCTTGTGTGTTTTGGCCAGCACATCGTTCAGTTCTTTCTCCGTCATCGGGCCGAAATACATCACGGTGTGTTCCCATTCGCTCAGCCGTTTCAATTGATTGAGCATCGCCTGCGGGTCGTATGCGCGCAGTTCCTTCTCCGACAGGGTGTTCAGGTAGGAGTTGTAGGGGCCGTACATGCCATATTCTTGCAGACGCGTGAAATTCTCATCCTGGTCCGTTTTCGCATCCTCGCGGCTCTTCATCACGAGATTCACGTATTTGTCATAGGAGTCGCGGTCGCCCTTGGCGTTCTTCAGCAGGTCTTCGAGCAAAGCCAGAGCCTGAGGCATGTTCTCGGTCAGACCGGAGAGGTTGACGGTGGTGTAATAGTCATTCACGTTGATGCTATACGAACATGCCAGTTTGTAAAACTCTTGTTTGATTTGTGTGACGGTCTTTTTGTCTGTACCCACATATTCCAGATAACTCGGGGCAAAATCGAATCCGCGCACATTCTCTGTGCCGAAGTCGTAGATGAATGACAAGTTAAACAGCCCGTCCTCGGTGTTTTGCTTGTATAGCAGGGGCAGTTTGTTCGTGGTCTTCGTCACCGTCAGGTCTTTGTTGAAGTCCACAAATCGCGGCTCGATGGGTTTCACCTGGGCATTTCTCACGTTGTTGAGGAAATCACTGCTCAGGTCGCGGTTCGAGGGGATGGCTGTGATTTCGGGCTTCTCTATCTTTTTCTGGCTGGTGTCTTCGCCCATGCGCTTATACACACAGATGAAATTGTCATCGCGCAGATAACGGCGGGCGAATGCGGTGACTTGCTCTTTCGTCATCTTCGACTGGCGGTCCAGTCTTCCTGCCACATCAGCCCAGTCGGCGCCGTTGATGAAGGCATCGACCATTTCCGACACGCGGGCACGGTTGTTTTGCATCGAACGGAAGTAATTCAACCGTTTATTGTTGATGACAGACTGTAGCAGGTCATCGTCGAACTCGCCGCGTTTGAATTTCTCCAGTTCTTCAAGTATCAGTGCACGCAGTTCCTCCAGACTTTGGTTGTCTTTGGGAGTGCCGCCGATGATGAAACCCGAATAGTCTGTCATGGTTTGTGTGCCGGCGAACACGCTGCGTGTCTTCATCGTCTGCTCCAAATCCACCTCGAAAAGTCCTGCCTTGCCGTTGGCCAGCATGTCACCAATCACGTCGAGCGTGTCGTTCTCGGCAGAGCGGCCCTCGCCGAATCGCCATGCCATCATCAGGTTCTCTGCCTCCAGACCCAAAACGGTGGTGTCGCGCACGGCGGTGATGGGTGCCTGAGCGGGGAAGGTGGGCAGGGTGAGCGTCTCGCTTTTCTTCCATGAACCGAAATAACGGTCGATGATGCTGATGACCTCATCGGGGTCGAAGTCGCCAGCCATGCAGATGGCTATGTTGTTGGGCACATAATAGCGGTGAAAATAATTCTTGATGTTGGTGATGGAGGGATTCTTCAGATGCTCCTGCGTACCGATGGTGGTCTGTGTGCCGTAGGGGTGGGTAGGGCAGAGCAGGGCGGTGAGCGCCTCCCATACCTTGCGCGAGTCTTGTGCCATGCCGATGTTCTTCTCCTCATACACGGCTTCCAACTCAGTGTGGAATCCGCGTATCACCATATTCTGAAAACGGTCGGACTGCACGCGGGCCCAATTTTCCACCTCATTCGAGGGGATGTTCTCCACGTAGCAGGTCACGTCAAACGAGGTGTAGGCGTTGGTGCCTTGCGAACCGATGGCCGACATCAATTTGTCGTATTCGTTGGGGATGAAATACTTGGCTGCCAACTGCGACACGCTGTCTATCTCGTGATAGGCGCGTTTGCGCTCGGCGGGGTCGGTCAGTGTGCGATACACTTCGTAGCGGGCCTCGATGTCGTCAAGTAGCGGAGCCTCTGCCACGGGGTCGGTGGTGCCAAACTGCTTGGTGCCCTTGAACATCAGGTGCTCCAGATAGTGGGCCAGACCAGTGGTCTCGGCGGGGTCGTTACGGCTGCCGGTGCGTACGGCGATGTGCGCATCGATGCGTGGTTTCTCCTTGTTGACGGAGAGATACACTTTCAGTCCGTTGTCGAGCGTGTAGATGCGTGTCTGCATGATGTCGCCCGGTACGGTCACGTAAGGATAGTCTTTCGCCTGCAAGCCCATCCCGATGAGCGCCAGGCAGATAGTCAGAAATACTTTTTTCAACATGTTGTCGAATGTCTTTTTAGATTGAATGTTATTTTGTCTGTCTTGTTGAATGGTTGAAGCGGTGCAGGGATGACTTTTTCTTCATTTCCCTTTCTGCTCTCCGAATGAGTTGCGTTCCCAAAACACTCCGTCGGCATATCCTTGTATCGACTTGTCATTCTTAGAACAGATGAGCCGTTTGACAGCCCACAGGCAGTACTCGCGGTTAATTTCGACACCGCAGAAATGCCTCCCGAGTTTTTTTGCCACTACGGCCGTTGTTCCGCTGCCTAAAAACGGGTCGAATATTTTGTCGCCGGGCTTTGATGAGGCTAGTATCAACTTGGCATACAGTTTCTCGGGCTTTTGGGTGGGGTGGTCTGTGTTTTCGGGCATAGACCAGAACGGTATGCTGATGTCGTCCCAGAAGTTGGAAGGGTAGGTGAGGCGGAAATTACCCGATGCGGTCTCTTCCCAGTCCTTGGGCTTGCCGTCAACCTTGTATGGTGCCTTCACCTTTCGCTTCATCTTGACCGATTCAACGTCGAAATGGTAATCAAGGGGATTCTTCACCGCAAACCAGATGTCCTCCATGGCGTTTTTCCAGTTCGACTTCGCACCTCTTCCCTTCTCGCGTTGCCAAGTGATTCTGTTCATCACTGTCAGCCGCTCCTCGATGACCCTTTGCATGGATGAGGCGCATCTCCAGTCGCCGCACATATACAGGGTGCCGTCAGGGGCCAATTTGTCGCAAACCTTATAAAACCAACACCTTAAATAATCCTCGTAATCTTCCGCTTTCATTGAGGAAAACCGTTGCCCGTGAAAATCCTTGTCCAGATTGTAGGGAGGGTCAATGATAATCAGGTCGAAATACCCGTCAGGAATGGCGTCGATACACGCTAAGAGGTCGGCGTTGACCACACAGTCATCAACAAATGATGTCTTTATGTCATCCGCTGTCAAGATATACGTCTCCAAATCAGGTATCTCGCCCTCAGAGACTGTCAATGTGCGGTTGCGTCCTGCACGGGTCTTTGCTGACATAAGGTCATTCCTCAAAGTCTTTCTCGTGGTCGAGTTTCTCAAGGAAATTCTCGAGCACTTCCTCTGCCACGTCACCCATGGCAAATTCCTTCTCGGCGTCTTTGCGGATTTCCGCAATCCAGGCGCGGCGGGCTT
>JAEEGL015953144.1_pt1 | contig 10592 bp, 14 predicted proteins | sample 9134231 | NCBI WGS metagenome assembly JAEEGL01 (sample SAMN16246548, study PRJNA631951) | gut metagenome | biome: gut microbiome; feature: rumen; material: fiber-attached | host: Bos | place: Iran: Karaj | collected 2018-10 | reverse complement strand
TGCACAGACTTTATTTTTGTTGGTAACCCATCAATTATCGAATGTTTTGCCAACGGTTCGTTCACGTGCAAGAGTTGAAAAAATGCACCCTTTAAATATTTCTGAATTACGTGAATTATGTATGAAATTTATGCCTGATACAGAAATCAGTTCAGATATATTAAAACTGGCGAACGGCAGTTTTGGAAAGATTGCAAACTTAAAGGCGACCGGTGGTGATATTACGTATGAAGAATTATTAAACGTATTACAAAACAAACATTCCAATGCCAGCGATGTAATGAATGTCGCAGAAAAAATCGCTGTATCGCCTGCTATGTACGGTATTTTATTAGATGCGATGGCAAGTTTAGGATTGGCTGATTTATATCCAATTGCAACAATGGCTATTTCTGATATAAACAGATTAAATTTAAAAGCAGAAATCGCTATATTTAAAATTATTATGGAAATCAAAAAATGTTTATAGATACACATTGTCATTTAACTGATGATTACGAAGGTGGCATTGATGCCGTTATAGGACGTGCAAAAACTGCAAATGTCGGGGCGTTAGTTTGTGCAACAGCTAATCCGCAAGATTTTAAATCCGCTTTGGATATAGCAGATAAACACGATAATATTTATGTGACAATTGGTATTCACCCCGAATACACAAGCGAAAAACCACAAAATTGGTTAACAGATTCAATATTAAATCATGAAAAAGTTATTGGAATTGGTGAAATTGGGTTAGATTATCATTATAATTCAAACAATCGCAAAGAACAAATTCTGTTGTTTGAACAACAACTACAAATCGCATTTAAACATAATATGCCTGTGGCAATTCATACTCGTGATGCAGAAGAAGACACAATATCTATTTTGACCGATAAATATCACGGTGTAATGCATTGTTTTACTTCGTCTTGGGATTTAGCAAAAGTTATGCTAAATCGTGGATTTTATTTTTCTGCCAGTGGTATCATTACTTTTAAAAATTCAAAAACTGTACGTGAAACGTTTGCAAAAATACCAATTGATAGAATTGTAATTGAAACAGATTCACCATATTGTGCACCAATTCCATATCGTGGAAAAACCTGTGAACCATCAATGGTGGTTGAAACTGCGAAGGTTTTGGCGAATATAAAAAATTTGCAATTATCTGAATTGGAAGCGATTCTGTTACAGAATACAAAACATCTTTATTCACGTATAAAATTATAATTATATTACAAAATGTATAATTTCAGCAGGAAATGGCAATTCGTCTTGTAATTTTACACCCCATTTTTGTGCTTTTTTCAATGCAGTTATAATCTCTGGTAATAGTGCATCTGTTTTATATAATTCAATTGGATGTTGAAACATAGATTGAATTTTCGATTTGTTTTTCAATATAAAAATATAGACAACCCACGAAGCCACTAATATATCTAGGTGTCGAATACCCAATACTGTTTCGATTTTTGCCTTCTTTGCCCGCACGAACAATAATGCAAACCTGGATTCTGTCGTTTGTTCAAACAACATTCATTATCCCCTTTTATATGAATAAAAAACAACCGCGTGAAAAGCGGTTGGGGGTTAACAACAATCAGACGAATTGCTCCGCTTATTCAATATATTCGCAGACCCCCAACCAAAAGTTGGGGATTTTTTATGTCATCGCTGACACGCCTGATTGGGTTTGTTAAGTCCCAAGAGCATTTCATACTCCTAGTCGTAACTATACTTAAATCAGCATGTTTTTCAATAAAAAACTTTGCAATTATAAAAAATTCATATAAAATCTGATACATGCAAAGACAGATTATAAAATTTGGTCAGGTTTCTGAAAATCGTAAAGCACGATTTAATTATTCAACAGAAGACACTGTTGAAGCGGGAATCGCTTTGACTGGTGCAGAACTGAAATCTGTTAGATATGGACTGGTTACAATTGTTGATGGTTTTGTTCAAAAACGTGGTAATGATTTATATTTATCTGGTATAGAAATTCAAAAGTTACCGACCGCAAATCGTATTTTTAATTTTGATGAAAGACGTCCACGTCAACTTTTATTACACCGTAATCAAATAAACCGAATCATCGGTAAATTACAAGAAAAAGGTGCTACTGCGTTTCCTTTAAAATTATATTTCAATAATCGTGGCAAATTAAAGGTATTGTTGGGTATTGGATACGGTAAACATCATACAGACAAACGCGAAACCATAAAAAAACGCGAATGGGAACGTACAAAAGCACGAATTATCAAAGGTTAAAAAAAACGTCTCTGAACGAGACGTTTTTTTATTTTCATTGTTAATTTTAGTCCGCTTGGCGTGCCATTTTTGCACCATGAAAATTACGTTTCATATTTTTAAACATACCCGGTTTCTTGCCAAATTTTGATACTTTGAATGCTTTGTATTCTTCGACAGATATACAACCATCACCATTAATATCAGCAGACATCAACGTTTCTTGCATTTTTGGACATTGTACAGATTTCATATCTAAACATCCGTTTGTAAATACAGGATGATGCATCTTGGCAGGTCCCATCATTATACCAGCATGTCTAAAACACATTGTTCTTCCGCATGCATAACCCAAAACAAATATTATCAACAAAGCAACAACATGTTTTACGCGATGACCCGCACCATGTCTGTGACATCCGCAAGGACAATCAGAACCACATCTATGTTCCATCACAGGAACTGGTTTCATAGCTGTTTTTTTAACAGTTGGTTTTTTATTTGTTTGTTTTGCCATTGTTTCCTTCCTTTTTTTATTGTTTCACACGTAAAGAATTTTATCAGATAAAAAACATAAGTCCAGCGGATTTTTTACACAAAAAAACATCTGCACATATGCAGATGTCTTTTTAACCTTTAAACAAACATAGTTTAGTTCAAAGCATCCTTCAAGGCTTTGCCTGGACGGAACTTTGGCTGTGTGGAAGCAGCAATCTTAATTGGTGCACCAGTTTGTGGGTTACGACCAGTTGTTGCTTTACGTTTAGCAGTTGTAAATGTTCCAAAGCCTACCAAGCGAACTTCGCCTTTCTTCTTCAAAACTTTTGTCACTGTGTTGATGAATGCATCCAAACAACCAGCTGCAGTTGCTTTTGTAACTTCAACTTCATTTGCAATTGCTTCAATCAATTCTTGTTTGTTCATGTATTTCTCCTTTCATAATAGAGTTAAGGTTGTCAGGCAGGTTATCCAGTAACACTTCTGAAAATGGTACCTTAATATCCATTTCCAAAAACACTACCCAATCTGCTTAATACGAATCGTAGAGAAAACAGGGCTTTAAGTCAAGCCAATAATTTACAAACCGCAAAAAACATAGATTGTTGACAAAATATTTTACCGCCACACTATCTTTTTTATTTTGATAGATTGTGCATGTTCTGAATTTTGTTCGCACAAAACCCAATCTGTTAATTGCCCTTTGGAACGCACAGGAACTTTGGTTCTGAAATAATTTGGTGTCATTAATAATACAAAGCAAATCACGATTATCCAAAATGTAATCTTGGTTATCAGCCACGGGGTTTTATAAACATCTGCACTAAATTTATCCTTTAATAAATTTTGATATAATGCCCAACCCCATGAAAACAATAAAACAATTACGATAAATGTGCCCCCCATATATATATATGTCTTGGCTGATTCTAGTAATCCTGATATTAAATCCCATGTTTCATTTGACATCGGACAAACAAATAAACGATTTGTGATATCAACATTTTTGACAGATTGTACAACCGAATTTTCTGGTTCCGGAAGACTTAAATGAAACACCGTCATTAAAATAACGACCGCCAAAGCATATACTGAATAAAGTAATCCAGGTTTTTTGTTCATGTTAATTTTATTCCTTGTTTTTCATTATATCACAAAATATACCCACTTTGCAATTTTATGATTGAATATTTTACATGATAATTTATAATCAAGCGACAAAAGAGGTAAACAGTATGACATACAATGAAATCAGAAAGATATTTTTAAATTATTTTGAACAACATGGACATAAAATTGTACCATCTGCATCATTAATTCCAAATGATCCAACATTGCTTTTTACTAATGCTGGGGTTGCATTATGGAAAGATGTTTTGCGTGGTGAACGGGTCGCACCTGCCCCACGTGTCGCGAACATTCAAAAATGTATTCGTGCAGGCGGAAAGCATAATGATTTAGAAGACGTTGGTTATGACAATCGTCATCATACTTTCTTTGAAATGTTGGGTAATTGGTCGTTTGGTGATTATTTCAAAGAAGAAGTAATTGCTATGTCATGGGAAATGTTAACCAAAATTATCGGATTAGATCCAAATCGAATTGTTGTGACTACTCATGTCAGTGATGATGAAGCAACCGCAATTTGGAAGAAAGTTGCCGGCAAAGACGCAATTCGTTTAGGCGACAAAGATAACTGGTGGTCGATGGGTGACACAGGCCCATGTGGTCCATGCACGGAAATGCATTATGATTTTGGTCCTGATGTTCCTGGTGGGTTGCCTGGTACACCTGATGAAGATGGCGGACGTTTTGTTGAATTATGGAACAATGTGTTCATGACATACGATCGTGATGCGAATGGCAATCTAAGCCCGTTACCGAAACGAAATATTGATACGGGGGCTGGTTTGGAAAGATGGGCGGCGGTGTTACAAAACAAAGTCGATAATTATGATACCGATTTGTTTGTAAATTTGAAACGTGCTGTATCCGATTTGACAGGGGTAAAAGAAACAGAAGAAACCAAACCAAGCTTTAAAATTATTACTGACCATTTGCGTGCCGTTGGATTCGCAATTGCCGATGGTGTAATCCCAAGTAATACGGATAACGGTTATGTAATTCGCCGCATTTTACGGCGTGCAATGCGTCACGGTCAAATTCTTGGACATCGTGGTGGTTTGTTATCTGAATTATATCCTGCCTTGGTAAATGAAATGGGTGATACATATCCAGAATTAAAAGCACAGCAACAGCACGTTGTTGAAATTATCCGTAACGAAGAAAATTCTTTTGCAGATATGTTGCAAAATGGTATGAAATTATTGGAATCTGAATTACCAAAGGTAAATAATGGGATATTACCTGGTGAGGTTGCATTTAAATTGTTTGACACATATGGTTTTCCACTTGATTTAACACAGATGATTTTACGTGACAAGAAAATAGACGTTGATGTTAACAGCTTTGAAAAATGTATGGCTGAACAGAAAGAACGCTCTCGTGCTGATACTCGTGGAACTGAATTGTTATGGGAATCTCAGACGAATTTACCTGATACAAATGATGTTGAAAAATACGAAACAAAAACAGATAAAACTGCAACCGTATTGGCAATATTGCGTGGCAATGAATTTGTACAATCTGCAAATGCAAATGACGAAGTAGAAATTGCATTAGACCACACGCCTTTTTATGGAACACAGGGTGGTCAGGTTGGTGATACTGGCGTATTTAAACAAGGCGATAAAGTCGTGATGAATGTAACTGAAACGAATCGTGTTGGACATGTTGTCATTCACAAAGGGATTTTGATTGAACCAATCCATATTAAAGACGAAGTTATGCCTGAAATAAATCAACAAAATCGTCAACAGATTGCACGTGCACATACTGCAACACATTTATTACAGGCGGCTTTGCGTACAGTTCTGAACGAAGACGTAGAACAACGTGGTTCAAAGGTTTCACCTGATTCTGTGCGATTCGATTTTTCGTTTGGTCGTGCAATGACGAACGAAGAAAAACAAGCTGTGGAAGATTTGGTTAATAAATGGATTGAATCAGATTTGAATGTCGCACACGAAGAAATGGATATTGAGTCTGCTAAAAAACGTGGTGCAATGGCATTGTTTGGTGAAAAATATGGCGACAGGGTTCGCGTAATAACCGCTGGTGATGTGTCTTGTGAATTATGTGGTGGAACACATGTATATCATACCAGCGAAATTTTGCATGCACGTATAAACAAAGAAAAATCTATCAGTTCTGGAATCAGACGTATAACGATGTCTGTTGGTACGTTGGCAGAATAATATGAAACAATTAAGTGATTCTGATATTGCAAATATGATTGGCGAAGATTTTCGTCCTGATGAGAAAGAAACAAAAAAATCAGTGCGGAAATCTTTGCATTTATCAACTCTTGTTCCAAATCCAGCCCCCCACGTCCCGGAACATATAACAATTGATTTTCATCAACACACAGAACAAGAAGCATGGGATATGCTGGCACAAGTTGCCGAATCAGAAACACGCACAGCAACTGTAATTACTGGTGCCAGCGGTATATTAAAACAAAAATTTCAACAATGGGCAACTGACAGTATTTTATCGCCATATATTATATCTTTTAAACCATTAAATAATGGAAGTTTTGCTGTTAAATTTCGCCGCAAAAAATGAGTAAGATTAACGACCTATATACTTATTTGGGTCCACCCATGTTTTTCTATCGGAACTTATTATAGAATAATGTAAATGTGGTCCTGTTGATTTGCCTGTATTTCCGCTTAATGCGATAACACAACCGCCAGATACTATTTCCCCGACATCAACCACTATTCTGTCCAAATGGGCGTAAAAAGAATATGTGCCATCTGGATGTTGCAATTGAATCGTATTACCATATCCGGACACCCAACCAGTATAATTAACCCTGCCCCATGCAGTTGCATAAACGGGTGTACCAAGTGGTGCCAAATAATCTATTCCATAATGTGAAACTGTACGATTTGGATTTATCGGATCTTGACGTACACCAAACTGTGAACTGATGCCAACACCCAACACTGGTTTATATTTTGGTGAACGTGCATCATAAGGGATATCTGACCTGTGGGTTCCATAGCGACATATCATAGCATTATCACCACGACCAGGATTAAAGATATTGTGATTTATCTGTACATTTTGTTTTTTGTTATCTGAAACATATTTGACATATTTTTTTACAGTTTCACGATGTTCTGTGGATAACTCTTTGTTATTCGCCATCTCTTTAATATCATTCAACTTGTAATCATCCCATTTTAAAGATTCTAGCCACGACTTTTCCGTATTAATTTCGTTTTTTTCTTGCTCTTCTTTTATTGTAAGCCCTTTGTAAGCACAATTTGTAATACAAACACCGTTTTCATCAAAAACAGTTTCGTATGGTTCGTATCCTTGTTTTAAAACTTCAACCCGTTCAATGAAAGATATATCATCAAAAGTTTCTGGAAATTTTGTGGCTTTTAAAAGACTTGCTGCAAAACCATCCGGCAGAAGAAGCAAATTTCCAAACAAAAAAAATAAATACTTGTTCATAATAGTGATTATAGCATTTTTTATTCTATAAAAAAACAAAAAATAACACCAATATTTACCTTGACGATGACAGGCTATAAAATGCTATATTTGGTTTCGAACAACGAAGTAACAAAAGGAGGTATTATTATGGCAAATATTCATTTTTTCTATGGAACAATGGCGGCAGGCAAAAGTTCACATTTAATTCAAGAACACTATAATTTTACACAAAAAGGTGTGAATGTCTGGGCAATTAAACCGGGTATAGACAGAACAGATAAGCCTATAATACAATCTAGAATTGGATTGGAATGTCCAGCAACAATTATGAAAAAAATCAATTTAAAAGATATTATCAAAATGGAGAAATTTTGTTCTACTGTTTATCTGATTGATGAAGTTCAATTTTTTAAGCCGAAAGACATTGATAGTTTGGTAAAATTGGCAGATACATACGATAAATTAGTATTCTGTTATGGTTTAATGGTTGATGTTAATGAAAAATTATTTCCTGCATCAAAACATTTAATTGAAGTTGGTGCACAACTTCACGAATTAAAAACGTCTTGCCAAAATGGCAAATGTATGAATACAGCAGATCATCACATACGTTACGATTTGTCTGGCCACGTAATTTTAGATGGAAAATCCGTAGATATTGATGACGGACATATAATATACCAATCTGTTTGTAGACAATGTTACAATAATCTTATACAACGAGCTTTGGAAGAACGCAAAATGTACAAGCTATAAAAAAATTTGCGTTTTTTCTTGCAAAATGAATAAAACGATATAAAATAGACAGCATTGCGCCCATGGCTCAATTGGATAGAGCATCTGACTACGGATCAGAAGGTTGAGGGTTCGAATCCTTCTGGGCGCGCCAGAATTTAAAACCGACCTTGTGTCGGTTTTTAATTTTGTTGCAAGCGCTAAGGATGAGAACACGAAAGAAAGTTGCAGAATTTGACAGGTTGTGCCTATTTTTATTTTTTTGACACATTTATTTCTTGTATTATAAAAAAACATATGCTACACTGGGCCAGTCAGAAACAACATTTCGTATAAAAAATAAGGATAAAAAATGGCATCTGATAAAATAGCATTTGAAAAAATAGGTCATATATTGGAATTAGAAATTGCTGAATACATAGACGATTTATTGGTTGAGCAAAACCTGGAACAACCACGCAAATTTAAACAATCTGTTTATATTCCTGTTGATTCTAGAATATGGAATATAACAAAACCATATCAGCAAGAAAAAATCAAAGAAAATCCACGTGTCCGGGTTATATTAAATTTTGAAAGACAACGTGCATATTTTAGATACAAAAACCAAGAATGTTATTATAATTTAAAATCCAATAAAATCATTTCTCACAAAGAAATACCGTCTTCACGCAAATTGATTCCTTTTGTTCTTAAAGCCATGCAAAAATATCAAGCAGAACTGAAATCGGAATGGGAATCATACAACGAATTGAAAGATTACACAATTTCAAAACCAGCAGAATATAATTTTTATGATGACGGCAAAGAACGTTCTGACATTTCTGCTGATTTTGCTGTAACACACACCAGAACATATAAAGATTTATTCAACACTGGTGATACGTTTAGTGCATACGGGTTTAACAAATCAAGGTAAAAGGAACCAACGAATAATGAATTATAAAGAACATGAATTATCGGAATATTTGGATGATTTGCTGGTCAAAGCGAACATTGAAATACCACGCACAAAATATCCAGTTACATCGGCTGATGAATATGCAGACGACATCGTCAATTTTAAAATGGCACCAAGAGTACAAGTAACATACGGATTAACCACAGAAAACAAGAAACAAGATTGTCTTGTTGTTAAATACAAGAATGAAACTTGTGATTTTTCATTAATTGATGGGTGTCCTTTGACAAAATCAGTTCCAAACAACATTGCCAAAATTGTGCCTTGCATAAAAAAGTTATTATCAACCAAGAAAAATGAAATTATTGACGGTTATCGTGAAGCTTTGGATTTAAGCAACGGGAAACATACAAACAAAAAAAGCAATGATGACAGTCCTGTTTGTGATGGGCTTTTTGTTGAACAAGGGCATTTATTGTGGGAAAGAAAACGCCCATGGCTTGAAAACGCAAAAAAACGATAAATATATCTATGAATATCTCTTTTGATTTAGACAGTGTGATATTTGATATAACCCCTTTGTTTGAACGTGCTTTCAACGAAATGGGACAAAAGTTTACGTATCTGCATTATGATAATTATGATTTAAGTAAATGTTTTGATGTTTGCGTAGTAGAAAACCTTCGTAGATTGTTTAAAGATGATTATCTTTATACAATGAAAGTCTTAGATGAAAGATTGCCGTCCGTATTAAACAGTTTGATGCAAAGACCAGATTTACAAATTTCATTTGTTACAGAAAGGTTATTAAAACAACCATTCAAAACATTTAAACAAATTCGCAATGCCGGCATAAATTGTTCTTGGACACAGGTGTATGACAAACCGGGTAAAAAATCTGATATTTTACAAAATATAAAATCTGATTTACATTTTGATGATTCACCCTATGTTATATCTGGGTGTATTGAAAAAAACATTCCAGTTGTTATGATAAGCAATGAACAAACACCTTATAATCACCGTTTATGTGGCTATGTTGAACACTATGAAAACTTAATTTCTGCACTTTATCACAAAGGCATTTACCAAAACATAAAATGATAATGTTTGGGTAAAATTTTTTACCACACTAGCTTGTTGGCACACATCCCAATATGTACAGAACCAATATGTTACAAAAAAACACTTGACGTTTTTTTTTTTGGTATATTATTATATTGACAAGTTGGGAATAATCCCAATTTAACATAACAAAACAAAGGAGTCTGAAAATGACAGATAAGAAAATTATAAAAACGGCTGATATTAGAAAAATAAAACAAATGCCAAATGGTAATGATAAAAAAGCAGAAGCAACTGTACTGGCTGTTAATTTCTTAACAGGCAAAGCAAAATTGGATGGTGCATTGACAACAATATTAGAATTTGAAGATTTATCTAAATTTTTTATTGATGAAGTTATAACGTTAGGTGCTTTTAAATCCAGATTGGCAATTGAAAGATTAAAACATTCTGATTTTAGAACGGAAGTTCCATCCCATTATCCATATCCACAAGGTAAAGATAACAACCGTTAATAATCTGATATAAAAAAACACCGCCGTATTTTGTTACACGACATGTAATCGGCGGTATTTTTTATGATTATTGT
>JAEEGL015316150.1_pt1 | contig 10592 bp, 15 predicted proteins | sample 9134231 | NCBI WGS metagenome assembly JAEEGL01 (sample SAMN16246548, study PRJNA631951) | gut metagenome | biome: gut microbiome; feature: rumen; material: fiber-attached | host: Bos | place: Iran: Karaj | collected 2018-10 | reverse complement strand
TGGACGGTATGCCCAGGACCCTGGCCCAGGCCGAGATCCTCGAAAAGATGGGCGTCGTGATCGACGCGGCGATCTCCATCGAGATCTCCGACGAAGAGATCGAGCATCGTATGCAGGGCCGCCGTGTCTGCAACAAGTGCGGCGCCAGCTACAATATCGAGGCCAATCCTCCCAAAGTGGAAGGTGTGTGCGACGTCTGCGGCGAAGAGCTCGTCATTCGTGACGACGATCGCCCCGAGACTGTGCGGCAGCGCCTGGCCGTCTATCACGCGGAGACGGAGCCTATCATCGGCTTTTACAGGGAGCGGGGCAAGCTCCTGCCGGTGGATGGGACCGCCAGCGTGGAAGAGACCACCAAGAGAGTGATGGCGGCACTGGAGATGATCCGGTGATCTCACTGAAAACAGCCCACGACGTTGAGGCGATGCGCAAGGCGGGCAAAATTACCGCGGCTGCCCGTGCTTTGGCAGGGGAAATGGTGAAGCCCGGCGTATCAACGAAAGCGATCGACAGGGCCGTGCATGACTTTATCGTCAGTCAGGGCGCCAAGCCCTCCTTCCTGCATTACAACGGTTATCCGGGAAGTGCCTGTATCTCCATCAATCATGAGGTGATACATGGCATTCCCGGTCACCGGCGGATCAAGGAAGGGGATATCGTAAGTGTGGACGTGGGAGCCTGCATCGGCGGCTTTCACGGAGACTGCGCGGCGACCTTTTTTGCGGGTGAAGTCAGCGAGGAAGTGAAGAAACTGGTCGAAGTGACCCGTCAGAGCTTTTTTGAAGGCATAAAATTCGCCTGCCCGGGCTATCGCATCGGGGATATTTCCCACGCCATTCAGGAATACGTGGAGTCCTTCGGATATTCGGTAGTCCGTGAGTACGTAGGCCATGGGGTAGGCAGCAAGCTCCACGAGGAGCCGGAGGTCCCGAATTACGGCGCAGCCGGGCACGGGCCTCGCCTGATCCCGGGCATGACCATCGCCATTGAGCCCATGGTGAACCTGGGCACGATGGAGATCAAGGTCCTCAGCGACGGATGGACCGTGGAAACGGCGGACGGGAAACCCTCCGCCCACTACGAGAACACCGTGCTGATCACCAAGGAAGGCCCGGAGATCCTCACGCCTCTTGAAGGAGACGGCTATGTCCGATAAACCCGTCGGCATGGCCCGCTCCCTGGCCGGGCGAGATAAAGGAGAGACCTATTTCGTCCTCTCACGGGGTGAAAGGGAGGTACTCCTGGCGGATGGCAAGCACAGAAAGCTGGCCAATCCGAAGCGAAAAAACCTTCGTCATGTAAGTTTCCTGCCAGCGCAAGGCTTTGAGGCGGTCAGCGATCTGATCGGAGACCGACCGAACGACGCCGAGCTGCGGCGGGCGATGGCCAAGTACAAGGCCACCGTCAGTATTTGATCCAGGGAGGGACGTATTTTGGCAAAATCCGACGCTATTGAACTCGAAGGAACAGTGGTGGAATCCCTGCCCAATACGATGTTCACCGTCGATATCGGAAACGGTCACAAGATCCTGGCCACCATTTCCGGTAAGCTCAGAATGAACTTCATTAAAATTCTTCCCGGCGATAAGGTCACTGTGCAGATCTCACCCTATGACCTCACACGCGGCAGGATTACGTGGAGAAGCAAGTAACACACTATTCTAACTTCAAGGAGGGTTTCTGAAATGAAAGTAAGACCTTCAGTCAAGCCCATGTGCGAGAAGTGCAAGATCATCAAGCGCAAGGGTAAAGTCATGGTAATTTGCGAGAACCCGAAGCATAAGCAGAGACAGGGCTGATCCCTGAGTATTCATGAAAGGATTGATTGAAAAGTATGGCACGTATTGCCGGCGTTGATTTGCCCAAAGAGAAGCGGGTCGAGATCGGCCTGACCTACGTCTACGGCATTGGCAGAAAAAGCGCTTCTGATATCCTCAAGGCTACAGGTATTAACCCCGACACCAGAGTTAAGGACCTCACCGAGGAGGACGAAGCCAAGCTTCGTGAAGTGATCGACAAGCACTACGTCGTGGAAGGCGACCTGAGAAGGTCCGTCGCCCTCGACATCAAGAGACTGACCGAGATCGGCAGCTATCGCGGCCTGCGTCACAGAAAGGGCCTGCCTGTCCGCGGCCAGCGCAGCAAGACCAACGCGCGCACCCGCAAGGGCCCGAAGAGAACCATCGCCAATAAGAAGAAGTAAGGGAGGGATATGTAATGGCAGCTAAGACGAATGCGAAGCAGCGCGTAAGAGGCAAGCGCCGCGAGCGTAAGAACATCGAGAAGGGTGCGGTGCATATCCGCTCCTCCTTCAACAACACCATGGTCACCATCACCGACCTGCAGGGCAACGCCATCAGCTGGGCCTCTGCCGGCGGCATGGGCTTCCGCGGCAGCAAGAAGTCTACCCCCTTCGCCGCGCAGACCGCTGCGGAGACCGCTGCCCGCGCCGCCATGGAGCACGGGCTGAAGACGGTCGAGGTCTACGTGAAGGGCCCCGGTTCGGGACGTGAGGCGGCTATCCGCGCGCTCCAGTCCGCCGGTCTCGAGGTCCAGATGATCAAGGACGTTACGCCCATCCCCCACAACGGATGCCGTCCGCCCAAGAGACGCCGCGTCTAATGAAGGAGGTAACGCACAATGGCTAAGAATATGCAGCCTGTAGCCAAGCGCTGCAAGGCACTGAACATCTCTCCCGCGGCTATGGGCTACGCCCATAAGGACACCAAGCGCAACCCCAAGGGCCAGATGAGACGGAAGCAGAGCGAGTATGCCACCCAGATGAACGAGAAGCAGAAGGTCAAGTTCGTCTATGGCATCCTGGAGAAGCAGTTCCGCGGCTACTATGAGAAGGCTCTGAAGGCTCCCGGCCAGACCGGCGAGAACCTGCTCATCCTCATCGAGCGCCGCCTGGACAACGTGGCTTTCCGCACCGGCTTCTGCTCCACCCGCCGCGACGCCCGCCAGGCCGTCACCCACGGTCACTTCACCGTGAACGGCCGCAGAGTCAACATCCCCTCCTACCTCGTCAAGCCCGGCGACGTGATCGCCATCAGCGAGAGCAGCCGTAACTCCGTGAAGTTCAAGTCCGTCAAGGAAGAGGGCGCCTACTGCACTTCTCCCCGCTGGATGGAGACCGACGTGAGCAATCTGACTGCGCGCATTGTGGATATGCCCGCCAGAGAAGACATCGACCTGCCTATCGAGGAGCATCTGATCGTCGAGTTGTACTCCAAGTAAGCCTGACGAACCCTCACTGATTGGTAAGCTGAGAAGAAACGCGCCCGTGTGCGCGTTAGAACGAGGAGGGTATTTACAATATGGTTGAAATTGAAAAGCCGCGCATCGAATGCATCGAAACCCCCGGTGACGATTCCTATGGCAAGTTCGTTGTAGAGCCGCTGGAGCGGGGCTACGGCACGACCCTCGGAAATTCGCTGCGGCGGATGCTTCTCTCCTCTCTGGAGGGCACCGCCATCACCTCGGTCAAGATTGCCGGTGTTGCGCACGAGTTTTCCACCATACCCGGTGTGAAGGAGGACGTGACCGAAATCGTCCTCAATCTGAAGAGCGTCATTGCGAGACTTCACTGCGAAGGGACCAAGACCGTTTATATCGAGGCCTCCGGCGAGGGCGAGATCCTGGCCGGAGACATCAAGGCAGACGCGGAGGTGGAGATCCTCAACCCCGAGCTGCACATCGCCACCCTGGGGCCGGACGCCACGCTGAACATGGAAATGACCATCAGCAAGGGCCGCGGCTACGCGCCGGCAGACCGGAACAAGCTTCCCCAGCAGATCATAGGCGTCATCCCCATCGACTCCATTTATACCCCCGTGGTCAAGGTCAACTATTTCGTTGAGAACACCCGCGTGGGCAACATGACGGACTACGACAAGCTGACCATCGAGGTCTGGACCGACAAGACCATCACGGCGCGGGACGCGATCTCTCTGGCCGCCCGCATCCTCTGCGACCACTTCACGCTCTTTACGGACCTGAGCGAGTCCATGGGCAGCAAGTCCACCGTGGTGGAGAAGAGCGAGACCACCCGTGACAAGGTGCTGGAGCTGACCATTGAGGAGCTGGATCTTTCCGTGCGCAGCTTCAACTGCCTGAAGAGGGCCAACATCAACACGGTGGAGGACCTGATCAGCAAGACCGAGGAGGAGATGATCAAGGTCCGTAACCTTGGCCGCAAGTCCCTGGAGGAAGTCATGCACAAGCTGGCCATGATGGGCCTGTCCCTCGCCAGCGACGACAACAACTGAACGCCGTGCACCCACGGTGAACTCTGTACGAGGAGGAAATAGCAATGCCCGGAACACGGAAGCTCGGCAAGACGACGGACCAGCGCATGGCGATGCTTCGCCAGCAGGTCACCGATCTGCTGGAGCATGGCCGGATGGAGACCACCATCACCAGAGCCAAAGAGGTCAAGCCTCTTGCTGAGAAGATGATTACCCTCGGGAAGAAGAACACGCTGGCGTCCCGCCGCGCGGCCCTCGCCTTCATCACCAAGGAAGACGTGGTGACCAAGATCTTCTCCGAGCTGGCGCCCAAGTATGCCGAGCGCAACGGCGGTTATACCCGCATCACCCGCATCGGCGCCCGTCGCGGCGACGCGGCTGAGCTGGCTGTCATCGAGCTGGTGTAAGCGGCAGGCCGTCGGTTAAAAACGCGAAATACCCTCTCGTTTGCGACTATAGCGCGAACGAGAGGGTATTTTTTGTTCTTGAACTTGCAATAAACGGCCCGCGGTGGTATAGTATTAGAAAAGTTGTCATGTTTTCTGCATGATAGTTTATGGACCGTGGGGGAAAACGATATGGCTGACAAGCGTCAGAAGCTGATTTCCAAATGCGACAGGCTCTTCCTGTTCTTCCTGTTCATCAACCCGGTTTTCGATTTGCTGAACGGCCTGCACGTGTATCTGCTCAACTCCCCGGAGGGCGGCCTCGTGGGCGACCATACGATCTTCAACTTCCCGGCCGTCAGCATTCCGCTTGCCGTGCGCATGCTCTTCTTCGCCGTGATGATCGTCTATCTGCTTCTGATGCGGGATAAGCGGGCCCTCTTTACGGGCCTTGCCATCGTGCTCTCCTTCGTGCTGACGGTCGGCTGTGAATTTCTGCGCGGCGTGGAGTTTTCTTTGAAGGAGGACGTGCTCTATGCCGCCCGCTTCAGCTATAACCTCGCGGCCTTTCTCAGCTATGCCCACGTGCTTGCCAATTCCGGCAAGAGCTCGGAGGAGCTGCTGCAGCGGGTGCGGCAGATCGTCTGCTTCACGCTGTACGTCGTTTCCCTCGGGGTACTGATCCCCTACGTCTTCAACTTCGGCTTCTATACTTATGCCGACCGGCACGGGCTTCGCGGCTGCCGCGGCCTTTTCTACGCGGGGAACGACGCGGTTGCCATGATGATGCTGCTCCTGCCGCTGAATCTCTACGCCTATTTCAGCGCGGAGACCCTGCGCAGCCGCGCGACCCGGCTGCAGCTCAGCTCCGCCGCCCTCTGCACCCTGACCCTGCTGATCGTGGGCTCCAAGGCCGCCTATCTCACGGCGATCGCCTCCGTGGCCTTCTTCGCCGTCTGGGCCCTGGTGACGCTTATCAAGGACAGAAGCGCCAAGGGCCTGCTTTATCTGCTGGTGTTTCTCGGCTCCGTGGCGGTGCTTTTCGGCCTGCTGTCCCTGCTGGTCAATCTGCGCGCCGCCCTGCAGGTCGGCGGCAGACACCTGAGCGTGCGGGAGACGATGGAGGAAACGGCCGGCGCCACCGCGGGCTATATCGAAACGGACGGCGTGGAGACCGCCCTCTTCTCCGGGCGGACCGGGATGATCGCCCTCGGGTGGGAACAGGTCTCTGCCGCGCTGCCTCTCAGCGCCCTCTTCGGCATCGGCCGCGGCAGCCAGTATCACGTGATCGAGATGGACGTGCTGGAGGTCATATTCTACTACGGCCTCGTCGGCGCCTTCGCCTTCCTTTGGATATACTGCAAGCACGGCTTCCTCTTCCTGCGGGACCTGGTCCGCAAGCCCAGCTTCCGGGCGCTCAGCACCCTCTGCGCCATGGTGATCTGCGTGGGCTATCTCTTCCTGGCGGGTCACGTCCTCTTCAGCGTGACGGCCGGCTTCTACTTCGCGCTGACGTTGCTCTATGCCCGCACCCTCTGCTTTGAGGGCGGGCTCGGGCAGAAGCTGCCCTGAGCGCTCCCTTTCGGATATGGAATAAGTTGACATAATATTATTATCCCAATAAACGCTATGAATCAGGAGGAAATCGATATGCCTATCACAAGCACGAAGGACGCTTTCAGCATCGCCGGGAAAAAGGCCATCGTCACGGGCGGAGCCAAGGGCATCGGCCTCGGCATCGCCACCGCTTTTTCCGAGCAGGGCTGCCAGGTCGCCATCATCGGCCGCGACGCGGAGACCGGCGAGCGCGTCGCCGCGGAGCTCACGGCGAAGAACCCCGGCAAGGTCGTTTTCTACAAGGGCGATATGTCCCAGACCGCGGCCTGCAAGGAGGTCGTGGAGAAGATCCTGGCCGATTTCGGGGAGATCGACATTTTGGTGAACAACGCGGGCGTGGGCCCCAACGGCGGCTTCCTGGACCAGGATGAGGACCTGTCCACTTACTTCCGCTGCATCGACGTGGACCAGAACGGCGTGGCCCGCATGACCTACTTCGTGGGCCGTCACATGCGCGAGCGCGGCAAGGGCGGCAAGATCATCAACATCAGCTCCAACGCGGGCGCCGTGGCCAGCCGGGCCGTGTGGATGGCCCCCTACTGCACCGCGAAGGCCGCCGTGAATATGTTCACCAAGGCCATGGCCGTAGAGCTGGCGGAGCATCACATCTGCGTGAACGCCATCGCCCCCGGCTACACCTACTCCAACCTCTTCAACGGCCTTCCGCAGGAGACCATCGACGGCATCGCTGCCTCCATCCCCACCAAGCGGATGGGCCAGGCCATCGAGATCGGCGCCCTGGCCGTCTATCTGGCCAGCCCGGCGGCGGACCAGGTGACCGGCACCGTTGTCACCATCGACGGGGCGCATAGCCTGGGAATCTATTAAGGCAATAGGCATTAGGCAGCAGGCATTAGTAAAAATCGGCTGAGCCCGTGGGCTCAGCCGATTTTTGCGGTCTTATCGAATTCTTCAAGGGGGCAGCCTAAGATCTTTTCCACGAAGGCGGCCAGGGCCAGGGATTGGTCCCGCCGCTCGTAGGCGGCCTTCACGGCCTCCTCGCTGCCCTCAAATTTGGCGATGCTCACGGCGTAGCGCTCCGCCACGGTGACGCGCTGGGTGCCCTTGGTGAGCTTGTCCGCCAGATAGACCACCTCTTTTTCCGCGATGCGGTCCACGTCGATATATTCGCCCATGTGGGCTCCCACCACCAGGGCCTCCCGCCGCAGCCCCGCTTCCAGCAGGAAGATCATGGCCCGCTGGGAGTGCCAGCGCTCCGTGCGGCGGATATCGTGCAGCAGGCCGCCCCGCCAGCAGAGCTCCGGGTCCAGCGCATAGCCCTTCGCGTTCAGCTTAAGGGCCAGATTCCGCGAGACCTCCGCCACGGCGCGGCAGTGGTCCAGCACCCGGTCCGGCTGGGCGCAGCCCTCCAAAATCTTCACGCATTTTTCGTTCAGCGTCATAGGGCGTCCTCCTTGCTCAGCCGCACCCGCTTGCCCACGGGGGAGGGGGAGAGCTCGTAGCCCGTGGCGGCCAGGCGGCGGCAGGCCTCCGGCTCCGTCACCACGAAGCCGGCCAGGCAGTTCACGCCGAAATCAAAGAGCTGGGGCGCCAGGGGCACCGTGGGGCCCAGCAGGACGGTCTCGGCGTTTCGGCATAGCTCCAGCAGCCGGGGCATCGTCTTGTTGACGAAGGCCGAGCCCGTCACAAAGACGATATCCTGCTCCGGCAGCACGTATTCGCAGGCGGAATCCGGCAGCTCGCCGGGGTGGGGGTGCTGCTCCAGCACCGTCAGCTCACAGACGGGGCGGTAGACCCGCATGGCCTTGTCAAAGCTGCCCACGGTGGCGACCCTGCGGCCCTCGGCCCGGGAGAGATAAACGGAGAAAGCGTCCTGCACGCCGCGCTCCGGGTCCGGAAACAGGACGCCGTTCCTTTCTGCCCGGCCCCGCTCGTTGTACCAGGCGTTGATGGCGGCCATGCCGATGGCTGCCTCCGGAAAGTTCCAGGATTTGGAGAGGGCGGCCAGGTCCCGCAGGTCCATGCCCGCGTAATCCTCCTTCCAGAGGGGCGGAACGGAGGCCACGTCAAAGGTCATGGCCAGGCCGTAGGCAGGCTCGTCCGTCTCCACCATGGTCCAGATCTTTCCGTTGATATAGCTTTTCACGCGCAGCCCGGCGGGAAGCCCGTCGATGAGCGCGTCGTAAATGGCAAATGGCTGCATAGCGGCTCCTTTCGGACAATGAGCAATGAGCAATAAGCGTGTCATTCTGAGCGCAGCGAAGGATCTCCCGGTCACACGCACCTGCAGCCCTATTGTAGCGCAAAACCCGGGTGGGCGCAAGAGCTGTCTTGCGGGAATGACTCAAACGTGATATAATCCAATAAAGGAGCTGATGACATGAAACGGGTATTGGTGCGCTCGGTCCACGACGCGTTCGATTACGTGATGGACCACTATTACCCCGTCGGGCTGGAGGAATTCGCCAAGCGGCGGGACAGCTACGCCGTGATCTCCATACAGGACACGCACTGCGGCGGCTTCGGCTTCGTTTTTCGGGAGAATGCCTTCTGCAAGGGCGTGCTGACCCTGTATTTCGACGATATCGAGCGGGAGGTGGAGGGGGCCGTCCTCTTTTCGGACGAGATGGCCGAAGCGGTGCTGGACTTCGTGGGGGCCCACCGGGACGCGGAGACCCTGCTCATCCACTGCTACGGCGGCCAGTCCCGCTCCCGGGCCGTGGGGGCCTTTGTCCTGCGCATGTTCGGCAAGGACAACAGCGCCTATTTCAAAACGGGCCGCCCCAATCAGCGCGTATACGATACGCTGCTGGCCGCCTGGAAAAAGCGGCAGCACAGCGGAAACGGTGCGGAAAGCACCTGACAGTATATTTTTGACAGAACGTTTTGAAGGAGGGGAAGCGTATGGAAAACGACGTGATCCTGCAGGCCAGGGGGCTGACGAAGCGCTACGGGCTGCGGGCGGAAAACCGGGTCACGGCGCTGAAGGAGCTGAGCTTCACGCTGAAACGGGGCCGCATCTACGGCCTCGTGGGCAACAACGGCGCGGGGAAGACCACCCTGCTGCGCATCCTCAGCGGCCTGAGCACGGCGGACGAAGGCAGCCTCTCCCTCTTCGGCTCGACGAACGAGCGGGAGCTTCGTCTGGCGCGCCGCCGCCTGGGCGTGCTGGTGGAGGCCCCGAATTACTATGAGGACATGACGCTTCTGCAAAACCTCCGCGCCCAGGCCATGCTGCTGCCCCGGGAAAGCCGGCGGGAGCCCCGGGAGCTCTGCGGGCTTTTGGGCGTCACCCCGCAGGTGGCCCGGCGGCGGCTGCGCAAGTGCTCTTTGGGGGAACGGCAGCGCTACGGCCTGGCCTCCGCCCTGCTGGGAAAGCCGGAGCTGCTTTTATTGGACGAGCCGCTGAACGGGCTGGACCCCGGGGGCGTCGTGGAGTTGCGGGAGCTGCTGCTTCGTCTGAATCGGGAGGAGGGCCTCACCATGCTGATTTCCAGCCACGTGCTGGCGGAGCTGCACAAGGTCGCCACCGACTATATCTTTCTGCGGCAGGGAGAGCTGGCGGAATGCCTCAGCGCCGAGGAGCTGGATCGAAGCATCGAGGAACAGGGCCTGAAGGACGTGGAAAGCTGGTTCCTCGCGCTGAACAGGAGGGGGACGCCATGGGCAGACAAATAAAGGCCGCCCTCTACCGCGCCGCCTGCAGCCCCGTGAGCCTGCTGATCCTGCTGGTGGGCGTGCTCTTCTGCGCCTGGGCCGGGAAATCCGCGGACATGAAGAACGTGGCGGAGCTGGCCCGTCAGCTGGCGGGGGATGCCAACGCCCTGGCCCGGCTGCGGAACGTCTTCGGCGTCAGCGGCTCCACGGCGGCGGAGATCTACGAGGAATATTTCCGCTCGGCGAATCTGATCCTGGTCTACGGCCTGGCTCACAGCGGCGCTTACACCTTCAATATCTTCCTCTGCGCCGTCTTCCTGGGGCGGGACCTTTTCCGCCTGCGCCTGCAGCCGGAGCTGCTCTCCTGCGGCCGGGGGCGGACGCTGGGGGCCCGCATCCTGCTGATCCAGGTCCTGAGCGCCCTGTATCACGTGCTGCTCTTCCTCTATGGGGCGCGGACCTACCTGGTCTGGGGCGATCATGCCCCCGCCCTGCTGTGGGGGACGCTGGCGGGCTGCATCCTCGTCACGGCGGCGAACGCGGCCTTCCTCATCTGTATCTATACGCTGTTCCGCCACGCCGTTTTTGGGGCCGTGGCCGCCGCCGCGGCAGAGATCGTCGTGATGCGCCTGTCCCTCACCGTGCCGATCAGCCCGGCCCGCTTTTTCTTCAACAGCTTCCGCAGCGGGGGAGACGCGGCAGCCCTTTCGGCGCAGATGGG
>JAEEGL013490933.1_pt1 | contig 10592 bp, 9 predicted proteins | sample 9134231 | NCBI WGS metagenome assembly JAEEGL01 (sample SAMN16246548, study PRJNA631951) | gut metagenome | biome: gut microbiome; feature: rumen; material: fiber-attached | host: Bos | place: Iran: Karaj | collected 2018-10 | reverse complement strand
GGCCGCTGCCGACATGGACGGGGGAGGCGACGACCTTATCCGGCGCAAGCATCTCCATCAGCAGCGCGACCGCAGTCACGTCCGCAACGGCGTCGAGCGTTCCGACCTCGTGGAAATGGATCTCCGAAACGGGCCTGCCGTGCGCCGCGCTCTCCGCCTCCGCGATATGCGCGTAAACGAGCTTCGCGTTGGTCTTCACGCCCTCCGAAACAGGTAGACCAGCGATCAGCGCAACGATATCCCCGAGACTGCTGTGGTGATGACGGTGCTCATGCTCATGGTCATGGTCATGCTCATGGTCATGCTCATGTTCATGATGATGCTCGTGCTCATGTTCATGCTCATGATGATGCTCGTGCTCATGCTCGTGTTCATGTTCATGGTCATGATGATGCTCATGGTGATGCTCATGCGCGCCTTCCTCCTCGCCGTTCACAAGGACCTTCATGTGGGTCCCTGTGATGCCGCATTTCACGGCGGGCTCGGCGGAAACGGTCACTCCGGGGAGACCGAGGGAATTCATTTTCCGAAGGAATACGGCCTTTTCTTCGTCGGTCAGAAGTTCAAACAGGGCGGCCGAGAGCATATCGCCGGCGGCGCCCATAGAAAGATCGAGATAAAGCGTTTTCATAATGCGGCATCCTTTCGCGCGGTGGATTTTCTTCATCTGCGTTATAACATGAACCGCGGGCGATGTCAACCTCGGCCGCGCCGAATGCTTTTATTTCCGCCGTTTTTCGCTTTCGGTGTTCCAATTCCGGCGCGTTTATGTTATAATAAAAACAGGGTAGTCTGCGGTCCCGCATGCCGCGCGATCCGGGGCGCCCTCATTCCTTTCCGGAGGCTTTAAGCTTTGAAACTCTTCCTCAGCAAACTCCTTGCCGGCTTCGTGATCGGTGCCGGCGCGATCATACCGGGTCTCAGCGGCGGCATACTTGCCGTTTCGATGGGCATTTATCAGAAAACGATCGAAGCCCTAACGGGCTTCTTCAAAGCGCCGAAAAAGAATTTCCGCTTTCTCCTCCCGCTCATCATCGGCGGCGGGATCGGCTGGCTGCTTTTCATGTTCCTGATCGACAGGACCTTTTCAAAATACCAGACGGAGGTCATCAGCATCTTCCTCGGCCTTGTCGTCGGCAGCATCCCGAGCTTCATTGCGGAAGCCAATGATGGCAAGCCCTTTAAGCCGACAAGCCTCATCTATACCCTGATCGGTTTCGCTTTCGCGTTCACGCTCGTGCTGCTCTCGCTGTTTATGGGCGACACTGCCGCCGGTGCACAGCGCGAAATGACGCCGCTGCTCGCGCTTGTTTGCGGCGCGGTCGTGATGTTCGGAGTCGTGACCCCGGGCGTCAGCACTTCGTTCATAATCATCAATATGAACTGCTATGAAAACTTTTTGAACGTTTTCGCGCATTTCTTCGACGATCCTGCCAAGAACATCGTCTTCGCGGCATTCGCGGCGCTCGGCTTCCTGCTCGTTGCGGTCCCGATGCTGCTGCTTGCAAGAACAATGCTGCGGCGCTTCCACCGCCAAAGCTTCTATTTCCTCTTCGGCTTCCTGATCGCGACCCTTGTGGGCTGCATCATCCAGGAAGTCCTTCGCCCGCGTGAAGCGCTTCTCACCGCGCTCAATATCGCGATCATTGCCGCGCTGTTCATCGCAGGCGCCGCGATCACCTATATCATGGAGCGCGCGATGAAAAAGCTCGAGCTCAAAGAGGCGGAGGCGGGAAAAACGGAGGGCGAACCTGCCGCAGCGGAATAAACTTCAAACACGGGGGATGTAAAACATGCTGATCAAAACCGATGTGAAGGGCGAACTGCATCGCTTCGGCGGAAGCGGATGCCTCATTGCCGGCCGCGCGGAGGACTTCGACGCGGAAGGGAGCGGTCTTACCGGAAAGGTTCAGCTCATTTACCTCGATCCGCCCTTCGGCTCCGGCGGGAGCTTCGAATTCAAGGACAAGACCGCCGTGAGGGCATACAGCGACAGGCAGAGCGCGGATGAATACCTCGCCATGATGCGCACCGTCCTTGAAAAATGCCGCGAGCTGCTTTCGGATACGGGCTCGATCTACGTCCATATCGACTACCGCATGAGCGGCAGGATCCGGATGCTGATGGACGAGATCTTCGGCGCGGACAACCTGATGAACGAGCTCATCTGGTCCTATCGATCCGGCGGCCGCTCCACGAAGCATTATTCGAGAAAGCACGACACAATCCTCTTTTACAGGAAAACCAAAAGGGTTTATTTCAACATCGCTGCGACGGGCGTTCCCCGCGGGGACGTGCGCCGCAACCATATGAAGCGCCGCGCCGATGAAAACGGCCGGATCTATTTCTCCATCCGCTCCGGAGGAAAGGAATACCGCTATTATGAGGATGATCCCGTCTTCCCGAGCGACGTTTGGGATGATATAGAGCATCTCCATCAGCGCGATCCGGAGCGCACGGGCTTTTCCACCCAGAAGCCGGAGGCACTGCTCCGCCGCATCATCTCCGCCTCCTCCCGCGAGGGGGATATCGTTGCGGACTTTTTCTTCGGCAGCGGAACGACTGCTGCCGTCGCGGCGGCGCTCGGAAGGAAATTCGTCTGCTGCGACTGCGGCGCAGCGGCGCTGTTCGCTTCCCGCCGGAGGCTGATCGAGCAGGCGAGGAGCACCGACCTTTTCAACGAAGAAAAGAGCTTTGAGGTCCGCTATGCTGATTCCGGCGCCGCGCAGACGCTCACGGAGCCGGAAAAGCTCGTGCTTGTGACGCCGGGTCTCGGCGGCTGCTTTATTACAGTTCCCGGAACGGCGCAGGGTCCCGCGTTCCTCGCCTCCGGACGTATCGAAGACGGCGTTTTCAAGGCGGAGGACTGCATCCCGAGGCCGAAGAAGAACGACGAGATATTCATCCCCGCGGGAAGAGCGCTGCATATCGTAGGCGCGGACTGCGAGCAGGGGTTTTTTACGGTCGAATGAAGAAAATTGATCTTATAATAGTATTAGTTAATAGTGAATACTGAATAGTGAATAATGAATAGTGAATGTGGGTTTTCCTATACGGAAAACCTTTTTTATATTTATTATTGAAAAAATTAATAATTATTGCAGCAGCGAATCGTCTGCCCTAAAGCGGGAATTCCATTCATTATATACCAACGGTGCATAATGGCGGTACGCCGCCGTAAAAGGCGGGCGATGATATCCGCCTTTAAAGATCGTGATATATGACTGTGCTTCAACACCGAGCCGGCGCAAAACCTTTTATTCAAAGATTTTCCGCCTGAGGATAATCCTCCGCCACTATTAACTATTCAATATTCACTGATACAAAGCTTCAGCCTTCATCCTTCACGATATTCACCACCCACCGCTCACTCTTTACGAAGAAATAGCCGAGCACGCATTTGATGAGCTCCAGCGAACAGCAGATGATATAGAGCGGAAGGATCGGAAGCGCGGTGAAGCGGCTCAGACAGAATGCGACCGGGATGCAGATCGCCCATACATAGCAGCTGTCGAACAGCATCGTGATCCTCGTCTGGCCGCCGGAGCGGAGAGTGAAATAGCAGGCATGGGTGAAGGCATAGAACGGCATCATGAACGCGGCGACCCAAAGCAGGCGCGTCGCAAGGTGCATGACCTCCTCGCCCGTCTTATACAGCCGCGGGATGAACGGCGCGAAAACGGCGAGCGCGGCGCCGAAGAAAAGGCAAGTCGCGACGGAAAGCGCGATGATCTTCCTGTCCGAATCCTTCGCTTCCTCGAGCTTGTTCGCGCCGAGAAGGTTGCCGACGATGATGCTTATAGAAGAGCCGATGGACATGAAAACGATGTTGAAAAGGTTCGAGACCGTGCTCGAAATATTCTGCGCCGCAACGACGGAAAGCCCGCGTGTTGAATAGCACTGCGTCATGACCGTCATGCCGAGCGACCAGAGCGCTTCGTTCAAAAGCAGGGGAGTGCCCTTGATGATGATATCCTTCGCAAGCTTGCCGGGAACGCGCAGCGAACTGTACGCGCCCTTAAAGAACGGGAAGCGCTTCGTGTGGGTATGGGCGTAGGTCACGATGATCGCGAGCTCCACAAAGCGGGAGATGACCGTTGCGACCGCCGCGCCGACAACGCCGAGGGCGGGGAAACCGAATTTACCGAAGATCAGAAGATAATTGAAAAGAAGATTGACGAGCACGGCCGAGCCGCTGCCGACCATCGGGATGAAAGTTTCGCCCGTTTCGCGCAGGGAGGAGGCATAGCACATCGAGACCGCGTACGGCACGAGGCCGAGGAGCATGATCATCAAATACTCGCTGCCGTGGGCGAGCGTTGCGGCAAGGTCCCCGCCCGCTTCGCTTTCATGCAGGAAAAGCTTCAGCAAAGGTTCATGGAAGAAGCCGAGAACGATAAGCGCGGCGGCGCAGACGAGAGCGCAGGTGATGAGCTTGAAGCGAAGGACATGCCTTACGCCGTTCATATCCTTTTTCCCTGCGAACTGCGCGCCGAAGATGCTCGCGCCGGAAAGACCGCCGAAGATGGTGAGGTTGAAAACGAAGATCAGCTGGTTCGCGATCGCGACGCCGCTCATCTGCTCCGTTCCCATGCGCCCGACCATGAGGTTGTCCAGCACGCTCACGAACTGGCTGATGCCGTTCTGGACAACGACCGGTATGATGATCGCGAGCGCCGCTTTATAAAACGCTTTGTCGCCTATGAACTTTTTGAGAAACCCGTTCCTGCGCATGCTTCCTCCGCCGTTCGGCATCATTCCCGCATAGCATACCATTTTTCGCCCTCCAATGGAACAAGCAGAACGGCTTTTCGGGAAAATATACTGCGGCAGGCGCAGCGTCGGCACTGCCGGAGCGGAGAAAACGGAAAATCTCCGGAAAGCTCTTGAGTGCCGACCGCTTTTGTGGTATAATATAAAGTGACGGGATATTTGAACCGATCAACAAAGGAGGTTTCAAGGAGTGGACGACAGGAGCAATAAAACCAAGACCGATCTCGGCAATACGATCACCTTTGACCGTCCGAGCGAAAAGCATACGGCTCACGAGGTGCTGATGAGCGTGTATTATTCCCTTCGCCAGAAGGGTTATGACCCGATGAATCAGCTTGTCGGCTATCTGCTTTCCGGCGATCCGACCTATGTAACAAGCTATAACAACGCGAGGTACCTGATCCGTACGATGGAGAGGGATGAGCTCATCGAGGAGCTCGTGCGCGCATATATCGAGCAGTACGCCGGGGACGATACGCTTTGATCTATCACGAACTCGGCAAAACGGGCATAACCGTTTCGAAGCTCTGCTTCGGTTCGCTCACGATGGGGCCCTTCCAGCGGGATCTGACGCCCGCAGAGGGTGCGGCCCTGTTTGAGTGCGCCTTCGACCTCGGCGTCAATTTCGTCGATACTGCGGAGATCTACGGCACCTATCCGCATATCCGCGAGGCCGTTCGGCTGAAGCCGGACCTCGTTGTCTGCTCGAAGAGCTATGCCTACGACCGCGAAGGCGCGGAGCGGAGCCTGATAAAAGCCCTTTCCGGCATCGGAAGGGACTATATCGACGTTTTCCTGATGCACGAGCAGGAGAGTATCCACACGATCCGCGGCCATCGCGAAGCGCTCGAATATTATATCGAGATGATGCGCAAGGGCTATATTCGCGCGGTCGGTCTCTCCACCCACTATATCGCCTGCATGGACGGCGCGCTGACCCACCCGGAGCTGCAGGTCCTATTCCCGCTGATCAACAAAAAGGGCATCGGCATTGCGGACGGAACGAGCGGCGAAATGCTCGAAAGGATCCGCGCGGCGCACGGGCAGGGCAGGGGCATCATCGCGATGAAACCCCTCGGCGGCGGGCATCTGATCTCCGAAAGGGAGGAAGCCCTCGATTATATCCTGAACCTCGACGACTGCGTGGACACGATCGCGATCGGCATGCAGAGCATCGCGGAGGTCGAATACAACTGCGCGCGCTTCAGCGGCGAACAGCCGGATCCCGCCGTTGCGGAGGAACTGAGCCATAAAAAGCGCCGTCTGCTGATCCAGGACTGGTGCGAGGGCTGCGGCGCCTGCGTTGCCGCCTGCCATAACCACGCGCTGCACATTGAAAACGGAAAAGCCGTTGTCGACCCCGAAAAATGCGCGCTCTGCACCTACTGCGCGAGGGCTTGCCCGCAATTCACGATCAAGGTCATCTGAAGCTCCGCGGCATTCCGAAAACGGACTGCCGCTCATTTTTTGGCTTTTTTGCTTGTTTTGGGTTTGCCAAATACGGCCTGCTGTGGTAAAATAAAAAAACAGACGTTCATCGGTAAATTATTCCGAAAAAACTTTTCGAAATATGGCAACCGTGTGTCGGCGCCGAGCGTTATTATAAATGGAGTGCGGATTTGTCAACGAGCAGTTTCGACAAAATCTATAGCGATTACTCCCGCCTGGTATACTGGGCGGCGTACCGTGTTGTTGCCCAAAACGAAACTGCGGAGGACATCACCCAGCAGGTTTTCGAGAGGGCGTATCTCAACATGGATAAACTCGAACCGCTCGCCGATTCCCAGATCAAGAGCTGGCTTTACCGGGTCGCGACCAACCTCGCCCTCGACCACGTCCGCCACGCGAAGCATGAACAGCTGAGCGACGAACCCGTCGGCGCGGAGATCGCGGATACCGAGCCCCTTCCCGAAGAGGAGCTGCTCAAAAAGAAGCGGATGGAAGCCGTACGCAAGGCTATCGAAGGGCTTGACGAGACCAACAGGACGATCATCACGCTCCACTATTTTTCCGAGATGACAGTCAACGAGATCTCCGAGAAAACGGGGATCAGTCCCGGAACCATTAAATCAAGGCTTGTACGTGCAAGGAGTCTGCTTGCTGACATGCTGAAAGCGGAGGCTGCAGAATGAAAAAAGAACGCAAAATAGAGCTCGTGACCGACGATTTCATCGAACCGCCGGGGGAGGAGCTGAACGGGGAGCAGGCGGAGATCGACGCCCTGTTGCGCGCCGTTGCGGACGATTGCAGCAATGAAATCGATTTTGAAGGCATAAAGCTTCGCGCCGTCAAAGCGGCGGAAGCGAAGAAGGCGAAGCGCGGAAGGCTTCGCAGAGCGCTCGGCTACGGCATGGCTGCCGCCGCGTCGCTTGTTGTCGGGCTTTTCGTCTGGCAGGCGGTCAAAGGCTTCAGCGGCGTTCCGAAGGGCTCTGCGGTCGATGCGGAGGTCCCGAATCAGGAGAATTCCGGCCTGACGAAGAACGATCCGGTGGCTGACGCCGCAGTTTATGTCGGAACCGTTTCCGATGATAATTATAAAGTCCTTTTCGATTCCGCCGACGAGCTTTTCCCGGAAAATCTTCCGGATACGATGAAAAGGGAAGTCGACACCGAGGAACTGAAAACAATGGCGACCGGCACCGATATGCGGGGCAGCCAGCTCGATTACGTCTGCTCGGTGAAGACCGGCAAGCTGGATAACCTGAACGTCGGCGAGGCACGCTCCGAAAAGGACAGCGAAGGGTACTGGTATTATTGGCAGATCAACGAAGACCATTACCTCTGCGCCCATTTCATGGGCTTCGACAGGGGATCGGCCGAGGAGATGTTCAAATCCCTCGCGAACCGCATCGCCGAAAACAGATAATTACAGGGAAATCGAAAAAAGCAGCCTTGAAAAAGGCTGCTTTCTTATTCAGGACCGTTTACCGGCGCCGTCAGAACGAACAGAAAACCAATAACGGTTCATTTCCTCCAAAAATTCTTTTGTGATAGGATAGCCGGAGCTTTCGCCGATTACGGAATCTATTCCGCAATAAGGGCAGATCGCGGTTCCCTTGCTGTCCGGGATCCATTCAACGATTTCAGAAGGGGCAAAAATCTGCAAACAGAAAAAACAGCCGCATCTTTTGTTTTCATCAGCATGGGCTTATTGTTCTCGCAAAAACCGTGCGCGGCGATGAGCCTGTAATCCATACTTTTCTACGATCTTCATCAGCGCGATCATTCAAAAAAGCAGTGATCTGTTTGCCAAATCACTGCTTTTTTCATGGAGCTGGTGACGAGATTCGAACTCGTTACCTCGTCATTACCAATGACGTGCTCTACCTACTGAGCTACACCAGCGCATCGAACGAATGATATTATAGCGGACTTTGACCTACTTTGCAAGCCCTTTTTATAAAAATTATTATATATTTTGACTGATTTGGCGGGCTTTTCGGGCCCGCTGCGGGCGGCTGATCGGGCGGAGCGGATCAAATATACCGCCGCGGGGTAAAAAAAGCGCAAAAAAACTTCGATTTGCTGTTGAATTCGCCTGCGCTTTCGGGTATAATGTATTAGTTGTTCTATGCCTTAAAAGGCGAACTATGCGGATCCCTCGGGGTCCCGGAGGTCGGACTTGGAAAACTATGAAATCGTTGGGGGCGTCGGTGCTCCCGCTTCAAATAGAATAGATAAAACGGAACGCAGGATCATCCGCGGCCGCAGGCGCTTTCTTGTTGAGCTCATTATCGGCGTCCTCGCAATGGCGGGGATCGGCTATATGCTCACGCGCGTTCATAAGAACTATGCCGAGGCCGAGCACGAGCTCGAGACTGCCTACCGTTCCTCCGTTGTCGAAAGGGAGGACGGCGCCCTCGTCGTGAGCGGCGATTACGACGGCAAGACCTTCGAATATGTCGAAGACGGAAGGATCCTCGAGGGCGTGACCCTTGCGGGCATCCCGCTCGGCGGCATGAATTACGAAGAGGCAAGGCAGGCCCTGATCGAAGAGATCGACAGGCGGATCGAGGGCATCAATATCAGCATGACCGTCGACGGAACGACGATCCTGCTCAACGCTTCGGATTTCAACGTTTCCTGCTCGAAGGACGTCAACGAGCTGATCCACAGCGCGATGCGCGTCGGCAGGGGCGAGGATAAGGATTATTACAGCGTCTATCTCGAGCGACAGAGGATCGCGGAAGAGGGCGTCGATCTCGGCGATTTCGAGCTTGTGCTCGATGAGGAAGCCCTTGTCGAAAAGGTCGATTATATCGCGAACATCGTGGACAGATCCCCGGTCGAGCCCTATATCACCCTTCTCAACAAGCTCGGCGGCGGCAAGCCCGGCGTCGGCATCGGCGGCGACGATTCCGATATCTTTACCACAAAAACCGTTTACGCGCCGGACGGAAAAGCGATGGCGGACATCCAGTTCCACAAGGGCCGCAGCGGCTATGTTCTCAACAAAGAGGAGATGCTCGGGAGCATCGTGAACGCTTTCAACAGCGGCGATTACAGGGCGGAGCTCGAGATCGAGCTCGAGCCGGCGGAGCCGCAGATGACGGCGGAGCAGCTTTCGGAAAGCTTCGTCGAGCTTTCGAGATTCTCGACGACCTTCAAATCCAGCGATACCGCCCGCGCGAGGAACGTCCAGAAGGCGGCCGGTCTGCTGCACTGCATCGTCATGGAGCCCGGTGAAAAATACAGCTACAACGGCATCCTCGGTCCCCGCTATGAGAAGGACGGCTGGCTCCCGGCCCACGCGATCTCCGGCGGCGAATACATCGACTCCCCCGGCGGCGGCATCTGCCAGGTCAGCACGACCGTTTACAACGCGCTGCTGAAGGCCGGTCCGCGCATCAGCATCGACAGGCGCTTCCCGCACTCGATCCCGTCGAGCTATGTCTCGCTCGGCCTCGACGCAACGGTCTCCTACGGCGGTCCCGATCTTGTCTGGCATAATGCGGGCGACACGCAGCTTCTGCTGTTCTCGTATGCCGATATGAACACCCGCACCGTTTACGAGATCATCTACGGCGTTCCCGACGAGCCGCGCTATACCTACAAAGTCTGGTCCGAAACGGTCGAAACGATCATTCCGCAGGAACCGATCCGCATTGAGGAAAAGCTTTGGCCGACGGGTTATTCCAAGCTTGTCGTCAAGCCCCGCACCGGCTACAAGGTCAACGTTTTCCGCCAGAAGTACGATTCGAACGGCAACGCGGTCGGAGAACCCGAGATGCTCTATCAGGATACCTACAGAGCCGAACGCGGAGAATACCACTACGGGACCGGCCCCGCGTCGCTCCCGAGGCCCGAATAACGCCGCGGTAAAACCGGAATTGCTATGTTTATGCGCTGACGCGAGCCGATGCGGCACGCCCGTATTGACAAACGAAACGTCAGCCGTTAAAATAGGCAGAGTTTTGATTTAAACAAAAGGAGATTGAAACTGAAAATGAAAACCAAGCTCACCAAACTCGCAGCACTGCTCATCGCCGTCATTATGATCGTCGGCACTCTTGCGTGCGCAACGGACAAAAACCCCAGTATCGGCAGGGTCGGCAAAGTCGAATACAGGCTTGCGGATTATGTCAAATACTTCCAGACATATTCAATGATGGCGAACTACGTTGAAGATTACAACGAATACATCAAGGATTATCTGATCTCCCGCGGCGCAATGCTCACCCAGGCGGAAGAGCTCGGCATCGAGCTGACCGACGAAGAGCTCAAGGCGCTTGAGGATAAGGCGCAGTCCCAGATCGATCAGGAGATCGACAAGATCGAACTCGAAAAAGAGGTCACCGTCGATGAAAAGCTCAAGGAGC
>JAEEGL012876152.1_pt1 | contig 10592 bp, 10 predicted proteins | sample 9134231 | NCBI WGS metagenome assembly JAEEGL01 (sample SAMN16246548, study PRJNA631951) | gut metagenome | biome: gut microbiome; feature: rumen; material: fiber-attached | host: Bos | place: Iran: Karaj | collected 2018-10 | reverse complement strand
GCGGTCGGACTGCTCCTCGAAACTGTGGACCTGGAAAATCAGCACGTTCTTGACCGCATCTTCCATCCCTGCGAAAACCTGGGATATGCGGTCGCCTGAGAGGCCCTCGGAATCGATGTACGCGACCCTTTCCCCTTGGGAAACGATGCTGCGGGCGAACTGCAGGCAGACGTTTGTCTTCCCCGCGCCGGCTTCGCCGTAGATGAGCGTGACGCAGCCGCCTTCGATGCCCCCTCCGAGAAGGCGATCGAACTTCTGGCAACCCAAAGGTATCCTCTTCACGGGAACCTCAATCGGCAATATGAATAAAAAGAAATTGTAAAGGGTTGGCGAAGGGGCTGCCCCCTCCCGCTCAGTTTTTGGGATCGTCAGAGGACGAATTCTCCACGGGCTTGACATCGTCCAGGCTGTAATCCACATCGGTCTGGACCACATCGCCTTTGGACATGTACATAGGAACGGCCATGATCATCATCGCCGCGTAGGCTATAATGGCCAACACTGCGAGGGCTATGACCACATACAACGCGATGGTGACAACCGATTCGAATATTCCAGGTCTGGTGAGGGCATAGATGACCAAAGCGATGAGGACCACAATGCCCGCCACTATGAGGAGGACACCCAACCCGGACTTCCCTGTCTTGACTTTCTGCGTCTGAACCATAGGCATCATCAGCTGCTGCTCTGAGGCATGTACGGATACAGCGACATAGCCAGATCGCCGAGGGTCATAGACTGCAGAATGATGCGGCCGGGACCGGTCAGAGTAGTCATGAACAGACCCTCCCCGCTGAAGAGGACGTTCTTCACTCCCTTGACGCTGCTGATGTCGTAAGACACGGTGTCCTGCCATGCGACCACGTGGGACGTGGAGACTTTGATTATCTCGCCGGGCTTCAGATCCATCTGGATCAGATCTCCGCACGCATGGGCGAAGACCAGTCCCTTTCCGGAAAGCTTCTGGAGAATGAGCCCTTCGCCGCCGAACAGCATGGAACCGAGCTTCTTCTGGAATGCGATGTCCAATTGGACGCTGGTCTCCGACCCGAGATACGCCGATTTCTGGCATATCCACGCGTTGTTCGTGATGTCTATGTCTATGATCTTTCCCGGCGCCTCTCCGGCGATTCCGACGGTACCCGTGCCTCCGGTGGTCTTGAACTTTACCAAGAACATGCTGGATCCCGACAGCGAGCGTTTGAGACCCGCCATGAGTCCGCCTTCCATCTTGGATTCCATCTGCACGTTCCCGGAGGTGTACACCAAAGCTCCGGCCGTGGTGGCCAGCTCCTCGTTGGGCTCCAGCTCGATGTTTACTACCTGAAGGTTGCTCCCAGAAATGTTATATTTCATAGGCTAAGAACCATTCTATATGCATAAAAACATTTAGATGCATGGAATCGGACAGACAAAGGGGGGCCGAAGCCACCATTTCCAGGGCATCGTACCTCGGACGCGAAGCCGCCGTGAAGTCCAGGCCGCCCAAATCCTACAGGCTTCCGGAGCTTGACATGCGCATAAGAACCGCCAGAACCAAAAGCGAAGCCCGCATAATGCGCGAAGCCAGGGAAGCGGGCGTGCGTACCCCATGCATCTACGACATCGACCTCAAGGAATGCTCCATCACCATGGAATATGTGCACGGAATCACCGCGAAAGAAGCCATCGACGCCCATCCAGAAGATGCGGAGAAGCTTGCGGAGATGATAGGAAAGACCGCGGCCAAACTCCATTCAGCTGGGATATGCCATGGCGATCTGACCACATCCAACATGATAGTCCGCCCTGACGGCTCCCTTTGCCTGATCGATTTTTCGATGGGATGCACAAAAGCCACCCTGGAAGACATCGGGATAGACGCCAGGCTGATGGAAAGGGCGTTCGGATCAGCCCATGCGGGACTGGAAAATGCGTTGGAAACACTTATGGACGCATATCTTTCCTCGATGCCCGATGGGAATGCGGTCAGAAAGAAACTTGAGGAGATAAGGAACAGAGGGAGATACACATGAAACTGAAAGTGATAACGTCAAATCCCGGAAAGGTCGCGGAATACGCGAGATCGTTCTCGGAGATCGGCATCGAGATGGAGCATCTGAGACTCCCTTACGACGAAGTGCAGACGTCCGATCTGAGCGAAGTTGTCGACAAAGGCATGGACGAGATAATCTCCAAAGGGGTCAGGGACTTCATCGTGGACGATTCCGGACTCTTCGTCGATGCCCTGAAGGGATTCCCGGGAGTTTGGTCGGCTTACGCGCAGAAAACCATCGGCAATGCCGGGATATTGAAGCTTATGGAAGGCGAGCAGGACCGCGGGGCTGAGTTCAGATGCTGCATCGGGTGCGACATCGCCGGCGAAAGGGTGATAGTCACCGGAATCTGCAGAGGCTACATAACGCAATCGGAAAGGGGAGCCGGGGGATTCGGTTTCGACCCCATATTCACGCCGGACGGCCGGAGGACCTTCGCGGAGATACCGATGGAGGAGAAGAACGAAGTGTCCCACAGGGGGAACGCCATAAGATTGATGATGGAAGAACTGAAAAGAAGGGGCCTTGCGGACTGATCCGCAGACCCCCGATTTTTTTCCCTTCAGTTGAGAAGGGCGGTGATGGGCGGGTTAACTACGATTATGCAGATGGCCAACGCGAGGGCCAGATAGATCAGGTAATTCCCGATCATGGATTTCGTCTCGACCATGTCGGGGCGGAATCCCATGGCGGACAGAATCTTAGGCATCAGAGCCATGACCCCGAACGACAGAAGCGTAGCCACGATCCAGAGCCAATTGATTCCGCTTCCGAATCCGAACTTGCATATCAAGCCGCCGATTATCCCTACAACGACCCCCAGAACCAGAGTCACGAGGCAGACCTTCGTCCCATAGATATCCTTCAGGATGAATTCCCTCTCGTTGAACTCGGTGGGAGTGAACTCGTAATCCTCCTCGGGTTCCTCGACGATCAGTCTCCTTTTCTTTGCCATTGCGTCCGCATCCTGCAGTTCACTTAAATAGTTATTGAGACGCCTCGCGCATGCCCGCCGGAGCCGAACTTCCCCTTGGAATACTTCAGGGCCTCTATCACAGGCAAAGGTTCCCCGAGAAGGAATGTCTCCAAGGCTCCGCCGCCGGTGCTCACATAAGAGAACCTGTCGGCCAGGTCGAACCTCTCCGCCGCCCCTCCGGTATGCCCTCCGCCGATGACCGATTGCCCTCCGGAATCTACCATGGCTTCCATCAGTTTCCTGGTTCCGACAGAGAAATCCTCTTTCTCTATCATACCCGCAGGGCCGGACATGAAGCATGTCTTGGACGAGCGGATTACTTTGCCGAATTTCTCGGCCGATGCGTCCCCGATATCGAGGGCGGGCTCTTTGGTGGGCATGTCCCCTATATTGACGGAGACGCGCTTCCCGTCCCTCTCAACGGCTACGTCGACGGGGATGAGCACCTTCTGCCCGTATTTCTCCATCACGTCCTTGGCGGCCTGAATATTCTCTGGGGTGAGCTCTTCGCTGAGGATCTTGGAGCTGGCCTCGCCTATATCCACGCCTCTGGCGAGAAGATATGCGTTGCCGACCAGCCCGACCAGAATGACGGTGTCGGCGGTGCCGTTGCCGAGGACGCGGTCTATCATGTCCGACACGTCGCTGAACTTGGCGCCGCCCAGAATGAAAACGGAGGGTCTGCGGGGCTCGGAGAATATCGCGTTGAGGGCGAACATCTCCTTTGCCATGAGCCTGCCGGATGCCGAAGGCACTTTCGCCTGGAATCCGACGAGGGAGCATTGGGATCTATGGGACGCTCCGAACGCGTCGCATACGTAATAGTCGATCAATGGGGCCAGCACCTTCACGATCTCCCCGTTGGCGTGCGCCTCCATGTCCCCTTTGGCGGTCTCGGAATCTATGCCGCGCACGTTGCCCAGAAGAAGGACCTCCCCGGGCTGGAGAGCTTTTATGGCGCCCACGGCTTCCTTGCCGATGACGTCGTCGACATACTTCACGGGAGCGTTGATGTGGCGGGAAAGGTACTCCGAGTGCTGCTTCAGACCTATGAAATCCCACTTCCCTTTCCTGCTCTGGTGGGCCAGGATAACAAGCTTCGCGTTCTTTCCCATCAGCTCCCTGACGGTGGGGACAACCCTCCTTATCCTGGAGTCGTTGACGATCTTCAGGGTCTGCTTGTCCAGGGGGCAATTGATGTCTACCCTGAGAAGGACCGTCTTGCCCCTGTAATCGAAATCCTCCAGCGTGTTGAAATCCTTCGCCGTGGGGAACACCTTCAGCTTTTGGAAATGCCGAGGGCCGCGTTGGTCTTCGCTACGGATTTGGACGGGTCTTTCTCGGCTTTGCACATGGACCTGATGCAATCGACATTCTCAGGGATTACGTCCGACTCTTGGTGGACGGCCTGGTAGTAATACAAGGTGTTCCCGACCACTTTGATGCCGTCCTCCCAGACGACTATCTCATACATGTCAGACCTGTCGCGCCCGAGGTCCCTGGCGAACTCCATGATCTGGGCGGTGGTTTTGATGCCGTCCTTTGATTTCACCAGCCTCACGCGTGACGCGTTCTTCAGGACGTTTATGACTTCCTCCGTGGTCGTCTCGGCTTCCAGCTTGGCGACGACCGTGTGGACATGCATGAGGGTGGTAGACGCTTTGATGGCCATGGTACTGATGCTGAGCCAAGGCATGATGCTCTGGACGTCGGGGCCGTGATGGGTCGGAAGGCTGACGGAAGGCTCGAGCCCGTTGATGGGGCCGTTCTTGCTGTCCCCGGGATCGGCCGCGCGCCTGACTATCGTCACATAGGCATCCTTGATCTTGAACGCCTTGTCGATGGGATTCAGAGTCCTGAGAAGCCCCGTGGTGTTGCATGAGACCACGCGCGAAAGCTGTGCGCCCCACGACTCGGAATAGTTGGCAGTAGAATTGAAAGAAATTCCGGTCAGGCTGTGGTCCTCTCCGCCCTGGAATATGGCTTTGACTCCGGCGGCCTTGTACATGTCCCTATAATATTCCCCCACATTCCCGGGGGTGCAGTCGACGACGATGTCGACCTTCGATAATAAATCCTTCAGGGTCCCGGCTATCTTCACGCCGGCTTTATTGAACGCTTCGACGCTTTCGTCAGGGACGTAGAGGTCATATCCCTTATTGAGCGCCGAGAGAGCCTCAAAATTCGGCCTGGTCTTGGTGACCCCGACCAGCTCCATATCTTCCTGCGCGGCAACGGCGGATGCGACCCTCTTTCCGATGGTCCCATATCCGTTCACTCCGACCCTGATTTTCGCCATGATAATACCTATGGTACGCTAATCATATCTCATTAAAAAAATCTATTGAGCCGCCGCTGTCAATAGTTAAGTACGCTTTCGCGGATGTCTGGGCATGAGATTCCTCGTCATAACGGACCTGCATCAAAAAAGGGCCGATGTGGGCTGGATAAATGAAGAAATCGCCGCTCACAAAGCGGAATTCGTGCTTTTCCTCGGAGATATTACCAATTTCGGAACCAAGAAGCTGGCCAAGGAAATCGTCTCGAAAATCGATTCCAAAGTCTATGCCATACCCGGAAACTGCGACCCTCTCGACCTTCCCGAAGGCATCAAGGATGTGGCCGTGGACATGCACGGCAATGCGGCAGAAGTCGGCGGATACAGGATAGTAGGGCTCGGTGGATCGAACATAACGATCTTCCACACCGCGTTCGAGCTTGAGGAGGACGAACTTTACGACGGCCTGAAGAAGAACGCCTCGGAAGGTATGATCCTGATGACCCACGCGCCTTCGTACGGCATATTGGACCAGATACCCTCCGGCATCAGCGTCGGTAGCCGCGCTATCAAAAGGATCGTGGACGAATACCACCCGATCCTCGCGCTGTCCGGGCACATTCACGAGGCCTCCGGGATCGTCGAACAGGACGGCACAGTGTTCGTGAACCCCGGTCCCGCCAAAGAGAAGAAATTCGCCGTCATCGACATCGACGGCGGAAAAGTCAGAGCAGAAATTCTCAAACACTGAAAGGAGGGTTTCCCCTCCCATTTTATATGTGGGACGGGCCGGAGCCCGATTCCCTCAGAAAGCCGCGTTCTTCCTCTGCCTGTACAGGATATAGATGAACAGCGGGCTCCCGATCAGCGCCGTGATGGTCCCTACCGGAAGGGCTCCGGGAAGAAGCCTGACGGCAACATCGGACACCAGAACCAGCAGAGCGCCTACGACGGCGGCCGTGGGTATCAGAATCTTGTTGTCGCTTCCTACGAACAGCCTCGCAATATGCGGCGCAACCAGCCCCACGAAACCTATGGATCCGGTGAAACACACGCATATCGCGGTGGCGACGGACATGACCATGAAGCAGATTACCCTGAGCCTTATGGGATTGACCCCCAGACTCTTTGACATGTTGTCCCCTGCGGTCATGACGTTTATCTTGTTGGCGACGACCATGCCGAATATCAGGATCAATATGAACCCGATGAGGATCGGATACGAATCCGCCAGATCCATCCTCGAAAGCGTCCCTATGCTCCATTCATAAATCTCGTGGAGGTCCTCCGCCTCGGAATTGTATTTTATGAAGGTCGTGAACGCCGAGAACATGTACATCAGGCCTATGCCCACGAGAATCATCATCGTCGGGCTCATCTTCTTGAACGTAGAGACGAAGATGATGGCGAGGGCGGGCACCATGGCGAACACGAACGCATTGATGATCATCGACGCGTCGCTATCGCCGTTCACTATCGGGATAATGCATATGCCGTAGCTGATCGATATGGCCACTCCGAACAGAGCCGCAGAGGATATACCGATGGTGTACGGATCTGTCAGCGGGTTCCTGGTTATGGACTGCATCATGGCACCGCAGATGGCCAGAGTAGCTCCGACGCCGATGCCGCCGATGGTCCTTGGCACGGTGCTGTCCATGATCCTCTTGTCCGTCATCCACGCCATATAATCGGCGGATTTCTCGGGGATGTTGCCGCTTATGTGGTTGGACAGGAAGGCGATGACATCGTCCATGGAGATGCCGAACTTGTCCACGGAAAGGGAATACACGGCGATGACGGCGACTATCGCTATGAATACGAAAATCCACAGCGCGCGCTTATGGGCTTTGGCACGGTATTCCGCCACTTTTTCGGAGCGCATATCACCACACCCCGCTTTTCTGTCTGATGATCAGATACAGGAAAATTGGCGCCCCGACGAATGACGTCACAACGCCCACAGGTATGTCGGAACCCACGTCTATGTAACGGCTGAGTATGTCGCATGCCAATAGGAAAAACGCGCCAAGCGCCACGGAACCGGGAATAAGATAGCGGTTGTCCGAGCCGATGACCATCCTCACCATATGCGGGATGACCAATCCGACGAACCCGACTATACCGACGTAGCTGACGATGGTGGCGGCAATGAACGACAGCACCACCAGACAGAGTATCCTGAGCCTCTCGCTGTTCATCCCGAGGGATTTCGCATCCTTATCATCGAGAGACATGAGATTGAGCTTGTTGGACAGCGGCAGAATGATGGCGATTCCTGCGACGACAGCCACGGTCATGAACGGAAGAGAATCCCAGCTCAGATCCACGAAGGAACCGACCTGCCACCTATACACAATGGACAGGTTCTCCTCGTTGGTGGAAACCATGAGAATGGATGTCAGCGCATTGAACAGATATGACACCGCGACTCCGGCCAGAATCAGGGTGGAAGGCGATCTGCGGAAGAATGGCGAGAACAGCACAATGACGGCCACAGGGACCATTGCAAGAACGACCGCGTTGGTCACAATGCCGACGTCCGAGAATCCGCCTCCGCCGATGGAGAATCCGAGAGCTGTAGCAATTGCGACACCGAACAGAGCCCCCGAGGACACTCCTGTGGTATACGGATCGGCCAGCGGGTTCTTCATCACGCTCTGCATGATCGCACCTGCGATAGCCAGCCCGGCACCGCACACGATGCATAGCAGAGCCCTAGGCACGCGGTAATTCCAAATGATATTGTCATTGAAGAAATCCGGGCGCTGCTCTACCTTGTCATAGGTGACTCCCTGGATGTGTTTGATGAAATAGTCGAACACCTCCGCGACGGACAGGTCCCTGGTGCCGATCTGAAGGGAGACCCAGAAAAGCAGGAAAGTCGCGATTATGAGGGCCGATATGAACAGGATCTTGCGCCCGATGTATTGCCCGTATTCCTCTTTGAAATCGGCCTGAACTTGGTCGGCCATGGAAAACACCCTCGCAATTCGGGGATACGCAGATGGCTCCATCCGGAAGTGGGCCGCATTCGTCCGATTCCAGATCTTTCATCACCAAGTGAGGCCTTCCGCCATCGTCTATGACCTCGGAATCCACGCCGTAAACAGTGAGGACATTCTCTTTCGTGAGGACTTCCGCGGGAGTACCGACCGCGAAAATTGTGCCTTCATACATCAGGATGATGCTGTCGGAATACTTCGAAGCGATATTGAGATCATGGCTGATCATTATGACCAGGATCCCCTCGTCGCGAGAAAGCTTCTTGAGAAGGCGGGATATCCCCAGCTGATGCTTGACGTCCAGATTGGATGTCGGCTCGTCGAGGAGAAGCACCTTGGGTTTCTGTACCAAGCCCCTCGCCAGCATCACTTTCTGGTGCTGCCCTGCCGAAAGCTCATTGAACGAGCGCATAGCCAGATCCTCGATGCCAAGCTTGGTCAGGGTGTCATAGACTATCTCCAGGTCCTCGTCAGAGGTCTTCCATCCGGCATGCGGATGCCTTCCCATCAGGACTGTATCGACGACGCTGAGCGGGAATGTGTCCGATGAGGAATATGGGACGTATCCGATTTCCCTTGCCATCTCTTTCAGCGAATAATCCCTGACATTCTTCCCGTCGAGGAATACGGTTCCCGAGGTGGGCTCCAGAATCTTGTTGATGCAATGTATCAGCGTGGATTTCCCAACCCCGTTTGGCCCCAATATCGAGACGAACTGCGGCTCTTCGATATCGAGGCTTATGCCCTTCAGCACTGGGACCGAAGCATAGCTGAAGGCCATACCGTTAATTTCTATTTGCATGGTACCCGTGGATAATACTGCCAAGTAGATTTTATACGTTTGCTGTGAAGGGCATGGCAGAACCATAATAACGGCCCCCATGCGGAGGCCATATGGAAGTGGCCCGGGGGATCCCCGGGCGTTTCGGCGTCACTTGTGGATGACGAAGGTCATGGAAGAGATGTCCAGATTGTCGCCGTTGAAGAACTTGTCGACGAGCTGCTGGTGCAGGGCGTCGGCGAATCCGGCGGGGACGATGTCCGGATGGAGGATCTCGGCGGCGTAAGCGACCCTGAGAGGCACGGGCATTCCGCCGCAGATTATGAACTGGCCGTCGGTTCCGTGGACCCAGTCGGCGAAGGGCGCGGTGTAGTCGCTCCACTTCTTGTCGAAGTCCTCGGTTCCGGCGTAGAAGTTCCCGGTCCTGAGGTGCAGGATGCGGTCGAAATTATAGAGGGTGGTGTTGAGCACCTGGGGGTAGTCGACGAGCTTGATGCTGGTCGTGGTCCCGGTATCCATGCTCTCGAGCGCGTACACCCCTCCTGCGAGGCGCCCGACGTTGTTGTAGTCGGAGTCCCCGACGGAGATGTATCCGGTCATGCTCGAGGCGATGAAGGGGACCTTGTCGGCCTCGGAGAGGCCGGCGAGCTTCGCGCTGATCTGGTCATAGGCATTCTCGTAGAATTCCACGAGTTCTATGGACCTGTCGACCCTGTCCATAAGGAGGCCGACGAGCAGGGCGCTGTGCGTGAAGACATCCATCTCGACTGCGGCCGCAGAAATCCTGACGACATCGATTCCGGCGTTCTCGTAGTCCTGCCAGTTGGTGATGTAGGTCCTGTTCCAGTCGGAAATGAGGGTGGTGACGCCCTTCTCGGCGATTATGTTGGAGGATCCGACCGCTCCGTTCTCGAAGGGGATCGTGGTGGAAGAGGTTCCGACCTTCTCCACTTTCGTGGTGTCGAGGTAGTACTTGAAGTACTTGTCCACGGAGGTGGCGGAGTAGCTCGCTCCCTTGATCTCCTCGGTGATGCCGAGCATCCACATGAGCATGAACGCGTTGGAGGATCCGGTCATGATGATGGAGTCGACGGGGAACTGGGTCTGGGCGATCACGATGTCCATGGTCCCGTTTTCGTCCTGGTCGTGGTAGTTGACATGCCAGATGGGGGTGGGCTCGCGGGCGATGATCTTCTGGACCACCGCGACGTCCTCGGCATCGATTTTGCCGTCGTTGTTGGCGTCGGCCATCCTGGTTGCGTCGGTGACGGAGACGCCCTTGTCGATGAGATAATTGATGACCGCTATGTCGGCAGAGTCGATCTTGTAATCGCCGTCGGCATTGCCGTAGACTTTGAGCGAGGCTTCGTCGGAAGTGGACACGTAGTTGTGGATGATGAAGCTCATGGAGCTTATGTCCAGCTTGTCGCCGTTGAAGAACTTGTCGACGAGCTGCTGGTGCAGTCCGTTGGCGAAATCCTTGGTCACGGCTTCGGGATGGAGGACGGACGCGGCG
>JAEEGL012747232.1_pt1 | contig 10592 bp, 8 predicted proteins | sample 9134231 | NCBI WGS metagenome assembly JAEEGL01 (sample SAMN16246548, study PRJNA631951) | gut metagenome | biome: gut microbiome; feature: rumen; material: fiber-attached | host: Bos | place: Iran: Karaj | collected 2018-10 | reverse complement strand
GGGCAGGGCTATCGCTCAGATGAAGGAGCCGCTTCCCATGGTGGATATTCTGAAGATCTCCGATGAAGAGCTTCCGCTTCTGACCGGATCCAATGATCCCCTGGAAGGATCCAGGATCCTGCAGAAGCAGTATGGCATTAAACTGATCTTTGTCACCCTGGGAGGAGATGGGGCGCTGTTCCGCTATGGAGATCTCACCGGTCAGCTGCCTGTGCCTCCGATCGTTGTCGGCGATACGAACGGTGCCGGTGATACTTTCTTCGGGGCTGCACTTTCCAAAATCTGCCGCTTGCCATCTCTGGACGGACTGGATGAGGAGACCCTTCGGTCTATCACCGCTTTTGCCAACAAGGCAGCATCCATCACCACCAGCCGTCATGGCGCCATTCCCGCCATGCCGAGGCTGTCTGAGATGGAATAAGATAGTTCTATTCGGAAAATATGCATAAAAAATCCGATCAGTGTTGGCTGATCGGATTTTTAGCATGATGGAATGCAGTACAAAAGACTTGCCTCAGAACAGCAGTCCGAGCAGGATTCCGGCTGCGACACTGCAGGCGTATAAAAGACCGGTGATCTTGAAATTACCCATGAGGTGGCGATGCTGGCGGAAAAGAACCAGCAGACCGACACCGGCATTGGCGGAAAGACCGGCGATCAGAGCACCTGCATGGATGACGCCATTGAGGTAAAGTTCCGTCAGAAGAACCGAAGCGCTGCAGCTGGGAATCAGTCCGACAAGACCGGCAAGGATCTCCGAGACGACCGGGATATCCGGCAGAATATTTTTAAAGATATCGGCTCCTCCCAGTTCAAAAGCCAGGTTCAGCAGGAAAGTGACCAGCAGAATGAGGCCCATGACTTTCAGACAGTGGATCGCTGCAGCTAGCCAGATATTGGTATTTTCACAGTCACAGTGATCCTGTTCACAGATATCCTCGATATGCGCTTCCGTATGACCCCGGAAAATAAGATCGACCAGATAGCCGAAAACCACGCCAGCGGCAAATTTTGAAAGAAGAATCTTCAAAAGAACACCGGCCTGCACGCCTTCCGAGATCATGAGCGGCAGCATTTCGTCTGAGGTAGACAGGAAAACTGCGATCAGTGTACCTAGAGTCGCGATGCCGCCAGCATAAAAGCCTGCGATCGCACCGGAGAATCCGCACTGCGGAACGATTCCCAGCGCGGCACCAAGAAGCGGTCCGGCTTTGCCGACTTTTGCGATCGACTGATTGATTTTTTCGCCCGCATGCTGTTCCAGTACTTCCATGAGCAGATAGGCGAGGTACAGAATCGGCATCATTTTGGCAGCATCGAGCAAAGTTTCAAAAATGACATCCAAGAGCATAGAGAATTAATTCCTTACTTAATCAAACATTTATTAGTCCATATCTTCATCCAGTGCTTCCAGACCTTTTTTTGCTTCCGGCTTGGAATCACCGTGCTTGACGAAGACCATCGTCAGGATCGCCAGGGCAACGAAGACGACTGCATAGGGGAACAGCACACGCATACCGAACTGATCCATCAGGAAACCGGAGAAGATCGGCGTGACGACCTGCGCTGCCATGGAAGCGGTGTAGTAGAATCCGGTATAACGGCCAACGTCTGCACCGGAGCACATCTCAACGACCATCGGGAAGGAGTTGACATTGATCGTTGCCCAGGCAATACCAGCCAGTGCAAACATGCAGTTCATCAGCATGGTAGGCGTATCGGAGTTCATCAGTGCTGCTGCACCAAAAGCGATCGTCAGCATCACGACACCCGCAATGATAGTCTTTTTCCGGCCGATCTTGCTGGCGACGATACCAACAGGCAGATAGGCCAGAATCGCAGCACCCTGCGCAATGATCAGAGTCATGTTGTAATCCTTGTGCAGGATATTGGTCGCATAAACGGAATACTTGGAAGTAACGGCGTTGTATCCCATGAACCACAGAACGATAGAAGCGAGAATGAAAATCAGAGAACGTTTTTCTGCTGCACCGAGCTTGTTTTTGCCGGCATTTTCAGGAGCTGCTTCTTCTTTATCGGCAATGCCGTATTCCCGTTCTTTCTCTTCTCTTTCCTTGACAAACAGCGGTTCACGGACTGTCAGCAGGAAGATGACCAGTGCTGCGATCATGATGCCTGAAATGACGCAGAAGAACGGGGTGTAGGACATCATGGAATTTTTCACAGCGCTCGTAGCGAAGACCATGCCCAGACCCAGCACCAGGATACCACCGGCTGATCCCATCAGATTGATGATCGCATTGGCCTTGGAACGAAGCGGCTTCATGGTCACATCCGGCATCAGTGCGACAGCCGGCGAACGGAAGGTGGACATCGCCACCAGCGTGACCAGAAGAAAAACGATAAATAGCACAAGCGGCAGGATCTGATTTCTTGTTACGCCGGCAGCATATGCCTGACGGGCAGGAACCACATAGTTCGTGTAATCGTGGTTGGTAGCGAGCTTGCCTTTTTCGTTTGTGATCTGTGACTGGATCGCAGTGAACTCTTCTTTCGTATAAACATCGGAAAGAACGAAAGAATCACCGTCCGGCGTGATCAGCTGCGCATCTTTTTCTTCATTGTAGATGATTTCCAAAGCGGCAGGATCATCCACTTTCGCGATGGCGGAGATGTGGGAAAGCTGCAGACCATCGACCAGAGACAGTGCAACGAAAGCCAGCGCCGCAGCGATCGTACCGATCAGGATGAAGGGAGTACGGCGGCCGAGCTTGCTTTTGCATTTGTCGGAGATCGCACCGAAGAGCGGCAGCATAAACAGGGCCAGGATATTATCAATGGCCATGATCATACCGGACCAGGTCTGTCCCATACCGAACTTGTTGGTCAGGATCATGGGAATCGCAGTGTCATAAGCCTGCCAGAATGCACAGATCAGGAAGAAGGCAAAGCCGACACAGATCGTACGGAAATAGTTCAGTTTCATCGTCTTATTCTCCTGTATATTGATTGAAGATTTCCGCGTCTTCCTTCAGCTGGTCGAAATCCCGCTGAAAAATACCGATCGCGGCCATATCATTGGGCTTAAGAACAGAAAAAACTTCCTGGTAGGTATCCCTGATCTTCCTGCGCCGATCATCCGCTGAAAGACCTTCAAACATTTGTCCGCCTGCAAAGATCTTGTATGCGATCACAGGTTTGTCTGTTTTCTTCAGGACGTTCAGCATAACACGACGGTCCTGAGGATAAAAGACCCAGCCGGGCAGTGTATCCGCCGGAAGATACCCTCCGGGAACTCCGGTCCGGTCGATACGGGGATTCTGCAGGCAGGCAACATAGAAGTCCACCGGCCAGCCTTCCTTTTCGCTCTTTTCGATCACATCCGGGCGATGGGAACCAAGTCCGACCGGGATCCCCATCACACGGTATTTTTCTACCATTTTCAGGATATCTTCACAGCGATCAGCCTCATAAAGATCGTCTGTTGTCGTACCCTGATGATAGATGCCGATCGGTTCGACTTCCATCATTTGTCGGATGGAAAGATCCTGGTCAAGACCCCGGTAGGGCTGGAAGATGAACTGCAGTTTACCCCCTTCCCTGCGGTATTCTTTTAATATCCGGACAACATAGGGATCAGCAAGAGGAAGCACGGTCTTAAAGCCAAGTTCTTCAGCGTGGAAGAGTGTCTCCTTGAAACGCTCCGCGCTGTAATAAGCGACCATCTCCTTTCCGGGGATCCGGTGCCCGATATAGGAATACCCGTTCATCGGATTATCACCTAAAATCAGTCTGGATACAGAATGTCCGAAAAACGATGCGTTTTTCATGGAACATCTCCTTCTTTTTTACATAGGATAAGATGGTTCCATTCTACCACAGGATGTGGTAAAATACCATCGGAACTTTACTTTGAAATCTACGGAATGAGGGAATAAAAATGAGCAAAAATAAGTTGTTCGGTTTTTTGACAGGTGTTGGTTCTGCAGTCGCTCTTGGCGGTTTTTTAATTGCACCGGAAAAGGTTGATGAAGATTTGTATGCACCTTTCCAGAGAAGAAATATCGCGCACCGCGGTCTGCACGACATGGAGAAAGGCATCCCGGAGAACTCTCTGGCTGCTTTCAATGCCGCTTGTGAAGCCGGTTACGGCTCGGAACTGGATGTTCAGCTGACAAAGGACGGTCAGGTCGTTGTGTTCCATGATGATGATCTGAAACGCGTTTGCGGTGTGGATGCCCGTGTGGATTCGAAGACCCTGGAAGAACTGGAAGAACTGAAGCTGAATGGAACCGAGCAGGGGATTCCGCTCTTTGCGGAAGTATTGGCGGCCGTTAATGGCCGTACCCCGCTGATCGTCGAGCTCAAATCAGGTCCGAACAATGATGAGCTTTGTGAAAAGACTTATCAGCTGCTTGCCGGGTACGAAGGAGAATACTGCGTTGAGAGTTTTGACCCGCGCATCGTTCGCTGGTTCAGAATCAATGCGCCGGAGATCGTTCGCGGACAGCTGGCCTGCCCGCCGGAGCACTATGGCAAGGAAGCAGATAAGACGACCAGCTTCCTGATGGGCAACTGTCTGATGAATTTCATGGGCCGCCCGCATTTCATCGCTTATGAGGTGACCGATCTGCCGCTGAGCGTCAAGGCAGCAATCAAAATGGGTGCCAAACATGTCTGCTGGACCAGCAAGAGTGCTGCCAATGAAGAAGGCTGTGACACCGTTATCTTTGAACACTATCTGCCGAAAGTATGGTACTGAGAATCAATAGGACGAAGCCCGGCTGTTATAGCCGGGCTTTTTTGGGCATTCTGTTTCTTGACAAGAAAGACAAGGTATGGGATAATTCTTTAGGCTTTTAAATCGGTCCTGAGAGACTGAAAAAGTGGAATAGTGAAAGGAGAACCCCATGGGACATAGGGATGAGTCTGTACATCGGATGATGACCGTAGACGGTCCTTTGGTTACATTTCCCGGCTTCCTGGACGTGCATGTGCACTTCCGGGAGCCGGGTTTTTCGTATAAGGAAACGATTGCTTCCGGAACAAGGGCAGCGGCAAGAGGCGGCTATACCGGTGTTATGGCGATGCCGAATTTAAATCCCGTGCCGGACAGTCTGGAAAACCTGGCAGTCGAAGAAGAAATCATCCGAAAAGATGCCAGGATCGCGGTCTATCCTTATGCAGCGATCACGGTCGGTGAGAAAGGCGAAAAGCTGGTTCCGATGGAAGAGCTGGCACCGCATGTCATCGCGTTTTCAGATGACGGGAAAGGTGTTCAGTCTGAATCGATGATGCGGGAAGCCATGCAGCGGGCAGCGAAGCTGAATAAGCTGATCGTTGCGCACTGTGAGGACAACAGTCTGCTTCACGGCGGCTATATCCATGACGGAATCTATGCACGAGCGCATGGGCATAAAGGAATCTGCTCCGAGAGCGAGTGGGGGCCGATCGCCAGAGATGTGAAGCTGGCAAAGGAGACAGGATGCGGTTATCATGTCTGCCACATTTCCTGCAAAGAAAGTGTAGAGATCATCCGGAAGGCCAAACAGGAAGGTGTGAACGTCACCTGTGAAACTGCACCGCATTACCTGCTGCTTTCCGATGAAGATCTTCAGGAACTGGGAAGATTCAAAATGAATCCTCCGATCCGTTCCCGGGAAGATCGGGAAGCCCTGATCGAAGGGCTGCTGGATGGAACGATCGACTGCATAGCTACGGATCATGCGCCGCACAGTGCGGAAGAAAAGGCGAAAGGACTGGAAAAGAGTGCCTTCGGAATCGTGGGAATCGAAACGGCATTCCCGCTGCTGTATACTTATCTGGTAAAATCCCGCATCGCTTCGCTGGATGTGATCCTGGACAGGCTGATCATCCGGCCGAGAGAACGCTTTAACATCCCTCTGAAGGACAATGAGTACTGCACCTGGGATCTGTCCCGGGAATATGAAATCAACCCGCAGGAGTTCCTTTCCATGGGAAAGGCAACGCCGTTTGAGGGCTGGAAGGTACAGGGACGCTGCATCAAGACTGTGCTGAACGGAAAAACCGTCTGGCAGGAACTATAGACAGAAGAAAGGCAAGAAAATGGCTAAAAGAACAGATATTCAGAAAGTGCTGATCATTGGATCCGGTCCGATCGTGATCGGACAGGCAGCGGAATTTGACTATGCGGGCACGCAGGCGTGTCTCGCACTGAAGGAAGAGGGCTATCAGGTCATCCTGTGCAACTCGAACCCGGCTACCATCATGACAGATACTTCCATAGCAGACAAAGTCTATATGGAACCTCTGACACTGGAATATATCGCAAAGATCCTGCGTTATGAGCGCCCGGATGCGATCATTCCCGGCATTGGCGGACAGACCGGACTTAATCTGGCGATGCAGCTGGAGAAAAAAGGCATCTTAAAGGAATGCGGCGTTGAACTGCTGGGAACTTCCAGTGACAGTATCGAACGGGCAGAAGATCGTGAATTGTTCAAGGAGATGTGTCAGTCTATCGGGGAACCGGTCATTCCGTCCGAGATTACCTACTCGCTGGAAGAAGCAAAGCAGGCAGCGGAGCGGATCGGTTATCCGGTCGTCCTGAGACCTGCTTTTACCCTGGGCGGAACCGGCGGCGGATTTGCCTATAACGAGAGCGAGCTTGAAGAGATCGGCATCAATGCATTCAAGCTCTCACCGGTCCACCAGGTGCTGATCGAAAAAAGTGTCCGCGGCTATAAAGAGATCGAGTTCGAAGTCATGCGGGACGGCAATGATACAGCCATCACGATCTGCGGCATGGAAAACGTGGATCCGGTAGGCGTCCATACCGGTGACTCGATCGTTGTTGCACCGATCCTGTCTCTGAATGAGCATGACCTGAAAATGCTCAATGATTCGGCTATCAAGATCATCCGCGAACTGAAGATCGAAGGCGGCTGCAATGTGCAGTTTGCTTTGAATCCGAATTCCAGCGAGTATTTCCTGATCGAAGTCAATCCCAGAGTCTCCCGTTCTTCCGCACTGGCGTCCAAAGCCAGCGGCTATCCGATCGCAAGAGTTACGGCCAAGATCGCGATGGGCATGAGTCTGGAAGAGATCCCGGTGGCCGGCGGAACGGCTGCCATAGAGCCTTCTCTGGACTATCTGGTTGCAAAATTCCCGCGGTTTGCTTTCGACAAATTCCCGCTGGCACCAAACCTTCTGGGCACGCAGATGAAAGCGACTGGTGAGGTTATGGGAATCGGATCTACTCTGGAAGAATGCTTCCTGAAATCTGTCCGATCTCTGGAGACTGGTGTCTGCCATTTCCATCTGCCGAAGTTTGACAGCTTTGAAACACAGGAGCTGGAAAACTATGTCGCTGAATTTCATGCGGACGGCGTTTTCGCCATCTTCGAAATGATCCGCCGCGGGGTGAGTATACAGAAAATCTTTGAGCTGACTGAGATCACACCGCTTTTCCTGGAAAGCTTCCGGAAGATCGTGGATATGGAAAATAAGCTGAGGCAGCTTTCTCCCATCAATCGGACACCTGCCGGTACAATGGCTCTGAAAGAAGCCAAGATCATGGGCTTTTCCGATAAAGCGATCGCTTCTTTGTGGGACACCAATGAACTGGATATCTATGCCAGAAGGCAGGAGGAAAACATCCATCCGATCTTCCGGATGGTGGATACCCTGCATACCGGAAAATATATCGCTTATCTCTATTCTTCCTATACAGGCAGGAATGAATCACGGCTGACAGACAAGAAGAAAGTCATCGTTCTTGGAGCCGGTCCCATTCGTATCGGCCAGGGTGTAGAGTTTGACTATTCTTCGGTTCATGCCGTACAGACGATCAAACGCTGCGGCTATGAAGCCATTATTATCAACAACAATCCGGAAACCGTTTCCACCGACTACACGACTGCAGACAAGCTCTACTTCGAGCCGCTGACTGTGGAAGATGTCATGGAGATCATTCACTTTGAAAACCCTGAAGGCGTCATCTGCTCTCTTGGCGGACAGACTGCCATCAACCTGGCTGAGCCTCTTATGGAGCGAGGCGTCAAGCTGATCGGAACGGACTGCGCAGCGATCGAACGCGCAGAAAACCGTGACAGTTTTGAGAAGATCCTGGTAGATCTCGGCATCCCGCAGCCACAGGGAGAAGCTATCACAGACATTGAAGAGGGTGTAAAGGTCGCAGAAAAGATCGGTTATCCGGTACTGGTCCGTCCTTCTTTCGTACTGGGCGGCCGCGCCATGCAGATCGTTGCAAACGAACAGCAGCTGAGAGAATATCTGAAGACGGCTGTCGAAATATCCGAGGATAAGCCGGTGCTGGTCGACCACTATATCCGCGGAAAGGAGCTGGAAGTCGATGCCATCTGCGACGGCGTGGATGTGTTCGTTCCGGGCATCATGGAACTGGTCGAGCGTACAGGCGTACACAGCGGTGACTCCATCAGCGTTTATCCGACCTTCAGTGTGTCGGATAAGGTCAAGGGGACGATCCTTTCCTATGCGAAGAAGCTGGGATTGGGAATCGGGATCATCGGCCTATACAATATCCAGTTTATCGTCGATCCGAAAGAGAATGTCTACATCATTGAAGTTAATCCCCGTTCTTCCAGAACCGTACCGTTCCTTTCCAAGGCTACCGGTTATTCACTGGCAGACATCGCTACCGAAGTCATTCTGGGCAAGAGCCTGAAAGAGCAGGGCATCTTCGGACTCTATCCGGATGAGAAAAAGAGATACTACGTCAAGGTACCGGTGTTCTCCTTCAACAAGATCAAAGGTCTCGACGCTTATCTTTCACCGGAAATGAAATCCACGGGTGAAGCCATCGGCTATGACGACAAGCTGAACCGTGCACTCTATAAAGCCCTCCAGGCAGCCGGCATGCGGCTGAGAAACTATGGCACAGTCTTCGTGACGGTTGCCAGAGGAGACCGGGAAGAGGCACTTCCGCTGATCCGCCGCTTCTACAACCTTGGCTTCAACATCCAGGCAACGCCCGGAACTGCCAAGTTCCTGAAGGAGCACGGGATCCGCACCCATATTCTCCACAAGATCAGTGAGGGAAGTGATGAGATTCCGGAAGCGATCCGTCAGGGTCATCTGGCTTACGTTATCAACACCAGAGATCCGGGCAACATGTCCAGTGCCAGTGACGGCGCAAAGATGCGTTCTCTCGCAACGGAGAACAATGTCACGATCTTCACGGCGCTCGATACTGTCCGCGTCCTTCTGGATGTACTGGAAGAAACCACGCTTACGATCTCCACGATCGATGCATAAGGATACAAGATGAAAGAAGAATTACTGAAAGTACTCTCCAATCGCCCACTGACAGATCCTTCCGGCCAGACCCCTGTTTATGAAATGGTGCTGGGAGAAGTGGCGGAGCCAATGCATCCCGGACAGTTTGTTCAGATCGCACTTCCCGGGAAATTCCTTCGCCGGCCGATCTCCGTCTGTGATGTGAAGGAAGATCCGTCAGATCCAGGGAAATGGCAGCTGACGATCGTCTATAAGGTGGTCGGTCAGGGGACAGAAGACCTTTCTCATTATCAGGAAGGCGAAACACTGTCTGTCCTGACCGGTCTCGGAAACGGCTACGATCTTTCCGTCAGCGGTGATGCGCCGCTTCTTCTGGGCGGCGGAGTGGGTACACCGCCCATGTTTCTGCTGGCCAGGGAACTGATCAAGGAAGGGAAGAACGTCCGGGTGATCCTGGGTTTCAATCATGCCGACGAAGTCTTCTATGAAGAAGAGTTTCGCGCATTGGGTGCACAAGTAAAAGTTGTGACTGTCGATGGCAGCTATGGGGAAAAAGGCTTTGTGACGGATCATCTGCCGGAAATAATCACTTCCTATTATACCTGCGGGCCGGAGCCGATGCTTCGGGCAGTCTGGAAAACGATCGAAGCACCGGGACAGCTTTCCTTTGAAAGCCGGATGGGCTGCGGATTCGGTGCCTGTATGGGATGTACGATGAAAACCAGAGACGGCTTTAAGCGGATCTGCAAGGAAGGGCCGGTACTTCACAAGGAGGAGATTCTGTGGGAAACTTAAGTGTGAATCTTTGCAAAATCCGGTTGGATAATCCCATCATACCCGCTTCCGGAACTTTTGGTTTCGGATATGAGTTTGCTGAGCTTTATGATATCAACTGTCTGGGAACCTTCTCTTTCAAGGGAACCACACTCCATGAGCGGTACGGCAATAATCTGCCGCGGATCGCTGAAACGCCGGCCGGTATGCTCAATGCCGTAGGGCTGCAGAATCCGGGTGTTCAGCGAGTGATCACGGAGGAACTTCCGAAGCTTCGCAGGGTTTTTCATAAGCCGGTCATGGCCAATGTCAGTGGATTTTCCATTGAAGAGTATACAGAGACTACAAGACTGCTCGCCGGGGAAGATCAGGTGGGATGGCTGGAGATCAACATCAGCTGTCCGAACGTGCACGGCGGTGGAATGAGTTTCGGAACCGATCCGAAGGGTGCTGCTTCTGTCGTGGAAGCTGTCCGGAAAGTGACGGACAAACCGCTCATCATCAAGCTTTCTCCGAATGTCACGGATATCGTATCCATTGCAAAAGCTTGTGAAGAGGCAGGCGCGGACGGCATCAGCCTGATCAACACGCTGCTG
>JAEEGL012281565.1_pt1 | contig 10592 bp, 10 predicted proteins | sample 9134231 | NCBI WGS metagenome assembly JAEEGL01 (sample SAMN16246548, study PRJNA631951) | gut metagenome | biome: gut microbiome; feature: rumen; material: fiber-attached | host: Bos | place: Iran: Karaj | collected 2018-10 | reverse complement strand
GTCCGCTTTTGTCATGGTGTTTTCTCCTCCCTCACGATAAACGAATAAACGGCAAGCACTTCCTTCCAGTCCTCGCGGAAGGCGTCGAGGCGTTCCCGGCCGGCGGGCAGGATGTGGTAATACTTGCGCAGCCGTCCGCCGAATTCCTCCGTCCGCACGGTCAGGCATCCCGACGCTTCGAGCCGCCTGAGAATGGGATACAGGGTCGATTCCGAAATCTCCACGTAGGGCTTCATGTCCTTGATGATCTGATATCCCCACGAATCCGCATCCCGGATCGCGGAGAGGACCGCCGCTTCGAGGAGTCCGCGTTTCATCTGAATGTCCATACCATACCTCCTTTCGCAGCATATTATACCACGCATAGTATTGTGTGTCAAGAGGCATTCATGAGAAAATGATGAGAAAACAATAAAAAAGGACCGTCCGGTGGATATCCGGGCGATCCGACGGTATTATATGCGTTACCCCCACGCGAGGGCGATCTCGTCGATTGTTGTCTCCCCGCGCTTCCACGCTTCGATCTCCCCGGTCATCGCCTCCGCGGCGCGCCGGATGAATTCGTCCGCGATCTCCGGCGTGAAGACGGCAAACGGCCCGTCGTTCGGCAGGATCGAGAAGTCTCCCCGCATCTCGTCGAGGAATTCCGGCAGACGGAAGGGGAATTCCCGCGCGATCGGCTCCTCCTCCCAGCCGTCCGGGAGGCGCACGTCGTCCGCGAGACCGTATTTCCCGATGATGAGCGGGTTGAGGAGGGCGTAATCCCGGTGCAGCAGCCGGACGTATTCCTCGGTCGGGACGTATCCGCGTTCGCCGTACAGGATCTGCCGGTGGATCATGTCTTCCGCGAGGTGCAGGTAGTACCCGAGATAGAGGTCGTCGCTCTGCATCCGGTCTCCGTACCGTTCGCGGAACCGCGAGAGCGCGTAGGTCCGCCGTCCGTCCGCGAGCTTCACGCGGAAGTGTCCGTCGCGCGAGGTACAGGCGTCCGGCATCACGCATCCGACATGCAGCCGGCTGCGGTCGGAAAAGCCGAACTGCTTTTCGAGCAGCGAACAGACCGCGAGGTGTAGGATTCTCGACGCCATCTCAGCCCTCCAGCCAGCGGCGGACTTCGGCGAGCTCGTCCCGGCGGCGTGCGAGCGCTCTGAGCGTCTTCTGCACCTCCGATTCGCCGACGTGACGCTCCGAATCGCCCGATGTGCCGATCCCGGATGCCCGGCGGATGTTGTAGGCGAGCCAGTCGAGCGGTCCCTTCGCGGAGGCGGCGCAGAGAGCGTCCCAGTCAGCCTCCGGATCGCTGCGCCGTGCCCGGTACGCCGCGAGCAAGGCCTCCCCGATCTCGCGCGAGAGATCGCCTCGGCCGTCGTCCGCCCAGGAGAGGAGCGCGTCGAGCAGTTCCGCGTCCGGATCGACGGGACCCGCCGCCTCCCAGTCGATGATCGAGGGTTCGAGCCCCTTCCACAGGACGTTCTTCGGATCGAAGTCGCGGTGTCCGGCGACGGTCCTCTTCGCGGGGATCTCCAGCGCGGCCGCCGCTTCCCGCTCCATCGAACGGAGCTCGGGCAGGGCGTCCTGCAGGCCGGGCAGCCAGACGGCGTCCGCGTCCCGCTCTTCGGCAAGCGCGCACAGGGCGTTCCAGTCGTTCGGCGCCGGCTTGTCCGAGGGGGATTGTCCGGGCTCGAGGGCATAGGTGTGGATCTTCGCGAGCAGATCCCCGACAACGGCGGCGTGACGGGGCGTCAGCTTCGGCGGGAACAGGGGCTTCGACGTGAGCCAGGGATAGAGCATGATGTATTCGTCCCCGATCTTCACGAGGGGGGAGCCGTCCGCTTCGATCGCGCAGACCGCGGGAACGACGGCGGAGAGGGCGCGCGCGATCTTCTCAGCCCGGAGCATGTTGGCATACGCCTCCGGACGCGCCATCACGGCGGGGTTGAGGACCTTCGCGGCAAACGAGCCCTCCGCGGTGTCGAGACGGTAGGTTGTGTGCAGGAAACCGCCGAGAACGGGCGTGGGCGCGGCGAGCAGCATGCCGAGGGAATACTTCTGAACGATGAGCTGAAAATGCATGGCGGGCTCCTTTCGGCTTTATCCTTCTTCCGCCGCCCTCACGGACGCGCGGACAAATTCTTCGATCATCGGGGGATAGACGAGGGAGTTGTCCGGGGCGGCGGCATAGTTGTATCCGGTGTGGCCGTAGCCCTCCATGAGGGTGAAGGGCACCTTTTCCGCGGGCCATCCGAGGTGAAGCATCGTGCGGCGGAGCAGCCGGTTCTGTTCGAGCCGGTTTTCCATGTCGTTGTCCGCGACGATCAGCGCGACGCGGGGCAGCTTCGCGGGATCGGTCACGGGCTTCACGTGCCAGAGCGGGGCGGCCTCGTCGACGCGGATGAGCCGGGTGTCGAGGCGCCGCTCGCGCAGGATGTTGAAGTGGACGGTCGGCTGTCCGCTGTCGCAGAAATACCCGGCGATCTGCCGTTTCTGCTGATGGTCGATCCCCCACGCGGCGAGGTAGTCCCCGGCGAGAGCGAGCATCATCGAAAGATACCCGCCCGCGCTCGATCCGCCGATCACCAGCCCCCGGCAGGCGAGGTTCTTCGAGCACCAGGCGGCGCATCGGGCGGCGTCGGTGACGAAATCCGGGAAATGCGCGGCGGGGTAGGTCCGGTAATCCGCGGAGGCGACGCTGATGCCGCGGCGGGCGAGCTCCGCAAAGACGGGATCGGAGCCGTTCCCCCGGTCGCCGCTCTCGAGTCCGCCTCCGTGGAAAAAGACGAAGAGCGGCGAGGCGGACGGATCCCCGGCGGGATAATAATCGAGCTTGTGAGCGGGCAGGGGCCCATAGGAGAGGCCGCGTTCGGTCATAGGAGAACCCTCGGAGATACCCGGCAGACGGCACGGACGGCAGAGATCACGCGCGGGCCGGTTGATGTTTTCTTCATTATACCGCTTTCCGTGAAAAAAAGCAAGGGTTCGGACGAATTCATACAAAAAACCTTGACAGGGCGGAGGAAAGTTTATATAATATGAATGGCAACCTGTGAAATATCGGACCGAAAGGAATCTTTATCCGCATGAAACGTCTCGGCGCGGCGCTCATCGCCGTCTTGCTGCTCCTTGTCACCGCATCCCCCGTCTTCTCCATCGGCGAGAAGATGAACGTCTACTACGGCACGCCGTGGATCGACGGAGAGATCGATCCGATCTGGAAGAGGGCGGACCGCCAGAAGCTCAGCTGGCGCACCGGCGGAGAAGGGAAGAAGCAGGCGAACTCTCTCGCCTATGTCTCCGTCCTCTGGGACGACGAGGCGCTCTACTTCCTCTTCGAGCTGATCGACAACGATTTCACCTTCGAAGCGGAGCCCGGCAGCGAGCTGAACGACTGCGTGTATGTCTACATCGACGAGCCGGGGATCTTCGGGCCCACGTGGACGGTCGGCCAGAACCGCTCCGCCCTGACGCCCGCGCTCGGCAAATCCGTCTACGCGATGAACGGCGACGGGCCGAAGGACTACGAAATGGCGTTCTCCTTTGACATCGACGGACACGCGATCATCGAATACAAGTACGTGCCCTCGATGATCGATCTCAAGAACGCCGGACAGGTCCTCGTCGACTTCCAGTACAACGACGCCAATCCGAACGGCACCCTCGACTACCGCTGGAACTGGTCCGACGAGATCGGCGAATGCGACACTGACAGCGCGTCCTGGACCTATATCACCCTGAAGGCGGGAGGCGGTCTGAGCTCCGGCGAAGGCTATGAAACGCTCGAAGCCGCCGCGGCCGCGATCAACCGCACGCCGATCAAGACCTACATGTTCCGCGACGGGACGGAGGGCAACCACAACGAAGGTCCGAACAACATCTGGGACAACAACGTCGGGACCAAATTCTGCACGTCGACCTTCCCGATGAAATCCGTCGCGCGTCTCAAGACCGCAACCGTCATCGACGGCGTCATCATGGCGACGGCGAACGACAACTCCTCCTATCACGGCAGAAATCCCAACGAGTGGAAGATCCAGGGCTCGACGAACGGCTCCGACTGGGTCGATATCCTGACCGGGAACGAGAGCTTCTTCCAGGACGTCGACTTCACCTATTTCGCTGCCGCCGTCGAGGATACCCAGCCCTTCCGCTTTGTCCGCTTCCGCAACGGCGGATGCGTCTCCGGCTGCTGCCAGATCTCCGAGGTGGTGCTCTGCTCGACCGACGAGGCGACCAAGAGCATCGTCACGGAGACCGTCGTGCACGAGGAGAGCGAAAAGGACGCGCTCGTCAACTACGAATCGATGGCCCGCGCGTCGAAAAACGCGCCCGCCGAGGAGCCGGAACCGACCGCTCCCGCACCCGCCGCGCAGCCCGGGAACACCCCGTCTCCGGCGAAGAGCGCAAGTCCCGTCCCCGGCATCGCCGCAGCGGCCGTCTTTCTCGTCCTCGCCGTTGCGGGCGCTCTGATCCTGCCGAAGAAACTGAACGAATGATCCCGTTTTCCATCCCGTTACCCATGATTCCAATTCAGCGAGGTAAAACGACATGAACATGCAAAAAGCCAGGGAAAGAGCGCGCGCGCTCGTCGGGCAGATGACCGTGGAGGAGAAGATCTCCCAGCTCCTCTACAACTCTCCCGCGATCGAGCGTCTCGGCATCCGGGAATACAACTGGTGGAACGAAGCCTCCCACGGCGTCGCCCGGTCTGGAATGGCCACCGTCTTCCCGCACGCTATCGCGTTGGCCTCGACCTTCGATCCCGAGCTGATCGGGACGGTCGGCGACGCGGTCTCCACCGAAGCGCGCGCCAAGTACAACAAGAGCGTCGAATGGGGCGACCGCGACATCTACAAGGGCCTGACCTACTGGACGCCGAATATCAACATCTTCCGGGATCCCCGCTGGGGACGCGGACAGGAGACCTTCGGCGAGGACCCGTTCCTCACGGCGCAGATGGGCATGCGCTATGTCCGCGGTCTGCAGGGGACGGGTGAATTCCTCAAAGCCTCCGCCTGCTCGAAGCATTTTGCCGTACACTCCGGGCCGGAGCCGCTCCGGCACACCTTCGACGCGAACGTCAGTGCGCACGACCTGTGGGAGACCTACCTCCCGGCGTTCGAGTGGACCGTGAAGGCGGGCGTGAGCGGCGTCATGGGCGCGTACAACCGTCTCTTCGGCTACCCGTGCTGCGCGATGCCGCTGATCCGGGACGTCCTGCGCGGCAAATGGGGTTTCGAAGGCTATTTCGTCTCCGACTGCGGCGCGATCAACGATATCTGGGCGAACCACCACTTCACCGAAACCATCGAAGGCGCGGCTGCCGCGGCGCTCCGGGCGGGCTGCCAGCTCAACTGCGGCGACGCGTTCCGCCACCTCGTCGAGGCCTACGAACAGGACCTCATCACCGAGGAGGAGATCACCGACGCGGCCGTCCAGCTCTATTCGATCCGTGTCCTGCTCGGCGAATTCGAAGAGCGCCGTCCTTATGCGGACATCCCGCTCTCGAAGCTCGACTGCCGCGAGCACCGCGACCTCAACCTCCGGGCAGCCCGCGAGGCCATGGTCCTGCTCAAGAACGACGGCTTCCTCCCGCTCGATCCGAAAACGACGAAGACCATCGCCGTCATCGGTCCGAACGCGATGAACCAGGTCGCGCTCGAGGGCAACTACAACGGCATGGCGTCCGAGTATATCACGCCGGTCGAGGGGATGCGCCGCGTCTTCCCGAACGCCGAGATCCGCGCCGCGAAGGGCTCGAACATCTGGCTGGAAAAGCGCTGCGACTGGGGCGGCTTCGCCAACATGCGCTCCGAAGGCGTCGCCTACGCAAAGGAAGCGGACCTGACCGTCCTTGTGCTCGGTCTCGACTGCACCATCGAGGGCGAGGAGAACGGGACCCGCAACGAATATTTCAACGACGGCGACAAGGTCACCCTGAAGCTCCCGAAGACGCAGATCGACCTCGCCGAGGAGATCTGCGACGTCTGCCGCGACGTCGTCGTGATCCTCATGGCGGGCTCCGCGATCGACCTCGGGGAAAAGATCACATCGAAGGCGCACGCCATCATCGACGCCTGGTATCCGGGCGCACAGGGCGGGCTTGCCGCGGCGGAGCTTCTCGCCGGCGTTTACAGCCCGAGCGGACGCCTCCCCGTCACGTTCTTCCATGCGGACGACGAGCTCCCGGCGTTCACCGATTACGCGATGGAGGGCCGCACCTACCGCTATCTCCGCGCCGAACCGCTTTATCCCTTCGGCTACGGCCTTTCCTATACGTCCTTTGCCTATTCCGGCGAAACGCTCGAGCGTGAGACCGACGAGAGCTACCGCGTCTCCGTCAGGGTGAAGAACACCGGGGACCGCGCCGGGCAGGAGAAGGTCCAGATCTACGCGCAGTACACCGACAGCCGCACCCCGACCCCGAACTTCCAGCTCTGCGGACTTGCCGCCGCGGACCTCGATGCCGGGGAAGAGAAGACTGTCACGATCGACATTCCGAAATACTGGGTCTCCGCCGTTCTCGAAGACGGCACGAGATGCGCGCCCGACGGCGCCGTCGTCCTCTGGATCGGCGGGCATCAGCCGGATGAAAGAAGCGCCGCTCTCACGGGGACCGCATGCAGAAAGCTGGTGATTCGATGAAATACGTAATCGGCATCGATGTCGGCACGTCCGGCACGAAGACCGTCCTGTTCGACGAAAAGGGCGGCGTGATCGCTTCGGCGACGATCGAATATCCCCTGTATCAGCCTCAGAACGGCTGGGCGGAGCAGGATCCCCTTGACTGGTGGAACGCCTCCGCGAAGACGACGAAGACCGTGATCGAGAAATCCGGCGTCGCTCCCGAAGCGATCGTCGGCGTCGGCATCTCCGGCCAGATGCACGGCCTCGTGATGCTGGACGGGGAGAACAACGTCCTGCGCCCGTCGATCATCTGGTGCGACCAGAGAACGGCGGAGGAATGCGAGGACATCGAGCGGCTCATGGGCGGCCGCGACCGTCTCATCGCGATCACCGCCAACCCCGCGCTCACGGGCTTCACTGCCTCGAAGATCATGTGGGTGAAGAAGCACGAGCCGGAGATCTACGCCAAATGCGCGCACATCCTCCTCCCGAAGGACTACATCCGCCTCATGCTGACCGGCGAATACGCGACCGAGGTCTCCGACGCCTCCGGCATGCAGCTGCTCGACGTCCCGCGCCGCGACTGGTCCGACGAGGTTCTCGAAAAGCTCGGCATCGACAGATCCCTCCTCGGCAAGGTCTACGAATCCCCCGAGATCACCGGGACCGTGACCCCCGAAGCATCCGCCCTGACCGGACTTGCTCCCGGAACGCCCGTTGTCGGCGGCGCGGGGGACAATGCGGCGGCGGCGGTCGGCGTCGGCGTCGTCTCGGACGGACGCGCGTTCACCACGATCGGCACCTCCGGCGTCGTCTTCGCGCACACCGATTCCATCACCATCGATCCGAAGGGCCGCGTGCACACCTTCTGCTGCGCGGTTTCCGGCGCCTGGCACGTCATGGGCGTGACGCAGGCTGCGGGCCTCTCCCTCCGCTGGATCCGGGACACGGTCTGTGCGCCGGAGGTGGCAGAAGCAGAACGTCAGGGCGTCGATCCCTACCGGATCATGGACGCCGAGGCGGCAGAGTCCCCCATCGGCGCGAACCGCCTCCTCTACATGCCCTATCTCATGGGCGAGCGCACCCCGCACCTCGATCCGAAAGTCCGCGGCGGCTTCATCGGTCTCTCCGGCATGCATACCCGCGGCGACATGATCCGCGCGGTGCTCGAGGGCGTCTCCTATTCGCTGAAGGACTGCCTCGGCGTCCTCGACGGCATGGGCGTGAAGCCCGACGACATGAAGATCTGCGGCGGCGGCGGAAAGAGCCCGCTGTGGCGGCAGATGCTCGCGGACGTGTACGGCATCCCCGTGACGCGGATCGCCTCCGACGAAGGTCCGGCTCTCGGCGTGGCCATCCTCGCGATGGTCGGCGCAGGGCTCTATCCGTCGGTCAAGGACGCCTGCGACGCGATCGTGAAGACGAAGGATTCCGTCGAGCCCGATCCTGCGCGGACCGCCGCCTACGCGAAGTTCTACGCTGTCTACGACGCGCTCTATCCGCATCTCAAGGCGGACTTTGACGCGCTTGCCGCCCTGTGATGCGCTTCTCCCGCCTCACCCTCATCGATAAGGGCTGGTCCCCGGACAAAAAGTACCGGGCGGAGACGGCGGACGGAGAGGTCTTCCTGCTCCGCGTGATGCCTGGGACCGATCCCGATGCCTACCGACCCGCCTTCGAGCGCCAGAGGCTCCTCGCCTCGCTGGGCGTTCCGATGTGCGAGCCGATCGCGTTCGGTCCGCAGCCGGAGGGCGGTACCTGGGTCGTCCAGCGGTGGATCGACGGGACGGTCGCCGAGGATCACCTCCCGACGCTCTCCCCGGAGGCGCAGTATGAAGCGGGTATGGAAGCCGGCCGGATCCTGCGCGTCATCCACTCCCTCCCCGCGCCGACGGACGTGCCGGACTGGGAGCCACGCTTCAACGCGAAGATCGACCGCAAAATCAAAGGCTACCTCGACTGCCCGCTCCGCATCGACGGGGACGGCGCGATCTTCGGCTATCTCGAAGAGAACCGGAAGTACCTCCGCGGACGCCCGAACGTCTGGCAGCACGGCGACTATCACGTCGGGAACATGATGTTCGAGCGGGATGCGGACGGGATCCCCGCGAAGCTGACGATCATCGACTTCAACCGCGAGGATTACGGCGATCCGTGGGAGGAATTCAACCGGATCGTCTGGTGCGCCCAGACCGCGCCTGCCTTTGCCCGCGGCCGCATCGACGGCTATTTCGGCACACCGCCCCCGGCGCTCTTCTGGCGGCTTCTCGCGCTGTACGTCGCCTCGAACACCCTGTCGTCCATCTACTGGGCCGTGCCCTTCGGCGAAGGCGAGATCCGGACGATGACCCGGCAGGCGGCGGACGTGCTCCGCTGGTTCGACGACATGAAGAACCCGGTGCCGCTTTGGTATCGCGAGGCATAAAAGGAGGTCCGCATGAAGAAATGGCATTCCGTTTTCCAAATCCTCTTCGTCCTCGACCTCATCGTACTGTTCGGCCTCTTTGCTGCCGTGGGCTTTGAAATCTTCGCCGGGCGCATGGACCCGGATAAACTCCTGCCGCTGGCCTGCGCCGAGGCGGTCTGTTGGTTTGTTCTCATCCCCTGCGTGGGGGTCCGCATATTCCAAAGATTCAAAAAATCCGAAACGGAGGAAAACAAATGAGAAAAGTTCTGATTTTCCAGGGCGGCTGGGACGGCCATGAGCCGCAGCTGACCTCGAAGCGGTTCGCCCGCCTCATGGAAGAAGAGGGGTACGAGACGGAGATCTCCGACACCCTCGACTGCCTGAAGGACACGGAAAAGCTGCTCGAATACCACCTGCTCGTCGCCTGCTGGACCATGGGCTCGATACCGTGGGAATGCTCCCGCTCCATCGCACAGGCAGTCGGCGCGGGCGTCGGTCTCGCCGGATGTCACGGCGGCATGTGCGACTCCTTCCGTCAGGACACGGAGTGGCAGTTCATGACCGGCGGCCAGTGGGTCAGCCATCCGGGCGGCGACGGCATCGAATACACCGTCAACATCCGCCACGGCTCCTCTCCCATCGTGGATGGACTCGAGGACTTCAAGGTCTGCTCCGAGCACTACTACCTCCATGTGGACCCCTCCATCGAGGTGCTTGCGACCACGCGTTTCCCGCTCGTGACCTACTACCACGCCTCGAACAAGCCCGTCGACATGCCCGTCGCGTGGACCAAGTTCTGGGGGCTCGGCCGCGTATTCTACACCTCCCTCGGCCATCACGACGACGTTTTCGACAAGTCTCCGAACGCGGAGATCATGATGAAGCGCGGCATGCTCTGGGCAGCGGAGGGACGTCAGGTCGTCCTCGACAAGGGACTCACCCCCGACCGCTTCCTCAACAACGCGAAGATGTATTAAACAACGGGAGGAAATCATGGCAACTGTCAAGATCGGATTCGTAGGATGCGGCGCGATCAGCGGCATCTACCTCGAGAACATCACCAAGAGATTCAAGGAAATCGAGATCATCGGCGTCTGCGATCTCATCCCCGAGAGAGCGGAGCGCGCGGTGAAGAACTACAACATCCCGAAGCTCTACAAGGATATGTACGAGCTCTTCGCGGATCCCGAGGTCGACATCGTCCTCAACATCACCCGCCCCTATGAGCACTACGGCGTGACGATGGCGGCGCTCAAAGCGGGTAAGCACGTCTATTCCGAAAAGCCGCTCGCCGCTTCTCTCGAAGAGGGCAAGGAGATCATGGCGCTGGCCAAGGAAAAGGGCCTGATGCTCGGCGGCGCTCCGGATACCTTCCTCGGCGCGGGCATCCAGACCTGCCGCAAGCTCATCGACGACGGCGTGATCGGCGACCTCGTCGGCTGCGCGGGTTTCATGATCTGCCACGGCCACGAGACCTGGCATCCGGATCCGGAATTCTACTACAAGTACGGCGGCGGTCCCATGTTCGATATGGGTCCGTACTACCTCACCGCGCTCATCAACC
>JAEEGL011944146.1_pt1 | contig 10592 bp, 14 predicted proteins | sample 9134231 | NCBI WGS metagenome assembly JAEEGL01 (sample SAMN16246548, study PRJNA631951) | gut metagenome | biome: gut microbiome; feature: rumen; material: fiber-attached | host: Bos | place: Iran: Karaj | collected 2018-10 | reverse complement strand
GTCGCGAGGGGCTCGAACCCCCGACCTTCTCGGTGTAAACGAGACGCTCTAGCCAACTGAGCTAGCGACCCAACCGCTTTATTTTATCATAAAATATGGTAAAATAAAAGGACAAAAGAAAGGATAAAGTATGGAAAAAACTGAACAACTAGAAAAGATGCGTCATACTCTGAGCCATGTTTTGGCTGCTGCAGTGAAAGAGCTTTATCCTACTACAACATTTGGAGTTGGGCCAACGATTGAAAACGGTTTTTATTATGATATTGATTTTGGCGACACAAAGGTATCTGAGGCGGATTTGCCGAAAATTGAGAAAAAGATGCGTGGAATTGTTGCAATGAAATGCGACATGGTACGCAGAGAAGTTTCGCGCGCAGATGCTCTCGCTTGGGCAGAGAAAAATGGGCAAAAGTATAAAGTTGAGCTTATTAATGATCTTCCAGAAGACGAGACGATTTCTTTCTATGATCTTATTAAAGGCGACAAAGTTTTGTTTGAGGATCTTTGCCGTGGGCCACATGTCGATAATCTTTCTGAAATCGGAGTGTTTAAGCTAACGAAAGTAGCAGGGGCATATTGGCGTGGAGACGAGAAGCGCGAGATGCTAACTAGGATTTATGGGGTGGCATTTGGAACGCAGGAAGAACTTGACGCTTATCTAAAACAACAGGAGGAAGCAAAGGCTCGTGACCATCGTAAACTTGGAAAAGAGCTAGAACTGTTTTGTTTTTCTGATTTAGTTGGGGCTGGGTTGCCACTATTTACTCCAAGAGGCACGATTCTTCGAGATATGCTTGGAGCGTTTGCGAATAGTTACCGCGAGCGATGTGGCTATCAAAAAGTTTGCATTCCGCATATTGCAAGTATTGATCTTTATAAAACTTCTGGGCATTTTGAAAAGTTTCCAGAGATGTTGAGATTTGTAAGCTCGGAGTCGGGTGACGAATTAGCTTTGAAACCTGTAAACTGCCCACACCACAGCCAGATTTTTGCGAGTGTGCCACGTTCTTACAAGGAGCTTCCGGTGAAGTTTCTTGAGACGACGATGGTTTATCGCGATGAAAGAAAAGGTGAGCTTGGCGGACTTTCTCGTGTTCGCTCGATTACGCAAGATGATTCGCATGTATTTTGTACTGAAGATCAGGTTGGCGATGTTTTTGGCGAGCTGATTGAATCTGCAAAAAATTTGTATGCTAGGGTCGATATGAAACTTAAACTGCGCCTGTCGTTCCGCGATGACGGCGATGGCTACATTGGCACGCCAGAAATGTGGGAGAAGGCCCAGAATTCGATCCAGGAGATGGCCGAAAAGTTCAAGATGGATTATTTCATAGGAATTGGCGAAGCGGCTATGTATGGGCCTAAAATGGACTTTATGGCGGTTGATGCGTTAGGCCGTGAATGGCAACTTGCAACAGTACAGCTAGATTATGCAATGCCAACGAGATTTGGACTTGAATATACTGCCGAGGACGGTTCGAAGAAGACACCAATTATGATTCACTGCGCACTTATCGGTTCGATTGAGCGTTTTATGAGCGTATTCATTGAACATACGGCGGGCTGGTTCCCATTTTGGTGCGCTCCTGAACAGATTAGGATTCTAACGGTTAATGACCAGGTGAAGGATTATACCGATAAAATTAAGAATGTATTGGATAAAATTGAGCTAAATGACCCGATTGAAAATAATAAACTACGTTACTATGTTGATGATTCGGACGATAGCCTTGGGAAGAAGATTCGCAAAGGTACGCAGATGAAGATTCCAATGATGTTTATTGTTGGCTCTAAGGATGCCGAAGAGGGAATTGTGTCTGTACGCATGAGAGATTCAGAAGAAAAGATTAAATTTGATGAGCTCGAAGAATTTATCAAAAAAGCTAAATAATAAAGTTATTGTAATTGTTGGTCCGACTGGCTCCGGAAAAACTGGGGTAGCAGTTAAAATTGCAAAGAAAATCGGTGGAGAGATTATTTCGGCTGATTCGCGTGCGATCTATAAAGGTATGGATATTGGCACGGCAAAACCAAGCGTTGAAGAGCAGGACGGAGTGCCACATTTTGGAATAGACTTAGTTGAACCTGGAGAAAGGTTCACTGTAGCCGATTTTAAAGCGTATGCTGAGCAAAAGATTTTTGAAATTGAAGAGCGGGGACATGTACCGATTATCGCTGGTGGAACGGGGCTTTATGTTGATGCGCTGATTTACGACTATAAATTTACAGAACAGTCGAAAAAAAGTTGTTCAGACCGTGATAAAATATGTGACAATTACAACGTTGTGGGAATTAAATGGGAAAGTAATAAATTGAAAGAACGGCTAGCTGAAAGATTGAATAAAATGTTTGTTCAGAAATTGTATGACGAAACAGAGGTGCTCGTTAATAAATACGGATGGGGAAGCCAGGCAATGAAGAGTGATATTTATGAATTTGCTTGGAAATATATGCAAGGCGAGTTGAGTCTAGAAGAAGCAAAGAGACTGTGTTTATATAAAGATTATCATTTAGCCAAAAGGCAGATGACATGGTTTAAAAGAAATAAGGATATTGTTTGGCTTCCGCTTGAAAAAGTTGAATCGTACGTGTTAAAATGTATACAAGATGAGTAAAAAAGATGGTGCACCAACAGAAAAATTATTTGGGTCGAAGACCAGAACTAAGCTTCTTGATTTATTCTTTAGTAATTCGAATAAATCCTACTACGTAAGAGAAATTACTAGAGTAATTGAAGAACAAATTAACTCTGTTAGGCGCGAGCTTTTGAATCTTGAAAGTATTGGTATTATTAAGAATGAGACTTATGATAATAAAGTTTATTATTCGGCGAACTTAAAACATCCATTTGCACACCCACTAATGGAGATTTTCTCGAAAAAAATTGATACAAATAAAGATGGCGATGTGCATAAGAGCGGCTGGGATGAATACATAAGACCAGTACAAAAATACCTGCAAGCCTTGGTGATTACAAATCGTCTTCCTGGGCAAGATGGTATTGATATGTTGATCATTGGTGATGATAGTACTAAAAAACTTACGCGTTGGGCTGAAGTGGTAGAGAAGAAGCAGGGCAAACCGATGAATTATGCCATTTTAACTAAAGAAGATTTTGCATACAGAAAGAGTGTGAGAGATAGATTCATTTTAGATATTTTCGAAATGGAAATTAGCGAAATAATTGACCCAGAAAAAATAGTAAAGGAGTAAAAATGTTTGAAATAGAAAGCAAAAGTCCAGACGAAATAACGATTACAACTAAGAAAACGAGCATTAATTTTAATGTCGCACAATTTGAGATTGATGCAAATCTTGGCGTGGGTAAAATCACCGGCCCAGGCGAATTCGAAATTAGCGATGTTACAATTCGTGGAATTGCTACGGAAGGCGGTAAGACAATTTATGATGTAGAAATTGGCGGTGTACATGTTGGCATAATTGGCGGGATCGAAGAGGGCTTAGATGATTTAGGTATGTCTGATATTTTGTGTACTTCATCGGTAAGAGCGATTCGTGAAATCGAACCAAAGCTTGTGATCGCTATGGGGAATGTCGATGGAATGGTATCCGAGCTTAAGCTAACTGCTAGGGCAGAGAAGAAATTAAAAGTTAAAAGCTTGGAGTCTTTGCCAACGGTGACCGAAATAGTGGCGCTAAGCTAATTGGGGTAATTAGAGGTGGATATAGATATAATAAATGTACTAATTGTACTGGGGGTGATTATAGGATCAATGATCCTTCACGAATTAGCACATGGTGCGGTGGCTTATATTCTTGGTGATGATACGGCTAAGGAAAATGGGAGGTTAACACTTAACCCGATTAAACATTTAGACCCATTCATGTCGATTATTCTTCCGGTGATGCTATATATTATAGGCGCGCCAGTGTTTGGCGGTGCGAGGCCGGTGCCAATTAACCCTGGAAATTTTAAACATAGAGAAAGAGATATGGCGCTTGTGGGGGCAGCGGGGCCTCTAACCAATTTTATCCTTGCGTTTTTGTTTTTCTTGATTGGCTACGCGACGGGACTATTTTTGATCCATGAGGGGGATATGTATATGGATCCGAATAATTTTTGGAGTAACTTAATAGTGTCTGGGATCTTAGTGAATTTAGGCTTTATGATTTTTAATCTTATCCCAATACCACCTCTTGATGGTTCTAGAATATTATATGCGATCGCTCCAGATGGAGTAAGGAACATAATGCTTTCAATGGAAAAATATGGATTTATTATTGTCTATGCATTAATTTTTATTTTTGGTAGTGCATTTTCTAATCTGATGATTGGGGCAAGAGATGGTGTTTTATCATTTTTCTACTGGATTGTTGGAGTGTAAACTGTTATAATAAAAGTGTCTCTAGTGGTAGCATGATTTTCCTGAATAATCATGTTATAGGGATTTCGTGGCAGATTTCCGTGGAAATCGCGCATAAGATTTTACCCACCTTGTACTATTACGGGGAAAACAAGCCGCTAGGGACTCTTGATTAGTTATTGATAGGTGGGCAGATGAAACAAAGAATCAGAGTAGTAAGCATTATCCGAGATAAAGATGGTGCTATTTTGTTGATGAAAAAGACTCGAGGAAGACTCGAGGATCCAGTACTATGGGAATTACCAACAGGAAAAATAGGTTTTGGCGAACAGCCTGAAGAGGCTATGACGAGAACCTTAAGCGAGTACCTTAAGGTAAGTGTTTCTGCGATTAGATTAAAGGACACGATTACATTTTTGGCGCTAGTGGGGGCTAGTCAGTTAAGTAATCTTTATATCGTGTATGAAGTTGAACTCCAAAATGATGTAAAAATTACTCCAACAGATAGATATACGGCTTTTAAGTATATAAAAACGGCGGATACTAGTGGGTTGAAGTTGGATGATGCTAGTTTGTCGGTGCTTGATATTGAGGAGGGCAAAGGTCGGGGTGAAAAGAGCCTTTATAGGGGTGTGGCGAATGGAGCTACGGTCTATGTGGACGGTGGTAGCAGAGGAAACCCTGGCCCTTCGGGGATTGGTTATTACATTGTTGGGGAGGATGGCAGAGAATTAAAGAGAGGTGGGGAGTTTATTGGTTTTGCTACGAGTAGGGTGGCAGAATACTATGCTTTAAAGGAAGGATGTGAACAGGCAATTGAGCTTGGACTTAAGTCTGTAAGGTTTGTTAGCGATAACCTGATGATGGTGAATCAGATGAATGGCGTGTACAAGGTGAAGAATAATGATTTACTACCGATGTATAGAGATATTCAGAAGCTATTAGAGAATTTTGATGCCTGTGCCTTTGTGCATGTGAATAGAGAGTTGAATAAAGAGGCTGACGAAGAAGTTAACCTCGCTATAGATAGACATTTTGAGTAAAATATGCTAAAATAGGCATGAGCTCTAAAGACAATCGCTGGAGGAAACTCGAGAGGAAAGTCCGGGCAACGCAGGGTACAGTAGTCGTTAACGACGACCGTTCGCGAGAATAGGGAAAGTACCACAGAGACGATACAGCCTGTTATCAGGTGATGGTGAAAAGTGTGGGGTAAGAGCCCACGGCAGTTAGTGGTGACACTGACTGGAGGCAAACCCTACTGGTTGCAAGGAGTGCTAGATACTTTGACCCGAAGATGCACGCTTACCGCTTGAACAGAGGAGCAATCCTTTGTCTAGATAGATGATTGTCGGCCTACTTGTAGGTTACAGAACCCGGCTTAATGAAAGCTCATATCAAGGACCCGTCCGAGAGGGCGGGTTTTTGTTGACAAAGGGTGTTGAGAAAAGGTAAACTTAAGGAGAATAAAAGAAAGGAAAACTATGGATGATAGGACAATAATTAAAATCGTGTTCGGGATTTTATTTTCTATCGGTGCGTTTGTTGTGGTTTTTATTGCGTTTAAATCTTTTTATAAGTATCTAGTTCAAGAGAAGAGATGCACAAAAAAGACTAAAGGGGTCGTAAAAAAATATGCACAGACTCCTGGCAACGGTATTTATTTGCCGAAGGTTTATTATACTGTTGACGGGAAAGAATATAAGGTAATTGGCCCTAGATACAGAGCTTACATAACAAAGAAGACAAGTTCTTTAACTGGTAAAAATGTCACAGATGGTTTTTTTGAGGACGAAAAACAAAGGTTTGTAGTTAGCTGGAAAGTGAATTCTTTTGTTGGTTTTCAAGAAAATCCGATGGTTAAACTCTATCCGATAGGATCAGAAATTGATGTATTCTATGATCCGAATAATCCAAAGCTTTCTTATGTATCGAGATATTGTAACCTTAAATGGATGTTTTGGTTTTTGTTTCTGTCAGGCATAGCTTTAATTTTAGTTAATGTTTTATTATTAATCTTACTGTAGGACAAAAAGCCACCTCAAGGAGGTGGCTTTTTGATATACTTCTTAGATTATTTGATGATGCCTTTTTTCTTCAGGGTGCGAAGAGCGGAGGTCGAAACATTGCATTTGACCTTTTTGCCATCAATAATCAAAGTTTTCTTTTGGACATTTGGTTTGAAAACCTTGCGAGTCTTTCTCTGGGAGAAAGAAACGTTGTGCCCGTACATTTTACCTTTACCGGTGATTTCGCAGACTGCCATTATTTCTTCTCCTTTACGGTGTTAGCGATTGCTTCAAAAGCTTTTGGATTGTTTACAGCGAGATCAGCGAGCATCTTGCGATCGATAGTGATGTTTTTGGCTTTCATACCAGCGATGAGCTGAGAGTAGGAAAGACCAAGTTCACGAGACGCATTATTGATGCGGGTGATCCAGAGAGCGCGAAGATCGCGTTTTTTGTTGCGACGATCGCGGTAAGAATAGCGAAGTGATTTGATAACACCTTGTTTGGCAAGGCGGAAACTACGGGTGCGGTAATGTTGCATCCCTTTAGCTTTGTTCAAAATTTTCTTGTGTTTGGCACGAGCCGAAACGCCACGTTTTACTCTCATGATTAAACTCCTAGTGCGGTCTTAATGTTTTTAGCGATTTTGCCGTCGATAGTCGCAGCGGTTTTCATGTTGCGTTTTCTGGCTTTAGATTTTTTGGCAAGAATATGGTTGCCATAGGCGCGTTCGCGAACAAGTTTACCAGAACCGGTGATCTTGATGCGTTTTGCGGTGCCTTTGTGAGTTTTTAACTTAGGCATGGTTGATCCTTTTTTATTAAGTTATTATTCTGAGGTGCGACCAGGGAACCGTGGAAGTAAAGGACTACTTCTTCCGAATTCCGACTGATAGGTTGCGTCCGTTGAATTGAGGTTTACCTTCGATGATGATGTCTTCTCCGAGGAGGCCGAGGACTTTATCAAGAAGTTCTTGGCCAAGCTCTTTGTGAGCCATTTCGCGGCCGCGGAAGACAATCATAATCTTGGCGCGATCGCCGTCATCGAGAAATCCTCTGATTTTACGGACTTTGATGTTTAGGTCGTTGTCGCTGATTTTGAGGCCAATCTTCATTTGCTTTAGCTCGGATTGTTTTTCGCGGGCTTTTTTGCGATTTTTGGCTTCTTCTTTCATCTTTTGGTATTGGTATTTACCCCAATCGATGATTTTGACAACGGGAGGATTAGCATTGGCAGCGATTTCTACCAAGTCTACTCCTTGATCCCTTGCAAGAGCTTGAGCGTCGCGACTAGACATAATGCCCAGTTGCTCCCCATTAGAACCGATTACGCGAACTTCAGGATAGCGGATTTCTCCGTTAAGTTTGGTGCGTGTTGTGTTGTTACTGATGGGATTCCTTTCTCTTGTTAAAACCTAAGGTGTATTATACCAAAAACCTCTGGATTTATCAACTATATTAGCTAATTTCTTTGTCTGAAGGACAGAGATTCCGTGATGTGCTCGGGGAGGATGCTTTCAGAGCCGGCGAGATCAGCGATAGTTTGAGCAACTTTGATGATTTTGAAATAAGAGCGGGCGGAGAGATTGAGCCTTTTTGAGGCATTCTCGAGGAGGTTTTTGGCGTCTTTTGTAAGAGGGAGTAGGGTGGCAACCTGATAAGAGGAGAGGGAACTGTTGTAGAATCCGGGTTTGTTGTAGCGGGAGTATTGGCGAGCCATGGCCTCTTTGATCTTTTCTTTGGCGGCGAGATGGGCTTGGTTGGTGGTGGGGAGATTGGCTACGAGTTTGGAATTTTCAACTTTTTGTACAGAGATATTCATGTCGATACGGTCGAGAAGAGGGCCGGAGATTTTCTTCTTGTAGTTTTCGATTTGGGTTCCAGAGCAAGTACATTCGTGATAAGGGTCACCAAGGTAGCCACAGGGGCAAGGATTCATTGTAGCGATGAGCATAAAATCGGCAGGATAGGTTACTTTCTGGTTGGCTCTAGAGATGGAGATGATTTTATCCTCTAATGGCTGGCGTAGAGATTCGAGGACATCTCTTTGGTATTCTGGGATTTCATCCAAGAAGAGGACCCCGTGATGGGCGAGGGAGATTTCGCCAGGTTTGGCGGTCCTGCCACCTCCGATGATAGATGTTTTACTAGCAGTATGATGAGGAGCGCGGAAGGGTCTTTTTGAGATAATGTCGTTAGTTTGGCCAGCTAGAGACCAAATTTTGGTGACAGAGATTTGCTCATCTATTGAGATATTTGGTAACAGGTTGGCGGCGACTTTAGCGAGAAGGGTTTTGCCAGCTCCGGGAGGACCAGAGAGAAGGATGTTATGATGCCCAGCGATTGCTACGGTGAGAGCTCTTTTGGCAAACTCTTGGCCTCGGATATGGTCTAAAATTGGGGTTTCTACTACTGTTTTAGTATTTTTTACAACAGTTGTTTTATTCTTGATAATGACTTCTTTTTTGAGGTGGAGAAAGAGTTCGCGGAGATTTTTGACACCAATAAGATTGATATTGGAGATGAGCTGTGCCTGGGCTAGATTATCTCTAGGGAGAAATACTTCTTTAAAACCTAGCTGTTTGGCGGTTTCGATGATATTTAGAATACTCCTAACGGGCCTTATCTCGCCATCTAGTGAAAGTTCACCCACAAATAGCTTATCTTGGCTGTCTTTAGGTAATAATTGGTTAGAGACGGTGAGAATGGCGATGGCGATGGCTAGATCTAGATATGAACCATCTTTTTGAAGATCAGCAGGGGCGAGATTGACAACAAGTTTTTTGCTTGGGAAGGTGAAACCGGAATTTATGAGGGCGCTTTTGACGCGCTCTTTGGATTCATTGATGGTTTTGTCGGCCATACCGACAATATTGAGGGCTGGGAGGCCTTTTGAAGTGCTGGCTTCAACTTCTACGAGATGGCCATCGTAGCCATAGGGAATGGCAGAATGTATTTTTGCAATCATAGTGCTATGTTTAACAGGGTAAGAAAAATTCTACAACCTTAAGTACTATTGATATAAACAGGGAAACGTGCTATAATTAAGGTGTTGGGGCTGACAAAGCTTAGACGAATTATTAACAGATAGTAGGCGTACCGATTAAATACCGTAAGTATTAATAAGTGCTAAAAACACAAAAACTGCGCATGTTGCTTACATGCCAGCTTATGCCTAATTATTTCTAGGCTGGTTTCTGCCTGAGGTTCCGTAGGACAGGAATTATCATATTACGGAAATACGGTTTATTTTGTGACGGTAATAATCCCGACAATTAGTCACGGCTTTTACGAGTTTTGTTCCTTGCAGCTTGTGATATTTAGCCAAAACAAAACAAGAAACTACGTACGTAGAATACTATCCCAGTGATTTTTCGGACCCGGAGGCAGTATCCGGCAGCTCCACCAATTAACTATGTGAAATATAAAAATCGAGCCAAATGCTCGATTTTTTTGCGGCTTTAAATTTGGAATGTATGCGTCTTGGAGAGACCGAAAACCAAGACGCGACGCCACATTCTGCTTTAGAAACCAGGCTTTCCACATGTTTTTTGGCTTCCATTTTAAAGAAAAAGACCGGCAACTGCGAGGAAAGCCGGTCTTTTAAGAGAATGTGGAGTTTTTTGGCTATAATTTTTGTTTTTGGCTTTTGTATAATAATTTTATTCAAAAGCTACCTCTATAATACGGCAGAAAAATGCTTGTGTCAATAGTTTTTTTGAACAATTTTTTACAAAATTTGCAAAGTTTTCCACAGGCAAAAGTTGTTCAAAAAATTGTTTTTGTGGCATTTTGGCGTGGAAATATGTGGTTTTATGCGTATGAACGCGTATGTGTGCGGCTATATGAACTATGCATGGCATTTTGTGCGGGCTTTGTGTGCGCCATGTATGGGCTGTGTGCGGATTTTGTTGTGGATCGTGCACGAATTTCGTGTTGACGTTTTTGTCGTTTTGTGTGGGCAGGAAAATGTTTTTGGATTTTAAAAAATGTGTGCACAAAATGCGTGTGAAAAATTTTGAAATGCGCGTGATTTGAATTTGGATTTTAAAAAACGACAAAAACGAAATTTAAATAGAAATTTTGGTTTTGATTTTTAGTCCAAAATGAACGCGATTGTTGTGATTGTAAAATTTATGTTTGACTGGGTTTTTGTGCAAACATAAACGAGGCAAATATCAAAGATGTCCCATTCGAGAATAAAAACGGAGCATTTTAGGGCAAAAAACTAGGTAAATGTTGTAAAATGTACAACAATT
>JAEEGL017248155.1_pt1 | contig 10593 bp, 12 predicted proteins | sample 9134231 | NCBI WGS metagenome assembly JAEEGL01 (sample SAMN16246548, study PRJNA631951) | gut metagenome | biome: gut microbiome; feature: rumen; material: fiber-attached | host: Bos | place: Iran: Karaj | collected 2018-10 | reverse complement strand
GGTCTCTCCAATGTGGATGTGTTTGAGAAATGGGTGAAAGATTCGGCATCCGCTGCACCTGAGAACGAATCAGAGACATCCGGCTTTAACGATGCCGATTGCCGAATGACAGTTATGCGTCTTGCAGGTGAACTGATCAAATACGACAGCGTTGAGCAAGACTACAATGGCACTTACCTGATGTTTGATATGGATGCGATAGAGAATAAAGATGAGTACAGCATACTGAAGGAAAAGAAGCAGCTGTTTACTACCATGTTTGGCGAAATGGCGATCTCGAAGAATGGATTTGCCGAAACCCTGCACGAAAACTGGAGTAAACACGGCATAAAAATTGAGAGCAATAAATGCTCTGTCATCAGCATCCTTTTCAAGGCTTATGAGGAGGAGGCAGCGTTCGTTGGACATACCGGTATTCTGATCGATTGCAGGGATATCGAATCTGTCGATAGCAACTTTTTATTCGTGGAGAAGATCTCTTTCGGCGATCCATTCAAAATCACACTCGTTCAAGACGAGAACGAACTGGTGAAGATGCTTTCCGAGAGACCAGACTACACATCAGAAGAGGGAGACCCAGTGCCGGTTGTATATAAGAATGGGGAGAGAATAGGAGAACTGGAACGATGAGAATGAGAAAATTGATTGCAGTATTGATCACCGTTGTATGTATTGTTATGTTGGCAGGATGTGGTGCGAAGTCCTCGCCTGAAGTAGCAATAGATTACGGCAATTCCTCGATCTATTCAAAAGAAGATATGGATTCAGCAATTCAGATGATAAAAAAGGAATTTGATACTTGGGATGGCTGTGAATTGCACAGCATCACCTATGGGACAGATGAGGAATGTAATGATGAAAACATAAAGTGGATGAATGAGTTGGAAGAAGCAAATGATGCAAAAGAAACATTCACGCAGTGTATTATGTTTAAGAGCAATTTCCATTCACCAAAAGAAGGCGGTGGTGCTTGGAATGCAGATGAAGAGTATACTGATTGGCAATGGTGGCTGGCACGTTCTGACGGTGGTCAGTGGAAGCTGATGTCGTGGGGATATTAACAAATGAATAGAAAAGTCCTTATTATAACAATGATTTGCATTCTGACAGTTTTGGCTGGATGTGGAAAGAAAGCTGAGCCGATAGATTTGCCATCCAATGAGGCTGTCACAAGTATAGAGGTCATTACGATCGACGGAGCTAAAGCCGATATCACAGAAACCACTCAGATCGAGACAGTCATGACTGCTTTAAGTGCAGCTAAACCGACCCGAGTACAATCCGTAAACGACCAGCCTGCAAATGTTGACGCTTACGGAACCATCAGCATCAATACCGCTGGTGAAGCAACAGTGGTTTACTACTATGATAAAGATAGTAAACATTATATCGAACAACCGTACAGGGGAATCTACGAGCTGGAAGATAATTTAGAAGAGACTCTGTTTCAAGAGTAATTGAGGTGCTGAAATGTCTATGAAGGCAGTTAAGGTGATTGACATAACATAAACTGTGACAGGGAATACGGAGATTTTGTTTGTAGGATGCTTGAATTGCAAGCATTTCTACAGGAACGAACAGACTGTAATCAGTCTCCACGAACACTGGACAGTTTTCTTCTACAATAGGGTCTATAGGGTTGAGACGGTATAATTCCTTAGATCAATTCACTATATTGAGAAAGGCGTCAGGGTTGAGACGGTATGGAATTAACCACCTCGCATATAATAAAGTAGGAAGTAGCGGGTAGACCAGTTCCCATTGACGAACGCTCCCCGAGGGCGCAGGAATTGTAAATCTACAAAATCGTGGACAAGTTCCCGATGACAGACGGGGAGTCCTGACATCAAAATGGACGTATCGAGCCATGTGGAGACGGTAGTCTTAATAAGTAGTGAAAAACAGATAGCCGAAGAAATTGCGGCTTTTATTGTTCCCGAATCTCTTCAAGCGTGCGATTCAGAACGCCGCCGGCAAAGAGGATCATGACAATATACCGAAGCCATAAGAGGACCAAAAAGACAGATGCCAGGGACCCGTACAGATTTGAGGCGCGGTAGATCCTCGGGATGAAGAAGGCGAACAGTTCAGAAAATGCGAACCAGCATATGCAGGTGAGGAATGTCCCGGGGAGCTGACTCTTAAATGTCCTGTGCTTTGCAGGAAGCATTGCGTAGACAAGCAGAATCACCAGGAATGCAAACAGGATAATGAGCAGCATACTGACGCGAAAATATGTGGCGCTCACAATTTCCATTACCAGTAAGGCGGGGATCAGGATCACCAGCATGAGAGTGAAGAGCAGACGTCTCACAACATTCTTGATATAACCTTTGCCTTTAGCCGCGATTTCTGCGGTGTCAGGTTTCTCAGTTCCTCTTTCCTTTGCCCTGTGATCCAGTTGGTTCAGTCCCTTCTGAATAGCAAAGATCCCTTTGCTGGCTGACCACAGAGCAGTCACGGCAGCCGCGGAGGCCAGCAGTCCGCTGGACTGATCCCTGAGATCTGTCAATATGGTTTCTATCAGGCCCTTGACGGACTTCAGGATCGGCATAATCTTAAACAGGATATCTGCCACATCCTCTGCCGAATCCCACGGTAGCATGTTTACGACAGCGATGATCAGTATGATGAAGGGGAAAAGTGATATCACGATGAACAGCGTCGCATAGCCTGAATACACAGACATATTGTTTTGCTGAAACATCTCTATACCCCGCGAGAGCAGTTTTTTTAATCGCCCCATATCTCAACTACCTTCTGTCAGTCATCAGTTTATAGCCCTTTAGCATGATTATAAGCGAAAATCTCCTGTTGTTCAAAATAATGTATTCTTATTGACATGCCATGTCGTCCGGAGTATGATTAGTTATACAAATCATACTTTTTGGAGGATGTAAAAATGAATTTACCATCTAAAAACAAAAAGATTCCGAAAGGCAAATACGCATGGACGGCCACGGTCGGTGAAAAGGGGCAGATCGTGATCCCCAAGCAGGCGAGAGCAGTATTTGACATCAATCCGGGGGACACCCTCCTGCTTCTCGGCGATGAGAAACGAGGCATCGCGATACCTCCCAAGGGCGCTATGTCCGGATTGTTCTCTGTGGCGTTCAGCGAGGAAGATGCGGGTGATAAAGATGAGTGAGAACGCGGTAACACAAGTGAGGGACCTTGTCAAAAGATATCCGTCATTTGAACTCAAGAAAGCATCATTTGAAGTGAACGCAGGCCGGATCACGGGTTTTATCGGCAGAAACGGTGCCGGCAAGACGACAACGATCAAGGCAATGCTTAATCTGATCCATCCGGATGGCGGAGAAGTAGATTATTTCGGCAAACCGCTGCTCGGAAATGAGATGGATATCAAGAAGCGGATCGGGTATTCAACGGGTACGGTCAACTGGTATCCGAGAAAGAAGATCCGCGACATCGTCGACATCGTCAAGCGGTTCTACGATACATGGGACGACGGGGCCTATCGCAAGTATATGGATATGTTCGGGCTGGAGGATACGAAGACACCGCTGCAATTGTCGGAAGGTATGAAGGTGAAATTTAATCTACTCATGGCTCTCTCACACAGGGCGGAGATGCTGATCCTCGATGAGCCGACCAGCGGGCTTGATCCGTTCTCACGCAGCGAGCTGCTGGATGTGTTCACAGCATTGAAAGATGACGGGGTGGCGGTCTTTTTCTCGACTCATATCATCTCCGATATTGAGAAATGTGCGGATGATATCGTATATATCTCTCACGGTCAGATCATCGCCGCGATGCCGAAAGCGGATTTTGCAAGTCACTACTCCGAAGAGGGAGAGAGTCTCGAAGATACGATGCTGCGGCTGGAAAGGGGTGAGCTCCATGCGTAATATTATGAGAAAAGAGATGAAGCTCAGCGCTTCCGTACTGTCGTATCTGTTCATTGCCTTCGGACTGATGTTCTTCCTGCCCGGTTATCCGGTGCTCTGCAGCGTTTTCTTTGTGACGCTGGGGCTGTTCCAGAGCTTCCAGTCAGCTAGAGAGGCGAACGATATCGTGTTTTCCGCCCTGCTTCCGATCGCGAAAAAAGATGTGGTCAAAGGAAAATACCTTTTTGTATGCATGATTGAAATCTGCGGGCTGATCGTCATGGCGGCAGCGATGATCATCCGCATGACAGCCCTGTCGGAGGCAGCTCCTTATCGCACCAATGCGCTGATGAATGCAAACATGTTTGCTCTGGGTGCCGCATTTTTCATCTTCGGATTGTTCAATCTGATCTTTGTCGGAGGCTTCTTCAAAACGGGTTATAAATTCGCGAAGCCCTTCGTCATTTATATCATTATCGCTTTTCTGGCGATCGGTATCTTTGAGGCGCTGCATCATTTCCCGGGGCTTGAGCCGTTGAACGCTTTCGGAGCTGAATACATCGGCTTGCAAATGGTTATGCTGATCATCGGCATGGTGCTTTATGCTCTGCTGACATTGCTCTCATACAAAAAGGCCTGCAGGGATTTTGAGAAGATAGATCTGTAATAAGCAACAGCAGGTTGCTTGTACTTTGGGCGGGCAATAACCATAATAGAATTGCAGACAGGATCGAAAGGAGAGCAGTTCTATGGAGACCAGAGAAGTATTGAAAAACCTCCGGGAGGCCAGAAATCTTACACAGGATGAACTGGCGGAGCGCGTCATGGTGACCAGACAGGCTGTCAGCCGCTGGGAGACGGGCGAGACCCAGCCGAATACAGACACTCTGAAACTATTGTCCAGAGAGTTCGATGTATCGATCAACACATTGCTCGGCAGTCCGCGTCAGCTGCGGTGTCAGTGCTGCGGCATGCCGCTGGAAGATTCGATCATCGGGAGAGATAAAGACGGCTCACTCAATGAGAACTACTGCCAGTGGTGCTACGCTGACGGGACATATACTTACAGCAACATGGATGATCTGATCAATGTCTGTATTCCCCAGATGGTTAAACAGGGGTTTTCTGAAAAGCAGGCCCGCGAGTATATGGAGCAGATGCTTCCCACGCTGGACTATTGGAAGAAATATGAAGAGCTCAGTGATGACGGGGAGTTTGAGGCATTTAAGATGCAATTGATCCGGGAGATCAATGATCTTCACATCGAAGGGATGCCCAAGGTGGAGAAGCTCAACGCTCTTGTCGGCAGGTTTGTGAATCTTGAATATCCGCTTCCGAGCGGTATGAAAGCGAAGTTTCTGAACGACAACACGACCTATCTCGGAAATCAGCTGGAATCCGAGTTGGGTGTTGAGCGCTGCTTCGGTGTCCTTGCAAATATGGACTTCATTCTGATTTCAACCTATGAGCGTGAAGGAGAAAACCCGGAACTGGTCCTGTATAAAAAAAGATAAGGACCTCTGAACCGGTTTTGAAAAGGAGCCACGATAGGGCTCCTTTTTCTATGGAGACAATTGACAGCTCCTATTTGTGATATAATTAAACAACTGATTGAAGAATATATGGAGGCAAGCGAGATGGCGACAGGCAGGATGGAATTTCACGCGAGAACGATCCGGCAGCACACGAATTTCTGCTTCGTTTTTCCGAATGATGTGGAGATGAAGGAAGTGCCCGACAAGCAATACTATGAGCGCGAGCCAATGAATCTCATTCTTCTGCACGGACTGACAGGGACAGATACCGACTGGCTCTACGGCGGCAACGCGCAGGAGATGGCGATACAGTACAATCTCAACATCTTCATGCCGACTACCGGAAACACCTTTTATCTAGATCAGGAACGGAAAGAGGGCAAATACGCGACATTCATCGCGAGAGAATTGCCTGATTATATCCGGCAGACTTTCGGTATCGATATGAACAGGGATAACACGTTGATCGGAGGTCTTTCGATGGGCGGCTACGGAGCCATTCATACAGCGCTGGCCTATCCGGACAGATTCAAAGCTTGCCTGGCGCTCTCATCGGCGATCCATATCAGAGATATTGCCCGGAAAATGAAGAGCGGTGAAGAGGGAGAGCTTTCTGTCGAGTTGAGCAGAGAGATCTTCGGTGAGCCTGATATATTAGTGACATCGGACAAGAATCCGGAGGTACAGTATAGCCGGCTCTGTGAGAAGGGAACTGATATTCCCCGGATCTATATGGCCTGCGGTACGGAGGACGATCTGATTGAGGCCAACCGATCATTCAGAGATTTTTTGAAAGAGCGGGGAGCAGATCTTGTCTACGAAGAGGGACCCGGCATCCACAACTGGGCTTTCTGGAGGGAGTATCTGGACCGCGGGCTTCGCTGTCTGATATAGAGGAGGAGATATGCGATGAGCCGAACGATAGCTGTAGCAAGGCCGGGGATCGGTGAAGAAGAGAGACAGATGATCCTCGACACGGCGTCGGAAGCGGGATACGAAGTATGCTTTGTCTCCGGAAGCGAAGTCACGGATGAAATGCTGGACGCGGAGATCCTATACGGAGAGGGTGAGGCGGTCAGCGAAGCCGCGGCGGTCTCCGATAATCTGAAATGGCTCTGCGCGTCTTTTGCCGGGGTCGATGAGTTCTGCAGGTCCGGCGCATTTAAGAATGATTATGTCATCCTCACTAACAGCGCCGGATCCTACGGTGTCTCCCTGGCAGAGCATGCCATCATGCTGGCGCTGATGATCATGAGGAAGATGCCAGTATTCTACGACGGTATCAGAGCGCGTGAGTGGATAGAACCGCTTCCTCAGTCCGGGCTTAAAGATGCGCGGATCACCCTTCTGGGGACCGGCGATGCCGGCAGCTGTATGGCGAGGAGGCTGAAAGGCTTTGAGCCGAAGAGCATCACCGGGGTCTGCCGATCCGGAAAAAGCGCAGAGAAGGCATTTGACGCTGTCGTAAAGACCGACAGGCTGGCGGAAGTGCTTGCAGAAACTGATCTTCTGATCGCAAGCCTCCCGGGGACGCCTGAGACATATCATATGATCAACGGAGAGGTACTGTCTGCGATGAATCCGGATGCTTATCTGGTCAATGTCGGCCGCGGAAGCGTGATCGATGAAGCAGCTCTGATCAAGATTCTGAACGACGGCGGGATAGCGGGTGCGGCCCTGGATGTGATCGAGGTCGAGCCGCCGCAGCCGGACAGTCCGCTGTGGAAAACGCCGAATCTCCTGCTGACGCCGCATGTCGCGGGAAACCTGACGATGGCATACACAAGGAAGCGCAACACAGAGATGTTTTGCGAGGATCTGATAAGATACGCACATGGCAAGCCGCTTCTTCATGAGGTGGACCGAAGCCGCGGATATTAGATGGAATCTGTTCACAAGAAAAAAGTATTCATCGGCTGGTTAAGGATCGTCGGCGGTCTGCTGATCTTTGCCTTCGGCGTACACCTGACTATCTTTGCCAATATAGGCCTCGCGCCGTGGGACTGCCTCGGCATGGGTATCTCCTATCACACGCCGCTCAATTACGGATTGTCGATGACAGCGATGGCTTTGGTCATCGTCGGCATAGATTTTCTCCTGAGAGAGAGGATTGGATTCGGCATGCTCATAGACGCGCTGCTGACCGGCAATTTCGTTCAGTTCTACAACAGCTTCAACCCGTTCCCGTTAAACAAAAACCTGTGGCTCGGCATTCTGATCATGGTTGTCGGATTTATCTTTATGGCAGTTGGTCAGGCTGTTTATATGAAGAGTGAACAGGGCTGCGGTCCCAGGGATGCGCTTCTGGTCGGTCTCGGCAAGCGAATGCCTAAGGTCCCGATCGGATTCGTGGAAGTCATCCTCTGGGGAGCGGTGACTCTGCTCGGATGGCTCTTGGGCGGGCCTGTCGGCATCGGTACCGTGATCGGCGCATTCGGTGCGGGGATCGTCATGCAGATCGTCTATTCGCTCATTCATTTCGAGCCGCGCGACCTCCGCCACAGAGATGTGATCGAAGTGTGCAGGATACTCCGGTCGGGCCATGACAACTGATGCATGCAACCGTTCAAATATGGTAAAATTGTGGAGATGAACAAGGATACTCAGACAACTTCACAGGACAGCAGGATCATACGCAACGCCTTTTATATTCAGTTTGTGGCCTATCTGCTGGCGATTTTTCCGACCGCATTTGTCGAAGTTTTCGACGGTATCATCATCGGTCAGTATCTCGGTGTGGATTCGGTCGCGGCCTTCGGTATCGTCAGCCCTCTGATCGCCGTGTACGCGATGAGCGGTGCCGTCATCTCTGCCGGTGCCCGCAAGCGCTATATCCGTCATATCGGACAGGGCAACACGGAGAAGGCGCAGGCCGTCTTTTCTTTGTCCTGTGTGCTGGCTGTCGGCATTGCGGTATTCGCGATGCTGATGATCATCGTTTTCTCCACGCCGATCACAAGGTTGCTCGGTGCAAAAGGCAGTGCCGCTGATTTGCTGCCGAAAGCCAGATCCTATCTGATCGGCGTCACGATCGGTCTGCCCGCGCGCAATCTGATGTGGGTGCTCTGGATACTCATGGCGGTGGACAGCGACAGGAATCTCCCGATCATATCCTCTGTTGTCATGGCGGTATCCAACATACTTCTGGATCTGTTTGTGGTAAAGGTCCTCCACGGACATACCTTCGCCATGGGTCTGGTCACGAGTGTATGCTATGTGCTGGCTATCTTTGTGCTTCTCACTCATTTCAGAAGGAAAAACAGACTGCTCAAGTTTTCGCTTCGAAACCTGCCCTGGCAGGAGACCACACATGTGTTTCAACTGGGGTCTTACTCAGGTATCTGTAAGATATCGACAATGCTGCGCGGCAGCTATATGAACAACCTTCTGGCAGTGATCGCTTCCACGACCGCCATCGCCGCCTATTCGGTCCACCGGCAGACGGGGATCCTGCTGGGACCGCTGATGATCAGTATGGCTGACACGGTCTCCGTGCTGGCGGGACTCCTCAACGCGGAGCGCGACCGTCCGATGCTCAAAAAGCTGCTTTCCACAGCAGTCAAGGCAAATCTCATCGTCACGCTTGCCGTATCCTGTCTGCTGTTTGTTTTTGCCGGTCATTACGCTGCTCTTTTTATCGCGGGTGATACCGCGACCATGGGGCTCGCCAAAGAAGCCGTGCGCGCCTATTCGATCGGAATGGTGATCTACGGACTCAATTCGATATATTTCTATTATCTGCAGAGCACCGGTAAGAAGGTACTGGCTTCGGTGACGGGTTTTCTCCTGGAGGGTGGCTTTATGATCGCCTCGGCGGCCGTATTGTCGCGGTTTATCGGAGCGAGGGCTGTCTGGTTCGCGTTCCCGGCGACTCAGCTTATCATGCTCATATATTATACCGTCATCTACAATTATCAGAGCCGCAAAATGGGAATATGGCAGCTCCGTATGTCCGACCAGATCCTGCTGCTTCCCAAAGATTTTGATGTTCCCCAGGAGGATCAGCTCGAGGTCAGTATCACAACGCTGGACGAGGTGATGGGGCTGTCGCAGCAGGTCTGGGATTTCTGCGACAGGCATGACTGCGACGAGCGGAGGAAGTATTTGCTCTCCCTTGCCGTGGAGGAGATGGCCGGCAATGTGATCGAGCATGGTTTCACCAAGGACAGCAGACAGCACAGTGTAGACGTAAGGATCGTAAAGGATAAGGATTCCTATATCCTGCGTATCCGGGACGACTGTCTGATCTTTGATCCGATCGGGCGGCTGGAGCTCTATTCCAACGAGGATATGACCAAGCATATCGGCATACGCATGATCGTCAATATGTCACAGGAAGTACGCCACACATGTTTCCTGAAACTCAACAATCTTTTCGTGAAAGTGTGATTGTCACATGGTATAATTGACACATGAAACTCATCGCTCTGATACTATTTTTTATCGTGACCGGCATACACCTGTATGCCTCGCTTAAGCAGGATAAAAAACTGCGGGCCTGTACCAAGCCGTTTATCCTGCTTACTCTGCTCGCGTTTTATTGTCTGAGCGCGGATCCGGTCTCAAAACTTGTCGTGTTGGCGCTATTATTCTCCTGGCTCGGAGATGTGCTGCTGATCCCTTCCGGGCTCAAGTGGTTCACGGCGGGCGGGATATCATTTATGATCAGCCATCTGTTCTTTATCTTGAGCTATGCTGCGCTGACTGATTTCTCCGGGGTCAACCGGTCTGCGATGGCCGGTCTGCCGATCTTATTCGCCATCACAACGATCGTTATTTTTAAATTCCTGAAGCCGCACCTGCCGAAGGTGCTGTTCTGGCCGATGCTTTTGTATCTCCTGCTCAACGGCGGGATGAACTGTTTTGCTTGGTTCCGCTCGATGAGCGCAGCCGGGACGGCGGCCATCATTACGGCGGTCGGCGCGCTGCTGTTTTATGTGTCGGACTGCTCGCTGTTCTTTGTGCGGTTTGACAAGAACAGCCGTTTAAAGACACATTTTCTGGTCATGCTTACCTACTCGCTCGGAGAGTTCCTGATCGTACTGGGACTGATCCTGCACTGATTTAAAGGAGGCTTTCTATGAAATACTATCTGCAAAATCCGCTTGCCAACAACGGTATCCTCACTGAGATCCCGGGCGCAAACGTGATCGATGTGACGACGATCGATTATCAGGAGTTTATGAACGGTCTGAAGCCGAATGACG
>JAEEGL016503354.1_pt1 | contig 10593 bp, 2 predicted proteins | sample 9134231 | NCBI WGS metagenome assembly JAEEGL01 (sample SAMN16246548, study PRJNA631951) | gut metagenome | biome: gut microbiome; feature: rumen; material: fiber-attached | host: Bos | place: Iran: Karaj | collected 2018-10 | reverse complement strand
GAGCGTAAGCGGATATCCCTCGTCATCCACCACCACCATCAGCAACCACATCAACAGTGGTGTCGGTATCATCAACTATTGTAATCATGGTGAAGAGACCGGATGGCAGTCGCACTATTACATGAATTCCAATGTCAATGCACTGTCCAACAACAACAAGTTGCCGTTTATCTTCTCGGTTGCTTGCTTGGTAGGTAAGTACGATTACTCCAGCGGTGATTGCTTTGCTGAGACATGGATGCATGCCACAAATGGTTCTAATCTAACTGGAGCAGTCGGCGGCATGTTCTCTTACATCTCGCAGCCATGGACTCCACCCATGTGGGCTCAGGACGAGTTTATTGACATACTCACAGAGCTAAAAAGCAATAATATTAAGCATACCTTAGGCGGTACAGCTATCAATGGTATCATGGGAATCTTCGATAATTTTAGTACCACGGAAGCTGCTGCCGTTGGCACCTATCAGGCTTGGGTTCTCTATGGCGACCCGACGATGATGCTCCGCACCAAGACGCCGCAGGCGATGACGGTTACTTATCCCGACAACATCATATCATCTGCTACGTCCTTTACTGTGAACGTCAGCAATGGCGAAGGCGCTTTGGCCACAATTACTGACGCAGAATACAATATTCTGGGTACGGCTACTGTTAGCAATGGTACTGCTGAAATCATTATAAATGGTGAACTAACCGCAAACACAGAACTAACACTCTGTGTCTTCGGGTATAATAAGGTTACTTATCTCGGAACTGTTAATGTCATCGTTCCAGAAGGTCCTTACCTCGTCCTTGACAGCTACGAACCCACTGCTGCACATGTTGGCGAAGACATCGACTTGAGTCTTTCTTTCAAGAATATGGGTGTTGATGCCACAGAAGGCACCACTACTGTCACTCTAACTTCCAATGATACCGATTATGTCATTGTTCTTGAGGGAACCGAAACAAGTACTATCGATGTTCTTGATGTTGATGCAACTACCACTGTGAGCAGTTTCAAGATTCACATCGCTGAAGATGTAGCCGATGAGACTCCTGTGAGTCTTCACTATTCTATTGTCTATGGTGATAAAACTTGGGAGGGTGACTTCAACGTCAATGCAGTGAAAGCCGTATTGGAATACAAGGGGATGACTTGGGACGGCAGCTTCGTTCCTGGCGAAACCCTTACAGTCACAGCCAAGTTCAAGAATACCGGTCACTATCAGGCCACCAATGCCGTAGTTGCAGTTTCATCTACTAGCGAATACATCACCTTTGCTGAAGAGACTGTCAACTTGGGAACCGTTGATGTGGATGGAGAGGTCACAGCCGAGTTCTCTGTCACCATTGCTGACAATTGCCCTGAAAGTGCAATTCTTCCGCTGACCTTCACAATGACGGCTAATGGTGGTCTCACCGCTCAAGGAGAGGAGACACTGAAGAACACTTGTAATATTTTCTTCAAACTGGCCGATTCCTATGGTGACGGATGGAATAACGCCAAGCTTACCGTCAGCTTCGATGACGGCACTCCCAGTCAGGACCTCACCATGGATTCTGGCAGTTTTGTAACCTATGGCTTTGAAGTAGGAAATGGTACCCATGTCACGCTGACTTGGACCAAGGGTAGCTATGACAATGAATGTTCGTTCACTGTATGCTACGACGGCGACCTTGTCATTTATCAATCAAGTGGTACTCCAAGTGCTGGTGTCCTCTATGAGTTCGACTGCAACTGTGCCGCTGCTACCCAGATATTCAATGTGACTGTGGCTTCTGACAACAACAACCACGGTACCGTGACCGGTAGTGGTGAGTTCACCTTTGGACAATCCTGTACCGTAACGGCCACTCCTGCCGATGGCTATATGTTTACCAATTGGACTGTGAATGGCAATGTGGTTTCTACCGATGCCGAATACACTTTCAATGTAACCAGCGATATGGAGTTGGTGGCCAACTTCGCCTTAGGCGTTATGATTGGTGACGGAGGTACTTTAACGAATGATAATCTCCCCACCAACAGTTTCTATAACTACTCCATTTCAGAGCAGATCTATACTTCCGCTGAGTTGGGCGAGGCAGGAATGATTACCAGTTTGGCTTTCTACAATGCCGGTACTGAAAAGACGCGCACCCTCGATCTTTATTTGAAGACGACGACGAAGAACACCTTCTCTAAAGGCTCCGACTGGATTGCCGTAGCAGGAAGCGACAAGGTCTTCAGCGGCAGCGTCACTTTGGTGGCTAACGGCTGGACCTACATCACGTTCAATACTCCTTTTGAGTATGACGGAACCTCCAACTTGGTACTCGTTACTGACGACAATACAGGAACATATTCGAAAGGTCTGAAGTGCACAGTATTTACTGCCAACGACCAAGCACTTTATGTTCGTAGCGATGGCACGAACTATAATCCGTCCAGTACGTCGTATTCTGGCACGTTATCTTCGCAGAAGAACCAGATTATTATCACCAAGGAAATCCCGTGTCAGGCACCGACAGATCTCGCTGCCACAGAGATTGGTTCAGACTACGTCAAGTTGAGTTGGACGGAGAACGGAAAAGCCGATGAATGGATAGTTGCTTACGGTGACCAGACCATCACAGCTGACACAAATGAGGATTTCGTATTGGAAGAACTTGACCCAGAAACAACCTATTCGATTAAGGTGCGCCCCTTGTGCGATGAGGACCTGTGGAGTGAAGCAATTGAAGTTACTACCATCAAGCTTTGTCCTGTTCCCACGAATCTGAGCATTTCAGGCATCACTAGTATTTCTGCTATTGTAAGTTGGGAAGGTGAAGCCGATAGCTACGAGTTACAATATATGCCTTCTGTTGACAATGATGCCAATAAGGATGCAATAGAATGGACGACGATTACTAACGCCGTCAGTCCTTGCACTTTGAGCAACTTGGAGTCAGGCACTTCCTATGTGGTAAAGGTGAAGTCAGTGTGTGGCGAACATAGCGAAAGTGCTTGGAGCCAGGATGTGAGCTTCACCACCAAGGACTTTGTGATGGGCGACGTGAACGGCAACGGCAGCGTTGACATCGGTGATGCTGTGTGCATTGTCAACTATTTAGTTAACAAGCAAAATGTCATTTTCAATACGGCTGCAGTCGATTTGAACGGCAACGATGACATTGACATCGGCGATGCCGTGATGATTGTCAACATCCTCGTGGGAAAAGACAACGACAACAACGGTGAGACAGAGGCTCCAGCTATGAACATGGAAGCTACTGAGCGAGATCCAGAATAAGAAAACATATAATTTAAATTAATATGCGTAACGTAATTAAAAATGTATTAATCGTTCTTTTCCTGATGCTTGGCATCACTGCCATGGCTCAGCAAAAGATTCAGTTGCATCCAACAGGCAACTCGAAATTTGTGAAAAGCGACATGAGCAGCCTGAAGGCCACGTTCTCCTTCTCGGTGCTTGAGGCGCAAGATTACAAGAGTAAGGAAGGTGATTTTTCTGAAATCACCCTTCCCAACACCGTTAAGGGTGGTAATGAGGGCGACCCGGAGATTCCCGTCGTCAATAAACTGATTGCCGTCCCTGTCGGTGCCACTCCACGTATTGAAGTGAAGAGCTACAAAGTGGAAGAATATAGCCTTGATGACTACAACATCAAGACGATGGTTCCACGCCAGCCTTCACTGAGAAAAGACAAGAAGCCCGAAGATGTACCCTTTGTCTATAACAAAGCCAGCTATCAGAAGAAGGGCTTCCGCACAACGCCCAATGCCGTCGTCGAGATGGTAGGTACCATGCGTGGCTTACGCTTGGGTAAGATGACTATCGAGCCCGTGAGCTACGACCCCACAGACAACAAACTGCGTGTGTTCAACGACATCGAGGTAGAGGTATATTTCGATGGTGCTGATGCTAAGGCCACTGAAGACTTACTCGTAGAGACCTACAGCCCCTATTTCGACGTTGTTTATAATCAGCTGTTCAATAGCAGTGCTATCAAGAGTGCGTACACCGATCACCCCGATCTCTACACCACGCCGGTGAAGATGCTCGTGGTCACCACGGAAGCCTACATTAACAGCACCCCGTTCCAGAACTGGTTGACATGGAAGAAGCAGAAGGGATTCGATGTGGATGTACAGAAAGTTGCAAATAACGCCAGCGCTTCCACCATCAAGAACAAGATTTACGAACGTTATAACGCCACTCACCCCACCTTCCTGGTCCTTGTGGGCGACGAGACGGTGGTCACCCACTACCAGCTTTGGGATTATGGTAGCTCATACGGTAAGGCAGCCACTGATCTGGAATATGCTTCCGTCGATGGTGATGTCTATCACGACATGTTCATCAGCCGTATGCCGGTTTCTTCCATCACAGAGCTTGACAACCTGGTGAATAAGATTCTGACCTACGAACAATATACGATGGCTGACCCGACCTACCTGAACAACGTGCTGCTCATCGCTGGTGCTGATGCCAATTGGGCACCAAAAGTTGGCCGACCCACCATCAACTATGCTGCTGACAACTATTTCAACGCGGCACATGGTTTCACCAATTCCAATGTCCATAAATTTGTAACCAATAATTATTCTGGATGCTACAGCTATCTGAATTCAGGTGTAGGCTTTGGCAACTATACCGCCCACGGTGATATAGATGCGCTTGCCGATCCAGGTTTTGACGTTTCCGACGTTAATTCGCTGACCAACAACGACAAGTATTTCTGGTTTATGGGCAACTGCTGCCTGACCGCTAACTTCAAAAACGCCAGCAATAATAGAACATGCCTCGGTGAGGCAATGGTTCGTGCTGCCAACAAAGGCGCATTCGGCTATATCGGTTCTGTCCCGGAGTCTTATTGGTATGAGGATTATTACTTTGGTGTTGGTGCCACTAATACTTTTAATGCAACTCCTGCTATGTCTGCCACCACTACAGGTGTTTATGACGCCATGTTCGATGACACAGGCTTCAACACCTTGAACTCAGTACCATTCATCGGCAATGTGGCCGTAACCTTCGCACATGCAGGAAGCTACCAATATAGCGTTACCGACGAATACTATTGGAGAGCCTACCAGTGCTTCGGTGACGGCTCCGTGATGCCCTACGTCAAACAGCCTGCTGCCAACACCGTGAGCCATGCCAACGCTATTATCATTGGTGCTCCTACTTTCACGGTGAGCGCTGATCCCAGTTCTTACGTGTCTATCACTAAGAACGGCGAAATACTCGGTGTGGCCCAGGTGCCTGAAGCCGGTACGGTCGAGGTGCCCATTAACGGTCTTGTCGCTCCCGGCGAGGTGATGGTGGTCGTCACACGTCAGCAGCGCCAGCCATACATTACGACCATACAGGCCATTGCACCCGAAGGAGCTTACCTTACTTTGGACAATATCGAACCCACCGCTGCCCATGTGGGTGATGCCACCGACTTGAGTCTCACCTTCAAGAATGTGGGTGTTGATGCCACTACGGGCATTACCACCATTACCCTGACTCCCAATGATGACAATGTCACCGTTGAAAGCGGACAGGGAACCTTAAATGTGATGGCAGCTGAAACTACCGCTACGGTGACCGGACTCCAGATTAGCATTGCTGAAGGTGTGGCCGATGGTTCTGTTGTCAGCCTCCACTATGCTGCTGTCTGCGGCGAAGAGACCTGGGAGGGTGACTTCAATGTTACTGCTACTGATGCCGTGCTGGAATACAAGGGCATGACATGGGACGCCAGCTTCGAGCCGGGCGAGACCCTTACAGTCACTGCCAAGTTCAAGAATGTTGGTCACTACCAGGCTACCAATGCTAAGGTTACGGCTTCTTCCACCAGCGGATATGTTTCCATTGCAGAACCAACTGTTAACATAGGAACCGTTGAAGTAGATGGAGAGGTCACTGCTCAGTTTGCCATCACCATTGATGCCAACTGTCCCGAGACAGCACAGCTTCCGCTGACTTTCGAAATGACGGCTGACGGCGGTCTCACTGCTCAGGGCGAGGAGGCGCTGAAGAACACTTGTATTGTTTATTTCGACCTGGCCGACTCCTATTCTGGCAATGACGGATGGAACGGTGCCAAACTGATCGTGTCGTTCGACGATGGTACTCCCACACAGAATCTGACCATTCCTAATGGCGCAAGTTCCGCCCAGCATGCTTTGGAAATCGGCAACGGAGTTCATGTCACGCTGACATGGACCAAAGGAAGTTACGACAATGAATGTTCGTTCACTGTAAGCTATGGAGAAGGCATGGTCATCTACCAGATGCCAGCAAACTCCAATCCCAGCTCCGGATTGCTTTACCAGTTCGATTGTAACTGCGCTGCTGCTACCCAGGCCTTCACCGTAACTGTAGCTTCTGAGAATACCAACCATGGTACCGTGAGCGGTGGTGGTGAGTTCACCTTCGGTCAGACCTGCACCGTGACGGCCACACCTGCCAGCGGTTATATGTTCACTGGCTGGACCTGGAATGGCAACGTTGTTTCCAGCTCAGCTCAATATACCTTCAATGTGACCAACGACATAGATCTGGTGGCTCACTTTGCTGAGGGTCTCATGATTGGTGACGGTGGAACAGCAACAAACGATTATCTGCCGACATACAACTATTACAAGTACTCTCTTACCGAGCAGATCTATACCGCTACTGAGTTGGGCGAGGCAGGCACCATTACCGGCATTGCCTTCTACAATGCTGGTGCAGAGAAGACGCGTACCCTCGACCTTTATCTGAAGAACACGACGAAGGCCAAATTCTCGAGCAAGACCGACTGGGTGAAAGTAAATGCCAGCGACAAGGTGTTCAGCGGCAGCGTCACCATGACGTCTGGTGGCTGGACAATGATTACCTTCACCACTCCGTTTGAGTATGACGGAACTTCCAACGTGGTTCTTGTGACCGACGATAACACAGGTAACTACACCAATTCTCCGCACATGTCGTGCCGCGTGTTCAGCGCTGCAAGTCAGGCTATTTATATCTATGATGACAACACCAATTTCAATCCGTCGTCACCCCCGACATCAGGAAACAACTACGCTCTATTATCGCAGAAGAACCAGCTCGTTGTTACCAAGCAGACTTCTTCTTCCGAACCGGTCACCATCACGGTCAGCGCTAATCCCGAGGAGGGTGGCACAGTGACCGGTGGCGGCGAGTATCAGTCAGGCGAGACCTGCACGGTTACTGCCACACCGAATGGAGAGTATGTGTTCGCTGGCTGGACTGAAGACGGAACGCTCGTTTCTTCCGATATGTCTTATAGCTTCACTGCTACGGCCGACAGAAACCTCGTGGCTAACTTCATCATCGCAATAGAGATTGGTACTGACGTAGCTTCTCACACCTACCTGCCCAGCTACTGCTCTTACAAGTACTCCATGACTGAGCAGATTTACACGGCTGAAGAGTTAGGCACAGCAGGTAAGATTACCAGCATTGCCTTCTACAACAAGGGACCTGAGAAGACCCGTAGCTATGACTTCTATATGAAGGCCACGACGAAGAGTGAATTCGCCGACAAGACCGACTGGATTGCCGTTGCTGAAAGCGACAAAGTATTCAGCGGCAGCGTCACCATGACGTCTGGCGGCTGGACTTACATCACTTTCACTACTCCGTTCGTGTACAACGGAAGCTCCAATGTGGTATTTGTTGCCGTTGATAACAGTGGCGAGGGCTCCGATTCTCCCTACATGAGTTGCTCGACCTTCACTACTACAACGAAACAAGCTCACTATATGTTTAGAGACGTAAATGGTGCCTATGACCCGACCGCTCCGGCAACGCAGACAAGCAGCAACGGACTTCTCTCGTCGAAGAACCATATCCTTATCTCTAAGGAACCCACAGACGTCCCGCCGTGTGCTGTTCCTACGGATTTGAGCGTCTCTGACATCACCGACAATTCTGCCGTTGTAAGCTGGCAGGGTGAAGCCGCCGGTTACACGTTGCAGTTCATGCGCTACGTTGACGATGCAACGATGCAAAATGAGACGGCATGGACCACCGTGAGCGATGTCACCAGTCCTTATACTTTGAACGAACTGGAGTCAGGTGCTCCCTATGTAACAAGGGTGAAGGCAGTATGCGGTGCCAACAGCGAAAGTGACTGGACCGAAGCCGTACAGTTCACCACCATCCTGATGGGTGATGCCAACGGCAACGGTGGCATTGACATCGGTGATGCCGTCTGCATAGTCAACTATGTGGTTGGACAGCCCAACACCACCTTCAACGCTATTGCTGCCGATCTGAACCATAACGGTCAGATTGATGTTGGCGATGCCGTGATGGTAGTCAACATTGTTGTTGGTGTGAACAAAGACACTCCTTATGCACCTGCAATGATTAGGAAAGAAGATCGTAACAAGCGTGATCCGCAGTAAAGTATTTGTCAAAAGAGCATTAGTGGCGCTTGTCTTGCTGACGGCACCCGCCACGATAATATGGGCACAAAGTAATTCCTTTGTGCCCTATTATCGCAATGCTAACGGCAAGAAGGGCGCCGCTCTTAAGACATCAATGTGCGGAATTATCTATAACCGTACGGAGCAATCATATAACAGCCTTTGGACTGCCTTCAAGACTACCGATGTGCGCAGCGACGGGAAAATCTGGGATATGTACTCCAACATCACGAACTATGTACCAGGCGGTACTGCTCAGGGAGCCAATTACAATGCAGAGAACCAGAGCTACAATCGTGAACACTCGTTCCCGCAGAGTTGGTTCGGCAGCAACACACCCATGTACACCGACCTGTTCCACATTTATCCCACCGACGGCTATGTCAACGGAAAACGTGCCAACTTCCCCTTCGGCGAGACCAGCAATCCCACCTACACGTCAGCCAATGATTTCAGCAAGCTGGGCCCATGCAGCTATCCGGGTTACACGGGTACGGTCTTTGAGCCAGCCGACGAGTACAAGGGTGACTTCGCGCGTACCTATTTCTATATGGTGACCTGTTACGAAGAGAAACTGCAGGACTGGTACACCACTTATGGGGTGAACAATACCGCATCCGGTGCCCAGGACACTCGAAACGCCGTGTTGGCCACCCTTGATGGAAATACGTACCCGGGTCTTAAAGCCTGGCAGCTGGAAATGCTCATGAAGTGGGCAAAGAACGACCCCGTCAGCGAGAAGGAGACCAACCGCAACAATGCTGTCTATGCCAAACAGGGCAACCGCAACCCGTTCATCGACTATCCCGGTCTGGAGGAATACATTTGGGGCTCCTATGTTGACCAAGCTTTCAGCTACGACCACTATGTCCAGCCAGGAGAAGACCCGAACGAGCCTAATGATCTAAACGACCCGAACGATCCGAACGGGGAGGATAAGTATGAACTGATGACCGATGCCAGTACGCTTCAGGCTGGTGACAAGATTCTCGTCGCCTACGTTAGCGGAGAAACGGCGTTGGCACTCAGTACTACTCAGAACGCCAACAACCGTTCAGCTACCACTGATGTAACGCTTAACGCTGACGGCACGCTCACTCCTGGAGAAGCAGCGCAGGTTATCACCCTGGAGAAGGACGGAGATCATTATCTTTTCAACGTAGGCGCTGGCTACCTGTATGCTGCCAGCAGTAGTGCCAACTACTTGAGAACAGAAACGACTGCTGATGACAACGCCAAGGCGACTATCAGCATCAGCGATAATAATGCCACCATTGCCTTCCAAGGCTCTAATACCCGTAACGTCATTCGTTACAATCCGAATAATAACACGCCTATCTTCTCGTGCTATGCCACCAATTCAACCACCGGCAATCTTCCGCAGATTTACCGTCAGAAACCATCTGCTCCTGTAATCCTTATGGGCGACGTAAACGGCAATGACGAGATTGACATTGGTGATGCTGTGTGTATCGTCAACTACCTGGTGAACAAACTCAACGTCGTGTTCCACGCTTCGGCAGCCGACCTGAACGGCAATGACGAGATTGACATTGGTGATGCCGTGATGATAGTCAACATCCTCGTGGGCAAGGACAACGAATAATTGTAGAGAATCGCGGTCTTTTGAACGCTCCCGAATGAGTGACAAATGAAGGGCAATAAGGCCACTTTAGCCTCTGAAGTGGCCCACTTTGCGGGAGAGAGAGGCCGTGAGAACGGGTTAAAGTGCCCGTATAACAGGTAGTTACATGCCCTCTTTCAACCTTTTGGGCGGGCTCAAAACATTGTACGGGCCGACACAAAACATTGTACGAGCTGGCCCAAAATATAATAGCTAGTAGCGGAATTGTAGCGGGGTTGTAGCGGGGTTGTAGCACAACCATGCTACCGTTAACCAGTTGTTTAACAACTCCTTAGCCGTTAGAGTAGTGGGATAGCGGGGTTGTTGAATGAGTCGAGCGGAGCGTAGCAACCAAGATATGCGACTTTGAATAATTTTGGGATCACTCGCAAAAACCTGTGTTGAGGAAGAAAACCAGGAAAACCCTGACCTGTGCTGCTGTGCTCTGTGAGCACTCGTTCAAAGGTGTCGCTCAAGTCCTGTACAAACAAGTTTGTCAGTCCTTGCCCGCCACCTTAGAACAACCTACGGCTTAGCAGCACAGCTCAGAAAAACCAAGAAAACCG
>JAEEGL016274234.1_pt1 | contig 10593 bp, 8 predicted proteins | sample 9134231 | NCBI WGS metagenome assembly JAEEGL01 (sample SAMN16246548, study PRJNA631951) | gut metagenome | biome: gut microbiome; feature: rumen; material: fiber-attached | host: Bos | place: Iran: Karaj | collected 2018-10 | reverse complement strand
TTCGACTTGTTCTCTCTCTTCCCTGAGGCTATTACCAATGGCATCCGTCGTGCCGACAGCCCGCTGGGCACTTCCAGTAACTAAAAGTGTCTTTTTACCTAATCTTGCTGCAGCTAGACAAGCCTCACATCCAGCATGTCCCCCACCAATAACAATTACATCATACATCTACATCACTTCCATAAATCTATTGTATTATAATACTTTTTTAATTAAAAAAAAAGAGAAAAATATAAAACCCAAATCCAGTTATAGAATTTGGGTTATTATTTACTATTTATACATATTAGTTGTTACTAGTGTGACTAATTTATCTATTTCTTTTATTTCATTAGAAACACCCTTATCTATTAATTTAATATTCTCTTCTTCTACTACTTTGCCATCTATTTTTAAACTATTAGCTTCACTAATATATATATCATCAAACATTTTATTTGTTTCCACTAACTTTGTTCTTATAGCACCTAATTGAGTTCTTAGTTTCATATAATTTCTAATCTTTTCGTCATTCATCTAACATACTCCATATCACTTAATTGTTTTTCAACTTTCTTAGATGTTGTTATATAAGATTTAACATTTTCTTTAATTATTAAGTTATCTATTTCATGATTACTACGAACTCTATTCATAGATTTCTCTAAATCAGTTAGTGATTCTCTAAATTCTCTATTTTCTATAGCAAAACAATTATCATTAATTTTCTTTAAACATTTATATATAGCTTGAATATCATCTTTTTCTTCTCTTAGATACATTTCTAATTTACTACTGCAGTTTTTAACAGATTCTATGTTCATTACATTTCTCATAATATCACCTACATAAAGTCCTTAAGAAACTTCTCTCTAACTGGTTTAATGTTTAAAGTAACTAATTTATTATTTATCTCATTATTAATTTCTTTTAATTTGCTATAAGCTTTATTAACTAATGTTCTTTCTTGTTCCATTTTATTTTTTAAATCTACTACTCTTTTTTTACTATCTTTAATATATTTTTCTTCTTCTTTATAAAGATTTAATTCTATTCTATTATACATAGATATTATATCTTCTAATTGCTTAATATAGTTATTAATAGCTTTATCAACTGAAGACTCATTAGATAAATCAAATTCTATTTTCTTACCTAATTCTGAATATTTAAGAGTAATAAATTGATATATTTCTTTAACTTCAGTAAGTTCTTCTATCTTTCTTTTATCTAATAATTTATCTGTTTCATTACTCTTCATTAAATCTCTAGCTCTTTTATCATCCCAATAAAAAGATACGTCTTTAATAATATTATGAATATTTAAAATAGTAGATTCATAATCTTCAATTGATTTACCTAAATGTCTTATTTCATTATTTAAATTAGATATATCTATTATTTTCATAATACTTCCTATTAATCATCTATTGATCTTTCTATTATTCGAGAATTAACATAATACTCATCAGCAGTCTCTTTTATCATTTTACTTATATCTTGAGTAACATTATTAAGATCTCTTGATATTTCTTTTTGTATTAAAGATATTTTATTATTTAATGATTCTTGTTGATTTCCTCCTAAGAATCCAGAAGAAATCAAAATACTTTTATTTAGAATTGCATTAAATTGAGTATTCATACTTGTTTGAAACTTTTTAACAGATTGTACTGCTAAATCAATTGAAATACCAATATTTCCATCTAATCTAGCTTGAATTACAGTTATATCAATATCTTTCATTATTTTTCCTGGAAAAGCTTCTTGGTTAAAGTTTTCATGACTTGCTTCTGCCCATCTTTTAGCAGAAGTGTTCATAATATTTATTATACTGTTAAACTGTAATTCAATAGTATCCTTTAAATTATCTGCAATTGGTTTAAACTCTACCCTAAAATATGTTTGGGCTTCATTACAAGCCCATAACTTTGATATTTCATCTAGGAATGATTTAAAACCTTTATTATATAGATTACATAATTCAATATAAGTAGCATTCATCTTCTTAATAGATTGAACTACATCATCCGGATTAAATCCCGTAAAACCTACCATAAACCACACCTTCTTTTTTTAAACATATCACTACACTAATAGTAAAACTAATTCAGTTGCATTTCTAATATTTGTATCAATTACTATTTTATTATTATCATATGTTTCAGCTGTATCTTTATTAATTAATATGTATTCTTTGTTATCTGCTAATTGTACTCTTGTAATATCTGCTATAGAATTTATCATTATTTTTTTAATTCTTCCTATAGACTCATTAACAGGAATAAATAAATCAAAACTTCTATCCATCATAGGAACTATTAATTTAATTAATACTTTATTTTTCATTATCATCACCTGCTTTATTAAAGAAATCTATGAGTTTAATTAGTACTCCAACATTTTCTGTTATAGCAAATCCCATGTCATTCTTGAAGTTACCCATCATTTCTTTTTCAACATTTCCAATTCTCAATGCAGATTGATCTGCTACTCCTTTACCTACCCAGATACCTTCGTATTGTCCAAACAATGAAGCATACCAAGTATCATATTCATATGGTTTAAGTTTAGGAGCACCATCTACTACTATTACACATGCATTTCCATAAGCTTTAACTGCATTTGCTAAATCATCTAATATCAAACTATAATCATCAAGTTTACCTATCATCTTATCTAAATCATAGATATAGATACATACACTTGGTTTATTTTCATCTTCATTAGGAGTATTTAGCAATTCAATTATTTCGTTAAACTTAGTTTCAAAATCATCACATATGTAATCAGTAATATTTTGACCTTCAGCATCTATTTTCTTACCTACGTCTACAACAAATAATCTATTATTTTCTATTTGTTCTAACTCTAGTAATAAACTACATGCAAAATTATATGTATTTAATATTTTATTTGAACTTATTATAGTACCTGGATTACTTAAGAAGTTGAACATAGAAATACTTAATGTATTCTTTTCAATTCCTATTGGTACATATGTTAAGTTACTAATATAATTCTTAACATAATCACTAGTAATTTGATTTGGTAATGAAGGAATTCCTCTAGCTTTTGTATTATTAACTTCTCTAACTGCTTGAATAAATTGTAATAAGTATTTATTCTCATCATCTGGAGAAATACTGATAGTTTGGAACTCATGTACTCCATTAACACTACATACACCACGACCAACGATTTCTCTTGGAACAATCTTTTGTCTTGTATTGAATAAGTAAATGTAGTCACTAGCTTCTTTTAACTTATATGCAAATGAAGTATTGAAGTTTTGAGAAAGTTTAGAACTCATTGAGTTAACATCAGAACATGTTACTACGAATACAATTCCATATCTTTCTGAATCTCTTGTTAATGTTGGTAATATATCATATAAAGATTGATTGTTTTCTAATATAGAATCATAGTTATTAAGTACTACTACCATAATTGGAAGTATTTCACCAGATTCTCTTATATAGTTTTCATATCTTCCACCATAATTAACAAATTTATCTTTTCTTACTTTAATTTCATCTTCAACTAATTTTAATAAACTATTTAATTGTTCTCCTTCACCTAAATGAACACTTCCACCAACATGTGGTAAGCTATCAAATATTCTTAATGACTCTGAACCATAATCTACTATGTAATAGTTTATTAAGTTTGCTGTGAAGTATTTAGTAGTTGTATAGATTAATGCTTTTAATAACATTTCTTTTTCAACACTATCGTTACCATATACAGCAAGGTTACCATCTTTAATATAGCTATATTTAACAATTCCTTGCTCTTGAGTTTCAGGTGAATCGAATTCTCCAAGAATTGCTTCAATATTATAATTATCTCTAACATAGTTATATTTTTGAGTTTCATTTTCTTCATATATTAATGCAGGAATACTATCTAACCATAATCTCTTAGAAACTTTATTAGTTTGTTTAGCTACATCGATTATTACATCCATAATAGCTGAGATTTGTTCACCTTTAGATTGAACATCTTTGTTAGTATTAGTATTTTGCATACTCTTAATTACTGTTCCAGCTTCATCTATGAAGTTAACACTCTTATCAACAGTTTTTACTAATTTATCTGAAGGATAATACTTAGCACCACACCATGCAGATTGACCTAAAACATAGAATTCATCATATCCAACTTGTAGATAAAATCTACCAGTTTCTTTTAAGCTTGCTGCATCTGGTTTTTTAAGCATTTCATTAGAATCTGATGTATCTTGTACTTTCAAACATACACGGAATTTTGTATTTGACCAAATTTGATCATCAACAACTCCTGTAGGTCTTTGTGTTGCAAGAATTAAGTGAACTCCAAGTGAACGTCCGATACGAGCTGTACTTATCAAACTATCCATGAAATCAGGTTGTTGTGATTTTAACTCAGCAAACTCGTCACAGACAATGAATAAGTGAGATATTGGTTCTGTAACATATCCAGATTTATAGTAGTTTTGATATTTATAAATATCGATTGTACTTTCTCCTAATCTGTCTCTTGCTTCATTAAATACTTTTTGTCTTCTTTGTAATTCACTTGTGATACTTACAAGTGTTCTATTCATTTCAGCTTTATCAAGGTTTGTAATAACACCTGCTAAATGTGGAAGTGATCTACCAGTAACAGAATTTTGGAATGCTCCGGCAAGTCCACCACCTTTATAGTCGATTAAGATAAATGAAACATCATCAGGACTATAGTTAATTGCCATTGATAAGATATATGTAATTATAAATTCAGATTTACCTGAACCTGTCATACCTGCAATTAAACCATGTGGTCCATGTGCTTTTTCATGTAAGTCTAGGTATACTGTATCTCCTTGGCTATTAACACCAACTTCAGCTTTTAAGCTTGAAGTTGAATCATTTGTTCTCCATTTATTTAAAATATTTAATTGTTCAACTTTACCAACTTTTTCCATTTCAAGGAAAGATATACTATCAGGTAAAGAACCTGTAACATTGTTTTCAAATTCAATTGGAATATTAGAAACAATTTTTGGTATTTGCATCAAATCAATGTTGTTTGTAACTTCTTCAAAGAATTTAATTTGTTCTTGTTGTTCATAGGCATCTTTAATTACCATTGAATCATTTCCACGAACATATATGAAGTTGTTACATTTACTTGGTAATTTACTTATTCTATTTTCAAGCATTATTACGCTAAATCCACAATCATCACTTGCTTCAGTTAAATCTTTGATAAAGTTATATCTCTTAATTTTATCGTAAGCATCAACTAATATTATGTAATATGGTTGAGCTACAGCTCCTTCAAGAGCTTTTCTTAATTCAAATTCTCCTCTTAAATAATCGATGATTGTTTTTGAACTTTCTGGATTTGATCCAAAAAATCTAACACTCTTATCATCAGAGAAGTTGTAATTTAAATATCTTATATATTCCCAGTTACTTTCTTTTGTTTCATCTGTGAATACAACAAATTTAACATCTTCATAACTGTAGAAACTTATTATTTGAATAATCATGCTGTTAATAAATCTATAACATTTATCAACATCACCCATTATGGCATTAATTCTATTTTTGAATAATGAATAACCAATTGGTACATCTGGAATAAATCTATATTTTTCTTTTAATGCTTCTGCTTTTTCTTGTTGATCACTTATTTCAATCTCAAACTTATCTTTTGGACTTTCTAGATTAATTTGTAATTTTTCATTACCATGACCTATTCTTACATCTAAGAAGTCATCTTGGTCTCTTCTTTTATTCCAGAATGGGAAACTCTTTGTAGAAATCATATTAACACATTCATTAAATGGTAATAAGTTTTCTTCTAGAATACTTTTTTGAAGTAATACGATTGAGTTAAGTTCTTTTTCTTTTCTTTCGATATATTTATCATACTTTTGTATAGCTTCTCTTTTTTGTGCTTTCTCTTTTCTGTTTGTATACTTTTGAATTATATAAGGCCATACAAATGATGATAATAACATTAATACAGAAGTTACGATTGTCATCCAGTTATCTGCAAAACTAGTACTTCCATTAAACATTTGCATATATGTTCCTGCAATCATTATTACTGAAGATAATCCCATAGTAAACATTGGACCTACAGTTAATAATGCTGGCATCTTTTCTCCACTTGATGTATCTGGTGCATCGTTTAATTTAAAATCTACTTCCTCAATAGTTCTCTTCATTCTTGGAGATTTTGAGAAGTAATCATCTTCTTTATAAAGATCTTTGTCTTTTATTACAATGTTTTCATCTGTAGGAGTTTGAGCAACTTTAAATGGCATTGTTTTCATTCCAGCTGCAACAACTAACTTACCATTTGGTGCACAAAATATTAAGATATTTTTTATACAAATCATTATTAATGAATAAACATTAATGGTATCTCCATCTTTTATTTGGCAAACATCAGATACTCTCTTGTGATTAACATATACTAAAGAATTTCCTTCAACTTTAATTTGTTTTGTTGCACCACTAATATTTACTGATAATAAAGGTCCTTTAGCAACATCACATTTAAATACTACGTTTGATGATGGTTCTGTTCCAATTGTGAATGAGAAATTCTCATTAGCATTGAAACTATAAAGTGCTGTGTTACTTTCACTTATTTTTGTGAAATAAATATAGTAGTTTTTACCATTCCTTTGAACAACATAAAAATTATCGGGAACTACTTGTACTGCACCGACAAATTGATTGTTATATATGATTTTAGATTCTTCAGTAGAAAATAAAACCCATACTCCGTTTCTTTCTTCTACGTTTATTATTCTTTCATCATTTTTTTCATCACCATAGCTGTAACTTCCAGAGACTTCATCAGGCAATGTGAAAGAATATAGTTTTAAATTAGAAAATAAGTATATTTTCATGTTTATAACCACCACACTTTATTATTCTTAATATAAATAATTATATCATAATAGCAAATAAATAGTAAACAAATAAACCAATTAAAACAACAAAAAAATCTCTATTATGGATTTCATAATAGAGATTAATTTCTATATTAAAACTTTTAACGAGCTGAAGAAGATCTAGTTGCTGCTGCTCTTTGTGCTGCTGCTCTTTGCGCTGCTGCTCTTTCAGCTGCTGCTCTTGCTGCTGCTTGTCTTTGTTGTTCTGCTGCTCTTCTTGCTGCTTCTTCTGCCGCTTTCTTAGCTGCTGCTTCTTGAGCTTTTCTTGCTGCTTCTGCTGCTGCTCTTTGTTGAGCTTGTCTTTGTTGTTCTGCTGCTCTTGCTGCTGCTTCTTGAGCTGCTTTTCTAGCTGCTTCTTCTTGTGCTTTTCTAGCTGCTTCTGCTGCTTTTCTTGCTGCTTCTTCTTGTGCCTTTCTTGCCGCTTCTGCTGCTGCTCTTTCAGCTGCTTGTCTTTGTTGTTCTGCTGCTCTTCTTGCTGCTTCTTCTGCTGCTTTCTTAGCTGCTGCTTCTTGAGCCTTTCTTGCTGCTTCTGCTGCTGCTCTTTCTTGAGCTTGTCTTTGTTGCTCTGCTGCTCTTCTTGCTGCTTCTTCTTGTGCTTTTTTAGCTGCTGCTTCTTGAGCTTTTCTTGCTGCTTCTGCTGCTGCTCTTTCTTGAGCTTGTCTTTGTTGTTCTGCTGCTTTTCTTGCCGCTTCTTCTTGTGCTCTTCTTGCTGCTGCCTCTTGAGCTGCCCTTTGAGCTGCTGCTTGAGATGCAGTTGTTGTAGATCTAGTTGTTGTAGCTGTTGTTACTGGTGGTTTTGGTGCAACTGTTGTTGTTGTTCTTGCTGTTGCAGTTGTTACTGGTGGTTTTGGTGCAACTGTTGTTGTTGTTCTTGCTGTTGCAGTTGTAACTGGTGGTTTTGGTGCAACTGTTGTTGTTCTTGCTGTTGCAGTTGTAACTGGTGGTTTTGGTGCAACTGTTGTTGTTCTTGCTGTTGCAGTTGTTACTGGTGGTTTTGGTGCAACTGTTGTAGTTGTTGTTCTTGCTGTTGTAGTTGTTACTGGTGGCTTTGATACAACAGTTGTTGTTCTAGATGTTGATGGTGTAGATGCTACCACTCCTACTCCTGTAGTTGTTCTTCCACTTCCTACTGTTGGTGTTACTGTTCCTAATCCAGTTCCTGTTCTTCCACTTCCTGGTGTTGATGGTGTTGCTGCTACCACTCCTACTCCTGTAGTTGTTCTTCCACTTCCTACTGTTGGTGTTACTACTCCTAATCCAGTTCCTGTTCTTCCGCTTCCTGGTGTTGATGGTGTTGCTGCTATTGTTCCTGTTCCGGTTCTTCCACTTCCTACTGTTGGAGATACTGGTCCTAATTCACTTCCTGTTCTTCCACTTCCTGGTGTTGATGGTGTTGCTGCTACTGTTCCAGTTCCTGTTCTTCCGCTTCCTGTTGGTGTTCCTGTAGCACCTGTTCCTGTTCTTCCACTTCCTGTTGGTGTTCCTGGCGTACCTGTTCCAGTTCCTGTTCTTCCACTTCCTGTTGGTGTTCCTGGCGTACCTGTTCCAGTTTCAGTTCTTCCACTTCCAGCTGTTGGAGTTCCAGTAGTTACTGTTCCAGTTCCTGTTCTTCCGCTTCCTGTTGTAGTTGTAGTTGTTGTTCTACCACTTCCAGTTGTAGTTGTAGTTGTAGTTTCTCTTCCAGTAGTTGTAGTTGTTGTAGTTGTTGTTCCTGTTGGTGTTTCAGTAGTTGTAGTAGTTGTTGTTCCTGTTGGTGTTGTTGTAGTTGTTGTTCCTGTTGGTGTTGTAGTTGTTGTACCGAATGATGTTAAACCACTACCTGTTTCAAAATAACTTGAAACATTTGATGCTTGTTGTTTGTATTTATTAGAAGTTTCTTCAACTTTACGTATTATTTCTGATGTTTGATAATGTAAGTCTCTCTTAATTCTTGTATTAATGTTATTAATTTTATTTTCTAGTGAAGCTGTTTGGTTTCCACCTAAGAATCCTCTTGCTATTCCTTTACATTTATTTAATGAAGCTTCTACTTGTGCATCCATTTCAGTTTGGAATGTTTTAGCAAGTTGTACTCCTTGAACAACTTCAATTCCGATATCTCCGTTGATACCATCTTTAATTGCTGTAACATCAACTTCTTTAATTAATCCAGTTTGGAATGCAACAGCTTGGTAAGAAGATGAACTTGTAAGTGCCCATTTTTTAGCAGCTTCATTCATTGCATCTATAATAGTACCAAATTGCCTTTCAATACTTTTTCCTAGATTGGTAATTGATGTTTTAAATTCGTTTGTAAAATATTTTTTAGCTTCAGGACATGCCCAAAGTAATGCCATTTTTTCAATGTATTGTTTGAATTTATTATTATAAGTATTACTCATTTCAGAAAAACATTGATTCATTGCTTTAACTGAGTTAGAAACATCATTGGGATTATACCCAGTAAAACTATTATTTCCCATATATTACACCTCCATTATGGTTTCATACTCCAATACTATAATAGAAATATACCACAAACAAAAAGAATTGTAAAACACTAAATAGTGTGATATATAAAAAAAACATGTTTTTTAACATGTTTTTAATTTTTTATTATTGATGATCCAATACCACCAGCTGCTGATGATACTCCACTTTCACTTTCAAATAAGTTAGCAACAGTTCCAGCATTTGCTTGGTATTTTTGAGCAGTATTTTTAACACTAACAACTAATTTAGACATTTGTTCATTTATATTATTAATAATAGAACTATATACATTATTAATTCTAGTATCTAATGCTTGTCTTTGATTTCCACCTAAGAAACCACTTGAAATATTTTTACATTTTTTTAGAATTCCATCAACTGAAGCACTTAAATCTGCTTGGAATGTACTTGCAAGACTAATATTTTTTTCTCCATCAATTCCGATATCACCATTAATATTATCTTTTATATTTGCTACATCTACATCTTTAACTAATCCAGCTTGGAAAGGTACACTAGTAAATGTTGCAGATGTTGTTCTAGCCCATGCTTGTGCTCCGTTATTCATTAATTCATTTATTGCTGCAAATTGAGTTTCTATATTTTTTCCAATTGCTGAAATAACACTCTTAAAATCTGCATTAAAGAATGTTTTAGCTTCTGGACATGCCCAATATTGTGCAACTTCATCAACAAATCTCTTAACTTTTGTATTATAAGTATTGCATAGTTCTGAATAATTTGCGTTCATGTTTTTTATTGAGCGAGTAATATCATTAGGATTAAATCCTGTAAAATCTGCCATAAAATATACACCTCCAATTTTATTTTTAATTTTACCTTCTATAAATTGAATATATCATATTTATAAATAAATGTAATTATTTATTGGTATTCTTTACATTTTTCGTGTAAACAAAAACACGTATTTCACGTGCTTTCTATTTGTTTTTTTGATTTTCTTTTGCAACCGTTAACATTAGTTTAATTCTGTTAACTTGATTAGTATGACTAGCTCCAGGATCGTAATCAATTGCTACTATATTACTGTCTGGATATAGTTTTCTAACTTTTTTAATTACTGATTTACCTACTATATGATTTGGAAGACAGGCAAATGGTTGAACACATACTATATTATTTATTCCTTCTTTTATTAGTTCTACCATCTCACCTGTTAAGAACCAACCTTCACCTGTTTG
>JAEEGL016231345.1_pt1 | contig 10593 bp, 9 predicted proteins | sample 9134231 | NCBI WGS metagenome assembly JAEEGL01 (sample SAMN16246548, study PRJNA631951) | gut metagenome | biome: gut microbiome; feature: rumen; material: fiber-attached | host: Bos | place: Iran: Karaj | collected 2018-10 | reverse complement strand
GGATATATTATAAGTTATAAATATAATAATAGGGGTTATGGAAAAGAAGCAACAGCAAAGGTAATTGATTTTGGGTTTAATAAATTAAAATTTCATAGAATAGATGCTAATATTGTTTTAGAAAATGAAGCATCTATTAAACTAGCTGAAAGTATTGGTATGCATTTTGAATCTGAAAGAGAAGATAGTTATAAACTAGGTGAAAATTATTATAATCAAAAAGTTTATACTATAATTAACAAATAAATATCCTTTTAGAGGATGCAGTTTACAAAAACAGTTATAGTGTAGTTGTTACCTGACAGATTTCAGTTATGAGTGCAATGTCTATGGAGTAACATTACCATTTTTAAGTTATGGCGGTTCATCATTTTTGATTAGTATGATTAGTGTAGGATTATTAATTAATGATGCAAAATAGTTAAAAATCATAATGACTTTTATTAGTTTTTTTGTTAAAATTATTTTGGGTGATAAAGGATGATTAAGAAGATCATAGTTGGTCAATCAGGAGGACCAACAGCAGTTATAAATTCTAGTATTGCGGGAGTTTATAAAAAAGCAAAAGAATTAGGGGTAGAAACTGTATATGGAATGGTATATGGTATTGAAGGATTTTTAAAGGAAAATATCATTGATTTAGATGATTATTTTAAAGACAATGATAACTATGAATTACTTAAGAGAACACCAAGTGCTTTTTTAGGTTCTTGTCGTTTCAAATTACCAAAATTTGAAGATGATCAAGCAGTATATGAAAAAATCTTTGAAATATTAGATAAATATGAAATTGATGCTTTATTCTATACTGGTGGTAATGACTCAATGGATACTATTAAAATGTTAGCCGATTATGCAGCGTTAAATAATAAGCGTCAATTATTTATGGGTGTTCCTAAAACTATTGATAATGATTTACCGATTACTGATCATTGTCCTGGTTATGGTAGTGCTATTAAATATGTTGCTACTAGTATTAAAGAAGTTATTCGTGATAATGCTTCATTTGGTATTAATAAACCAACCGTATTAATCGTTGAAATTATGGGTCGTCATGCTGGATGGTTAACATGTGGTGCGGCACTTGCTAAAGGTAACGATTGTGAAGGTGTTGATGCCATTTATTTACCAGAAGAGGATTTTGACATGGATGAGTTTAAAGCTCGTGTTAATAATTTAGTTGCTACAAAGAAAAGTGTAGTAATTGCTATTTCTGAAGGTATCCATGATAAGGATGGTAAATTCATTTGTGAATATGGTGATAGTGATCGTGCGGTTGATGCTTTTGGCCATAAACAACTATCAGGTAGTGCTGTTACATTAGCTAATATTATTAATAAAGAAACGGGTTTAAAAACACGTGCTATTGAACTTTCAACATTACAACGTGCTGCTACTCATATTGCATCATTAACTGATATTGAAGAAGCAGAAGGTAGTGGTGCTGCTGCTGTTCAAGCGGTATTTGAAGGTAAAACTGGTATGATGGCTACAATCATGCGTGTTAATAATAATCCTTATACTGTAAATTATGAAGTTTACGATATCCATAATATTGCTAACGTTGAAAAGAAAGTTCCAATTGAATGGATTGATTCTCAAAACAAACAAATGAAACAAGAATATTTAGATTATGCTAGACCATTAATTATGGGAGAATTAACTCCTATTTATGAGAATGGTTTACCAAAACATATAGTAAGAAAGTAATTTCTTACTTTTTACTTGACACATTTTTTTACAAAAATAAGATATTTTTAAATATTGATAGTATAATTATATTAGGTGATTAGATTGAAAATTATAGTTACTGCTGGAGGTACTGGAGGACATATTTATCCGGCCTTAGCAATTATAAATAAATTTTTAGAACATGATAAGAATACCGAAGTTTTATATATTGGAACGCACAATCGTATGGAAAAGGAAATTGTCCCTAAATCAAATATTCCATATGAAGCAATTGAAATCTACGGTTTATCAAAAACTAATATTATTCGTGATATAAAAAATGTTTTTTTGATTCGTAAAGCTTATAAAAAATGTTTAAATATTATGAAAAACTTTAAACCAGATGTTGTTATTGGTGTTGGTGGTTATGTTACATATCCAGTATTAAAAGCCGCTAAAAAGTTAAATATTAAAACTTTTATCCATGAACAAAATACGATTCCTGGCAAAGCCAACTTAGCTATTTCTAAATATGCAGATGTTGTTGGTGTTTCTTTTGATGCTAGTAAAGATAAATTCAAAAATTCAAATATTAAATTTACCGGAAATCCTTGTGGTGAAAATGCTAAATCAATGGAAAACTATGATAAAACTAAACTAGGTTTTACTAAAGATAAAAAGTTAATCGTTGTAGTTGCTGGTTCTTTAGGTAGTAAAACCATTAATAATTCAATGAAGAACTTTATTGCTAATTGTGGTAATGAAAACTATGAGGTTTTATATATAACCGGTAATGGTTTATATAATGATTTTGTAAATAATTTAGATATTCCAAGTAATGTTAAAGTATTACCATACTTTGATAATTTACCACGTATTTTAAAAAGTGCTGATTGTTTAGTAACCCGTGCTGGTGCTAGTACCATAAGTGAGATAATTGCACTACATATTCCATCAATTTTAATTCCGTCTCCTTATGTTGCAAATAATCATCAATTCTTTAATGCTAAAGCTTTAGAAGATAAAAAAGCATGTTTAATGATTGAAGAAAAAGATTTAAATGAAGAACTCTTAAAATCAAAGATTGATATTATTATGAATGATATTAAGACGAAAACAATTATTAAAGATAGTTTAAAGAAATTAGATAATATCAATTCAAGTGAAACAATTTATCAAATTATAAAAGATATGGTGAACAATAATGGAATTTAATAAATATGGTGAGGTATTAGAACATATTTCTCTTAAAGATTATAATACTTACAAAGTAGATAGTTTATGTAAATATTTTATTAGCATTAATAGTATTGATAATTTAGTTAATTTTGTTAATGATTATCATGATAAATATTTTATTATTGGCAATGGTAGTAACATTATTTTAAAAAGAGAAAGTTATGATTATCCTTTTATTAAACTAGAATTTAATGAGATTAATAAATTAAATGATAATGAATACTATGTTGGCGCTGGAGTTATGCCAGGGGCTTTAATAAATGAATTATATAAAGAAAACCTTGGTGGTCTAGAATGGGCATCAGGAATTCCAGGAACAATTGGTGGTATCATTTATAATAACGCTGGGGCTTATAATGATGAAATCAGTAATTTTGTGGTTTCAGTTAAAGTATTAGATAAAGATGATAATCAAATTAAAGAAATAAATAAAGAAGATTGTGGGTTTAAATACCGTGACTCAATATTTAAAGAAACTAATAGATATATTATACTTGGGGCGAGCTTAAAACTTAGAAATGTTGATGTTAAAGAAGCTAAAGAATTAATCTTAGATCGCTTAACACGTCGTAAAGCATCTCAACCATTAGAATATCCATCAGCTGGAAGTGTTTTCAGAAATCCCGAAGGAGATTTTGCAGGACGTTTAGTAGAAGTTAATGAATTTAAAAATTATCATATTAATGATGCTTATGTAAGTGAAAAACATGCTAACTTCATTATTAATAAAGGTAATGCTTCAGGAGCCGATATTGTTAATTTAATTAATGAAATAAAGCAAAAAGTTAAAGATAACGATAACGTTGAATTATTTTTAGAACAAGAGATTATTGAATAGAAAGTGGTTAAATTATGAAAGAGAAAAGTAAAAATAAAAAGTTAAAATTAAATTTTGCTAAATTAATTATTACTTCTATAATTATTTTTATAATTGGACTTCAAATTGCTTATTTTTACTTTATGCCAACTTTAAATATTTATATCGAAGGTAATAAGTATTTATCTGATTACGATATAATAATGGCTGGCAATCTTAAAGACTATCCACCACTATACCGTAATTCTAGTAATAGTCTCAAGAAGAAAATTAAAAAGAATCCTTTAGTTAAAGATGTTGAAATCAAAAAAGAGTTTACCGGCAAGTTAACGATAAAGGTTACGGAAAATAAATACTTATTCTTCGATCGTAATTTAAATATGATTGTATTAAGCGGTAATGTAACTATATCAAAGGATTTAGTTAATATTATGATTCCATCATTAATTAACTATGTTCCTAACGATATTTATCAAGACTTTGTTCAAGATTTTAATTTAATTGATCAATCGGTAATTAGTATGATTAGTGAAATTGAATATAAGCCACTTTATTCTAACGAAAATATCATTGATGAGAAACGTTTCTTATTGCGTATGAATGATGGTAATGAAGTTTATATAAATACGGTAAACATTGAACAACTTAATAATTATCCCGCTTTCTATGCTTCATTAGAAGATAAGAAGGGAACATTAAATTTGGATTCATCAACTAAGGAAAATTTTGTTTTTAAACCATTTAAAGTTGAATAGTAAAATTAATGTAATACTTAACATAAGTGTTACTTTTTATTTACATTAAATATAATAATAATTTGTAAAATATATTGTTAAATATTGTCAATTATAATGGCATTGTCAAACATTTACATTTTTATTTACAAATATAATGTCTAATATCATATTTTTGTTTGAAGTAGTGGGGTTTTATTGTATAATTAAATTGTGGTGGTAATATGCGTGATTACATGATAAATTTATTAAGTTTTTTCTCATCATTAACTAATGCTGATTATGTCTTCTTTGGAGCGATAATCTTATTATTAGTTTTAATAATTGTAATGTTTTATATTATTAAAATTAATTATAATAATGATGAAATTAAAGATATTACTTTAACTGATTCTAGTGATGTGGTTAATTCTAATAATGTGGTTAATCCTTATGTTGAAGAAGTATTACCAGAAGATCAAGATTTAACTGATGAAGAATTAGCAATTATTGATTTAGACACTTTAACTAATAAGTTAAGTACTGAAGAAGCATCTAACAAAACATATGATTCGTTAACGGAATATGAACGTATGCAAGAAGAACAAGCTATTATCAGTTATGATGAATTAGTTAATAAAGAACAAAATAAACTTCGTTATACTGCTGAATTAGAAATAACTCCAGATTTAAAAGTTAAACAAGTTGATATTAATAGTTTGAATGAAGTTCCATCAAAGAATAGTGTAGTTATTAATATTAATGAAGAAGAGTCATTCTTACAAGCTTTAAAAATGTTACAAAACAATCTTTAAAAGATTGTTTTTTTATTGTATTAATAATTTTAATGCATTATAATTAAAGGTAGTGGGGAGTTATAAAATGAGCAGTATTGAATTAAGTGACGCTACACTATATAAAGAAGGCTCTAGAATTGAGAATCTTTATAAAAAGCTGAATATAATTGATAAATTACTTCAAATTGCGCTTGATGTTGCTGAACAATTACCTGATGAAAAAAAAGCAAAGGCTAGAGCTTATGCGATAAGTCAAGCTGAGAAAAAAACCAGGGAACTTTTTCATGGTCTTGATGCTAATACAATTACTTATTTATTTCGTTTAACGGTTTTAAGTAATGGTAATAAATTAAGTCGTTTAAGCATAATGGTTTTAAATTGCAGTCAAAATGATAAAATAGGTACTTTTAGATTTATTCTTGATAAAGAGTATTTACCTTATTACCGTTTTTTTGCCAAATTAGGTGATTATAATACTGTTGCAACTATCTTTGATAAGCGTGGTATTGATGATTCCCTTTTGCTCGATTTTAGAGAGTTCTTTAAAACTTTAGATATAAATAGTAAGAATGAATTAATCAATAATTTACCAGATGGTAATTTTGAAAGTATATTTATTCTAGCTCATGACGCTTAATGTTATGAGTTTTTTACATGAAGAAAGGAGTGAAAAAATGAAATTTAATATTATAACTTTAGGTTGTAAAGTTAATACTTATGAAAGCGAATTTATTAAATCTTCATTTTTAGAAGAAGAGTTTGTATATACTGACAATTTAGAAGATGCTAATGTTATTATTGTTAATACTTGCAGTGTTACTAATCAAGCGGATAATAAAAGTGCTAAACTGATTCGTCATGCCAGAAAAGCTAATCCTGATGCCATTTTAGTAGTTTGTGGTTGCTCTTCTGAATATAAACGTGAAAACTATAATGATTTAGATATTGATATTTTAATTGGGACTCAAGATAAGAGTAAGATTATAGATTATGTAAAAGAATATTTAAATAATCATCAAAAAGTTATTAAGTTTTATGATGATCGTTTTATTGATTTTGAAGATATGAAAATTAGTAATTTTCATGATCGTACGCGTGCTTTTATTAAGATTCAAGATGGTTGTAACAATTTTTGTAGTTATTGTGTTATTCCGTTATTGCGTAAAAGTATTCGCTCTAAAAACTTTGATATTGCTGTAAGTGAAATTAAAGAAGTAGTTAATAATGGTTTTAAGGAAGTTGTACTAACTGGTATTCACACAGGTAGTTATTTTGATAATGGTCATGATTTAACCGATTTAATTCATGAGATTAGTAAGATTGATGGCTTAAAACATATTCGTATTTCATCAATTGAAGCTACTGAATTAAATGAAAAATTCTTAAATGAATTTAAGAATAATGAAAAAATATGTAATCACTTACATGTACCGATTCAAAGTGGTAGCAATGCAATTTTAAAAGCAATGAATCGTAAGTATGATATTGATTTCTTTGTTAATAAGATTAATGAAATTAGAGGAATTCGTCCGGATGTAAATATTTCTACGGATTGTATTGTTGGTTTTCCTGGTGAAACTGATGAATTATTTGCTGAAACTCTTGATACAATTACTAAAGTAAATTTTTCAAAAGTTCATGTTTTTCCATATTCAAAACGTAATAATACAGTAGCAGCTAGTTTACCTAATCAAGTCGATGAAAGAGTTAAAAAAGAGCGCGCTATTAAATTGATAAGATTAAGTGATAAGTTAAATAAAGCTTATAATGAACAATTTGTTGGTAAGGTTGTTCCAGTATTAATTGAGACTAACCATGATGGTTCGGTAGGCCATACTAGTAACTATTTAAAAGTAGTAGTTAAAGAAACTTTAAATCATAATGAATTTTATAATATTTTAATTACTGAAGCCTTCGATGATTATGTGATAGGAGAACTTAAGTAATGGGTTTTATTAAAGGTAAAGTAAGACAAATAATATATGAAGGTTCAAATGGTTATAAAATTGGTTTATTTAAAGTAAAAGATACTGATGATGAAGAAGTAAAAGATTTTTTAAATCGTACAATTACTTTTACCGGAACATTTATGGAACTTAATTTTGATGATTATTATCAATTTGATGGTTATTATATGTATCATGAACGTTATGGTAATCAGTTTGTAGTTAAGAATTATAATCGTATTTTACCAGATAGTAAGGATGCTTTAATAGAATTTTTAACTAGTGATTTAATTAAAGGCTGTGGAGTTAAAACGGCTGTTAAAATTGTTGATGAACTTGGATTGGATGCTCTAAATATAATTAAAGAAGATCCCAATGCATTATTAAAAATTGATGGTTTATCTGAAAAGAAAGCTGCTAAGATTTATGAAAGTATTTTAAAATATAGCCAAATTGATGAAACTTTATTAAAGCTACAAGAATATGGTTTTTCGATTCCTGATGCTACTAAGTTAATTAATAATTTTGGTGATAAAACGTTAATATTAGTTAAAGAAGATATTTATTCTTTAATTGAATATGTTCCATTTAATAAATTAGATAAGATTTATTTAGATAAGCTTAATAATAATGATGCACTTAGAGCTAAAGCTTGTATCATTGAATCATTGAAACGAATGGGCTTTCAAAGTGGTTCTACTTATGCCTTGTTTGATGATTTACTAGCGTTTGTTAATCATGAATTCAATTTAAATCTTGATGATGTTGCCTTAGATAATTATTTGGAAGAATTAATTGATTTGGGAAACGTTATTAATGATAATAATCATTATTATTTATGTGATGTTTATGAAGATGAAAAAGCAATTGCCGAATATTTAGCTCGTATTAACAAAATGGATAAAAAAATAGCCACACTTAAAGATATTAAAGAATTAGAAGAAGAATACGAAATTAATTATAATACTGAACAAAAAAATGCAATTCTTTCGGCTGTTAATAATGGAATTACAATTATTAGTGGGGGACCTGGAGTTGGTAAAACTACTATTGTTAATGCTATTTGTAAATTATATATAAAGAAATTACGTTTAAATAGTGAACAGATATTGTCAGATATTGCCCTTTTAGCTCCTACGGGTCGAGCTGCTAAAAGAATGTGCGAGAAGACTAACTTACCAGCAACAACAATTCATCGCTTCTTAAAATGGAATAAAGATAATAACGAATTTCAAATTAATGAATATAATAAAAACTATCATAAATTAATTATTGTTGATGAAATGAGTATGATTGATAACTTCTTATTTGCATCATTATTACGAGGTTTAACCGCAAATATTACCTTAGTTTTAGTCGGTGATTATTTTCAATTACCATCAGTAGGAGCTGGTAATGTATTAAGAGACTTAATCTTAAGCAATAAATTTCATTACTGTCCGTTAAATGCAATTTATCGTCAAACTAGTAATTCTTATATTCCAATTTTAGCTAGTGAAATTAAAGAGCGTAATACTGAAAGCGATTTCTTTACTCCTAAAGATGATTATAATTTTATTGAAACTAATAATTATCAAATAAAAGGAACTTTAAAGCAAATTATTAATAAAGCTATTGCTAAAGGATATAATGAAAATGATATTCAAGTTTTGGCACCGTTATATAAAGGTGAAAACGGAATTGATAATTTAAATATAATGCTCCGTGATATTTTTAATCCAGATAAGAAAAATGAATTAAAATTTAATGATGTTATTTATAAGGAACATGATAAAGTATTACAACTCGTTAATGATCCGGATAATAATGTATTTAATGGTGATATTGGTTATATTGAACATATCGATTTAGTTAAAAAAGAAGTAATGATTAATTTCTTTGGTAACTATATTATTTATAAAAAGGAAGATTTAATAAATATTAAACATGCTTATGCAATATCAATTCATAAGAGCCAAGGTAGTGAATTTAATTTTGTTATAATTCCAATTTCCAATAACTACCATCGTATGCTATATAATAAACTTTTATATACTGCAGTTTCCCGTGGTAAGAAGAGTATTATTATTTTAGGTGAGAAACAAGCGTTCTTGGATGCAATCTTAAATGATTATGCTTCGGATCGAAATACCGGCTTAATTAGTTTTTTAAATGTATATTTTAATTAATTTAGTTAATCCTAATAACAAGGAGTGATTAAATTGAAAAAAGGAACATTATTTACAATGGGCTTAATGACTGGAATGATTGGTTCATTAGGTGCGATGTACTTTATGAATAAGGATGAAGCTGATAAAGCAATAAAGAAAACGGTTAATGATGCTAAAAAAATGATTGAAAAAATGTAAATAGTACTTATAGTACTATTTTATTTTGGCATAATATTAAATAGAGGACTTATGAAAAAGAATAATGAGAATGTTATATTAGTTAAGAAAATCTTAAAATTGATATATTTTTTATTAATTATGATTATTGTAATGGTTTCATTTCATATCTTTAAGACATATGGATTTTATTTGTTATGTTGCCGTATTATGAAAATTATTATCCCATTTTTAATTGGATTAATTATTGCTTGGATTTTAAAGCCAATTCTTGATAAATTAAAAATCTTTCGAATTCCTCCAGTAATTGGGAGCATTATGATTTATTTCTTTATTTTTGGCATACTTATTTTATTGTTTAAATTTATTTTTCCGGATTTAAATAGTGAATTTGGTAATATCCATCATATTTTAAATGATAGTTATAATAAGATTAATCAAATATTACTAAGGATTTTAAAAAATCCAGATTATGTTAAAAAGCTTAATGCTTTCTTTATTAAGTATGCCCGTGGTTTATTACCAAATATTATGTCATTAACTAAGAATTGTATTAATTATGTATTTTATTTGTTGGTGGGTTTAGTAATTGGGTTGTATGCTTTAATCAATTATGATGTTGTTAATAGTTTTATTTTAAATTGTTTCCCACCTTCAAAAAGAGTGTTTATTAGTAGTTTAATGGATAAAATAAGTAAAACGGCAAGATCATGTGTTAATGGAACATTTATTGTGGCATTTTTAGTATTTTTAACATCATATGTTGCTTTTTTGATTATTAAAGTGCCACATCCATTAATCTATAGTTTATTATGTGGAATTACTGATATTATTCCTTATATTGGACCATATATTGGAGGAATCCCGGTAGTTATTATTGCTTTTGGAATTAGTACCAAATTAGGTTATATGGCATTAATAACTTGTGTTATTATTCAATTATTAGAAAATTATTTATATGGTCCGTTAGTTATGAGTCACCAAAGCAAATTAAATCCCTTATTAATTATCTTTGGACTATTGCTATTTGGTAATCTTTTTGGTATAATTGGCCTAGTAATTGCAACACCAATTATGTCAATT
>JAEEGL015843489.1_pt1 | contig 10593 bp, 25 predicted proteins | sample 9134231 | NCBI WGS metagenome assembly JAEEGL01 (sample SAMN16246548, study PRJNA631951) | gut metagenome | biome: gut microbiome; feature: rumen; material: fiber-attached | host: Bos | place: Iran: Karaj | collected 2018-10 | reverse complement strand
CTTAAAAGAGGTATGGCTTTACCATAGTTCTCTTTAATATATTCTTCCCATACTTCAGGAGAAGAAGCATCGTAATGACCATGACACCAGTTTCCTGATTCTGGCATGTAGTCTACACCCAAACAATAATCATATCCTTTTTCTTTATATTTGTTTTCTCGTTTAGAGATTACAAATAATCTATTCATATCATTTGGAAAATTGGGTTGAATTAATAAATATATTTGATAAATTGTTCCTAATTCTTTTTGCAAAGAATATTTTTCAGTATGTTGCACTAAATCAAGCAGTTTATTTGTTAAAGTTTGTTTGATTATAAGATAAATTTCTCCATCTCCATCTTTGTGCTTATTTAACAAATCACATCTGACTTGGTCTAATGCGCAAATTAAATAATGAATAGAAAGAGAGTTAATATCTCCTTCTTTTCCATACCAGTTTTGAACAATTTTGTTTAGAATTTTTTGTTTTGTTTCTGTCATTTTTATTTCCTCCTTATTAATTATTTGTGTTCGTCTTATTCTTCTTCATCGTAATTGTCATCATCACAATCCTCATCATCGTTTTCATCTAAACAACAAGTATTATGTAATTCATAACAATAATCTTCTTCTACTAAGTATTCTTTTAATTCGTATTTGTCGATTTCTTCTGGAGTTAAATCCATAGCATTAACAGCACATTCGACGAATTCTGCATCATGTTCTACAATCCATGCTAAGAAATTATCAATAATTTTTTCCTTTCTTGCTAATTTTTTCTTTAAAGTTTCGATATCCATGTTCATAATTATTCCTCCTTACTTTAAATTTTTTATTTGCAATGTTCTTCCAGCCTTAAACTGATTCCATCATCTTCAATGTATTTTCTCATTACATCAACATGAAGGGATTTTTTGATACCCTTTGCACTTACTTCCCATGTAGGATCTAAATACCCTTCGGTTTTTAGGACTGACAGATCACTTCTAAAGAAAGCTTGTGCAAGTCTTCTTCCGTATTTTACTACGACTTCTTTTTCTTCCGAATCATCAGATACCCAAATTTGGGTACCTGTTCGTTCGTCAGTAACTCTAACAAAATATTTTAGTGTCATCGCTTTTGCACCTCCTTTTTCATTAAAACCCATCTTTACCATATGGACCACCCATATAGCGGATATATGCATTAAGAGCAGCCAATTTAGCTAGATGTTTTCTAGCCTTTTCTTTACCGCCATTGGCAATCCATTCTTGATATTCTTTTTCTTCTCTTAACTGTTTTAAATGGTTAAGGCGATCAAATACTTTTTTCGAAATTTCAACACATTTTGTAATGGTATATTTGTCTTCTGTTAGACCATATCCATTATGGATACGAAATAAAAGAGCTCTTTCTCTTTTAGCTTCAAGAATAATACCACGATATTTTACATTGGGCTTTTCTATTTCTTGAAACTTAACATAATAATATTTTATTTTAGACATTCTTTCACTTCCTGTTCTAAAATTCTGAAACGGATTTCCACAGTTTCTTTATGTACACCTTCAAGGTCTTCATATACTCTCTCATAACAAATGACATCATTGCTGAATGAGCGAGCTCCAAAGTTTTGAACTAAAAAAGATTCTTTTTTCTCTTTCTCTTTAATTGCTAATTCTTGTGTCGCACAAACACTACAAAATTCAATTCCGCCGTCGGCATATAAACCTAAAACAACATAGACTTTTTTCATAGTATCATCTCCTTTTCTAAGTTTAATCTTGTTTTTATTTTCTCAACAAATTCTTGTGCTATTTCAATAAGAATACATTTCCTATTGGTATTAGTACAAGCTTCTCCTAATACTCCTGAACCAGCAAATTGATCCAAGATAGTTTCTTCAGGAAGAGTTACATAAGAAATAATTGCTTCTAATAACTCTACTGGTTTTTCAGCTTGATGAAGCATTTCTTTCGGTTTCGCATAATCAAATACAGTTGGCAGCATTCCAGCAGCGCCTTTCATATAATGTTTAACAGATGGATCTGCTTTATCTTTCTTAGCATCTGGTCTTAAAGCTCTTGCTTCACCTTTTGAGAAAATCATAACATCTTCTGTGTTCTTTGATTTTCTACCACAGTTAGAAATAAAGTTGCCTTTCTTCCATGCAACTTTTGCATAATATTTAAAACCAGCTTTTTCGGCCATTTGTTTAATATTATACAAGTATTCATAATTGTCGGCATTTTCTTCTGGTAAAAATTCGACAAGAAAAGCTCCATCTTTTAAGACTCTTGCTTTTTCATTGAAATCTTCTTGATTATAAAGAAATGCGTCGTAAGTTGCAAAGTTTCTGTTGCCACCTTTATTAGATGCTTTAATCTCATAAGGATGATCTGTAATAATTGCATCAATACTACCTGTTTTAATAAATGATAAATTTCTACCATCACCTTCTACAAGCAAGCAATTTTTATTTTGATAGATACCTCTTGCAATTTTCTTTAATATTCCATTATCAACGGCTTCATACACTCTAGCACGTATGCTAGGAAGTTTACATTCTATTCCTGAATTTTTCACAGCTTCATAAGCTTCAGGAATTGTGAATTGTTTTAAATTTGAAATCACTTTGGTTATACTCATAATTTCCTCCTTATTTATATTAATATTCCTTTTTTGGCTCTCTACTTTGTACCCAGGCAGGCGTATTGCGTTCGCTGCCAACAGTTTCAACTGAATAAGAATAGCCAAATTTATCACATAAATCTTTTGCCACTTCTAAATTTTCTGTTACACAAATTACCCAATAAACTGTTTTATACCATCCAACATCTCTACCTTCATATATTACATAATATTGTTTGTTCATCATTTTCTCCTTTACTTTTGAACCGCTAAGAAAACGCAATCTTCTATATCTATATCATCTAGCATACCATTTTCTAGTACATCGGTACCCAAAAAACCACTTAAACAATCTTGGAACTCTAATTCTATAGTATCCCATTGTTTACCATTTTCATTAGTATGATGCACTTTTATTAATTTATCTGTTCTAACTGCATAACATTCACCTTTGATATAATAATCATAAACTTCAATTTCTTTGTCCATGATTTTTTCAGCTTCTTTATGCCATGTTTCCTCATCGGAAACATCATAACCTGCTTTTTTCATTTGCTCTTTTGTGACAAAAATAAAGCCACAAACTCCACTATCCCATGGGTCGCCAAAAGAGCTAAGAGATATAGTTTGACTAGAATGATCATACATATATATTGGCAAGAAATAAGTATCTGGTTTATCTAAAAAATTCATACATTCTGTATGAGTCTCGAAAGAAAAACCTTTGTCTGCAATATTCCAATCTCTCTTGGCAGCAGAGACAATTGTACAAATATTATCCCATTCTCTTGGACTTTCGGCACAATCATCACCTATAATTCTGATTAAATATAAATCATTATTTTTGTCTTTGGCATACACTCCATCATTTTCATCATAACATTTATCTCTTAAAATATAAGCAGCTTCCTCTTTTGAAATTTCTTTAAATTGTTTATCTTTATAATCTGTAACTTTCATAGTTTTCTCCTTTTGTATATTTTTATAAATTTAATTCTTTAATAATATCTTTCATTTGAATTATTTTCCATTCATCAGGGTCTTCACGACTTCTGTCATAAGCATGCAAATGTGTTTTACAAAAACCTTTATACGAATATTCTACTAAAAAACTTCTTCCATGATTGGTATCTCTATACCAACCTTCAAATTTTCTTTCTGGATATAAGCGGTCATAATTGATTTCAATAATATAAAGGCTATATTTATAACCGTCTTTACAAAATTGTTCATATCCTTCTAATTTATTTTGTTTTGCTAATTTTTGTAAAACTTGTAATTCTTTTGCGTTATTTATTTGAATTACAGGTCCTGCAAAATTACCTCTAATAAATTCACTCCACTTACTCATTTACACGCCTCTTAATAATTCTATGAAGATAAGATTCGTTTTCATCATAACATTTTTTTTGCTTTGATGCTTCTTCTTTTGTATTTTCATAAGTAAGGTCATCCCAGCCGTAGCCGTAATTTCCTTGCAAAACCCAAATTACTTTCATTATTTTTCCTCCTTTGCTGGACTAAATCTTAATACTTTAATGATATCATCTAAGTTGTCAGGTAATGGTTTTCTTACTCTGTTAAAACCATTTAAATAGCCTATAGAACCCTTTGCAAACTCATTTGTTTCTTCTCCAGTGGCATAATGAATTTCCATTTCATTTTCTCCTCTGGTTACTAAATCATATAAACCATACGTATCCACATTACAAATATCAATTGGTCTACAAAGTCCGAGTTTTTCTGATTTTGAAGGCTTTTTTGATTCATTACTGAAGAAAATGCTTGTTTCTTGATCTAGACCAAAAGGTCCATAAATTTCATAATATTTTATATTCATTTTCTTACAAATTGCTTCAGCTAATGGGCTATAAATTAATTTTATATCACCAAAGTTTTTATGCCATTCTTTTTCGATTTTTAATTCAATCGCCTTCTTTTTCTCTTCTAATAGATGAATTCTATCCCATCGTTGTTTTTGTTTATTTCTAGCATTAATAATTAAATCGTTTAACATCTTTATTCCTCCTTAAATAATTTTCCGCAATAAAAAGAAACACTAAATTTCTCATCTTCAGATTCTCTAGAACTACTCCAATGAAAAGCAGCTCTACTCAATCCAGAAAGAAAAGTTTCTCTTCCTAAGATTTTGATGGCTTCTCTTTGGCCAATTTTTCTTCTTTTACTTGTTTCTAAATCTTTTAATTCTAACTCTAAAATATTAGATTTACTTGCTCTTTCTATTTGAGCAATATCGTCTGGTCTTTCGCCCCAGTTAGCTAAAAGTTTTTTATCTTGTATAGTTAATTTCATGTTTTCCCTCCTTTAACTATGTAATTCATAATAATAATTCAATGCAGCTTCAACTAATTTTTTATCTTTAGAATTAGCAAAGCCCCATTCTTGCTTATCTACTTTAAACACCATTTGAACGCCAACTGCTTCAGCAATTTCTCGTAAGTCATGCTGACGGTCATCAAAATCGCAAATCATTACGCCACATTCGCGTTCATCTTCGACACATTCTTCGATCGCTTCTTTAACTTCTTCAGATAAAATATTGGTTTTATTTGCAGTTTTTTCAAATTGATTTTCAAACAAATCTTTTAATTCTTTTGATTTATTAAGAATCTTTTCAACTATACGATCAGTAAAAGCGTCTTGATTACCAAGAGCTTTTACCGTACATTCAAATTCATAGCATAAAGAATTTATTTCTTTAATTGTTCTTAAAACTTTTTTATCATTTTTCATGACGTAAATACATCCTTCCTTGATTTAAATTGTCCAATAAATAATCTTCTCCTAGCCAGTAAAAACGATTAATTCTTAAAAATAATTTTTTACCAGTTTCGGGATTTACAACTTCTTTTACGAAGAACTTCTTACAATAATACTCATTACGTTGGGCTACTCTTGGCCCTTTCAAAATTGTTAGATTTGCCTTCCTAGGCTCGCCCAAGCAGTTTGAAGTTTCTCTGTATTTGTTACCAATTTTAAACATAATTGCACCTCCTATTGACAATATTTTTGTTTCAAAAACGAGCGTAAATTAGTGGCTAAGTGATCTAAAGTCTCACCAATTTCTTCGCAATTCTCCAATAAAGTTCTAGCACTAGAAGGTTCACCTCTATCTGCTTTGTACCATAAATCGAAATGTTCATCTACATCATAGTCATCACAACAATTAATGATTTCTTGAATTTCGTCATTTGAATTTGTTTTATCAATTTCTATTTCAAAATCTTCTCCACAACGATTGTCGATATAAACTATATACCCTTTTTTATCTTTAGTTAATGAAATACCACAATTTGGAGTTTCATTAATAATTTTTTGAGCTTTTAATTCCATGATTTCACCTCCTATACTAAATTTCTTTTTATAATGGCGTTAGCAATACCAGCTTCTAGTTCAGATATTTCTTTACAAGCACGAAGAATTGTTTCATTTAATTGTGGAGAAATAAATAAAGCAACTCCTTGTTTTTCTTTGTCATATTGACTTTGAATAGCTTTTTCTAATTCTTTTTGACTTAAATTCTTAAAACTTTCAACTCCTTTAGAAACCAAAGTTGAAGCAATAAAACTTAAAGTAAAATCTGGGTATCTCTTTTCATTTTCCCATTTTACTGCTGCATCATTAAATTCTTTTCTTAATTTTAACATTTTCTATCCTCCTTAATCAATTAAAATGTTGTCAAAAATATTTGCTTCTTCTTCACTAACTTTATACTCCCATTGGGCTCCTTCATTCGGCCAATAAGGATTTTTTCCTAATAAATTTTTTGAACTTAACCATTGTCTTATATCTTCTGTGTCCATTAGACATTTTTGTAACACTTTTGTGACATAGAGATATCCATTTTTTACAATACCTTTGGCGTTATTACCTAATAGTATTTTTTGCCAAACTTCATCAATAATAAAATTTTTATTTAATTTAATTCTTTCAATATCATATTGACTTCTTTTTGTTGCTCCTTCTTTTAAAATCTTATGATTAACAATTCTTTTTGCAAAATCTTTGTCAAACTTTTTTGTGATTCCTTCTAACATTCCTATTATATCATGTGGGTAGTCGAAAGGTTTTAACAAATGTTCATAATAACTATACAAAGACACTCTTCTTGCATCTTTTTCAATTAATATGAACTTTTGCAATTTGGTGCCGTCTTCTTCTCCATATTCTTTAATAAGATCGGCTTTAATTTTTGCTAATTTTTCAGCAGCCTCTTTTTCCTCTTTCGCAACTTTATCATAATGGCTTTGAGGAATTAAATTTAATTCATCAACATAAACATAACTTTCATAATCAACGTGATAAATCCAGTGGTGAGATCCACTATAAAATTCACCATCTGGACTTATATGTCCTTCAACATTGTCCCAATTTTGTGCTAGGATTTTATCTTTATCACATCTGGTATAAATCTCATGTTCTTCATGAGTTTTTCTAAATGCAATAAAAGGCCTACCAACATCAGGTAGACCATCTTTTGCACATTCATAAATTTTTAGTTTTACTTCTTTCATTATTTTGTCTCCTTATAAAATTCTATTTTTATTTAAATTCTTCTTCAGAAGCTTCTTTCTCTATATAATTTAGTGCTTCATCAAAATTATCAAAAACAAAAGATTGACTTCGTGAATCAGTGCCCATGTAACCTCTATAAACTGTACACTTAGATGCTAAGTAACAATCTCCATTAATTTTTACAACAAGAAATGATTTGTATATTTTACAATCGTTTCCTTCTTCTGTTATTTCTTTTTGATAAATTAATTCTAACATAATTTTCTTCTTTCTTCCTCCTTGTTTATAATTCTTTCAAAAATATTCTTTGTTTTGTATAATCCCAAAATTCTGGAGATTTTTCCAAAACATCTTCTATTTTTTCTACTTTTAAGAAATCTTCTTGGCTCTTGAAATAATAATCAATATCTTTGCCCCAGGCATGCCCTGGTAATGGAGGATAATGATGTCGAATATAATATCCTTCGAATGGATATGTTCCATTTAGAGTATCTTCCATATCTAAATATCTGATTTTATCTCCAAGATAAAGTTTATTGCCTTTAGCATCTACATAACCAGTATAAGTTGCAGTTTGGATACAAGCTGCTTGATATTTCTTTTTATTTACATAAGTTATGTAGCTGTTGCTACTATATTCTCCAAGAAAGAATGAATATCCTTTCTTCTCTAAAATGTATTCTAATTCATCGAGAACGGCTTGACCGCCTTCTTTATAGAATTTACCGTTAATAAAAACAAGTCCTTTTTCTTTGTTTCTCATCTTTTTCTTTTTCCTTTCTTTATTACTTGTATTCTGCCGTGTCTTTTCACGACTTTCCATTCGTCATAATTCTCTGCGGCACGAGCGATTAAGCTTTTTGGATTCATGATAATTCTCCAAGTTCTAATCGAATATCATTTGCTAAATCTTGCTCCATGATTTTTCGAATAGTTTCTTCTTCTTCGTCTTCATCATAATCACTTTCTGCTTCATTAAAAAAGCAAATTGTATGACGATGATGATAGTCGCCATTAATAATGAATTCTAAATTCCAATCTTCTACATGATAACTATAATATGCTCCATTATAGCTATTACCTAAATTAGTGCGAGAACTAGAATAGAAAAGAGTTTCCCAATTGCGATCTTTCTTTTTTAGTTCTGTATTGATCATATAATGTAGTTTATCAAAAGCTGTATAACTATAATCACCAGTATTGTACATCTTTTGATAAGTTCTTCTGACAAAACGAACGGCAAGAACTTTTGGTAGTCTTGCCGCTTTCCTAGAAATATGGATAAAATTTAAATTTTTCATTATTCTTCGTCTCCAAAATTAAGAATTTCATCAATGAGATCATAATCTAAAGAAGGATATTTTTCTCCTTTTTTATCTTCAGATTTAACTTCGGCTTGAATTTCGGCTTTAACCTCAGGATGAGTTTTCGCGATTTTTGCTAATTGTTGATAAACGTAGTCATCAAACGAATTAGCTCCTTTCTCTGTGTCTGTGTCCATATAAAATGGACTTCTTTTGATTTGTTTTTCTTTTGCCATATTGGCCTCCTTCTGTCGCCTTTCTTCCGCGACCATTTAAATTTCCTTTTACGATAGGATAAACGTCCGTTCTTTTCTTCCAACGGTTGAACGGCAGCCCGAAGGCTGTCACGGGCCTGCACCGTGATGGCTTTGCCCGTTGGATTTTGATTATTTTCTTTTATTATTCTTATAATCTCTATAAGGTCTTTTTTCCTTATAGCCTTCATTTTTTGAATTTTGGATTTTAATTTGTTTACGAGAAACAAATCCTCCAATTAATTCTTTTTTCATTATTTGGCACCTCCTTTGTAGACAATTGCTTTACCAACAGCTTTAGCAGCACTTGATGTATTATATAATACATTTTGTGCTTTTATTCTGTTTTTAAATCCGCGTGAGCTATTGTCAGCTCCTTTAACAATCTTAGTAGCAGCTTGATAAGCTTCTACTTCTTTTTTTAATGCTCCTTGTACAGAAGCTACTTCAAATAATTTTGCCATTGTTTTTCCTCCTTTATTATTTTTATTTTTCCATAACAACGGTTGAGCGGACCAGAGGGCGGGTTTCACGCCAATCTCCCTAGCCCGTTGTTATTTTCTTTTAATAGTCGTCATCGTCGTCTTCTACGACAAGACCACAATATGCGTCATAAAAACAGACGCAAAATTCTTTTTCACTATCATTATAATCGGATTCTAATATTCCGTTATGTTTGTTTAGTTCTTCTAATATTATTGCAGAATGATCTTTTAGCCATTCTTTTGTTAAGTCTAAACATGGTAAATCCTTAATAATTTCCTCAACCTCGAAGTAATATGATCCTTCTAAGGTTTTATTTGTTCCATAAAAATACATGTATGCAGCAATTAATACTTCTTTTCCGTCTTCCATTGCTTCATCCCTCCATTATATCTAAAAAGAACTTTTTTAGTTCTTTTTTTAATTTTAGTAAATTCCAGTTAGGATTTACTTTTAAGGATTTGATAATTTTTGTTTTGCTAATCCCTTCTTCCGTTATATTGTAATGATAACTCTTGTCATCAATTACAATCCAAGAATGCGTATAACAGCACCCTTGGTCAAAATAACAGCCTAGATGTGCTATTGTTTCGTTTTTTTTGTTATACTCTTGAACTATTTTTTCAATAGTTCTTAAGTAACACAAACTTTCTGAACAAATGGGATTATTATAATCTAGCTTATTCAGAAAATTATTTACTCTTTGCCAGTGGCTTTCATTTAAATAACCATTGACAAAACCGTTAATAATTGGAACTATACGCCAAGGCGCATTCATTCCTTCTTGTTCTAAGTCTTTTAAAAAACTTAGCGCTTCATCATATGAACTAAATTTGAATGAATCAAATTCTGATTCATATGATGAATGAATTCTTCTTTTTATTTGAAGAAAAAATTCTTTTTGTTTCATGTTTATTCCTTTCTTGGTTTCTGGATTTTACTTCTCGTCGTAATTTTCAACGACTTTGTAAGGGCCTCACCATTTCCCCAAAGAAGCCTTTTAACGTCATGCTTAGGACAGAAGAAGATTATTCATAGTCTTTATAGTCTTCTTCGTTATAAGTTTTATTTTTAAGAATATCACATATTTTGCGGTATTCTTTATTTTTTGGCAAGTCTTTGTCGTTGCCATATTGCCAACAAGGTATTTCTACCCAATATGTTGGGAGTTCTCCTTTGTTGATTCTGTGAAGTTCTTCTTCACTTATTTGTTTGCCATCGATTCTTAAACTTGTGGCAATAAAATTTTCTCCTTGAGATTCCATATCAATCTCAAAGCTAACATAAAGATAATTCTTTTCTAGAATATCTTTAATGAAATTTTGTTTTTCAGCTGCACGTTTGGCAGCCCATGCAGCTTCTGCAGCTGCGCGCGCTTCTGCGCGTTTTTTCGCTTCGGCTTCTGCCTTAGCTTTTTCTTTATTAATT
>JAEEGL015452801.1_pt1 | contig 10593 bp, 4 predicted proteins | sample 9134231 | NCBI WGS metagenome assembly JAEEGL01 (sample SAMN16246548, study PRJNA631951) | gut metagenome | biome: gut microbiome; feature: rumen; material: fiber-attached | host: Bos | place: Iran: Karaj | collected 2018-10 | reverse complement strand
CGATCAGCGAAAGCTGCTTCGTGAGCTCGAACTGATCATCATCGACGAGATATCAATGGTAAGGGCTGACATTATCGACTTCATCGACAAGGTGCTGCGTATCTATACCCGCAGCTACGAGCCTTTCGGTGGAAAGCAGCTATTGCTTGTGGGCGACATCTATCAGCTTGAGCCTGTCCTGAAGGAGGAAGACCGCCAGCTGCTCAGACCATACTACCAGAGTGCTTATTTCAACAATGCTAAGGTGTGGCAGCAGATGCAACTCGTAGCCATCGAGCTACGCAAGGTCTATCGTCAGCGCGATGCCAGTTTCGTTGCCCTTCTCGATCGTATTCGCCAAAATCAGGCCACCCAGCAGGATCTCGAGGCATTGAATCGAAGAGTTGTGAATGTCAATAGTTCAGAAGAGAAGTCCTTCGCGTCTCCATCTTCCACTATGACCGCTCAACTGAGAATCACCCTTGCCACTCGTCGCGATACAGTTGATTTTATCAACGAGCAGCGTTTGGCAGCTCTGGATGGCTCGACCACCACTTTCCGGGGGTGGGTGAAGGGCGATTTCCCTGAGACCTCCTTTCCCACGCCCATTGAGTTGCAGGTGAAGCTGGGTGCACAGGTCATCTTCATCAAGAACGATAAGGACAAGCGATGGGTGAATGGAACTCTGGGCACTATCATCGAGATTGATGAGCAGGAAGGAATTATCACTGTGCAGGACGAAGAGGGTAGGGACTTCGATGTAGAGCGCGAAGTGTGGGAGAACATGCGTTATGTGTTCAATGAGAAGGAACAGAAGATTGAAGAGCAACTTCTTGGCACCTACACCCAGTTCCCTCTGCGCTTGGCTTGGGCCATCACCGTACATAAGAGCCAGGGACTGACATTCAATCAGGTAGTCATCGACTTCACTGGAGGAGCTTTTGCAGGCGGACAGACTTATGTCGCCCTTTCACGTTGCACTTCGCTTGAAGGTATATCCCTCGTTGCTCCCATTCGTCATCAGGACATCTTTGTGCGTAGCGAAGTGGTTCAGTTCGCTAAGCGATACAACAACCAGGCCGATATCGATCATGCCATGCAGGAGGGAAAGGCCGACCGCCAGTATCGCGATGCTATCCACGCCTTTGACCGTGGTGATTTCACTGCCTTCCTCGATCATTTCTTCAAGGCTATCCATAGCCGATACGACATTGAAAAGCCCCTTGCTCGTCGTTTTATCTGCCACAAGCTGCAAATTATCAACCACCAGCGTCAGGAGATTGAGACGCTGCGCTTGGAAAAGGAGCAGCAGGATGAAAAACTGCGACGTCTGGCCGCTGAGTATGTGCTCATGGGAAAAGAGTGTGAGCGCGAGCATATGACTGACGCTGCCATCCGCAACTATGAGAAAGCTCTCGAAGTTTACCCTGATGCTGGCGATGCCAAACGCAGGCTGAAGAAGCTAAAGGGCAAAAAGTAACATATTGTTTAGCTTTTGTGTCTTTTTTACCGTCCTTTTCTTCTTTTTATCATAAATCAAGAAATTGTGCTCCCACACAACAAATTTTATCAAAAAAAATTGAAGAAAAGTTTGCAGCATTCAAAAACTTTGCTTACCTTTGCATCGTTATCCTGAAAACAATCTTTTTACCTTAAAAGAACTAATACCTATTGAAGATAAAGCGATCGACTGTGAAGCCCGTCGCTTTTTGCGTATTTATAGGCATTCCTTGGGCTCAGTCGATATTAATACAGATGATACACTTAATACAGTATAATATATAAAAGTATCGCGTACGTGCATGCGCGCACGTACGCACGTGCTTTTTTGTAAATCATGTGTATCATGTGTATGTGTATCAGGCTTGCCTCTGCAAACCACTATAGTTATGCCAGCTAAGTACTATAGTTACGAGTGCCAATCACTATAGTTATGCCAGCTAAGTACTATAGTTGTGAAATCAATGCAAAGATACATAATTTAGAAGCCAAATGCAAGAGAAAACGCCTTAAATGATGTTAACTCCCCACTAAAAGTGACGGCCTTCAGGTTTGGAGGCCGTCACTCTTCAGTCTGCAGGGCTACATGCCTAGGATGATGTTCACGATGGCAAGTGCGTCAGCGATAGTGATGCCCTCTACCCCATCGACATCCGCAGCACTTTGCACGAAGTTGCCTGTGGGATTGCCGTTGGTGAGGATATAGTTCACCACAGCGACGACATCTGCCACGCTGACCACATCATCGCCATTGGCATCGCCAATTTTATAAAAATCGACAGAAAAGCCAAAACCTATTTCATCGTCAACAAAGGATGTCCGGTTAGGCTCATAGTCCCACTCCTCCATGCGAATGGTCTTGATACCATATCCTTCATCAGGGATGATAGAAGCATAGATATTTTGTACTTTATACACTATGAGATAATTGTTGTATGCAAATGCCTTGCTATAAAAATAACAATATTCACTGCTACTATCACGAATGGTTATCCCTTCGCCAAGTTTGATGCATCCACCCTTATTACACGAGAATTTGCCCTGGATGATATTACTAGGAAAACTTCGTATACAAAAAAGGATTTCATCACAATAATAAGAGAACTCACGTTTCAAACTGTTGAAATCTTCCTCAGTTTTACTACTGATGTTATTTCTGAAATCATCAAGTTTATTAAGCAATGTCCGGATACAACCGTACATAGCACTCATCGCCTCATTCAGCGTTTGTCTATGCTCTGGTACAAAAACTCCCCTAGTGATAATCCAATAATACGTTGTATCCCTCATCATATTGATGGCATTACAGGAGTCGCGCATGACTTTTATTTCTTCAAGCCATTCTTCCGTCTGCCCTTCTGTCCTGCTATTTGTCACAGCACAGGCAGGAAGACTCATCAGAAGGCCCATCAGCCCTAGCAGCAATGCTCTTATTGTTTGTTTTCTCATCATTCCCGATTCTTATTCAGTTTCTCCTTTCAGCTTTCCTCATTCTCCATTCACAATCATGCTCGCGATGGCGATGGCATCAGCGATAGTGATGCCTTCAGCGCCGTCGACATCAGCTGCTCCGACGACAAAGTCCCCTGTAGGACTGCCATTGGTAAGGAGATAGTTCACCACAGCCACAGCATCGGCAATGCTGACCTCTCCGTCGCCGTTGGCATCGCCAGGCTTCACGGCACTAGCTATAGTGACGTTAAACGTAAAATCGTCGAAGTCCACCTCCACCTTATTGGCATCACTGAATATCATATCGTATACAGTCCCTGTATAACTTCCTGCCACGGCATCATCAGCACAATGAACTGTCAGGTTGATGATTTCGCCGCTTTTCCCCTTGAAGGTGTTGTTCTTGTTGGAATAGCACAGGAAACGGTAGACACCATCGTGGTTTGGCTCGCTCACCTCCAGCTCATGCCTGTTGGACCGACTACTATTGAGCTCCGCCATCAGATAGTCGTCCTCATCATAGACGATACGTACTCCGTCAGGCAGTCGCATACTGAACTCGAAAGCGATGTAGTCTTTCGTAGGGTTGCTCAGCTCTATCGATATGGTCTTGGTCTCTCCTGCAGTGATGCTGAAATCACTTACTATCAGCTCGTCAGCTGTGGCATTGCCCACTACTGTGAGCAATGCCGTCAGCAGAGATAGTCTTATCGTTTTCATCGTCACGGTCACTTGACAATTATCTTCTCGTTGTTTACCACATAGACGCCCTTCGTCAGTCCAAGCGTAGAGGTGGCACCTCTCTTGATGAGCTTGCCGCTCACCGAATAGATGTCAGCAGGCTGCTCGAAGCTGGCGCCTATCGACATGATGCCCTGCGTATTCCCCAGCTCAGCCGCTTCGAACGCCACAGGGTCATTATCGGCATCGATAAACACCACATCCTCAATCATCGCACTGCAGTCACTGCTCACCTGAAGCTTTATGGGACAGTCATCCTTGAACGTAGCATTGCTGCCGGAATACACCATCACCATATAGCGGCCATCGTCCAGTCGGGTGAACTCCGTCTTGTGAGCCTTGTCCGAGACCACATCATTCAGCACAGCCTTTCCTGACAGAGAGACATAGAACTGTGCAGCAATATGATTCGTTGCGCCAGTCACATTCATACTGATTGTTTTCTCGTCAGCCTTGAAAAGGTCCAGGCCGCCAGAGATGGCAGCAGTCTGGTCAAAGGCGGTCATAGCGGGTGCCTGGCTGGCTGTGTTCATGATAATCTCTACCAGGTTCACCAGGTCCATAACGTTCACCTTGCTATTGTCGTCAATGTCAGCTGCGGCGAAGAAGAAATCGCTCGTGGGGTTGCCCATGATCTTGCCCACCACCTTCACAATATCCATCACGTTCAGCAATCCATCATGGTTGGCATCGCCAGGAACATAGTCAACGACAGAGATGTTGAAAGTATAGTTGTCAATGTTCAATTGTTGCTCGTTCTCATCAGCGAAGATGATGTCCTTCACCTCTGCTGAATAACTGTTTTCCTCCACGTCCTCATCAGCCACTATTGTCAGCTTGATGAAATCGCCGAAATCACCCTTGAAAGCTCTGTTCTGACCCGAATAGCAGAGGAAATGATAGCGCCCGTTTCCTTCGTCGGTTGCCTCGAAGGAATGGTGGTTGTCTCTCTCGCTGACAAGCTCAGCCTTCAGGTAGCCATCCTCGTCCTTCTCGATGCTGAACCCGGCAGGCAGTTGCAGGCGGAACTCTCCCGCTATCAGTGTCTTCACGTCGTCCAGCTGAATGGCGATGGTCTTCTTGCCTCCAGGGCGAATCGTCACTTCATTTGCATACAGATAGTTGTCGAGGTTCAACTCAACAATCTCCTTGAAGTCTTTCCACACGTCGGCTGCATCGTAGGCGGCTTTACAGCCGAGAGGTACATATAGTGTGGCATTGTAATTCCTAAAAACTGACGACTCGATAGAAGCTGGCTCCCTCCTTTTTACAAACACGGATGTCAGTTTGTCGCAAGCGAAAGCCCACCTACCTATGCTCGCCACTCCTTCGGGAATAGTGATTGACGTCAAGTTACGGCAGCCAGAGAAAGAGTTATTTCCTATGCTCGTCACACTGGTTGGAATGGTGATGGAAGTCAAACCAGTACAGGCGTGAAAAGCATTGTCTCCTATGCTCGTCATCCCCTCGTGGATGATGACAGAGGCCAGACTGCTACAGCCACGAAAAGCATCTCTACCTATGGTCATCAGCCCTTTGGGAATAGTGATGGAGGTAAGGCCAATGCAATTTGCAAAAGCATCTTCCCCAATACTCTTCACCCCTTCAGAAATGGTGATGGAGGATAGACTGTTACATTCACCGAAAACATACTCTCCTAAGCTAGTTACACTGCCAGGAATGGTGATAGAGGTCAAGCCTGTACAGCCACTGAAAGTACCGTGCCCAATGCTCGTCAATCCGTCAGGAAGCGTGATGGAGGTCAAACCACTACAGTAACTGAAAGCCAATTCCCCGATACTCGTCACCCCTTCGGGAATAAATAATTCTGTCACTTCATTATTATCTTCATCTATAAACGATAATTCATGGTGGCCATAATACCATAAAATTGAGTTATTGCAGTATGCATCATAGTCACTAACTGTTGCTTGATCAGGAACTATTATTGCGATATTTGTAGGTGAATAAGAATCACTATAATAATAATCAGGAAACGAAAAAGCGTTTGTTCTCGTTAAACCTAAAGGTATTGTTATAGATCTCAGGTTACCGCAACCTTGGAAAGCACTTCCACCCAAGCTTGTTACACTGGCAGGAATGAATAAAGATGTCAAACTACTGCAATCGCGGAAAGCTCCGACACCAATGCTCGTCACCCCTTTGGGGATAGATACTGATATCAGGCTACTACAACCATGGAAAGCATAGTTTCCTATGCTCGCCACTCCTTCGGGAATAGATACTGATACCAGGCCACTACAGCCATCGAAAGCATAGTTTCCTATGCTCGCCACTCCTTCGGGAATGGTGATTGATGTCAGATCACTACAATTACGGAATGCATGCAGACCAATGGAAGTTACGTTAAATTCTTTTCCACCATAGAAAACTTTGTCAGGAATAGTGACGCTACCCGCCGTACTTGTAATGAGTGAGCATCTATTATCACCAACCTGAACAGTGTTTTGATCAAGGGTAAGAACCCTGAAGGTCACATCTACATTTTCAATGGTTTTTGCAATGAAACAACTTCCTACTCCAACCTCAATGTCTGAAGGGTCGGATAAATCAATGATGCCGCCTTTGAATATACTAGGTGTCCAACCGCGATTAACGTATGCCTGTCTTGTGCCTTCAGGAACTGTCAGAGTACACAAAGAAGATATATTGCTAAAGGCTGACGAACTTAAGCGAAAAGGTGTCTCGATAGATGAAACAACGGAGGTAAGACCGGTGCAGTACTGAAAAGCATTGTTCCCTATACTCGTCACGCTATTGGGTATGGTGATAGAAATCAGACCTTGACAATTTCTAAAAGCCTCGGCAGCTATTTGAATTGTTCCTTCATCTAAAGAAATGCAAGTCCCCTCAGCCACTTCACCTTTAAATAGAAATGCAACTTTTCCTAAATAGATCATTCCGTCAGATAGATTTTCAAGCCAAGGTGTTTGATAAAAAGCACGCTCGCCTACGCTTGTCAATCCCTCTGGGACTGTGATAGAGGTCAGGCCACTACAGCCACTGAAAGCATAGTTGCCAATGCTCGTCAATCCGTCAGGAAACGTGATAGAGATCAGACCACTACAGCCAGAGAAAGCATAGTTCCCTATGCTCGTCAATCCGTTAGGAAGCGTGATAGAGGTCAGACCACTACATCCATTGAAAGTGTATTTTTTTATACTTGTTACTCCCTCAGGGATTGACAAACTCGTTATCTCCGCTCCGTTAATATAAAGATGATGAGCATAGTAGAGAGGATTTGCACCCGAACCAAAATTTATATTCAATAGACTTCCTAAGCTTGCGAATTCCGCCTTTGCCAAGCCACTACAACCAGAGAAAGCAGAATATCCGATGCTTAGTAAACTTTCAGGAAGGGATACTGAGGTTATCGCTTTATTACCTTCGAAAAGTCTATCACAAATCGTCGTAACACCCTCTGGGATTACGATTGAAATATTAGAACAACTACTAAAAGCAGATTTCTCAATTGTAGTGACGCTACTAGGGATTATGACGGCAATATCTTTGCAGCCTTGAAAAAAGTAATTTCTAATACTCGTTTCACCATCAGGAATCACTACAGAGGTTTTCGTGCTACCTTCAATTATATTATTAACTTCATCTGTTACACTACTTGGAATCGTGATTGTTATACCCGTGCACCCTACAATAAGACCACCATTGGCATTCACTCCTTCCGGCAGTACAAGAGTGGTCAGGCTGGTACAATGGGCGAAAGCATAGCCTCCGATGCTAGTCAATCCTTCAGGTAGCATAATTGATGCCATACTCGAGCAGCCTTCGAAAGCAGAGTTTCCTATACTCGTCAAACCACCAGGAAGCGTTATTGAAGTTAAGCTACTGCAACCAGAGAAGGTCCTATCATTAATAGTCTTTATTCCCTCAGGAATAGTAATTGATGTAAGTCCGGTGCAGCCATAGAAAGCTTCGTTTCCTAAGCTCGTCAGCCCATCCGGCAGTGTGATGGAAGTCAGTCCAGTGCAAGCTCTGAAGGCAGATTCTCCAAGGCTTGTCAGCGCATCAGGTAGAGTAATGGAAGTCAAGCCACTACATCCATAGAAAGCATTGTTTCCTATGCTCGTCAGCCCTTCCTGTAGCGTGATGGAAGTCAGACCAGTGCAGCCACTGAAAGCATAGTTCCCAATGCTCGTCAATCCTTCTGGCAGCGTGATGGAGGTCAGACCAGTACATCCAATGAAAGACAAACTCCCGATAGTTGTCACACTACTGGGAACGACAGTTGTCTTGCATCCTGCTATCAAGGTATTAGATGACGTTTCAATAATAGCATTGCAATTATCACGTGAGTCGTACACCGGATTATTGCTGTCAACAACTATTGTGGTCAGGCTCATACAGTTAGAGAAAAGGTAGCCATCTATATTCGTCAATCCTGCAGGAATATATATGGATGACAGGCTAGAACAATCTGAAAAAGCAGAACTTCCTAAGTTCGTTAAATTCTCAGGGAGCGTGATGGCGGTCAAACCAGTACAGCCTGCGAAAGCCCTATATCCGATGTTTGTCAGTCCTTCTGACAGAGTAAATGAGGTTAGGCTTGTGCAGCCACTGAAAGCATAGTCTCCAATGCTTGTCAATCCTTCTGGCAGCGTGATGGAGGTCAGGCCACTGCAGCCAGAGAAAGCAGAGCCCCCGATGCTTGTTAGTCCTTCTGGCAGCGTAATGGAAGCCAGGCCAGTGCAACCATTAAAAGCGCCATCCCCGATGCTTGTCACCCCTACGGGGATGGCAGTTGATTTACATCCAAATATTAACGTATTGGTTGATGTCTCGATGATTGCGTTGCAATTGTTACGTGAATCGAACACAGGATTATTGCCATCAACTACGATTGAGGTTAGGCCATTGCAGCCATAGAAAGCATAATTTCCGATACTCGACAGACCATCGGGAAGCGTGATAGAGGTCAAACCACTGCAGCGACTGAAAGCATAGTCCCCGATACTCGCCAGTCCATCAGGAAGCGAGATAGAGGTCAGGCCACTACAGCCATTGAAAGCACTGTTGCCGATACTCGACAGACCATCGGGAAGCGTGATAGAGGTCAGGCCACTACAGCCATTGTAAGTACCGTTTCCGATACTCGTCAGGCCGTCAGGAAGCGAGATAGAGGTCAGGCCACTACAGCCAGAGAAAGCAGAATTTCCGATACTCGACAGTTCATCAGGAAGCGAGATAGAGGTCAGGCCACTACAGCCAGAAAAAGCACCGTCCCCGATACTCGCCAGTCCATCAGGAAGCGAGATAGAGGTCAGGCCTGTGCAGCCATAGAAAGCCCGGCTTTCTATGATTGTCACATTTCTCCCTTCGTAAGATTCTGGAATGACTATAGATGAGCTATACTCATAGGCATGTCCTGACACATAGCAGGTCGTTTCGTCGTTATTGGCAGTGTACTGCACTCCCTGCTCGTCAGTCACCGTTCCCGTAAATTGCGCAAGCATCGCCATCGAGCATAACAGCAATGCTGCTGATGTTAGTAGTCGTTTCATTTTTTTCTCTTTATTATTATTGAACTAAGAGCGAATAACTCGACAATAACATCCCAAACTAGTACTAAGGCAGTTATTTGAATGTATGCAACAATAGCGTTGAAAATGCAGCACGAAAAGAAAAACGTGAATATAAATAATACGACAGTCAATAGCTGTAATAAAGCATTTGCAACAAAAGCAATATTTTGAGATCTTATAGCTTCAGTTGCTTTTTCTTCTAATTCAATCCTACTAAATAGCGCAAGCAAAAGCGCGATAGCAGCTACATCCACACCTAGCATTGTAATATTTGCACTAAACAACCTATCCAAAATATCACAACTCTTACAGAAGTCAAAATGAAATAGCAAGGCAACCATAATAAAACAAATAAGCCCCGTGACAACAATCACAGTTTTCTTTAATGCCAAATCAGATAATAAATCTTTCATTACCCTGCACAAAGATTGTTTTTCTGCAGTAATTGTTCCTTTCGTACCCATAATAACAATAAAAACGAAGCCTCTCACACCCCAAAGTCGGCAGTTAATCGTAAATTTTAGGTTAGCTTATGATACAAAAAAGGCGTAGGTGTCTGTTCTTCTGCCCATCCTGGAACTGTAGGCTCTCGCATTGCCCTCTCTACACAGGATAGACAACGCTCATCAGCCCACGCCAGCACGACCTATATAATAATGTATATAGAAACGCACTACGCAGACGCTTCGGTTGTCATCTGCCTGTTGTAGAGATAGGAATTTGCGAGATTCACAGTTCACAACGACAGACGTTCGAAAACGTCTTTCTCATATATAAGACCGCCCGCTTTACCCCGAAGGGCTAACAAGCGACGGTGCAAAGTTACGAACTTTTTCTGAAACTTCCAAAGAAATAAGGGAAAAAGTGAAGAGGGGGAAGAAAGAGGAAAGGGGAAAGAAAGAGGAAAGTGGAAAGTGGAAAGTGGAAAGAGGAAAGGGACTTGTTGAGAGGTACGTTCTCTCGGCTCTTCAGATACGTTCTCTCGGTGGCTCAGATACGTTCTCTCAAAGCCTCAGATACGTTCTCTCGAAAGCAGAGCAACTGACAGAACCCCGTGTTTTGTAACTATGTATTGAGTGACGGGTGATTTGTTAAACTTTACTAATTCTTATGTCGTTCTTCATGTATGCCCTCCGAATCTCAAACATTTTTTGTACCTTTGCACCCCGAATTGAGTCCGTGGAGGCAGGGTGAAGTGTGTACGGATGTGCACCGCCTCGCGGAAAAACCCCTAAATAGTTACAAAACAAAGCAATGTACGCAATTGTAGAAATCCAGGGTCAGCAGTTTAAGGTTGAGGAGGGCAAGAAGCTCTTCGTTCACCACATGAAAGATGTGGAGGCAGGCAAGACTGTTGAAT
>JAEEGL014775706.1_pt1 | contig 10593 bp, 8 predicted proteins | sample 9134231 | NCBI WGS metagenome assembly JAEEGL01 (sample SAMN16246548, study PRJNA631951) | gut metagenome | biome: gut microbiome; feature: rumen; material: fiber-attached | host: Bos | place: Iran: Karaj | collected 2018-10 | reverse complement strand
TGATACTCCTCGCGGCCGGCTGCGCAGCAGCCCTGTCGCACATTTTCCGCATCAGCGGAAGGGAGAGACGCACCGTGGTCATCGAAGTCGGCATGCAGAACGCCGCTCAGGCAATAGCCCTCGCCACCAGCCCGTTCGTCTTCAACAATCAGGAGATGGCCATCCCCGCCATCCTTTATTCGTTGATGATGAACGTCGTCCTCCTCACTTACATCGCCATCGTTTCAAAACGGCGCGCTTAGGGAATCAAAGCTTGGCATTGGCTATTGAAAGGCCGACGCTGAACTGCAGGTTCGCATTGGCTACGCTTCCTGCCAGATCCCAGTCGTCGCGGTATTCGTCGCTTGGCTTGTGGTACCAGGACGCCATTGGATAGCGGTTGGGCCTGGAAGGGTCCACAGGATGCAGGCCGTTCTCCACCACCACTGCCGGGACTCCCTTTTTCACGAAATTGTAATGGTCCGAACGGAAGAACCATCCGTCGGAATTGTCGTCATCGAAGTAGATATACCGGCCTTGGGCGGCTGCAGCAGCAACATAATACTTGTCCAGCATACTCTCCCCTCCGCCAAGGATGACCACGTCCTCGGTGAGCTCCGCCGGGCCTATGCTTTCAAAATTAAGACACGCGACGGTCCTGTCCATTGGTATGGCAGGGTGTGAGCAATAGTACTCGGAGCCGAAAAGGCCGCTCTCCTCCGAGGATGGGAAAAGGAAGATGACTGAACGGTCCGGGCGTTCCGGCAACTGCGTGAATTTCCTTGCGGAAAGGAGCAGGCCGGCCATGCCGGAGGCGTTGTCGGCCGCACCGTTGTATATATTATCACCGGTCTCATCCGGCGTACCGATGCCCAGATGGTCCCAATGGGCGCTCATCACCACCGCCTCGTCACCCTTCGTTTTTCCGGGAAGGATGGCTGCGACATTCCTGGTCTGATGGATATCGTAGGTCACCGTGAGATTGATATCACCCTTCACCTTGAGCGGAAAACTCTTGAAGCCGGGACGCTTGGCTGCTTCCAGCGCCGCATCCATATCCATTCCTGCGGCCGCGAAGAGCTTGCGCGCCCCATCTTCGTGGAGCCAGCCCTTGACGCCCAGCTCGCCGGCATTGCGGGTTGCTGGGTCGAAAATGGCGAGATTGTCCTCCAAATGGCCGTTTACACAGACATGCCAGCCGTAGCTGGCCGCCTCAGTATTATGCAGTACGAGGCAGCCGGCTGCACCCTGGCGCCTGGCCTCCTCAAACTTGTAGAGCCACCTTCCATAGTAAGTCATGTTCCTGCCTCTGAAGAGTTTACTATCATAGTAGCCGGGGTCATTCACCATGGCTATGACGATCTTGCCCTTTACGTCGATGTCTTCATAGTCATTCCATCCGTACTCGGGAGCATTTATGCCGAAACCGCAGAAAACGTACTCCGTGGACTTGATCTCAACTTTATCGGTTGCCCTTGCCGTCCAGACAATCAAGTCGTCAGGATAATTCAGGCTGGCTCTTTTCTTCCCTTTCACGGTCAGTGCCCCTCCGGACGGCCTGGCCGTGACGGCTACCATCTCGAAAGGTTGGAACCAACTGCCGTTGAATGCCGGCTCGAGGCCAAGTTGCTTCAACTGGTCCGCCAAGTAATTGATGGTAAGGTCTTCGTATTCCGTCATGGGCTTCCGGCCCCCGAACTCATCCGAGGCCAGGACCTTTATCCAGTCACGCATCATCCTCTCGTCGCTGCCCCCCTGCCCGGTGCCCTGTCCGTAGGACATCTGGGCGCCGATAAGGCAGAATGCCACTACCGTCATTATCCTCAATAATAACCTGAACATATCCTTAATCATTTATCGTCCTGCTAATATACTTTTTTTTTCGCTTCCCTCACTCTCCCCCGCAAAACAGCCACATCCTTCGACCGTCGGTAGAAGGATAACGGGGTTTTTGCCGAAAACGGCCACTTCCTTCGACCAAAGGTAGAAGGATAACGGGGCAGGAGGGCGTTTTCAGCAAAGATTTCGTAAAAATTTAGTACCTTGTATTGCAAAGTATTAAAATTTATATATATCTTTGCAGCAGAAAATACTTTGCGACGTTAATATAATAGAATCAAGAAACATTGAGTTTAACCTTAAAATATTGGTTATAAGATGAAAAAGACTATCAATGCCGGTATCGGCGGAAGGAGTTTCACACTCGACGAAGATGCGTACAACCGTTTGGACGCATATCTGAAACTGTTCAAGGCCCGCCTGAAGGATGTACCTGCTACGGAAGTAATGGATGACATTGAGACGAGGATAGCCGAACTGTTCACTGAAAAGGTCGGCTCAGGAGGCAGGGTCGTGGACATCACTCTTGTGGAAGAGGTAATTAATCAGTTGGGGATGCCCGACGGGAGCGAGGTGCCCGGCGGAGCCGGGACTTCCGGCGACACGGGCGCGAAGAGTGCGGCTGCCGCCGCGCCGCATAAGCTCTTCCGCGACCCGCAAAACTCCCGCGTCGCCGGAGTCTGCGCCGGCCTCGCCCAGTATTTCGATCTGGACGTAGTGCTTATCCGCGTCCTGATGCTCGTGGCCATATTTGCCGCTACGGCAGGTATTTGGATATACATCATCCTTTGGATTGTCGTACCGAAGGCTGTGACACCGGCACAGCAATGCGAGATGCGCGGCATCACTCCATCTGCGGAAAACATGGCTAAATTCACCCGTAAAAACACAAAGTGATGGAAAGCAATGTAGATAACGTACGCGCACAGATGCGCAAAGGCGTGCTCGAGTATTGCATCCTCTGCATACTCGCCAAGCGCGAAGCCTATGCTTCCGCCATAATCGAAGAGCTCAAGTCCGCAGACATGATCGTGGTCGAGGGTACTCTGTATCCCTTGCTGATCCGTCAGAAGAATCAGGGACTTCTTACCTACCGCTGGGAGGAATCCACCCAGGGGCCTCCCCGGAAATATTACTGCATCACCGACAAGGGACGCGAACAACTCAGGGACATGGACACCGCCTGGCAGGAAATGGTCAAGGCCATAGATACTTTAAGGTCATGAAACAGATAGAGAAATACAGTATAGGCGGATACGCCTTCACCCTCGAAAAGGAGGCTTCCCAGGCAGTTGCAGAATACCTCAAGGAAATGTCCGTCCACTACCCCAATCCTGAAATAGTCGAAGGGATAGAGGAAAGGATGGCTGAACTGCTCCTGGAAAAAACCCCTGCCGACGGGATTGTCACATTGGCTGCAGTCCAGCAGATAATGAACATTCTGGGACGCCCGGAAAGGATCGAGGAAGAGGAACCGGAGCGTACAGCCCCGGAGGAGAAACCCCGGAAGAAACTCTACAGGGACATGGAGAACGCCCGCATAGCCGGCGTATGCAGCGGCCTGGCCAGTTATTTCGACGTAGACCCTGCAGTATTCCGCATCATATTCCTCGTTCTCACGCTCGTGGGCTTCTTCGGAGGCATGTCCCGCCCTACACCGATCATCTCGACTTCCCTTCCTGTCCTGTACATTATCCTTTGGGTATGCATGCCCGCGGCGCGGACCGCGCGCCAGCGCTGGGAGCAGCGGGGCGAAGACGGCACCGCCGAGAGCATTCGCCGCAATATCGAGAGTGGCGCGGCCGAGGTGGGGGATGCCCTCCGGCAAGTGGGCAACTCCCCCGCATGGGGCCGTTTCGGCCGCGCCATGGAAGTTGTAATGGGGCTGCTGCTGCTGATCGTTTCCGTATCGGGGCTGTTTGCCTGCGGCCTAGGCATGTTCGGCTGGGAATGGCTGGGACTTCGTGACGCCTATGATTCCCTGGTCAAGGAAGCCGTTTTCGAATATCCACGCTTCGAGGCTCTCATCGGAACTCCCTGGGTACAAGGACTCGTCGCCGCCGTATGCTTCCTCCCCTTCCTGGGAATGCTCTATGGAAGCATAATGATGATCTTCCACTTCAAATCGCCCTCGTGGCATCCCGGTCTGGTCATCTTCGTCCTCTGGCTCATCTCCCTCGTGGCCCTCGCCATCCTAATGTTCACCGTAGTCTTGTCTACGGACATCCAGGACTCCTATGTTGCGCTCAACCTTCCGTCAGTGTCATTATGGTAAAGCCATCCAGACTATTTCAAGCATTCGTTGCGGCCGGCCTGTTCACGCTGGCCGGCTGCAACGCTCCGATGATGCCTGAAAAGGTATTGTATCCCCGATACGGGTTCCGCAACACAACGGTCCAGGAGTTGGTCAGCGTAAAGCGTACCGGCACGGCCACCATCCTGGAATTCAAGTGTTTCTACAACCCCGGGGAGTGGATCAGAGTGTCCCCGGACACATATATCACCGACGGGAGGAACCGCTACGCTCTGAAGGAAGCTGAAGGCATCACTCCGGGTGATACCCTTGTGATGGACAGCGATGGGTGCGCAGAATACCGGCTCCGTTTCGAGCCCGTTCCAGCTAAAGTCCGCGACATTAGCCTGATCGAGAGCAAGGAAAGTCCCCTCGCTTCCAACTTCTATCACATCGACCTGAGCGGAATGCACAGGAAGGTTATAAGGGACACATCCACACTTCAGGATACCCTGCCGGAAATAAGCCTCCACTCCGGGGAATCCACGGTGGAAATCCGTATGCCCTGCCGCATGGAAGGGCTGCCTGAAGTACCGGTAGCACTTGTGGTCGACACATTCTTTCCTGCTGAGAGACAAGTACATACAGCCACACTGGATGGTTTTGGCAAGGCCGTTTTCACCTTCCGGCTAAACGGTCCTGCCCGTGCTTCCGTCGAAGCCGGATACGACCTGTGGTACGGCTATTTCCTGCTCGAAGCGGGAGATACGGCAACGGTCCTGATTGACGGAAGCGAAAGGGAACTGACCTCGACGCGCTTCCAAGCGGAAAGAAAGCCGGTCGTCAATCATATAGTCAAAGGGAAATACGCATCTATGGACCGCCTGGACCGCTTCGAGGCCGACTATTCCTTCAACGTATACAGCGGCCGCTTCGCCTGGGGTGCCAACAAGATGTCGGACTATGCCGACACCGTCCGGAACACCTATAACGACAGGATGGCGGCACTCGCGGCGAACGACTCTATCCCTCCGCTGGCAAAGGAGTATCTCCATTGCTACATAGCCTCCCAGGCCATCCTGGCGCTGTCCAAAGCCAATGATATCCGCAGGGACCAGTACAGTCTGAAACACGGCGGGAGCGTGAAGGGCTATGTCGAAGGATCGTTTGCGGAGAAAGACCTGGCATTCATGAGGGAAATGGACCTGAACAGTCCCAGAATGCTTTGTCTGGGATCCACCGGTATGCTCGGTCCCGGCCTTGCCGAACTCGTCTTTCCCGACGGGAAAGGGCTGCAGGCCGAATACGCCAAAGCCCTTTCAACCGTACGCAAGGCCCAAGCCGGAGACAGCATATCCGACTCAGATCTGGACATTCTCACCCCCTTCTACCGAGATTGCTTAAAGACGCATTGATTTATTGACACCTCGCTGCACCCTCCCTGTCCATGGGCATATCCAGATGACATGGGTCGAAGCCTAGCACGCAGGAGGACTTCCCTCCCCTTGAGCTACCATATAACCCCTAAACAAGCACAAAACTCCTTGTTCTGTGCTTGTTTCCATTATTCTAAGCACAGATTACCTCCTTTTGTTCTTATTTCGAGCACAAGCATCTTGTTTAAGCACAAAAGAGCGCATCTTGTGCTTAAGATGTTGTGCAGGAAGAACAGAATCGATCATTATGTTCTTTTTTGGTAGGGAGTTTAGAAGAAATATATGTTTTAATAGAAAGCCTTGACGTTGATTCCTTATCTTTGGCTGTAACCTGATTTAAACTGCAATGAAAACAACCAATCCTTTTCCCGAAGACAGGGAGCGCCTGTCATTCCGTGAGGCCGAATCCCTCTGTGAATACCGTTTCACGCAACTTGGCAGATGCTGGCATCTGTATACGCCCGAAGACTTCGAATTGATCTTCTCTGACAACGATGATTTCCGTGCAGGGATGACGCTATTTGCCTTGTGCGTGTTGTCATTCCCCAATATCAAAGTCCTGACCTTCGAATGGATGAACAACCATCTCCACGTTACACTGACAGGAGAAGAACCCGACATAAGGAACTTCTTTAAAATGCTGGCAGGTCTGTTGGAGAGATTTCTCAGGGGCAAAGGCAGAACGGTTTCCCTTGGTTCATGGAGTTTTGAGTTGAGGGCCATCAATGACTTGAGGGATTTGAGGGCAGTCATCGCATACAACAATCGTAACGGTTTCCTGGTCAATGAAGAAGAGACGCCCTTCACCTATCCATGGGGAGCGAACCGTTTCTATTTCAACCGGTACGCCCGCAAGGAGCATGTGACGAGTTCCGACCGGCTGAAAGTCCGTGAAATCTGGGAGAGGTTCCATACCCGCTCCTTCGACCGTTTCGCCGGTCTGGTAAAGATAGACGGTTATGTCTCACCTCTGGAGTGTTGCTACATAAACGAAGCGGAAAGTCTATTCCGTGATGCACATCAGTATTTCCACGCTGTCTCAAGGGATACCGACGGACAAAGACGCATCGCAAAAGAATTCGGAGACAAGATTACATACACTGACAATGAGCTATATACCGTCGTCGTCAATCTATGCAAGACCATATATGGAGTAACTGCGCCTTCCCTTCTCCCGAAGGAAGGAAAAATGGATGTAGCCAAAAGGATGCATTTCGAATACAATGCAAGCGACAAACAGATTATCCGTTTCTTGAAGCTGGAACCCAGTCTTTTGCATCAACTTTTCTCTTGAACCTCCCTGGCGATTCATTGCCCTGCCGCTCCTTCGATTCTATCCAAAAGAACAGAATCCAGTTAATTGTTCTTACCCAACGCTATTGAAAGCACAGAACATCCAGTTTTGTTCTTATTTCCAGCTATTGATACCGAAAAAAGAACAAAAATGAGAGTTCTGTTCTTTTCCAGCATTGAAAAAGAACAGAACTGGTGGTCTTGTGCTTTTATAGAAAAGCAGACGGTGAAACGATAAGCTCTATAGGAGCGGGCTGACCCGAGAAGGGAAGGAATCAGTCGGCGTCGGGCCAGCCGGGAGCGCGGAGCGGGAGTTCGACGCCGTCAGGAGTGACAAGGACGGTACCGGCATCCGGCTGGGCCAGATGGCCGATTATGTCGAAGGTCTGGAACTCACGGCGGAACTTCTCAAGGGAAAGGATGGGCACGGCGAAAAGCAATCGATAGTCTTCGCCGCCGTTCATTGCGGCGGAGACGGGATCGATACCGAGTTCCTTTCCGAGTTGGAAGGAATTGCCCTCGAAGGGTATCTTGTCGGCGTAAATCTTGGCGCCGAGGCCAGTGTCGCGGGAAAGCCGCTTGACAGCGTCCGCGAGCCCGCGGGTAACGAAACATCCGAGCGAAGGGATGATTTCCGAGGCCTCGAGTTGCGCCACCGTGCCGGCGCCGAGCTCGGGCTTGAGATAGGCGGCCACGAGCATCTTATACTGAGACAGAGACTTCTCGCGCTCGGAATGGTCGCTTTCGCCGGCGTCGAAGCGGCGGCGTTCGCGCTCCAATGCCTGCATTCCGAGGAACGCGGCGCCGAGCGGTCCGCTGACGCACAGCAAGTCCTTGGACTTGGGCGCGGGCCGGCGCTTAGCCGTCAGCAGTGCGGTCTCACCAACGGCGGACACACTGATGCACAGGCCGTTACGGGACGGAGACAGGTCAAGGTCCACATTCTTGTATCCGTGTTCCTTGGCGGCGGCCACCATACCCTCCCAAAGCTCGCGCACCTGAGCGAAGTCGAGTTTGGCGGACACGCCGAGCCTCACGCTCAGGGCCGCAGGATGAGCCATCTGCGCATATAACTCGCCCGTCACACCCAGTATACTCTTGTAGCCAAGATGCTTCAAGGGAAAATACACGAGATCGAAGTCGATACCTTCGAGCATCACTTTGGATGCGTAAGCAACAAATTCACGGTTCGATGCCTCGAAGTTGTTCTGTCCGAAAGCCACGAACGGAGTACCTTCGTAAAGAGCCCTGATGGCCTCAATCCTTCCTAAATCGGAGAAATCCTTTCCTGCCATGCCTTTTGAATTATATGAGTACAAAAATAACTATATTTGTCAAAACACACTATCATGAAAACCCGGAAAATCCTATCCCATATATTCGGTCTTGCAGGTCTCGCCGTTCTCGTCGGAGCCTGGGCAGTGTTCGGCCCCTTAGTAAAAGGCGCACTGAGCGTCAAGCAGTTGGACGAGGGTCTCTACTATATGGAGTTCAAGGGTGACGACGGTTTCGAGGGCCTCGTACGCTCCGGAGGGGGCCGCAGTTCCCTGGAAATCAGCCGCTACATTTTCCGGTTCCTGTCCAAAGGCTTCGCCAAGGGACAGGAGACCGAGGAGGTCGCGGACGCCTACGGCTGCGCAGCCTTCACCGTCCGCGACCCGGAAAACCGCTTCATGATGGGCCGGAACTTCGATTTCTCGGAATCCACGGCAATGATCCTCCACAGCCGTCCGAGGGACGGATACGAGTCCATCGCCACCTTCAACCTGCGGTTCCTCGGCTTCGGCGAAGACTGGAAACCCGACTCCTTCGCCAAGAAATACATGGCACTCAGTTGTTTGTTCGTCTCACTGGACGGCATGAACGAGAAAGGCCTGGCCATCGCCGACCTGATGGCGGGTGACGACGCCGAGACGCATCAGGACCGCGGCAAGCCCGACCTTACCACCACATCCGCCCTCCGCTATGTCCTGAACAGGGCAGCCACGGTCGACGAGGCCATCGCCCTGCTCGAAAGCATAGACATGCACTCCGACATCGGCACGGCCCACCACTATGCCATCTCCGACGCCTCGGGCCACTCCGTAGTCGTGGAATACATCGACGGTGAGATGGTCGTTACCGACACTCCCATCGTCACCAACCACTATCTTGCTGAATCCAGATACGGCTACGGCCTGATACCAGGTGACAACCGATACGACATCCTCGAGGACGAATATGTGGATTATCTGGGCGTATTCGACAATGACAGCCTCAGGAATGCCATGGAAAAGGTCAGCCAGACCCCTTCCGGCAGTTTCGCCGGAACGCAATGGACGATTCTGATGAATCTTGAGGATCTCACGGCGACTTACTACTTCCGCCGCAACTTCGACAAGGCTTACTCCTTTAAGCTTGGAACAGGGAAACGGGCTATTTCCGATTGACAGTATATGAGATACCAAGGTCCCGGAGGCCGTAGATGAGTTCATTCGTAACGGCCACCTGGAACTTGCGGGACTTGAACTCGACGTTGTACCGGGTCTGGGGGTCATACAGGTACATGCTCAGCTCCGTCTTGCCCTTATTGTCCTTCAGAAGTTTGACGAGGTTTTTCCTGAACGTCTCGTTCAACTGCGGAGTCGTGAGGTTGATGGCGAAAGTCTTCAGCATTGAATCGGTGACATTGCCCAGCATGCTTACTTTCTTGATCCTCAAGACATAAGGTGCAGTCTTGCCCTGCGCCTTCTCCTCCGGTTTAAGATAATACTGTTCCTTGATCTCCGCCTCTACGAAGACCTCCGAATGCAGTCCGAGAAGAGGCAGCCAGGCCTCGCAGTCCTTCCCGAAAAGGGCCATCTCATAGGACCCGTCGAAGTCCTCGATGGTGACCCGGAGCAGAGGGGCACCTTTGCGCGTCGCTCCCTGCTTGGAGTCCACGATAATACCGGCGAAACAGACGGTGCTGCCGCTCTTCTTCTTTTCACACTCCTCGACCTTGGTCTGGAGGTCTCCGACGCTGCAGGTCGTGAAGTTCTCAATCTCGAAGGAAAAGCGGTCGAGCGGATGCTTGGATATGTACATGGTCACCAGGTCCTTCTCCTTCTGGAGCAGGGCGAGGGTGTCCTCCTCCAACTGAGGAGAAGGCATCGCCGGACGCTTGGGGCGCATTTCTTCGGCATCTCCGAAAAGAGAGAATGCACTGTCCACGACGTCATTGCGATAATTGTCGGCGTATCTGGTGAGTTCGTCGATAAAGAGGTCTCCGCTGGTGCAAGGCAGGAAGAACTGCGTACGCTTGTACCCGAACGAATCGAAGGCTCCGGCATAGACAAGCGATTCGAGGGAGCGGCGGTTGATGACGCCTCCCATCCTCTCCATGAAGTCGAACACATCCTCGAACAGACCGTTCTCCTCCCTTTCCTTGATGATCATGTCCACGATGTTGGATCCGAAACCCTTGATGCCGGCAAGGCCGAAACGTATGCATCCAGACTTGTTGACCGTAAAGTGCGCCGAGCTCTCGTTGACATCGGGAGGCAGGACCTTGATCTTGTGTGCCCTGCAATCCCCCATAATCTTCTTTATCTCATCGCCCTTCGAGAGGTTGCACGAGAGATTGGCGGCCTGGAACTCGGCAGGATAATGCGCCTTGAGCCACCCGGTCTGGTAACTGACCCAGGCGTAGCAGGTAGCGTGGGACTTGTTGAAAGCATACTGGGCGAACTTCTCCCAGTCCTTCCATATCTTGTCCAGCATCTTTTCGGGATGGCCGTTCTCCACACCCTGCTTCATGAACTTGTCCTTTAGCTCCATCATCACGGCTATCTG
>JAEEGL014739850.1_pt1 | contig 10593 bp, 7 predicted proteins | sample 9134231 | NCBI WGS metagenome assembly JAEEGL01 (sample SAMN16246548, study PRJNA631951) | gut metagenome | biome: gut microbiome; feature: rumen; material: fiber-attached | host: Bos | place: Iran: Karaj | collected 2018-10 | reverse complement strand
CTGGATGTCTTCCTTGATGGAATCCACATATTCGGTGTCTTCCTTGGTGGTGTTGGTGTCATCGTAGCGGAGGTTGGTCTTGCCGCCATACTTCTGCGCCAGGCCGAAGTTGAGGCAGATGCTCTTGGCGTGGCCCAGGTGCAGGTAACCGTTGGGCTCCGGAGGGAAGCGGGTCATGATGCTGTCCACTTTGCCTTCGGCCAAATCCTTCTCGATGATTTCCTCTAAGAAATTGAGTTTACGCTCTTCCATATTCTTGTTTTTACTATATCAAAATTGAGCCTCAAAGGTACGAAAAATTCGCCATATATGTGTGCATAAAAATATTTTTCGTAATTTTGCGTGTTTAACGAGAGAAAAACCTATACCAAATGGGACTTTTACACGCCAGACTGGCCAAATATGACCTTCCCCAGAAAATGATGGAAAAGGGAATATATCCCTATTTCCGCCAGATTACCAGCAAGCAGGGAACAGAAGTGACCATGGACGGTCACAAGATCATGATGTTCGGCTCCAACGCCTATACCGGTCTCACCGGTGACGAGCGCGTTATCAACGCCGGCATCGAGGCCCTTAAGAAATATGGTTCCGGATGCGCCGGTTCCCGTTTCCTGAACGGTACGCTGGATATTCACGTACAGCTGGAGAAGGAGTTGGCCGAATTTGTGGGCAAGGATGAGGCCCTGGTGTTCTCCACCGGCTTTACCGTGAACAGCGGCGTCATCCCCCAGCTCCTCACCAAGGACGATTTCATCATCTGTGACGACCGCGACCACGCCTCCATCGTGGATGGCCGCCGCCTCAGTTTCGCCAAGAGCCTGCATTACAAGCACAACGACATGAAGGACCTGGAGCGCTGCCTCCGCCGCTGCCCCAAGAATGCCGTGAAGCTCATCGTTGTGGACGGCGTCTTCTCCATGGAAGGAGACCTGGCCAAGCTGCCGGAGATTGTCGAGCTCAAGCATAAGTACGACAACGTGTGCATCATGGTGGACGAAGCCCACGGTCTGGGTGTCTTCGGCAAACAGGGTCGCGGCGTTTGCAATCACTTCGGCCTCACGGACGAGATTGACCTCATCATGGGCACCTTCTCCAAGAGCCTGGCCGCCATCGGCGGTTTCATTGCGGCCGATAAGATCATCATCAACTGGCTGCGCCACACCGACCGCACCTACATCTTCCAGGCCTCGGATACGCCCGCTGCTACGGCATCGGCCCGCGAAGCCCTGCGCATTATCCAGACCGAACCGGAGCGCATCACCAAGCTCTGGGATGTGACCAATTACGCCCTGCGCCGCTTCAAGGAAGCCGGCTTCGAGATTGGTGAAACCGAGAGCCCTATCATCCCGCTCTACGTGCGTGACCTGGAGAAGACCTTCATTGTGACCAAGCGTGCCTTTGACGAGGGTGTGTTCATCAACAGTGTAATCCCGCCGGCATGCGCCCCGCAGGACACCCTCATCCGCTTCTCCCTCATGGCCACCCACACCCGCGAACAGGTAGACCGCGCCGTGGAGGCCCTTACGAAAGTCTTCAAGGAAGAAGGTATCATTAAGTAAAAGAGGCATAGCCTCCTGAAACCCCTCCGCTTCGCTGCGGCCCTCCCACTGGCTTTGCCAGCGGGCCCCTCCCTCTAATAGCCGAGGGTGGTTAAGGTTTCAGGAGGCTATGCCTCTTTTTATAAATGACTAGTAGGAACCGGCGGGATCTGCGGTAATGATGACCACCGTTCCCAGGCGGACCCGGTTTTTCAGGTCTACGATATCCTCGTTGTTAAGGCGGATGCAGCCTTCCGTGGCGCGGGTACCTATGCTCTCCGGAAACGGAGTGCCGTGGATGCCGATGTCGCGGAAGCCCGGCACATCCAGCCGCAGGAACCAGGGACCATAGGCATCCTTGATGGGCCCTTTCCCATCCCCGAAATCGTGCGGGATGCCCTTGGCATACAGAAGCTCGTTAATCTTGAAGGTGCCTTCCGGGGTTTTGTTGTCTCCTCTCACCTCCTTGGGGCCGTACTTGACGGAGCACGCCATTCCATACTGCTTGATAATGTTGCCCTCCGCATCCACCAGGGTAAGCTTGAGGGTGGGCTTATCGGCCACAATGAAAGGCGCACTTCCGGCCACTTTCACATATTGGGCAAAAGGCCCCTGGGCTTTGGCGGCCATCGGGAGTACAACGGCAAAGAGAAGCACCAGAAGGCTTCTGTAAAGGCTGGTTAACTGTTTCATATTATCTCCTTGAACACGCGGTAGCCGTAGATGGCTATTACCACGAAACAGATCATCGGCAACACAAACGAGACGTTGACGGCGGGCATTCCGGCGATGGTTCCGGAGTCAATGATCAAGGCCTGTACGGGAGGCAGGATGGAGCCGCCCAGGATGGCCATGATGAGGCCCGCTGCGCCAAACTTGGCGTCTTCTCCCAGACCATCCAGGGCAATGCCGTAGATGGTGGGGAACATCAGGGACATGCAGGCGCTTACGGCGACCAGGCAGTACAGTCCGGCGATGCCCTGGATGAAGATTACGCCCAGGGTGCACAGGATGCCGGCGAGGGCAAAGAAGTGCAGCATCTTGCCGGGGCTCACGAATTTCATGAGCCAGGTGCAGAAGAAGCGGCTGCAGCAGAAGATGATCATGGCGGCAATGTTGTATCGCTGGCTAAGAACCTCGGCGTCAATTTCGCTCATACCCTGTTCCATGAAGATGCGCGTACCGTACTGGATGATGAAGGTCCAGCACATAATCTGAACGCCCACATAGAAGAACTGGGCCAGTACGCCTTCGCGGTAGCGCTGTTTGCCGATGAGGTCCCGCAGGGTCTCCCGGATGCTGCCCTTGTTCTCCTCCTTCACGTGCGGCATGCGCACCAGCAGAATGAGCAGGAACATGACCACAATCACCAGGCCGATAATAACGTAGGGCTTGATGAGGATGCCCAGGTCACTCTGCTTCACGGCTTCGAATTCGGCCGATGAGAGGTCGGCTCGTTCGGCGCTGCTGAGCGGATTCAGGCGGGCCTGGATGAAGTTCATCGCGACGAACATACCGCACAGCGAGCCGATGGGATTGAACGACTGCGCAAAGTTGAGGCGTCGCGTGGCCGTCTCCGGAGAGCCCATGGCCAGAATGTACGGATTGGCGCTGGTCTCCAGGAAACTGAGGCCGCAGGTGAGTATGAAGTACGCCACCAGGAAGGGCCAGTAGGTGCCGGTAGAACGCGCTGCAATGAACAGGAAAGCGCCCGTTGCATACAGTCCCAGTCCCATGAGGATGCCCTTCTTGTAGGTGAACCGGCGGATGAACATGGCCGCCGGAAGCGCCATGGCAAAGTAACCGCCATAGAACGCCACCTGAGTAAGCGCCCCTTCCGTCACGCTCATGCGGAAGATCTTGGAAAAGGCCTTTACCATGGGGTTGGTGATGTCGTTGGCAAATCCCCACAGCGCAAAGCACGCCGTAATCAGTATGAAAGGAAGGATGTAATTAACCCCTTCATACTTGAAGATACTCTGTTTGTTACTCATCTTTAATTAAGACTTAATCCGGTGTATACCCTCCGGGAACCCCTCCGCTTCGCTTCGGCCCTCCCACTGGCTTTGCCAGCGGGCCCCTCCCTCTAATAGCCGAGGGTGGCTAAGGTTCCCGGAGGGTATACACCGGATCTTTTACTTCTTAAATAACGGCCCGTAGGCGGCGCAGGCGCGGTAATCGGCCCCTTCCGGGTCCATGCCGAAGGCACGCCAGGTGGAAGGACGGAAGATGTCGTCTTCGGGGACGTTGTGCATGCATACGGGGATGCGGAGCATGGAGCAGAGGGTGATGAGCTCGGCTCCGACGTGGCCGTAGACGATGGCACCGTGGTTGGCTCCCCAGTAGTTCATGACGGAATAGACGTCTTTGAACGGGATGCGGTTGGGGTCCAGACGCGGGGCGAACCAGGTGGTGGGCCAGCCCTTGTCCGTGCGGTCGTCCAGGATCTTGAACTGCTTTTCGCTTACGTCCACCGTCCAGCCTTCGGCCAGCTGCAGTACGGGGCCGAGGTTCTTGACCATGTTGACACGGATCATGGTGCAGGGCATGTTGCCTTTGGAGAGGAACTTGGAAGAGAAGCCGCCGCCGCGGAAGTATTCGCGGTTGGCCGGCACCCAGACAGTGTTGTCCAGGCAGGCCTGTGCTTCCTCCTCGGAGATTTCCCAGAAGGGCTTCATGGCGGGTTTGCCGTCCTTGGTGCAGCGGCCGCAGCCGTCGAGCGACGCGGCGCCGGAGTTGATGAGGTGGATGATGCCGTTAGCGGCCGGGCCCTGGAGTTTCTCTCCGGTGACGCGCTCTACGGCCTCGGGGCTCCAGTAGGTGCGCACATCGGCAAAGATGGCGGCCGTCTGGGAGACCAGGTGGCCCAGGAGCATGGCTACGCCGTTGAGGGAGTCGTTCTCGGTGGCCAGGACGAAGGGCTTGCGGATGCCGTTCCAGTCGAAGGAAGAATTGAGGATGGCCTCGGCAAAGTCTCCGTTGGGATAGAAATCCGTCCACTGGCGCTGACCCTGGAAACCGCCCAGGATGGCGTTATGGCCCAGGGATTCCTCTCCGAAGCCCATTTCCTTGAGCTTGGGATTGCCCTGCAGGAGGTCCTTGATGATGATGGCCATCTTCACGGTGAACTCCCAGTCCTTGTCCTTTTCCTCGCGGGTCTTCTTGAGGTCCGGACGGTTGCAGATATCTTCGTATTCCTTGCAGTTCTTCTTGGCCCACTTGAGTGCTTTCTCATACTCCTCGTGGTCGTAGATGCCTCTTTCCATGCGGCGGATAATCTCTACCTCGTCGATGCCCTCGCAGCGCATGCCCAGGTAATCTTCGAAGAAGTCCGGGTTCACGATGGAGCCGGCGATGCCCATGCAGACGGCGCCGATGGAAAGGTAGGACTTGCCGCGGAGGGAGGCGGCTGCCACGGCGCACTTGGCGAAGCGCAGGAGCTTTTCCTCTACATCGGCCGGAATTACCTGATTATCGGCGTCCTGGACGTCGTGTCCGTAGATGCCGAAGGCGGGAAGGCCCTTTTGGGCGTGTGCAGCCAGTACGGCGGCCAGATACACGGCGCCGGGGCGCTCCGTGCCGTTGAAGCCCCACACGGCCTTGATGGTGTGCGGGTCCATGTCCATGGTCTCGGAACCGTAGCACCAGCAGGGGGTTACGGTGATTGTGATGGCCACGCCTTCGCGGGCAAATTTCTCTGCGCAAGCGGCGGTTTCTGCCACTCGGCCTATGGTGCTGTCGGCAATGACGCACTCCACGGGTGCGCCGTCCTCGTAACGCAGTTTCTGGCTGATCAGTTTGGCCACGGCCTGGGCCATGCCCATGGTCTGGTCTTCCAGGGACTCGCGTACGCCGTTCATTCGCCCGTCAATGGTGGGGCGGATGCCAATCTTGGGATGTGAATTGATCATAAGTATGGTTGGTTATTGGTTATCAGTTTGCAGCCTTAAAGTTAAGAAAAAAATATTAAATTTGCATGGATTTGTTACTAAATCATGTCTTCTCCCGGCATATCGGAAAACTCCCGAAGGATCGCTCGAAACACGGTCCTGCTGTATTTCCGGATGGGGGTGATGATGCTCATCGGCCTCATTACGTATCGCATCATTATCCGGGCGCTGGGTATCGATGATTATGGGGTTTACAGCGTAGTGGGCGGTGTGGTCACCATGGCCATGCTGGTCATGAATACGGTGTCATCGGCCATCAGCCGTTTTATCACGGTGGGACTGGGGGAGGGGAACCCCCTGAATCTGAAAAAGGCTTTCGGAACCAGCGTGGTGGTGATGGCATGTTTCTGTGTTCTGCTGGTCCTGCTTGCCGAAACCCTGGGCGTGTGGTATCTCCACAACAAGTTGATTCTTCCGGAAGGGCGTATGGCCGCGGCCGAGGTCGTTTTGCAGACCTCTCTTATTGTTCTGGTGGTGAACTTGTTGAGTGTTCCTTATACGGCGGTTATCAATGCTCATGAGCACATGGGCGCCTATGCCTGGATCTCCATTCTGGAAGCGGTCCTCAAGTTATTGGTGGCCCTTGGCGTGTGGCTTTCACCGGCCGATAAACTTATAACTTATGCCTGGCTGCTGGTTGCCGTGGCTTTTATAGCCCGCGGTGCCTATGCCCTCTATTCTTTCGTGAAATTCCCGGAAACGCATTTTCCTTTGCGGGCCGACAGACAGCTGGTGCGGGAAATGGGGGCTTTCGCAGGCTGGAACTTCGTGGGCTCCGGCGCCTATATGCTCAACACGCAGGGTGTAAACCAGCTCATGAATGTCTTCGGCGTGCAAGTGAATGCAGCCCGAGGTATTGCCGATAAGGTGGAACAGATTGTGCGCCAGTTCGCCACCAACATTGCGCTGGCGTTGAACCCGGCACTTACCAAGGCCTATGTCAGTAGGAATAAGGAATATGCTTTCGAACTGGTATATAAGGGTTCCAAATACTATTTCTGGATTCTCTGGACGCTGTTCCTGCCTTTTTTGACCGATGCCGGCTCTTTGTTGCGGCTGTGGCTGGGGGAGATTCCCCCTGAGGCGTCTCTTTTTACGTCCCTTACACTCCTTTGCTTCGTGATCGATTTTACGCCGGGTACGCTCAATGTTCTGGAGCAAGCCAATGGCCGGATCCGGCGATACTATCTCTATACCAGCCTCTCGGCCGCTATGGCTTTTGTCATTACCTTTATTGCTTACAGGTCGGGCGCTCCGGCCTATACAGGGTACGTGGCATTTATCGGCTGTTATTTGCTGAAGTCTTTGGTAATGCTGCGAATCGCCCATCAGGACACCGGCCTTCCCATCGGGGAGTATATGAAAAAAGCCATTGTCCCTGCCGTTACCCCGGGTCTAATCACGCTGGTGATTCTGGTCGCTCTGTCCTGCGTGATTCCCGAGGCGTGGTGGCGCTTCTTTGTGATGGCGGCCCTGTCGGCCCTTTGTATGGGGGGCTTTATCTGGCGTTTCGGCCTCACACCGGGCGAGAAGGCCTATGTCAAAAGTAAACTGCAACGTTCCTGATGCCCCGAATCCTTGCCATAGTAGTGGGCTATCGGCCCCAGGAAGCCTTGCTCTCGCAAAGCGTCGCATCTTATGCCCCGCATGTAGAGAAGGTACTTCTGTGGCAGAATTCCCCCATTGTATTTGAGCATCCCAAGGTGGAACTGTGTGGGGAAGGAATCAACCGGGGTATTGGTCCAGCGTTGAATTATGCCCGGCAAAGAGCCCTTACTGAGGGGTATGATTACCTCCTTACCATGGATCAGGATTCGGTCTGGGAAGATTTCCCTTCCTATCTTTCGCAGGCTTTTGAGGCTCCGGAGCCGGCACTTTTGGGACCTTTTGTCAATGAAAAGCCAACAGGGAAGGGATTTGAGCCCTCTCTCCTTCTCATTACCTCCGGGATGTTGGTTCCGGCCCCGCTATTGAGGCTTTTGGGACCCTGGAGGGAAGACTTTGCGGTGGATGCTCTGGATGTAGATTATGTCCTGCGGGCAGCGGGGTTGGGGATTCCTGCCTATAAGGTTTGCGCCGGTACTCTGCGTCAGCAATTCGGTCAGAGGCACAAGCAGGGGCTATTTCATGTCTATGGCTATTCGCCGGAACGGTTGTACTCCATCTACCGGAATCATTTGCTGCTCTTCCGCCAATACGGGGAAGTTGCAGAGCCGGTGAAAAAGATGTTTTACAAGCGCTGGCTGGGCTCCCGTCCCATAAGGATTCTACTGGGCGAGCATCAGCGATGGAGCAAGTTCAAAGCTATTTTCAAGGGAATCCGGGATGGCCGGCGCCCCTATAAAAGGGTGGGGGTGGTGACATGGTTTGCCACACCCAATTATGGTACTACGCTGCAGGCATATGCTACGGTGAAGGCTTTGAGTCTGCTGGGGTTGAACCCTTTCCTGCTGCACCGGTTCGAACACCCGGAGGGGTTCTCTCAGGTGCGCGAGAATTTGCACCGATTGCTGAAGATCCGCCGTTTCTGGAAATATGCTCCCGATCCCTGGCCGGCGAAAACACGCCGGATCAAGGCTTTCTGCAAAGCTGAACTGCCTTCTGTCCACGTGGTTACCAAAGGACAATTGAAGCGGTTGCGCAGGCATACCCAACTGTTTCTTGCCGGCAGCGATCAGCTGTGGAATCCATTGGATCATTTCCGTCCGTTTGAGTTTCTGGCTTTCGCCGGAGAGGTCCCCCGGGCGGCTTTTGCCACCAGCCTGGGAATTGACGGTATTCCTCCGGAGTTTCAGGACCGCATGAGATCCTATTTGGAGGGCTTCGGCCCTATCTCCCTCCGGGAACAGAGCGGGGTAGATGCCGTATCGGCCCTGACCGGAAGAAAAGATATAGCCCTCAGTGCCGATCCAGTATTTCTGATGCCCGCCTCCCACTGGCGGAAAGTGGCCACCCCGGCAGCCCGGCCGGAAGGGCCCTATATCCTTTGTTATCTGCTCTCTTCGCGGACCGACGCAGAGGCCCTTAGGGAGGCCTTGCAGGGTACTGGAATCCAAAAGATTCTGGCCGTCCCTGCCGGAGAAAACCCGCATCCGGCGCTGGGAGAAGTCCAGGGAAAGACCGGTATCCGGGAGTTTATTTCGCTGCTGGAGGGCGCGTCGCTGGTGGTGACGGATTCCTTCCACGGTTTGTGCATGAGTGCTATCCTGGAGCGGGACATGTTGCTGCTCAAGCGTTTCCGTGATAGTGAGGGCGTTTCCCAAAATGGACGTTTGTATCATCTGGCTTCGCTGCTGGGACTTGAGGACCGCTTCTGGGAAGGTTCCCTGCCCGCTTCCGGGGTGAACTGGACAGTTACCCGGCCCAGGCTGGAGGCCTTGCGTAATAATGCCTGGGAGGTATTGAGGAGGACCGTGTTATGATCAAGTGCTATGCGGCATGGAATCCCTCGGACGAGGATCGGAAAGGAAGCGCTTCCGGCGGGGTAGCCACTCTGCTGGCGAGGTCTGTAATCTCGCGGGGAGGCGTGTATTTTGGGGCTCGCTGGGATTCTTCGCAGCGGCGGGCGGTTATAGCCTGGACCGAAAAGGATCCGGAGAAGTTTCGCGGGTCGCTGTATGTCCTGGCCGATTTTCCCAGAGAGACATGGCAGGCTCTGGAGGCTTTCCTGAAGGCCGGCAGAAAGGTGCTTTTCGTGGGAATTCCCTGCCAGGTGGCCGCTTTGAATGCCCTCCGCCGCCAGTTCCCCGGGCAACTTATCTGCGCCGATCTTCTGTGTCACGGTACTTGTGCCCCCGAGGATCTTTCGGCCGAACTGGCCTTCCTGACAAGCGGGGCTGAGGGAGCCGTTGAGGTGTCTTTTCGCGAGGGACCGCTGTTCAGGATGGCTGTCTGGTCAAACGGAATGAGGGTGTCCTGCAAGAAGGCGGCGCAATCGGCCTATCTGAGGGGATATCTGGAAGGGGTAACCCTGCGGGAAGCCTGCTACCATTGTCCTTTCGCCAGCCTGGATCGTACCGGGGATATCACTTTGGGAGATTTCATCGGCGCAGAGCCCCGCAACGCCTCGTTTGCCTGGCCCCATACACCGGAGGCCGAGACTCTCCTTTACCAGTGCGGCGCGGTTTTACAGGAGCATCCCCTGGAAGACCGGCTGTCGTATCGCCCGGGAATCCTGGAGCCGACAGCCCGTCCCAAGGAAAGGGATGCCTTCTTGCGTGCCCGTGCCCGGCTACCCTTTCCGAGTGCAGTGCGTCGTACCCTTGGTTTCCGAATAGGGACGGATCCTCTCCGCCAGGCATGGAAATGGCTTCATCATCAGGCCCATATTTTAAAGAACGCTCTGTCATGATCCCGGAAGTAAGTATCATCATCGTCTGCATGGACCGTCCGGATATCCTTTTCCCTTGTCTGGACAGTATCAAGTTGCACAACACAGTTGCTTATGAATGCTGGGTAGTGGCATATCTGTTCAGCCCCGGTAATCTTAGGGAACTCAAAGAGAAGTATCCCTGGGTGAAGGTCTTGGAGAGTACGGAGTTTCGTGGTTTCTCGGAGAACAATAACCTGGCTCTGAAGATGGCCGGGGGACGTTATTGCTTTGTCGTGAACGATGATACCGTACAGAAGGTTCCGGTGGTGGACCGCCTTGTGGAGGACATGAAAAGACTGCCGGACAACGCGGCGGCGGTCTCTCCCCGCATAGTATTGGCCGATGGCCGCCTGCAAACTTGCGGCAGGGGCCCCTGGAGCCCATGGCGCTATGCCAACCATTATTTGCACCGGGTAGATGAAACCCGTCCTTCCCGGTGGAACAAAGGAGCAGGCCTTTTCCAAACCTTCACTCTTAATGGAGCATGCTTTCTTATTAAGACTGATGTGTTTAGAGAGCTTGGCTGGTTCGATGAGCGTTTCTTCTTTACGCCGGAAGACATAGCGCTGGGACATGCCTTGAATGCTGCCGGTTATACCGTCTGGGCCGATGCGGATGTGCCGATTACGCATCTGGCTGGCGGCTCCGTTTCGGCCATGGAACAGGCCATCAAGCCGGCCCGTGTGCGGGGCTCCATGCTGTTTTACGGGGAGCCGCTGTGGCTCAAATG